>TARA_R100000697_G_C5467583_1_pt1 | contig 28184 bp, 39 predicted proteins | sample TARA_R100000697 | Tara Oceans TARA_R100000697 (sample SAMEA2622788) | marine metagenome | biome: marine biome (ENVO:00000447); feature: surface water layer (ENVO:00002042); material: "saline water (ENVO:00002010), including plankton (ENVO:xxxxxxxx)" | depth 5 m
TTGCCAGTATTTATGATAACTAAAACACAAAAAAGCCTTAACAATGTAAAATTAGAAGCTATACAACTACATCACATGCAAGACAGTTCTCTTGAATATAAAAATAATATTTATAATTATGAATCTACATCTTATACACAAGAAGATATGGAAACACAATCATTGAAAGGTGATGTTAATTTAAATGGTTCTGCTGAGGTTGGTGATATAGTCTTAATGGTGAATCACATACTTGGAGATTCTACTTTGACAGGTCAAGCATTACAAAATGCAGATATGAACAATGATGGACAAATAAGAGTTAATGATGTAGTATTACTTGTAAATAAAATATTAGGTATAGAAAATGAATGATATATTAAAAAAACCTAAAGCATCAAGTGTATCTTTGCTTTATGGCAAAGGTAGTGTTGAAATAGAAAGTAATGGTGAAATTGCAGGATTAGAAATAGATTATTTAGGTGCTATACAAGGTGTTAAAAAATTACCTGATGGTTGGACTATTAAAATAAGCAAAAACAAAATACTTATTTATAGTATGGCTAAAAAAGAAATAACCAATCTTTTGTTTACTTATATTGGTGAATTAGAAATACAAAGTTGCAGCTATTCAGATTGGGAAGGTAATTTAAAAACAGCTAAAGTATTAAATGTAAATCAAGATAAATGGAATATTAATTTTGGAACATTTGGTTCAGATGGAAGAAAACCTGAAGAAATAGAAACAGAAAAAATTATAACAAGAAAAATTAACAAATCAATTATTTAGGAGTTTAAGATGGCAAAAAGGAGTGTAGGAAAACCAAGATTTTATGCAGATTTCCCAAGCTATTTAAAAGTTTTAGGATATTATACAGGTTCAAGTTCAGGTGGCATATTAGGTGGTAATGGAACTAAAATATCAAACTTATGGAATATGAACCCAGTGCATACTAATAAATATGAAATCAATCATAGTTTTAATGGATATAATTTTGGGTTTACTGTTTCAGGAGATAGTTCTGCAAGTTTTCCTTTAACTGAAAAAAACATGGAGTTATCACAGTTGCTATCACAAACAAACTTTGCAGGTATATTAAATCATAATTTAGGAACATTAAAAGACCCTAATGGAAACACAATAGAAGGTGTAAGGCTTCTTTATTCAGGTAATTATTTAGATTCACAGGGTAATTCAAACAACACATCTGCAAATGCTCTTGATTTTACAGAAATAGTAAACTCAGATATAGTAGCAAAAAATAAGATAAAGCCTGAGTATAATGGTTATTCTTTATGGGAAATAGCAACTATGCCAAAAGATGATGACCCTTATGTATTTGGTAGTATAAAAATGGTTATAACTAAACAAGAATCAAACCAAAATGAAGAAAATTTAAACACAAATGAATCTTTGCAAGACATTGAAACAGATAATCCTACAGTAAATATAGGTGCTTTTACTTTTGGAAGATACTTTGAACCTGAATTTGCATTTGATCTACAAGCTACATTATCTACATCATATGAAGGTGTAAAATCACAAACATCTGTAGGTGGTAGCACACTAACTAATATACAACACACAGGACAGCCATCTTGGGATAACTTACCTGCATGGACATTAGAAAAACAAGAAGGCCATGATTATAAAGTAGGTGGTTCTATGGGCAGAAGGTCATGGAAAGTTAGTTTGTCTTTTATGGCAGATGACAATGTATTTAGCAAAGCAGGTAATGAAAACAAGTTTTTTACATGGAATGATCCTACAACACATGGCACAGATGATGAAGGTGAAGCAGGATATACTTTTGATAGTTCACTTTCTTCCTTTTTTAAATTAACACTTAATGGTAAATTACCATTTATCTTTTGCCCTGATTCAAGTGCAACAGACTTAGAGTTTGCTTTATGTAGAATAAGCAATCAGCCTACCTTCAAGCAAGTGGCTAACAATATGTTTAGCACTTCCTTAACTTTAGTTGAAACATACTAACCAATACACTAAAAAGTACAAATATAGCATAAAAGAGCCACTTAAATGTGGCTTTTTTATTACTACTTATATATAATTTATATTTATTTATAGAGGGAAAAGCAGAAAATTTATACTTTTGCTATTGAATTTGTCATTATTATTTTGTAAATTAAAAATAAGGTAAAGGTTAAAAATGGAGATTAAGATGATTAGTAATATTCAAGATTTAATAAATGAAGCCATTAATAGAAAAAGAATTTATACTGATACACCTGAATGTAGGTGTGGGAATAAAAACTTATTTCATTTTAGTGGTTATGTGTTTGAATGTGATGATTGCAACATAACAATTATATTAAAAAAAAGAAGGTTAAGGAGATTAAAATGAAGAAGTTAAGTGAAATTAAAAAAAAATATCCTTATATGTACAACCTTGCTAAAATGATACATGATATTAATAGAAGCAGACAAAAATTTATAAACAAGGTTAAGGAGATTAATAATGAACACTAAATGGACTAAAGAAGATTATATATCATTGTTTTATTTTACATTAATTATAGTAATGTGGTATTTTATATTTTTTGGATAAAAAAGGAGATGTAATGGCAGATAAAATAATAAAGGTAGATGAACACACACCAATGCTATTTAAAGCATTAATAAGGTATTCACCATTTAAACAGAATTACTTTGCAGAGGAGTTAGGTATTAAAGAAAGTAATTTATCAAGTTATTTAAGTGGTAAAAAAGTAATGCCTGACAACATAAGAGATGGACTTTTAAGGTTATTGGATTTTGAGCCTGAATGTCCATACATACTAATAACAACAGATAGAAATCAATTAATTAGAAAGGGAGGATATTAATATGCCAGTTAAAATACATGGTAAGGATTACAAAACAGTAGCAGAAAGAGTAACAGAGTTTCACAATGACCACAAAGATAAAGATGTGTCTATAAACACAGAGATCATACAATTTAAAGATGACATTGTTGTTATGAAAGCTACTGTAAAAATAGATGATAATGAGTTTGTAGGTCATGCTATAGAAAACAAAAAATCATCAAGAATAAATGAGTATAACTACATTGAATGTGCAGAAACATCATGTATAGGTAGAGCATTAGCAAGTGCTGGATACTTAGGTAGTGAGTTTGCAAGTGCAGAAGAAGTAGCAAATGCTATAAACCAAGAAAGTAAGCCTGTAAAGAAACAGCCAACAAAACCTGTTGAATCAGGCACTTTTGATAGGAATGAGGTAGTTGGGTTCAAGTCAGGTAATAATCAAGGTAAAACATACAAAGAACTTGATGAGAATACTCTTAGATGGTTAGTTGAAGAATGTTCTGTAGAATCATGGAAAGCAAAAGCTATAGAAGAAATGAATCTTAGAAGTCAAGAGGTTGGTGATACAGAATTATCTAAGACACTAAAAAAAATGGATGATACAACCAAGAAAGCTTCTAAAGAAAAGCCATATGATTTAAAAAAAGAAGTAGACCAACTATTTTCATAAACAATAAGGAGAAAAACAAATGAGTTTATTCATGATAATAATACAAGGGTTTCTATGGGCATCACTATTAGGTAATGTGTATATGTTTATTAAGTGGTGTAAAGCAGAAAATGAGGTTAGATCCATTAAAGAAAACTTCATAAAAGACTTATTCTTAATTAGAGGTGGTTATGGTAATTAATTGTAAATCTTGCAGCTTTAAAAAAAGAAACAACAAAGGTAAGGTGGCAGAAAAAGTGTTTGAGATTGTATGTTTAAATAATAATTATTGGTTTTGTAATTATGGAATTAATAAAGATATACCAAAATATGTTATTCAACACATGCCACAAAAAGTTTTAAAAACACCTGATTATATGTGTGTCAGCAAAGAATTTTACTTTGTTGAATGTAAGATGGCAGACACTTATACTGGTGAGCATGTTAAAATAAAAGAAAAAGACCTAATAGAATATCAGAAATGGTTAGAGGTAGGTAAATTTGTATTTTTTATTTACAATCCAAAGTTTTCTGAAAAGGTTTTTTTAGACATAGTTGATTTGTTTGACCTGCTACAATCTAATAATTATAAAAAAGGAACTTATGATGAAAGTGGTAAAATTTTCTATCAAGTGCCTATGGATGATATTAGAAGGTTGAATAAAACAATATAAGTGTTAAATTATAGGTTAAGGTTAAGTTAAAAAAGGAGATTCAAATGGCTAAAAGATTTATAGAAACAGATATATGGAAGAAAAGGTGGTGGAGAAATCTGCCACCAAAGTTGAAGTTATTTTATATTTATTTACTTACACAATGTGACCATGCTGGTATGTGGGATGTAGATATAGAATTAGCAGAGTTTCAAATAGGTATGCCACTTAAAGAAAAAGAGATTAAAGAGCATTTAGGTAAGCACATTAAAGTAATAAAAGAAGATAAGTATTTTATCAAAGCTTTTCCAGCATTTCAGTATAATATTTTAAATCCTAATGTAAAAGCACATGCTTCTGTTATTAAGATTTTAGACAAATATAACTGTTTGCAAAGTGTTACAAACACTTATGCAAGTGTACAAGATAAAGATAAGGATAAAGACAAAGATAAGGTTAAGGAGAAAAACATGGATGTAGCAATTTTAGAAGTTAGTGAAGCAATAAAGAAAAACATAGCCAATAGAAGAATTAAGTTTATAAATGAGGTTAATGAGTTTCATAAAAAATATAGTAAAGACATGAGGATTAACTTTTGTAATTATTGGACAGAGCCAAATAAGAGTAAAACAAAGATGAAGTTTGAACTTGAAAAAACTTGGGATACACAAAGAAGATTGTCAAGGTGGGCAAATAATGATTTTAATAATAAAAAAGAAGATGTAAGTTCAGGTGACTTAATGTTAAAAAGAGGTTATGAGGTTAAAAAGCAATTGGAAGAAGCAAAAAGAAATGCTGCAAGTCAAGAAGAAGTGCAGAAAATATTACAGGAAGGCATCAAGTAACAATGGGTGGCAGTGTAACCTTAACCTTTCAAATCCCTACACTCTCATTTAGGGTTTGATCTCCATGCTGCCACCTAACCAAATTAAATGTAGTAAATGCAATAAGGTTAAAGACAGAGCCAAGTTTTATAAACTATATTCAGGCTATACTGTAAAAAGATGTATAAAATGTGTAGCTAAAGAAAACAAGGACAAAGCTGATGAAATCAAAAAAAGAAAAGACAATGCAACAAAGTTCTTCTAATAAGTGGGAAACAATAGAAATAGATCATAAGATATTTAGCAGGAATAAGATAGATAGGATGCACTGGGCATTAAAAAGTAAATTAAAAAATGAGTATAGAATTTTAATTGGCAATCAAATGAGAGTTAATAAGATTAAAAAAACAAACAACAAATGTAAGATTACAATAGAATGTCATTTAAAAAGACTTTATGATTATGATAATGTATGGGGTGGTTTAAAACAATTTATAGATGCTTTATGTAATGAAGGTTTTATGTGGGATGATAGTTCTAATTGGTTAGTTGTTGATACTGTAAAGCAAATAAAAAGTAAAGAAGAAAAAATAATTGTTAAGAGATTAGAAATATAATTACTATCTTATGCACATGGACAAAGCAAAAAAAAGCACTAAATCTGTTGGCAGACCTAAGAAATATGATATAGACACTAAAGAAGTAGAAAAGTTAGCAGCATTTGGTTGTACTAACACAGAGATTGCTTCTTTTTTTGGTTGTAGTAAAGATTTAATTTCAAAGAAATATTCCACAAATATTGCAAAAGGTAAAGATGCTGGAAAAATTAGATTAAGAAAAATGCAGTGGAATGCAGCAGATAGAGGAAGTGTTCCAATGCTTATATGGTTAGGCAAACAAGTATTAGGTCAAACAGACAAACAAGAAGTAACAGAAGTTAAACCTATTGATGATATAGTGTTTGATGGCATCTAACTTAACAATCCATAAAGAAGATTACTTTCCACACCAATGGGATTTTCTAAAGAGTGGGTTTGCTGGTAAGAACAAAAACAAGAGTATCTCAGCTATGGTTGCTGGAATGGGTTCAGGAAAAACATTTAGCTTCCTTCACAAAACTTTTATAAATCACATTACAAGAAAAAATAAAGATGGCATTAGTAATGGATGGATTATATACCCAACATACTCACTTGCTGAAGAAGTATTTATACCACCATTTCTTGATATATTAAGAGATAAAGGTATTGCTTATGAGTATAATGTTTCTAAGCATACAATTAAAACTGCTTATGGCAATATAAAGATATTTCAAATGGTAAAGCCTGATAAGATAGTTGGTGTGTCTTTAAGTTATTGTGGTTTTGATGAATTTGACATATCCAGTTATAGATATTGTGAATTAGCATTTAATAAAGCTATTGGTAGAATGAGAGATTGTAATGATCCTGAGATTTATATATGCACAACACCTGAAGGTATGAAGTACACATACACTTTAATGGTAGAGAATGATGATGAAAATAAATTTTTAGTTAGGGGAAAAACACAAGATAATGTATATTTACCTGAAAGTTATTTGAAACTTTTAGAAGATAACTATGATGAAAAATTATTAAAGGCATACAGAGATGGTGAATTTGTATCATTACAACAAGGACAAACTTACTATCAATTTGACAGAGATGCCAATGTACAAGCAGTACCATACAACAGGTCAAAGCCAGTATTGGTTGGGTGGGATTTTAACTGTGAACCCCAAGTGTGTGTACTTGCACAAATTTATGAACAGCAACCCCCAAAAGTAAGAGTATTTGACACTATTGCATTAACACATGCAGGAGCAGGTGATTTGCTTACTGAAAGAATGTGCCAAACAATAAAAAACAAATACCCTAATAGTCAATATATAGCATACCCTGATGCAACAGGTGCTTCTAAGTCTACTTCAGCTATGTATAGTGATTTAGATATAATTAGAAGAAATGGATTTAAGATAAAAGCTATGAAAACTAATCCAAGAGTTGTAGACAGGGTTAATGCTGTAAACAAAGCATTAGATGGGAATATAATAATAGACCCTAAATGCAAAACACTAATAGAAGATTTAGAGAAAACTTGTAATAAAGAGGGAACAAGAGAAATAGATAAGAGCAACAAATTGATTACACATGCTTCAGATGCTTTTGGATATTTTGTCCATTGGGAGTTTCCTATTATAAAACCTACACTTGGGAGTATAAAAAGATGATACCAAATATGTCAGAGTTGTTAGTTCTACAAAGCAAATATGATGCAAAACAAAAAGCCAAAGATAATTGGAGAGAAGCAAGGTTAGATGCCTTAGAATATTATAAGGGCAGAACTGTTCCATACACACAAGAGTTTTTTGATGTATCATTGTTTCAAAAAGTACCTGCTGCTAACATCAATGTTACTAAAAGAATTATTGACAGAATATCCCTTGTTTACATGAAGCCACCTAAAAGGGTTTACACAAATGAAGAAGTACCACAGTTGTTTCATCATAAAGACTTTAAACTACAAAGAGCAGAAAGGTTTACAAATTTATTAGGTAGCTTACTTGTTAAGCCATGCTACAGAGAAAATGACAAAGGTGAAGGTCACATTGAGTATGATATTATAACAGACTTTGAGCCTATATTTGGTGATGATCCATTAAAACCAATAGCATTTACATATCCCATAGCCAGTAAAGATTCTGTTTTAGATGACACTCCTGAATTGTATGTATATTGGGATAAAGACAACACTTTTACTTATGATAGTAATGGTGCTAAATATACAGATGAAATGAATCCTGATATGATTAACCCTTATGGTAGATTACCATTTATTGAATGTTTTAGAGATGGTAAGCCTGAATCAAGTTATTTAGATACAGACCCATCATCTGACCTTATACAAACCAACACTATGATTAATATTGCAGAAACAAACAAAGCTGCAAACATAATGTTTCAATCATTTGGTTATATTTACATAAATGGAAGCCAAGTAGAGCTTGACAGTTTGGAAGTGGGAGCAGACAAAATTAGCTTTTTAGGTGCTGATGGGACAATGAATTTAGTAAGTCCACCTGATACAGTAGGCACAATAACTAATGCAGTTACAACATCTTATAAAATGTTAGCACAGAACTACCACATAGACATTAGCTTTGTAGAAGGTACAACAGCACAAAGTGGTGTAGCACTTAAATTAAGAAACCAAGAGTTGCAAGATAACAGAGTATCTGATGTAATTAGATGGAAAGAAGTAGAAAAAGAATTGTTTGAACTTGAGAAGCTTATATTAGCTGTAGACTTTAACAGAGATGCTGGTGAGTTAGACCAAATAGACTTTAGTGAAACAGAAGAAGTTCTATCTGAAAAAGAACAAAGAGAAAGATGGACATGGGAACTACAGACAGGACTTATTGATAGAGCAGACATATTAATGCAACAAGACCCTGATAAATTCCAAGACAGAGATGCAGCAGAAGATTATTTGTTTGAAAGAAGTGGTGCTGATTTAGCTGAAGAAGATGAAGCAGAAGAACCACAAGAGAACACATTATTAGCACAACTAACAAGACCAGTAGAATAATGGCAGTTAGGAAAAGAAGAAAAAGCACTGTTAACAAAGCAGGTAATTATACTAAACCTGCTATGAGAAAAAGATTATTTAACAAAATAAAAGCTGGTAGTAAAGGTGGCAGAGCAGGTCAATGGTCAGCAAGAAAAGCACAGATGTTAGCAAGACAGTACAAAGCTAAAGGTGGAGGATACAGATAATGGCTATGAAGAAGTCACAAAGGTCACTTGCTAAATGGACTAAACAAAAATGGGATTATGTTAGCAAAGGGCAATCTAAAAAACCAAGAGCAAAAAGAGGTAGGTACTTACCTGAATCAGTTAGAAAAACTTTAACACCTGCACAAAAAGCTTATGAGAATAGAAAGAAAAGGGCAGCATCAAAGAAAGGTAAACAAAGAGCAAAATACTCAAAGAAAACAAGAAGAAAGGTAGGTAGATTATAATGCCAAAATCAGATTATGTAAAAGGTGTAAACATGACAGGTTTGACTAAAAGACAGAAAACTGCTATGAGAAGACACAAAACACACCACACAGCAAAACATTTAAAGTCTATGGTAACAGCTATGAAAAAAGGCAAGACATTTACTCAATCACATAAAATAGCTATGAGAAAAGTAGGCAGATAGATGGCTGAATATCAAGGTAGGCAAGTTACATTAGATAAACCAACAAGAATCACTAAAGGTCAAGCTGGTTATGGAAGAAAGAAGTTCCAAGTTTATGTTAAAGATGGTGACAAAGTAAAGAAAGTTATGTTTGGTGATCCTAATTTAAGCATTAAAAGATATTCTGATGAAAGAAGAAGAAGCTTTAGAGCAAGACATAAATGTGATACAAACAAGCCAACAGACAAAACAAAAGCAAGATACTGGTCATGCAGGTTTTGGGAATCAAGGAAAACAGTTAGTGATCTACTAAATGGGAATTGATGGACTTATGTCAGACCAACTATTCATAGAACAAAATTCAGAACTTATAACTGATATACTTTTAAGAGTACAAGAAGAAACTATAGAAAGTTTATATCAACTTAAAGGTAGCAAAAAAGCTTCTGAGTTTGCTGTATTTATAGAAAATTTAGATGTTAAACAAATAGTAAGAGCAAAAGCAAGAAATGCTATATCTATATTTGATAATACACACACAGATATGCTACAAACAATACAAGGGTTTGCTGCACTATCTGAACAAACACTACAATCACTTAAAAACTACAGCACAGACACACTTTTAAATCAATTAGACAATATGGGTCAAGTAATTAAAAAAGAGGTTGTAAAAGGCATTATAGCAGGTACAGGCATACAAACAGTTGTAGAATCTGTTAGAGGTCAAGGTGCATTATCATCATCACAACTACAAACACTAATAGATACATCTATGAATGAGTATAGTAGAAGTGTTACAAAGCTAATGATAGATGAGATGCCTGAAACAACTAAATATCAGTATATTGGTGCATTAGATGAAAAAACAAGACCTGAATGTTTAGAGATGATGGCAGCAGGTGACCTTACAAGAAAACAAATTGTAAGTAGGTTTGGTAGTGAAGTGTTAATATCAGGTGGTGGATATAATTGTAGACATAAATGGGAGATAGCACTACAAGATAAGTTTGCACATGATCCTAAAGGTGCTAAAAAGATTATTAAAGATAAAGGACTTAATTAGTGGCTAAAAAAGGCAAAGATTTTAAACTACCAACACCTATGTTTAACAAAGCATTTTATAACATCATAGGCACAATAGCTATTAATGAATATAGAAAGATTACTTATGATAAATCTAATCCTAAGATGGCAGATGATAGATCATTTCCTAAATATAGTAAAAGCTATGAAACAAGAAAGAAATCAAACAAATTAAAAAGACAGAATAGCCAGTATGCACAATCTACTGCACCTGTAGTTAGTGGTGACTTATTACTTGATACACAGCATACAGTATCACCTGAAGATAATGCTATTTATATTGGATGGACATCTCATGCTTATAAATTAGACCATTTAAGAAAGATGGGCAGAATACTTACAAGCAGAAGTCATCCTATAAATCCAAAAGTTGTAGATAAAATTATGCCACAATTTAACAAGTATTTAAAAAAGAATATGCCTAAGGGTAGTCAGACAATTACAATAGGCAAAAAATAAACATTTGGTTTTTTTAATATATTATATATATTAAGGCATTAGATTTTCAAAATTTACTCACAAAAGAGGTACAAATGTCAGAAGAAAATAAGACAACTCACACTGAAGCCAATCAGGTAAATCAACCCAGCACAGAAGCTGGTAAAAACAATGTATCAGAAGGTATACCACAGTCAAGATTCAATGAGGTTAATACTCAAAAGAATGAATATAAATCTCAAGTATCTGAACTTCAATCTCAATTAGATAAGTTTAAAGCTGACCAAGAAGCTGCAAGACAAAAGCAGTTAGAAAAACAAGGTGAATATAAGACACTTCTTGATGAAGCTAATGCTAAGCTTGAAAAGTCCTCTGCTGTTGTAAAAGAATATGAGGAGTACAAGTCTAACAAGAGAACTTCCTTAATGGAAAAATTAACAGAAGATACAGATAAATCTATTGCAGATGGACTATCTTTAGATAAGCTGGAGTTGTATGTAAACAAAGTAACTAAAAACAGTTCTGTTCCTACAAATACCAGCAGACCAGCAAGTGGTCAACCCACAGGTGATTTTGGTGGGTATGATTCAATTCAAGAGTATGCTATGAAAGATCCTAAAGGTGCTGAAAAGTATTTAGAGCAGAATGTTGAAGGTTACATTAAGTAATTTATTAACATTAAATAAGAGGTAAAACATGGCAAATACAGATGTAGGTGTTGCAGCTGGTGGTTTAGGGAAAACCATAGCAGCAGCCATAGTACAATTCAACAAAGCAGCAGTTACTCCACAAACTGTTTCACTACAACCAGCAGTTAAAGGCAGTAATGTTGTTCAATTCCCAGTTTATAGTAAATTAGGTGTATCAGATGTTACTAATGAAGCAACAGGTGATGAAGATACAGAAGTATCAGCAACAAGTATTACAACTGCTGCAACAAATGTGGAAATACTAAGAAACCACATTAATGCAAGAATTACTGATTTAGCAGCACATGGTAATGCAGATGCTTTACTTGTAAATGCAGGTCAAGTTCTTGGTAATGCAGTAGCAGCAGAAATGGATGCTAACATTTGTGCATTGTATGATGGTTTTGCAACAAGCAAAGGTACAGATGATGGTTTAAGGTTTATTGACATAATGGATGCTTTAGCTTCTTTGGAAACTAATGATGCTCCAAGACCTTATAGTGCAGTATTACACCCACAACAAATGTATGGCTCATTTGGACTTTCAAATGACTTAGCCCTTACACAAACAGCTTCATCTACAGGTGCATTTGCACATGGTGGTGCAAGTTTTGTAGGTGATCAATTCTACAAAGCAGGTTTTGTAAGCAGTTTAGCAGGTATTGATTTCTACACATCACCACAAGTTATTGATGGTGATACAGGTAGAAAGAAAGGTGCTATATACTCAAAAACAGCTATTGGAGTAGGTTATATTGACTTTGGTGGAGGAAACTTCATAGAGTTAAAAACTGAAAGAAATGAGTTAGGTGCTTCTACTAATTTAGTTGCCAATGGATATTGGGCAGTTTCTGAATTAGTTGATTTGCATGGTGTTGAAATACATACTGAAATCTCATAATACATAAAAGTAAGGGTGGTGTAAAAGCCACCCTTTTACTTATCATGTCATCAAATAAAAAAGATATAGGAAACCTAAACAACAAAGAATTTGGATGTCAGCTTGATCCTGATAACAAATTGAAGCTTGTTAATGATAAAGACAAAGGACAACAAGCATATTATAAAGGTAAGAAAATGAAGTATATGGATTATATGCAAGAGGTTTCCAACAGAATTAGTAGGAACAAAAAAGGTAAAGGTGCAGATAATATAGGCATCTTTGGTGGCATAGATTTTGATAAAAATGGAAACATTATTTAAGGAGAATAATAATGGCAGAAGCTAAAAAAGAAGCTAAAAAAGAAGTAAAAAAAGAAGTAAAAGCAGTAAGCAAGTATAAAATATCTAAGCCTAATGGCAATAGTATTTTAAGAGATCATTTATCAGAAGCAGAAATAAAAATGTATGAAGCAAAAGGTTGTAAAGTGGAGGGAATTTAATAATGATTATTTTTTCACCAATTACTACAGAAGCTGCTTTAGGAACAGATGATGCAGGTTCTTCAAATGTAGGTTCAAGTGAGTTTGTAAGACTTCACAATACAGCAGCAACAGGAACAGAACATTTAGTAACATTAAACACATCTGATGGCACAGATATTGGCACATTTTCATTAGATGGTTCTGATACTGTAATTATAAGAAAAGCAGCTACAGATAAGTTATTTGCAGCAAATGCAGCAGTATTAGCTTGTGGTGTTAGTGTTATATCAGATGCACAACCTAAAAAATACTCAAAATCTGTTGGTTAATGTCACTACTTGAAAACATTAAAGAATCTGAAGGTTTTAGAAGCAGAGTTTACAAATGCACAGAAGGTTATGATACTATTGGCTATGGATTTGCTGTCAAAGATTTAGTGATGGATAAAGATATAGCTGATATGATCCTTGAAAGGAAAGTAGCTGAATTAAGACTAAGAGTAGAGCAAAAGTTTCCTTTTATAGATTCAATGCCTGAATCAGTACAAGATGTAATGATAGAGATGTGTTTTCAGTTAGGTGTATCAGGGTTTTCTAAGTTTAAAAAAACAATCCAATATTTAATGACAAAACAGTTTAAAGAAGCAGCTGTTGAAATGCTTGACAGTAAATGGTATAAACAAACACCAAATAGAGCAAAGAAACTATCTGATATAGTCAAGTATGCAAAATAGGTTGGCATGTCCACATTGTTTTAGTATACAGTTAAGAAAAAGTGGATGGGAGCATGGGAAACAAAGATACAAGTGCAAAAGATGTAGCAGAAAAACAAGTTGTCCTATAGAGGACATAGAATTATTAAAAGAAAATGTCAAGTACAAGAAGCAAAAGCAGAAAGCACAAGACATTACAAGAGTTGAAAGAAAAAGTTTTAGAGAATTTGCAAGAGTTGAAAATGCTGTAGAAGAATACAGCAAAGAGTTAAAAAAGCTTTTTGAAAATTATAAACTACACAAATTAACAAGAAAGCATACTGGTAGTAAGAAAGCAGTAGGTGTTATACAGTTTAGTGATCTACACTTTAATGAGTTAGTAAATTTAAAAACAAACAAGTATGATTTTGAGGTTGCAGCTAAAAGATGTCAATATTTTGTAAGCAAAGCAAAGAAATACTTTGAAATAGCACAAATAAAGAATGTAGTGGTAGCTTTAACAGGAGATTTATTAAATTCTGATAGAAGGTTAGATGAACTACTAAACCAAGCTACAAACAGGGCTAAAGCAACATTCTTATCAGTAGACATAATGCAACAAGTAATACTTGATTTAAACAAAAACTACAATGTATCTATTGCAGGTGTTGTTGGGAATGAAGGTAGAGCAAACAAAGAATTGGGCTGGAGTAACATAGTAGCTACAGACAACTATGATTACACCATTTATAACTGTTTGAGGTTTTTATTTAAAGATAGCCATGTAAAGTTTATTGATGGTGACCCAAGTGAAATAGTAGTTAATGTTGCTGGACAAAATTTGTTAATGTTGCATGGGCATGGTTCACTTAAAGGTGGTATAGAAAAATCAGTAAACCAAATTATAGGAAGATATGCAGGGCAAGGAATAGAAGTACATTATGTGATATTTGGTCATGTTCATAGTGCAAGAGTAGGAGATAATTATTCAAGAAGTTCAAGTATGGTAGGTGCTAATGATTATTCAGATAAAGCACTTAATTTATCAGGAAGGGCAAGTCAGAATTGTTACATATTTTACAATGATGGCAACAGAGATGGAATTAAAATAGATTTACAGAATGTTAATAATAAAGGTTATAAAATTGATAAAAGTTTGGAAGCATACAATGCAAAATCAGCTAAAAAGACAAAATCCACAGAAACTATCTTCAAAGTTGTTGTTTAGCACTCCTCCAATCTGTGTTGTATGCTCTCCACAATGGAGAAATAAATGATTGACAGTTTAAGAACAGTATCAGCAGGTGCAAGTGGTATTATAATAACATGGATGGAGTGGTTGCCTGTTGTAGTTAGAATAATGGTAGGGTTAGCTACCTTTGTTTATATATGTGTAAAAATTTATAAGTTAGCTAAAAGCTAATGGATTTTTTGACAATATTAGAGCAGTATGGGATCCCTATTTGTGTAGCAGTAGCATTTGGGTTCTTTATATGGAAACAAAACAAGTTTATACAAGATGAACTGATGGAAGAACTTGATGAAAGATTTAAAAGATTAGAAGGAATAACAATAAAACTTATAGACCAACAAAAGAAGATGCAGATAGAACAAAAAGGAATAGAAAAAAGTTACAAAGGTTTAGTAGATATAATATCTAAACTTATGAATAAGAATAGTGGTAATGGTTTTAAAGATAAATTAGAGAAATTTTTAAAAAATAATTAAAGGAGATAAACATGGATTTATTAACAATGGGATTAGGATTAAGTAGTGGAGGTGCAATATTATGGATTTTGAAAAAAATACCTAATGAAGATATTTGTGCTTTTGTAGAAACATTATGTGAGAAAGCAGGTGTGTTTTTAACAGCAGGACTTACAAAATGGTCATTTACTAAAAAAATATGGAACAAAACTATAGAGCCTTACTTTATTGATCTAATTGACAATATAGTAGGTGGTGCATTAAGAGGTTTTATTAAAGGATTAAGGTCAGATAATAAATAATGTTTAAAGCTATTTTAACAAGATATGTAGCAAAGAAAGGAATTATACCTGCAATATTAGGCATATTAGAGTTTATTGCTAAACTGACTAAAAGTAAAAAAGATGATAAGGTTGTTGCTAAAATAAAGGAATTTGTAAAAAATATAAATGAGTAAAGAAATTACTATAGATAATACTTTAGATAGTCATCTAAAACCTTTAAAAATAGATGATAAGCTAACTGGATTAGAAATATCTGAAGAAGAACTGCTTGTTAGAACTAAAACAAGATTTGATAGCAGTTTAAGTTCAGAGAAGCTTATATCACCTTTAAAAATAGCAAGTGATAATGATAGTAGTAATTTTTTTACAGTTACAACAGATACTGATGGTGCTACATCACTTGTTTCTCTTGATAGTTTAATAGTAGCTTCAAATGGGGCTATGACATTGGATAGTAGAACAGGTGCATTTTCAGCACTAAGAAACAACACAGAGTTTAGTGTAGCAAATAGTGCTTATGCAGGTATGATATTAGGTTTTCAAATGATTGGTGAAGATGAAAGCCATCAAACATATACATTGACAACATCTTATGCAGTTCCAACACCAGCTATGAATGTAAAGTTTGTTGCACCTCCAAGTGGTAATGTTGAAATAACAGTACAAATAGAACTTGATGCTGCTTCAGGAACACAACAAAGATTTGGATTATCTGACAATGCAACCTATAACAGCATTGGTGATACTTATCAGCATGTAACTAATGTTGCAGATGAAACAGATAGATATTTATACCAACATATGTGGGTAGTAACAGGTTTAACAGCAGGAACAACTTACCAATATTGGTTAGGTGCAAAAACAAGTTCTACCTCAACATCAGGATTTTTAAGATGGGGTGGCACATCAGATTCAAGGTTTGGTGATTTTATTATGAAGGCAGTTGCATTACCAGCAGCTACAACAGATTTTGCAGTATATGATTAAGGAGATATAAATGGCATTAACAAACAAGACAATAGCAAGTAGTTACCAAGACTTATTGCAAGTTGACAATAGTGGTTCAGGCAGAACTACTAATGGAACTATTATAAAAGATGGGTTGGGCAATTCTACTGCATTAACATTAGGTGGTGATAAAGTTGCATTAAAACCATCATCTGATTCAACTGCTCTATTAACTGTAGAAAATGCTTCAGGTACTGATTTGCTTGTTGTTGATTCTACTAATTCAGCTGTTAAGGCAGGAACTACACAAACTCATGTAACAACACAGATTCAGAGATTTGGAGTGTATGATGCACAGCCTACAGCTGGAAAACATCATAGTATGTTTGTTGACCAATCTTTACATTCATCAGCTACTTCACTTGATTTTGGAACAGGCACAGACCCTGCAACATCATTAACTGTAGCCAATTCAACAGGACTTCAAAGTTATGATGCAGTAGCATCTTATTGGTATGTACCAACAGCAATTACTATTGATGAGGTAAGAGTTTTGGCAGCAGCAGAAGCATCTGTTGATTTAAACTTCCATTTATATTCATACACTTTAATAACAGGAACTGGCTCTACAGCAGGTAATTTATCAAGTGGCACACTACTATCACACAATGGAAGTGTTTTAGCAGCCAATAATGACAGAATGGTCACAACAACCTTAACTGTAGATTCTGCTAATGTTGCAGCAGACAAAGTAATAGTAGCAACTTTTGAAAATGTAACAGACACAAATGATGTTACAGCACAATTAATAGTTAAATATCATTATCAATAGGAGATAAACATGGCAAGTTATACAAAAGAGATAAAGATAACAACACCTAATGTAGATTATACAAAAAGAATCACAGGTGCATATAATGTTATCTTTGATAAAATTATAAAAGTAGATAATTCAAATGCAGGTATTGATTTAGTTAATTACAGCAGAGATGTAGCTAATGATACAATGGTAGCACCAAAAGCTATACTTGTAGAAAACACAGGTAGTGTAGCTTGTGAGTTATTGATTAGCACAGCAGAATGGACTACAGATGCAGACAATACAGCTGATTCAATGAGTGATGCTTCACACTACCTTGCTATGCTTTTACCAGCAGGAGAATGTGTATACTTGCCAAACAATAGATTAATTGGAGCATCAGGAGCAGTTGGTGGTGGTATGGGTGTGTTAGTTGACAACCAAGCACCTGATTCAAATGAATATGTTGATAGTGGTGCAGATGTTGATCATGCAACAGCAAACACTATTGGTTCTGATACAAGCCACACAACTTTAAATTTAGAAGATGGTCACAGTAAGTTTTTTAAAGTAGGAGATTTAATAAGGTTAGAAAATGAAATATGTGAAGTTACAGCTGTTGGTACAGGTGCAGATTTAGCAAATAGTACCTGCACAATAGTTAGAGGGTTGTATGGATCTACAGCAGCAACTCATGCTGATGATGTTGCAGTTAGATTACCATTCTTTAATATGCACCATGACTTTGATGACACATCTTATAATGGTGGTGGGAATGGTAGTGCTACAGTAGCCAAAACAAATGCTTCAGGATTGTTTAGGGCTATGAACTTCTTTGGATATGGAAGAACTTCTGATACAGTAGCAGATGGATTAGTTCCAGGAAGTATTGCACTTAAATTCTATGAACATGGCTACCAAGAGTTTGGGCTATCAGGTATAACAAGTTCTACAAAGACAGGATTAGCAGTCAGCACAACTTATACTTTTAGTCTTAAAATATCAGGTGGTAGTGCAGATGATGTAGCTTTTACAACAGATTCAAGTGATGTTACCTTTGGTAATGTAATAGCTAAAATACAATCAGCAATAAATGATAAGTTTACTACAGGAACTAACTTAAAAAACAAAAAAGCTACTATTGCTATAGTAAATGGTGATGTTAGAATAACAGACAGTTCAAGATTATCTACAGGTGCAATATTGATTGCAGCACCAAGTGGAGGAACTACACCATTAGGAGTTGGAATTATACCAGCAGCAGGTTCATTAGAAGCACCTGTTGCAGCTAAATTACCTGATGATGAGATATTTGATCCATTAACTTATGCAAGTAGAAAAAATACAGGTGCTTTCTTAACAGACAATGGCATGGGTCAGTTGTCAGGTGCAGCAGGTACAGGAACAATAAATTATGAAACAGGTGAGATTAACTTAAATGTATATCCAAATGCAGAGTTTGTTGTTTCAGCTAACACACAAGCAGCACATTCAGGTGGTGTAGAAAGTGGTAGCACAACTATAAATGGTATTGTTACACTTGAAGCAAGAAGTTGTAATGCTAAAGCAGATACAGACATTAGAGTAATTAGTTTAGGATAGGGGGAAATCATGCCATATCATTATGGAAAAAAGAAAAAAGTAAAAAGAAAACTTAAAAGAAAAGTTAAAAGAAGAATGAAAAGAAAATAGTGAAAAGGGTGGAGCAGATTTTTGAAATAATAATATTGGGGTTGTTGTTCAAGTTTTTGCTCTACCCTACACTTACTATACAAAATTTAAAAAAGAGGTAAATAATGGCAGTTACAAGCTTTAAATATGCAAGTATATCAGATTTAAGTAACTATTTTAACAGAATGGGTGATTATGATAGCAAAGCACAGTTATTTAATCCATCTACTAATAGCAATTTGCATACATTCCATGATAGTGGCTATGTAGATAAATTATTTATTAATGGTGATGAACAAGGTGCTTCTAATAATGCAGATGACACACCTAATGCAAATGGTGAGTGGTTATATACATCAGCAGAAAACAAATTAGAATACTATAATGACACATACACATCTACTACCATAAACAATCAAATCTTTGAAGCAGGTCAAGATTTTACTGATTTTATTAATCAACAATTAGTAAATGCAAGTATGGAACTAAATAATATATTAGATTCAAGATACCCAACACCACTTCCAAAAAACACACAGATATCAGAAAGTGCAGCAAGTGGATTGACTTCAGAGTATGATGCTATAATAATCAAGGCTACTTGTTATATATGTGCATCTAATCTAATTAGAAGTAAAGACCCAATAAGTGAAGAAGCAGACTACTACTATAATTTAGTAACAAATGCAGATGGCACAGGTATTACAGACAGACTAAACAAAGGTGAGTTTAAATTATCTTTTGAAGTTGATAATAAAGATTCTCAAGGATCAATTAGAAAGATTACACAAACAGGAAGTATGCAACTTGTAGAAACAGCAGGACAATACTTTGGTGAGCCTTATGATATATTAAGAATTACATGCACAACTGCTGGTGCTTATGGTGTGGCTAAAGTTAAAGTAGAATACTTTGGTAATGATAAGTTATTTGGTCAAGAATCTACAGACAATATTATTACAGGTGGATTAGATGGTTTGTCAGGATTAGGTGGTTTGTATGTTAGGTATCAAGGTTCTTCAATGGCAGAGAATGATCAATGGGAAATAGAAGTAATGAGTGAAGCAAGAAAAATATCTAATGCACAAACAGGAACTATTAACCTTTCAAGAATAGGAAAAATATTATAATGGCAGTTACTTATACAAATAATTTTAACAACATAATGGACAAATTAGAAGAAATCATTAAAACAGAAATGCCAGTACCTGTTCAAAAAGCTACTAATGAACAACCTATGTTAAAATCAAATGAGTTTATAAGGCTAATACCTAATGGGTCATCTTTAGTTGAGTTTGCATCACACATGGAGCAAAGAGAATTTAGCATTACTATACAATATATATTTCAAGATAAAAGAGAATCACATAATTTTTTAGACCATGTAATGAATAATTCAGCAAGGTTAGAAGCACTAATACATGATAATATAACTATAACATTAGCAGATTCTACAACAGCATTTAATTTAAGAATGAATGAAATGGATTTAGATGCAGATACAGATGAAGAAGGTTTTTTTGTAGTAGAATATGACTTTACCTGTGAACACATAGGTAATGTAGGATAGGAGAAATATGAAAGTAAAAGCAAATGATAAATTCAACAATGTAAGTCCACAAGCAATACCCTGCTCTGTAGCAGAAAGAAAAGCATTAGCTAAAGGTGAAGCTGTTGATATTAACAAAGAATTAGCTGATAAGTTATTAGCTATGAATATTGTTGAGAAACTAAATAAAAAACAAAGTAAAGTTAAGGAGAAAAAATAATGGCAGATGCAAGAGTTCTCCCTATAAGTGATGTAAAAGCAGGGATAAAAGCTGAAACTGATGGAAATTTTGGAGTTGGTTTAGATAATAGTGGTGCTGATGGTACTGCATATAGACAACTTCCTATAGTGCAAGTTCAGAAACCTACATTTAACATTACAAGGGAATCAAGATTATTATCAGGTAAAGGTAGTGTAAAAGCTGCTGGTGATACTATAATTAGTCAAAAAGGTGGTACAGTTACTATGCCTTTTGATATGATAGCAACACCTGAATTATTATCACAACATTTGTGTTTAGTAGGTCAAGAACATAGTGAATCAGGAAGTGGTGGAAGTGAAGTTCATCAAACTGAATTTGATGGTTCAAGTAATGCTAAATCTGTAGGTGGAGCAACAAGTGGGAATGTACCACATAGTGTAAACATAGCTTACTACCCAGCTGCAAGTGAAGGCATTAGAATATGTGGAGCAGTTTGTTCTGATTTAAACATATCAGCAGATTATGGAACAAATGGTGGTTTCCTAACAATGAGTGGTAATTATTTTTCAGGGTTTAGTAAAACTGAATCAACAAGCACAGCTTTAGAAACTGATTTCACTATAGCTAACTGGACAGCACCAAGCAGTTCATATTATCACATTGGTGGATTGACAACTAAAACACTTGATGTTGAAGGTAATGCAACACAGAATCTTGTTCTGAAATCATTTAACTTTAACATATCTAATGGAGTTAATAGATTAGGATTTAATGCAAATGGTAATGCAGAAGCTTATGCACTTCCTGAGTATGTAATTACAGGTAACATATCTATTAAATATGATGATGAGTTTGATTATGGTAGTGGAAACAATGTAATACAAGACTTTCTTGATGGTGATACAATGTCACTTGCATTAAAATGGGGTGATGTAGAAAGCACAGCAGCAGCAGGAGAAATGAATATATTAGCAGAAATACAATATACTGGTGATCCTGCACAAGACATAAGTGAAAATGGAATATTTCACAACTTAGCTTTTGAGTGTGTACAAAATGGTTCTACTGAAGCTTTTTTAGTAAAACAGTTTGTAGGTGAATCTCAATCAGCTTGGTAAAAAATACTTTGTTTAGTATATTAGCATACTAAATGGAGATTAAATATGTCAAAAAATGCTAAAATAAAAGGTGAAAATGTAAAAGAAATTACATTTGATGTTAAGGATTTAAACCTTGATGAAAGGATAGAGTTTAACAACATTATAACTAAAAGTGGTGGGATAGCTAATATAGGTTTTGGTGATTTTGTTAAGATGGTTAGAGTAGCAACTACTTTAATTGATGAAGATATAAATAAGTTTACTGATACTGAAATAATAGCAATAGCAAACAGATGTTATGAAGTTGTAAATAAAAAAAAATTTCAGAAATAAATTTAATTCTGAATGTGTGGTTAGCAGTTAAGCAACCATCAACACAACATAAAAAAGAGTTTCCTTATCAAGCTTTAAATCCTGTTACACAAGAAAGTGTAGTTATAGAAAATATGCAACAAATAAATGGGATGTTAATGGATTGTTATGATGAAGCAAAACAAAAAGGTTATGATACAGGTGAAGCATTATATAATCAATTCTTTTTCTTTGCAGATCCAACACATGTATATGATTCAGATGCTCAAAACCTTATTAAGAAATATATTTTTTGTGACACCTTTAATTGTCCACCTTACCCAAGCTTACAAGAAACACCAGCAGATATGGTAGATGACTTTCTACTTATAAAAAAAGAAATTAAAAAAGCAACTAAAGAGGATTAGATGGCAGCAAATACATTTACTCAAAAAATTAAAGTACAATTAGATGGTGCTAATAAAGCTAATAAGGGTGCTAATAAAGTAGCAAGTGGAATAAAAAACCTTGCTAAATCTGCATTAGCAGCAGGTGCAGCATATTTTACAGCACAAGGATTAATAGCAGGTGTTAAATCAGCTACAGCTGCATTTGCACAACAAGAACTTGCAGAAAGAAAATTAAGATTTGCAGCAGGAGATGCTACTGATGAACTTATAAGGCAAGCAAAAGCATTACAGCAAAATACAAGATTTGGTGATGAAGCAATTATAGCACAACAAGCTTATGTTAAGTCTTTAGGTGTTTCTACAGACCAAACAAAAGAAATAATAGAAGCATCAGTTGATTTAGCAGCAGCTATGGGTATATCACTTGAAAGTGCAGTAATGAATACTACAAAAACATTAAGTGGTATGCAAGGTGAGTTAGGTGAAAAATTACCAGCAGCATTTAAAGAATTAACAGCTGAACAATTAAAGGCTGGTGAAGGTATTAAGTTTATCAGAGAACAGTTTAGAGGAACTGCTGAAGAAGAAGTAGGAACATTAACAGGCTCATTAGACCAAATGACAAACACTTTAGGTGATACAGCTGAAGCTATTGGAGAAATATTTTCACCTGTAGTTACTCTACTTGCACAGGCTCTTGGAAATGCAGCAAGAGAAGCACAAGAATTTTTATCTATTTTTACTGAAACACCATTTGAAAAACAAATTAGAGTAATGCAAGAATTGGGTTTAGAAACAACACATTTAGAGATTGCAAACACAAAATCTAAAATAGCTAAATTAGAAGCAGATACTGCTCAAATATCAAGTTCAGAAGATTTGCAAAAAAAATTAAAAGATGCTAATGACAAAATAATTGAATCAGAAATAAGAAAAGGTGAACTATTTGAGCAAGGTATAGAACCTGTGACAAAAATAGAAAATGGTGTTACAAAATTAATGGCTTCTATGAGTGGTTTAGGAATTGCTGTTCCTTTTTTAAATGCAGCTTTTGAAGATTTAGGAAGCACAGAACAACAAGAAATAGAAAATCTTGATAGAATTATAAAACAAAAAGAACAAGAAAGAGAATTAACTTTAGAAGAAATTAAACAGCTTGAAGAATTAAAGTTATTAAGAGAACAGTTATTATTGCTTGAAGAAAGACAAGCTGGGCTTAGTAATGAAAAAAATGAAAATCAAGAAAAAGATATAAAGCAAACATCTAAAATAAAAAGTGCAATAAATGATTTAGTTGGCAGTTTAACAACTAAAGAAAAGCTTGATAAAAATAGTATAAAATCAGCTATAGCTATAGGTGCATCTCAAAAAACAGCAGCAGATGCAGCTAAATCAGCATCAGCAGTATTTATTACAGCTAAAATACAAGAAGCAGTTGCACAAATGATAGCTAAAGCTTTTGGTGAAGTTGGTTTCTTTGGTGGATTAGCAGTTGCAGCAGGTTCAGCAGTTTTTGGTAAAAACCTTGCACAATCAGTTAAAGGAATAGCAGCAGCAGAAGGCATGAATGAAGTAGTTACAGAGCCTACACTTATACTTGCTGGTGAAGAAGGTGCAGAGTATGTTAATATAGAACCTACACAGAATGAGGGTGCAGGAATGGGTGGTGCAACAGTTGTGTTTCAAGGTAATGTATTATCTAATGACTTTATAGAAAATGAAGCTGTGCCTATGATCAAAGAAGCATTAAGAAAAGGTGGAGATTTAGGAATTAGTTAATGTTACAGCTACCTGAAATATTTGAAAGAGATATACAAGGAAAGACTACACATTTAGTACCTCTTGTAGTTATTAACAATTCAACATACCTATCAACAAATAAACTTACATTAGACAATCAACATTATGATCCATTAATTAAATCATTAGGCAACATTAAAGAATCAATAGATGTCAAAGATAAAAAGTTTCAAATATCAAGTGTTAGGATGCAGTTAATAGATTATAATTATAATAATGAGTATTTATCTGATAAACTTTTAAGTGATGAAATAATGAATAAACAGATAGATGTATATTATAAGTCACAATCAGCAGAAACATTAGATGATTGTTTAAATGTTTTTTCAGGATATGTTAAAAGCATAGAACAAAACATAGACTTTATAAATATAGACATTGAAGATAATTCAGAGCAAACATTAGACAAAGAACTGCCTATAGAGTATGTACCTGAAAACACTAATATACCTGATAGATATAACAATGCAAGAATACCTTTTGTATATGGTGTTGTAGATAAAGCACCTTGTGTTTATTATGATATATATGGCACAGGCACACAAATGGGTAGCAAATACTATTTAGTTACTCCTGATAAGTTTTTTGTAAAACAAATTACAATACCTTATGTGTTTGCAGATGATGTGTATGGTGAGATAAAAGAAGATGCAGACATTTTTGATGGTGCAAAGAGTGGTACAATTTATGAATCAGGTGATAAAAATCAACACATGGTTCTTGGTAATACTATATTTTTTACAAAAGAATCTGTGTCATTTGGTAATCAAAATTATTCAACCACACCAATAGGATATGGTTTTGTTGAGGTAGAAACAAATTCATCATTAACATTAAACAATAGCACATACACACTAAAGTTTTTAAAGAAAGGTAATAATGAAATTGAAAAAACTGCTACAACAAATGTGTTAGCTTTTGCTAATCCTGAAGGCACAGTACACTTTGAAAATCAAACTGTAGCAACAAATATTAATGAAGAAAATCCAGTTTATCTTATGGTAAAAGATTTTAGTTCTTTAGAAGGTAATATAGAAATGCCATTTGAAAAATGGTTCTATGGTGAAAATAAAGTGTATGATGATGATTATGCAAAATTAGAAGGTGAAACTATAATTAATCTTGAAGCATCAAAATTTTATAATAGTTCTACAATAGTAAAAGAATTTAAAAACAAATTATTTGATGATACAAAACAAGTAAACTATGAATTAAATCCTGTTAGAAATATTACTGCTAAAGTAGAAGAAGTTAAATCAGGAACAGATGGTGATTTAAATATATTACCAAAGCTTAACTTTCAATGGATTGATAACACAGCAGAGTTTTTCTATATGGCAAGATTTATTAAAGATGCAGGAACAATAGATGAGCCTTATGTATTACAGACAGCACAAGAAGAATTAGCAGACCAATATTTAAATTATGGTGTAAATACTAAAAACATATCACATAATAAAGCTGTTATTGGTTTAAGAGAATTTGATAATGGTGAGTTTGAATTGATGAAAGAGCAATCAGGTATAGTGAATTACATTAAAATATCATCTTTATCTTTAAGAAGAAGTGTAATTTTAAATGATTTTTTAAACCATGATATTTATGCTTATACAGAAGGCAGGGTTGATACTATTGATGGAAGATATACATCTTCACCACAATTACAATTTGAATTAAGAGTAGGCACTTTAGATGTGCCAATAGTAGAGCAAAGAAGACAAACACCTGTAAGAAGGCCAGTTAGAAAACCTTTAGTAAAACCTAAAGTCAAACCTAAAAAAAGAATTGCTCCAAAAGTTAAAATTAAAAAATCAATAAAAGGTAGCTACTAATGTCTGCAATAATATGGAAACCAAAATATAACTTCATTTCTCCACAATTACCTTTTGAAATTATAATTGAAAGAGCAGATGGATCAGAACTTGCTACTGATGTTTCAGGTTCAGTTTTAAGTGATATTGTAAATAATCCTACTTATGTAGCAGGTCAAATGAATTATATAGCAACAAAAAAAATATTTACAAGTATGGGCTTTGGTTATGAATATTTTGATTGGGATGAATTTTGGACAGCAGGAGAAAATTATAATTCTTTAGAATGGCAAAATTTAGGTGGTGGTATAGGTGCTACTTCAAGAACTGATTTAATGCCATATAGAATGGAATATGTCAGACAGGCAGGTATATGGGGGGGTGAGGCAGTAACAATTTTCCCTAATGCTAAATGGGAAGTAGAAGATTTTTCAATTAGTGTTACTATTAGCCCTGAATTTTTATTTGTTTTAGGTGGTGGAACTTCAACAGTAGTACAAGAATATTTTATGTGGCAAGAGCCATACCATCCTGAAATTTATGGTATTACAAATGCAAATTCTATTTTAAACAATTTCAATTTACCATCTTATCCAAATTTTTGGGGTCAACAAGGTGACACAGCAGCAGCTTGGGTTAGTAAGTATGATAGACCCTCTTTAGATTTGCCTGAAAATCATAATATTTGTTTAAATATTGAATTATTTGTTAGTAGATGGGGAGGTTTTCAAAATCAAATTCCAGTTACAATTAACCCAGCAGATATTGCTAATGTAAATATTGAAGGAAACCCAAAAATTTATTTATCAATACCTTATAAAACTTATGATGACTACTTAGATTTAACTTCTAATATTACAAATCTTAATGTTCCTTCTATAGTAGCACAAGGTGAAACTGTTACAGGTACTGTCACAATACAATCAAATGACTATGCAGGTATAGTAGAACTATTTTTGTTAGATAAAACAAATCTTGAACAAGCTAAATCTGTTATAGGAGATTCTCTTAATTGGTATGGAGAACTTGAGGATAGTGTTGCAGCACAATATGGAACATTAAATATAATTGATTCTTCTGTGCAAATATATAATTATGGATGTGCTTTTGAAATATCAAGAGGTGAAACAAAAGATATAGATTTTGAATATGTAGCAGATACAGGGTTTGGTGGTCAAACAGATACCTATGCTATTTTTATAAGGTCAAACAATTTTGACAGTTCACCATTTGATAATGATTTAGATATTAATGCTGATGACCAATTTAATTTATTAAACATTGAAAGCAAATGGGATTTTTTAGAAACAGCATATATGTATCACTATACTATTTATGAAACACCTGTATCAGAATACAATCCATCAGAAATAACTTTAATTGAAAAACCATCAGACATTGTTTATCATATGCTTGAGAATGAGTTGGGCTATGATAAAGATGTAGATCAAATATCTTTAGAAAATTCAAGAATAGCACATAGTAATTATAAATTAGGTTTTTCTGTAAATGAAGCTATTGAAAGCAAACAACTACTACAAGAGATTATGCAATCAAGTAAGTCTTTTGTTACTTTATCAAACAATCTGTTAAAATTTATTACAATAAATAACACATACAATGGTAATGAACAAATATCAACTATTGATTCTGATGATGTAATTAACTATAAGTTTAGCAGAACACCTTTAAAAGATATTAAAACACAAGTAGAAATAAAATATAATTGGGATTATGGTTTAGAAAAATACAAAAACAGTACAGGGTTAGTTAAAATAAATGAATCTGTATTATCAAATAAATACTTTAAAAGTGGCACACAAAAAGACTTTTTAGATGGAAACTTAAAAGATATAAACTACTATGGCATTAAAACAGATGAAATAAGCCAAAAAATAGACCATATAGACACTTTTTTAACTTATGAGAGTAAATATATAAGAGATTTACAAACTGCCTTAGAATTGGCACAATACTTATTGTTATGGAATTGCAACCAACACAACATAGTTTCTTTAACATTACCAATTAAATATTTTAATTTAGAGATTGGAGATATAATAGATTTTAACAAGATGATTTTAGGAAGAAAAATATATAATGAAAAGTATGTTATAGATACACCTGATGATATGCCAATAAGATGTGGTCAGTATATATTGCCAGTATTTATGATAACTAAAACACAAAAAAGCCTTAACAAT
>TARA_R100000697_G_scaffold116921_2_pt1 | contig 27404 bp, 28 predicted proteins | sample TARA_R100000697 | Tara Oceans TARA_R100000697 (sample SAMEA2622788) | marine metagenome | biome: marine biome (ENVO:00000447); feature: surface water layer (ENVO:00002042); material: "saline water (ENVO:00002010), including plankton (ENVO:xxxxxxxx)" | depth 5 m
AGAGAAAGATGAGCCTCACGAACATTAATTCAAAAACTAAACCTCAGGTTATTGCGATTGCCCGTAAGTTAGACGGGCAGCGTCGCTTTGCTTGGTTTCAATATTATAATGAAGCGAATGCCTATGTAATAAATAATTATCAACAAGTCCAGACAATTACTCGGGTTGTTGAGAATGATAATATTCCTATAAGTGTTATGACTGAACTTACCGACTTATTGGCTGAAACTAAAAAAAAGATTGAGTGTCCTATTTGCTTGGAGGACATTCACCCGAAAATGCCTACTCCTCAGGAAGCCGAAGCCCTTGGATTGCCTGAGGGTGAAGACCCAAAGGTATTAAAAATAAGTCAATGCGGTCATAAATACTGTAATGCTTGTTGGGAAACTCTCAATAATTCCACAAAAACCTGTGCGATATGTCGTCGCAAGTGGAAATAACTAATAATTAAGATTTTATAATATGTTGGATATTATAAAAACTATGAACTCGGACAGAGAATATTACCAAAGAAAAGATTTAAACAAAATTAAAAAAGGCGAATTAATCGCCCTTCTTATTAAATATCAAGACCACATAGGTCAGTTGGAAAGAATTAACAGAAATCTCGCAACAGAGGTGAAAGATATAAAAGCAGAATTTTCTGATTTTTCTTTTAAGAATTTTATAAAAGTCAAGAAGGTTCAGGATAATTTTTCTCAATCGTCGTGAGAATGATACAAGACTGTGTCGCCATCTGGTCTCCCATTTGGATACATATTCAGAGTAATACATTTGAAGAGATTGTGATTACTCCATTTCTCCAACTGTATATCATACTGTCTCAGCCATGGGAAACACACACAATCATCTGGGTCTGCGAAAGCAGAACTGTATTCAATCTCATTAATTATCTCAAAGTCTTCCTTGCTTTCATCAGTATAAATTTCAATTATAATCCTGTAAATATGCGGGTGTCCCTCCTCCTCCCTGCGACACTCCTCATTACACAATCCGCAATAAGCACACCTGTATTCGTCGCCACAGGTCTCACATTTGAAGTATTCGCCACCGCATTCGCAGTCGCCAATCTCGCAAGTAAATTCGTGATTACACATCGTTCGGTTGTTTCTGGTTTGCGATATTTTATTTTTATGAAATCTATTTCAATTTTTTTTGAAAATGATAAATAAATCATTCAGTTAGATTTTTTCGTCAAATTTTTGGCTTCTTTTCTTTTTCTCAATTTTTCTCGTAGTCTCTCTCTTATATCTATTTTTCGTGCCGCCGCATCTACTGCTGCGTGATGAACGCACTCAATATAGGTCATTTTTTTTGCTGAGGGCATTTTTGGTTAATGATAATACTAATGAGTAAAATGGTAATCAAATTTTTGAAAATTTATTTTTTTAAATGGGATTTATCTAACTTATGTGCTTTGGAAGATTTGTTGATGGAAGCATAGACCCGAGCCATCGCCCATTGTTCTTTTGACCTTACATTCTTCCTTACACTTCCTGGGTTTGTCTTGTATGCTCCTATACCTTTGTTATAAATAGTCTGTAATCCAGACTTCTTATAACCTGTTGCTTTGGCTATTTCGGCAAGTGAATGGTCTTCGTCCTTCTTGAAGCCATATTTCTTGTTAAACTTCTGCTTGTAAGTTTCTACCATTTATATATAGTCAGACAAAAAAAAAGTATTTTTTTGAATTTAAAAAAAAAATTGAAAGATTTTTCCAGTTGTAATCTATTAAACCATAAGGTCATATAAAACTAATCATGAGTGCTTACCCTTCTCCCAACAATATGTCTAATATTATTGCTGGATATAATTCTTTGAAACAGAAGATAGATAATAACGAAGCCAACGCAGTTCGTAATCCCAAACCTGTGAGGTTTCATTTTATGGAGTTAAAAAATGGAGAAGTCGGAGAGCATACCGTAATCCCTATGTTGGCGTATGAGGCTCGTGATAAAGAAGATGAGCCGTGGCGACACTTCGTGAGTGAATGTTGCGGTTCAAATCTTCCTTTGGTAGATTGGATTGTATATCAAGAGCATCGCCTGTTTGGACTATCAGGAGTTATTGATTTTACAAATTCTGGTGATATTAATGAAATGATTAACGAAGCAGGAATAAACACTGATTGGAAGAATGTATTGATTATAACAAAAGATACACAGGTTTGTGTCCGCCCCACAAAATATTAGAGACCATACTAAGGACTAAAAAATAAAAAAATATTAAAAATTTGATGTCGTATTTTCCACATCATTTTTTTTTACGCCTCTTTATATATATTTAGGAGATTTTAAAAAAAAATTGATTTAAAAATAAAATATATTTATATATTATAAAAGATGACCGACACACAAACGATTACCGATTTTCTTAAAAATCAACGCAAACTTGCTGATAAAACAGCACGAGGATATGCTAATTCCATCAAGAAATTAGGTGGTATTGATAATGATATGGACGAATTTAAGTCCTGGATTACTTCCAAAAATTTGGAAGAATTACATAAAAATATTAAGGACGCTGATGTATCCGACAGAACTAAAATTAATTATTATAAAGCATTAAAATCAGTGATGAGACTTCCTGATTACCCTACACGGGATTGTAAAAAGAAAGCCAAAGAAGAGGGCAAGACAGCAGAAGAGATTAGTGCTTGTTCTTATCTTGAAGGCTGTAAAGATATATGTGCTTCTTGTGATAAAGCATTTGATGAATTAAACTCTGCTGACTGTGCTGTTAGAGAAAGTGGAGAGAAATCAGAAGCCCAAAAAAAGAATATGGTGGAATGGTCTGTGATTGAGAAGATGGCTAAGAACCCTGTTAAAGAATTAAAAAAGATGGGAGTAGATATTCAAAAGAAAGGTATTAAATTTGCTGATGATATTGGTGGTAGAAACCGACAGTATGCTGCCGTTCAAAGAGCAGTCTTAGCCCATTTGTATGGTGGTCTTAGTCATCATATAAATGCGGATAAGGTTAAAACTATTAATCCTCCAAGGAGGACAGATTATGTAGGACATATTGATAAAGATGGTTCTATGAAACCTACACGATGGAGTGATTATGTAGAAGATGGCGATTTATCTACAAATGTTTTGGAACACAAGAAAAATAAGTCGGTTTGGGGATTTATGAGATTTCATTTACACCATCACAAAGAAAGTGGAATACAAGGAACACAGATTATGGAAGTTCATGATAAACCAACCATTAAATTATTGCTATTACTAAAAAATTGGGGCAAAGAAATTGGAAATAATGACGATGGAGCAGTTTTCCTGAGGCAACAAGCAGGGGATAGATTTGAGAAAGGAAACACAAAACAAGACGGGTTAAATTGGAGCAAACCTATGACCCCAAACAACCTGCTTAATCATCTCTACAAAATATTTAATCACGATGGAAAAGTCATTTCGGTTGATGTCCTGAGACATTGTTGGAAGACGAGTAAGTTTGGTAAGGCGATGAAAGACTATTCGGAAGATTGTAAGTTAATGGGACATACGGAAGAGGTTGGGAAACAGTATGTGAAATCACAGTAGAACCAGTAGGTGGAAACTGTTGTTGTTCCCAATCATATCCTTTCTGTCCTGATGCTGGTAATGATTGTATTATTGTATGTAAGAACTTTATAGGGTAGTGTAGCCAAAAATAAGGGTCTTTAATTTTATCCATTTATATATTATATAATAATTTTTTTCTTATTATATAATAAAATGTATAAATCAAGCCACAACCGAAAAAAAGGGAGTTCAAAGAAAGGAGCAAAATCCAAAACTCACAAAGGAGATTTAGACTTTACTACAAAGAAAGGAGATAAAGATTTCCATCGTAAAGGACACGACCAGAAAGAAAGCCGTCGTCCGTTTATGCCTACTAACCACGGTGATATGGGTGAAGGTGGAAGTGGAATGGGTGATGAAGCAGAACAGAAACATTCGCATCGCCGTCATGGTATGAAGCATACTAAAATGAGCCTGTTAGAATATCGTCAAATGATGGGTTTAGCACCACGCACAGAAAGAGGTGATAATTATGGAACAGGAATATAACTTTTTTTTCTTATCTTATAATAAACAAATGCCGAAGAAAAAGAAAATTTTAAGTGTTTCATCTAATAACCCGCCACGAGCAACCATTACTGAAAAGAAAAGAGGTAATAAGTATCGTGATACAAGGAATGTTAAAGCATTACGCAAGTTCCACAAATGTGCTGATGCTCCTCATTCATCTGGTTGTAAGAAATCCCAGAGAGAAAAAGAAGAGAAAGAGGGTAGAACAATTAGTAAAGTAAAGGGTAAAGATGAAAGTGGTAAATTCAGTAGAGTAAAAGCAAAATATAAAGTGCGTGGTAAAAGTGTTGGAGGTAAAACTCTCACACAAGAGAATGTCGCAGGAATTAGAGAAGCCTTAGCCAAAGATGTCGCAGATTTAAGAAAAATGGATATAGATGATAAGAAATTGATTACTAATTTCTTTGCGAAAAAGAAAGCAGAAATTAAAAGAATAATGAATAGTTTATAATTTTATTTTCTCTCTATACATTAAAAAGATGCCGCCAAAAAAAGGAATGAAATCCAAAACTCACAAAGGAGATTTAGATTACACCACTAAGCGTGGAGACAAAGACTTTCATCGTAAAGGACACGATGAGAAGGAAAAGAAAAAACCATTCTCCAAAAAGAAATCAACTAAACCCAAAACAGAAGTTATTAAACTTCGTAAATCTGAAGGAGCAGATGAAAACGCAAACATTAAAATTAAAGAGGGTGCTTTACATCGCCAACTTAAAGTAGCAAGTGATTATCGTTTCAAAAAAAGTGAAATGAATAAACTTGATAAAGTAGAGGTAGGAAGTGAATTTGACTTTCATGGAAAACATTTTAAAATGACCCCTCTTATGAAGAAACGAGTAAGTCTTGCGAAGACTTTGATGGGATTTAAAAAATAGAAAAATTATAATATATATTATTATTATTTAAAAATAATAATATATGTATATATAAGAAAATGACTACTAACACACAAACACAAGAAATACCGTCCTTTCTTACTGACGAGGACTGTATTGTATTCAACGATATTAAATATCCGCTTCACAAAATCGGGCAAATTCTCACAAGAGACCGAAAACAGCAAGAATATAAAAGAAAAGCCTATCAGAAATGGAGACAAACTGATAAGGGTAAGGCTGCTTCACGAAAAGCATCAAAGAATTATTATCACAAAAACAAAGTTGTCCCAGATATTAAGGACGAAACCCCTGAAATTATTGAAAATCCGCAAGAAAAATAATTAAGGACTTTTAGGAATTTTTTAAGTAATATCATTAATTTTTTTAAAATTTGATTTTTTAAAAAAATTGATTTAAAAAGAAAAATAATATATATACTATATATAAGAATGACTACACACACTCAACAGATTTCCGCAAATCTCAAAGTTCATAACGAACTTTTACGCTATGGCTACTGCCCTGTTCCTGCTGAAAATACAAATAAACCAAATGGTAAGGCTCAGCAAAAATGGGTTAGAGTAGCAGCCGACTTTCACGAAGAATGGTATGCTAAGGGATATGATAAAAATAACCAAAGGCTTAATGGAGGAGAAGCCTATAATATGGAATATGCTCGTCGTATTGGAGCATTAAAACTTACGAATAAAGAGGAGGCAAAAACATTAAATGATATTTACGCAGGAGAGAAGGGGGTTAGTATCTTGTTGGACGGTAAATTAGCCCTACTTGATTTTGATGATAAAGATAATCCAAAATTATATGAAAGTTTTGAAGAGGAATTTCCATTTCTCAAACAATGTTATAAAGATAGAAATCCTACTAAACCTTGGTCTTATCACTATCTCATTCCTGATGACGAAGCGTTTATGGGGATTTCAGGAACAGGACAAATAACAGCGAAATATGGAGACTTCCATTTACTACACCCTAAGGTTGAAGACGCATCAGTCAAAGTTGATTTCAAAAAAGTCGCCAAAGATGGGAGGTGGGACGAAGACGCCAAAGATGAAAGACAAGCAACCAATTATGGTGGTAGAAGAACACCGACTATATCTACATTTTCACAAAGAGAAACATTACAAAAACTTCCAAAATGGTTCAAGATGAAGAAACTCAAAAAAGAACCATCATACAAAGAATTTATCAAATATATGAAAACTGTTTATCGGCGTAGAAGTGAAACTGGTGGTAATAAAAAACAGGTGATAGAAAGTGAAGTCCCTACTGCTATTACTAAAAAGGAACAAATTAATATTAAAAGAACTAAGAAAATTCATACTGTTGAAGATTTCAAAAAATTACCTGTATGGAAATTTATCCAAGAGGAATGGGACGAGGAAGAAGGATACAAACATCATATTTCTAAGCAACCAGATGGTAAATTTATGATTGACCTTGGTAAAGCGGAATGTGCGAGAACTTGTCCCTTTACTGGTTGTATTCATAAATCTAACAATTTCTGGCTACTATATTTACCTTTGAAACAAAAATTAGTCCAATACTGTTTTGGTTGTAGCGGACAAAACTCAGAGATTGATTGGAAAGAAACAAGTGATTATGAGAAAGCATTTTGGGAAGGAGCAGGAGGTCAGCATGTGAGAAGTGATTGGGATAGTGCTGAGGAAGATTTCCAAAATGGATTAAATGCGATTGGAGAATTGCTAAACGACCATCTCTGTTATATTGATAAGAAAGGACAATCGGAGTATGTCTTATATAATTACGGTTATATGTATAGTGTTAAGACTGCGAAAGGTCTCAAAGATTATTACTTGTGTTGGAGATTTAAACCTAAGATGAACTATTGGGTTGAAACAGGTAAGGCTGGTGAGAAAACTTCCAAGAGATATAATCATGGTGGTGAGGCTTGGATTAATCCAGTTGATTGTTGGCTACATTATCCTAAGCAACATCGTAGATGTTATATGGGATTTAAACCAGCAGAAAACTTTGATGACCGTGGTCGTATGTTTAATACTTTCCAAGGTTTTGCGATTACCAAATCTGTTGCGGAGGCTTATATGAAACACAAGGGTATTAAACACGAAGATGTAGAAGAACTAATGAAACCAGTCTTAGACCATATAATGAAGATTTGGTGTAATAATAAACAAAACCGATTTGACTATGTAATAAGTTGGTTCGCACAAGTATTACAGAGACCATGTGAAAAGACAAAAGTAGCATTATGTCTTAAATCGGATTTTGAAGGAGCAGGTAAATCTGTTATTGTTGGTATGATGAAGAACATTATTGGTGAGTATCATAGTGTATCGTTGAATGAATTTCCTGAGGGTTTCAACGATATTATGGCTGATAAGTGTTTCATCAATCTTGATGAGGCTCTGTGGGGCAAGGATAAGTCAGCAGCCAAAGTCAAAGTATTCATTACAGAAGAACATCAACAAATTAAAAAGAAATTCAAAGATGAATATACGCAAGATGCGTATCATAATGTTTTGATTTCAACTAATGAAGATTTTATGTGTCCCAAAGATATTGGTTCTCGTAGATATTACATTCTTGATTTGTCTAATAAATATGCTGGTATTACAAATGATGAGAAACGCAAACATTTCAAACCCATTTGGGAAATCGCAAAACAACCTGAATTATTTGCGTATTATCTTTACACATATCCGCTTGGAGACTTTGACCCCAAACAATTTGATGAAACCGAAATTGGTCTTGCTGTCGCCCAAATTGGTATGTCTAATGTAAAGGCTTGGCTTTACTATTGCTTACAAAATGATGAATTCTATTCAGTCAAAGAAACATCATGGTCGCCAGAAACTGGTAATCAAGAAACTGAAAAAATTTACAGATGTGGTGATGTATTTCCTAAGAAATTCTTGGAAGAAAGTTATTGTGATTACACCAAGACTGAGTATGGTGGTAGTAAGAGATTTACTCAGTTCTGGCGTGAGTTATATAAACTTGTTCCCAAACACAAAGTAGAGGCAGGACAACGCTCTGCTTTCAACAGAAGATATTGTGTAAAATTTCCTCCTCTCGCTGAAAGCAGAAAATTCTTTACAAATGGTTGGAGCGATAATCCTGGAACTACACTACCATTTGAAGAGGTTGATACTACTATGGAATATGATATTACACCAAACGAAGATACAATTATTAATGTAGATTTGGATACAGTAGAACCAGTTAAAAAAAAAAAGATGATGGGAAAGAAACCGTGTAGTGAATGGCGACAAATTCACCGTCAATATGAATATACTGATTATGATGATGAAGATGAAGAGATATTAGAAATGGACGCTGATGTGATTGAGTATAAGTTGGAGGGTGAAGATAAATACAAATACGAATGTAAAGTTCGTAAAAATGAAGATGAAGTTTTCAAAACCCGAGACTTCAAAAAATTTGCTGAATGGATTATCGCAGAGGCAGGAATACAGCGTATTGATGTGATTAATGAGTATGAACCGATGGGTGTTATTGATTGGGACAACAAAATTAGTGTGAGTTTTGATTAATGGAATGTTCCTGGGTTGAAAAGATGCCTTTTATATATACTACCTTATAAATACAAAACATACAAAACATACAAACCATATTTTTATAAAAAAAAATTTATAAAAATATAACTCTCAAATCTATACTTTTGGACGACAATATCCTTTGTATGTTATGTATCCTTTGACTTGATATATACATATATCAGTATTCTGCTCCTCTCTTTGTTGCTTGTTGTTTTCTTTTACCAACTTTTCTTTTGGGTTTTTGTAATCCTTCAAACATAGTTGTCTCATCAATTTTAGGCTTTTCTTTTGCTTTCTTCTCACACGACAGTAAGGTTTTAGAGAAAGGATTGGAATGTCTTGCTTCACAATCACACATAGCAGATGGGTCAGTTCCCATGGTTTGACGCTTACTTGGCTTGTTAGTCCGCTCTAAAAATTTGAAATTCTGATTTTTCATATTTATATATTGTAAATATAAAAAAATATTTTCTAATCTTTATTATATAATAAAATGAGTTTAATTGCTTTGACTTCTCGTGATGATGACCCAGCCGAATTCACCAATATGCTACAATCTAATTTAAGATTAGCCCCACATACACAAGTTCGCTGCTTAGGATATGGAATTAATGTTCCTGAAGCAGGAAAAGAAGAGGTAGTTATTACTTCTGGTAATGATACTTTCACAATTGGATTTGGGAGAGATGGAGAACAGTTCGGTCTGAATAATGTAATCGTAAAAATACCGCATGGAGCATATCCTGCTAATGGAACTACTCTGGTTGAAGAAATGACTAAGGCAGCCAATCAAGCATTAGATAATGGTGTCCTTCCAGGATATTGTGGATTTTCCGCTGTTGCTGGAACAGAAAAGACTGGAGGAACTGGATTTAGAATTAACGGTGGAGCAGTAGAAATGTTTGTAAAGGTTCAAGTTCCTCCCGACCAAGGAGAAGGTGATTGGGCTGATTATAAATCTACTGAAAACACAGACGACCAACCACTAAAAATTATTAATGCCCCTGGTGCTACACAATTAGTTGCCGATACAGAAAAAGAAAATTTTAGTGCCGCTTACGATAAAGAGTTTGCTTGGTTTCCAGTTGTTCCAAGACGAGTTGCTGGTGTTCCCGACGCATCTCAATACACCCCTGGTGATAGTGCTTTAGTATTCAATATGGGTCAAAGTCCTGACCCAACTAATAATGTAGAAAGTCAATTATGTGGTGGTGGATATGTTTATGAACCCGCTATGAGACAATTTCAAAAAGCCCCAAGCACTGATACACCATCAGCACAAGATGATTGGGCTGCTGGTAAATCAGATATGTGGTGTAATCATGGTTGGAGACTTGTAGAAGGTGCTACTCCAAATAGTATTAATATTCAAATTTTTCGTGGTATTCCCAACGAACAAGGTGGTGCTGGAGAGATTGATGTAGTAGGAAAACCACTCATCTCCGACCAAGATTGTGCTGCTGGTTGGGATATTGTAGTCCATCAGCGTATTGTAGCATTCAATCCTAATCCTGCTTCTCCTGATGCTGATTGGCTTGAAAGTCAAATTTGGCTTGAAAGTGTTAATGATGGTGTGCCTCCAACTCTTGTAGATACTTTCCCACTTGGAAACGGACCGAAATTTTTTAACCGTATGTGTAAATCAGAAAGATTAAATTGTGTATGGAAATGCCTCAGTCCAGGTTCAGGACAAGCAGGAGACCAACAGTTATTAAAAGTTGTAAATCCAAGTGGTAAAGGTAATGGTGATATTGCTCCAGCCGCTGGTTGGGACGGTTCAGTTCAAACTGAAGTATGGGGTATAGCAGCCCGTCAAGCATACGACAACCTCAACACATTCCCTAAGAATGATAATGATTTAATGGAATTATCTCAACCAGCAAATTCTAATGGAGTTCTTGGCTACGAAGTAGAGGACTTTAAGCAACTTGCGAAATCCACTTCTGCTGTTGGTTGGACGGCAAGTGATGCCTTGGGAACAAATGAAGAAGACCAGTTTGATACTAATCAGAACTTTCTAATTCAAATACCAAATCTCCCCATCATGGGACGATTAGGTTCAACAGGACAAATTGCTCCTATTGTTGCTTGTGGTCGTCTTAAATCAGTATATAATGGAGACCAAGAAGATGGAGCATACTGGTATGAATTTCAAAATCCCACAAGTATAGCATTAAATAATGATGCTGAAATTATATTGAATGAAATTAATATTCGTCTCACTGATTTCTGGGGAGTGAAAATTCCTGGCTTAAAGAAACATACAACAATAATGTTAGAATTTACTCCAAATCCCCCCGATGGTGTTCGCCCCCATCAACACAACGCCATGGGCGGACTTATAGCCCCAGGATTAATTCAGTAATTTAAGGAATTTATAGATTTTATTTTAGTTTTTTATAGAATGAGTTTCTATAAAAAATTATTTTTCTCAGATATATATAAAAGACTATGAGCCACAATTTGTTTGCCGATGAAAAGGGAGCAGCCGACTTCCTACCAGACACCGCCATTCCACCCCCACCACCTCCAAGTCCTGAACCCAAAGATGAAGCCGACCCTTCAGACTTTGGTTTAGATACGCCTATGCCGTCAGAAGAAGCAGTTGAAGAAGTATCACAGGAAATGTTTAAACCAGCAAAAAAACTTTTAGATGATGTAGATGCTAAGGATTGGAGAGCCAAAAATGGTAGAAAAGCACCAGGACAGCGTGGAAAAGATAAGACACCCAGAAAGAAACCTGAATTAACTGAAAAAAGAAAAGAAGCATTAGCCAAAGCAAGAGCCGCCAGTTCAGCCAAAGCAAAAGCCGTAAGAGAAGCCAAAGCGGCAGCAGCAGCCAAAAAAATACCTGATAAAAAAGAAATACAAATGGAAGTAGTAGAGAAACCTAAGGAGACCAAAGGAAAAGTGGTCGTGATTGATGAAACGACAATAGATACGCCTGTGCCGAAAGAAGAGCCATCTGCTCCCCCAAGTCCTCCGAAAATAAAAAGACAACACTCAGTAAGAGAAGTAGCAGCCCCTCAACCCAGAGAACGGACATATAGTATAGCAGAGATAAATCAATTTCGTGAATTGTTTGGAGGACGCAGTTCAGTTCAATCACCAGTAGCCGAGCCTAAGCCACGACCACCACCATCTCAACCCATTCCAATACCCCAACCGCAGCAACGCAGACAACCATTGAGAGCGGGTCAAAAGAAGCAACCTAAATTACCTAATCTCAACCCACAATCTGCTCCCAAGCCACATAACCCTTGGGACGATATGTTTATCTAAATTTAGTGTATAATAAATAAAAAAATAATCTTTACCTATAATAAATAATATGCCTAAGAAAAAGAAGGAAATGAAAAGTGATGACCTTACTATATTACCTTTGGTTGATGAGGAGATTAACACGAAGAACCAGTTAAAGAAAGATTTACACCCCAATCTTCCAGACATCAAGAAAGGAGCATTAATGGGAATTGTTGCTTCTATCCGTAGTGGTAAAACTGTTTTAATAAATAATTTGTTTATGAGACCTGAATTTTTTAAAGATTGTTTTGATACAAGTTTCTTTATCTCTCCAACAATTTATTCTGATAAGTCTATGAGATTTATACGAGACTTATATGATAATACTTGTTATGATGAATATAGTGATGATATAATTTATAAAATTTGTAAATATCAGGAAAGCCAACCTTTGGAAGAAAGAGGCTCATATTCTATCATGGCTGATGATTGTGTTGATTTAAAGCGAAATAGTGCCTTGGTTTTCCTTGCTTCAAGATTTCGTCATTATAGCCAGAAAGCCAGTTTTGTTGGCTTCTCAACACAAAAATTCCGTAGTCTAAGTCCTATTATCAGAAATAATACAACTGATTGGCTTATAGGTGGAATTAAAAATAAAAAAGAGAGAGAAAGTATTATTGAAGAAATGGCTGACGCATTTGGTGGTGAAGAAAATTTTGAGGATATTTGGAATTACGCAACCAGCGAACCATTTTGTTTTCTTTACTTAAAGATGGATAGGACACCATGCGAAGCATATAAAAATTTTAACGAAAAATTGTATCCACGAGAAGGTGGAAATCCAGAGCATTCCGACAATGAAAGTGTTGAAGAAACAATTGAAGAAAATATAGAAAACGAATAATAATATTTTTTTCTAATCTTTATTATATAATAAAATGAGTTCAACCGCATACGATAGATATTTACAACAGGCTGGTGGATTAGCCTCAGCGATTGGTTCTATGGAAGGAAATTTACAGCAAGATTGGATACAAAAATACCAAACTGAAGCCGATAGAGAGAACACAAAAAAAACATTAGATGTGGGTAAAGCCGCATTCAATATCGCTCAAGGTGAGAGTATGATAGGACAGGCAGTTGGTTTAGGAACGGCTGGTCTTGCCGCTATACAGGGTGGTAAAAAAGTTTTGGGAGCAGTTAAAAAAACATACGCCAAACATTATGGTAATCCTGAGGAAGCAGAAGAAGAACAAGTTGCTGAAGGTGATGAAGGTGAAGCACTTGACCGTGTAGGTCAGGGTGCTGGTGTTCGTGATGGAGAACAACGAGCAGCAGGAGGAGACCGTGATGCTGCCCCAGGTCAAAATATGGAAATGGACGAACCAGGTCTTGCTGCTGAAGCAGATGAAGCCGAACCATTATTGAGAGCAGGAGCAGGAGATGCCGCAGCCCAAATGGAAACTGTAGGACACGGTATGCTTTCATCAATGAAGGCAAGAGTAGGACAGGCGATGGGTGATGCCCCTGTTGCTGTAGGTGGTGGAGAAATTGAGATGATGGAAGGAGGTGATGCTAATCGTCTTAGAGATTTAGAACAAGTAAGACACGGTGTTGATAGTGGTCCAGGTGGTGCTGCCGCAAGATTAAGAGCCGCAGGAGCAGAAGATGCCGCCACAGCAGTTGAGGAAGGAACTATTGGAGGAGCAGGAGCAGCAGCAGAAGGTGAAGCATCTGAAGGATTGATGAGCCGTTTAGCATCAGCAGGTGGTGAAGCCATGGAAGCCGCAGCGGGTGGAGTTGAAGGTCTTGCTGAAAGAAGTTTTGTTGCCGATTTAGCATTACAAGCCACGCCATTTTTAGGAGAGGCTATTGATTTAGGTTTATTGGCTTATGGCGTAGTTCAAGGGGTTCAACAATATCAAGAAGGTAAAGAGGAACAAAAAGCCGCCGCTTCTGACCCTGTAAATCCACCAACATCATTTGGGAGAACCAACCCAAGTCTCAACGCATCTGTAGCCATTCCAGTTTTTGATACTACCAGAAATCACAATTCAGGACATATTTCCACATTTTAATTTAATTTAAACTTTAAGATTTATTTTTATTAAAAAATTTAATAAAAATAATTTTCTTTCTTTATTATATAATAAAATGTATTCATCTGCTAATAACAAACAATCGCTTAATATGCCGACTATTGCTAAGTCAGTTTTGTCCGAACGCCAGACCCAATACAATCCGCAAGACCAAGTAATCATTAAGATTAGTCCAGGATTAGGTAATATGAACCCCTTAGAAAGTTTTTTAAGATTTAGGGTCTCAATCAAAGATACAGGGGGAATGCCTTTCTGTGCGGGACTTGATGGAGCAGCAGGAGCATATTCATTATTTGAAAGAGTTGATATTTATAGTGGGCTAAACGCAGTTCATTTAGAGAGCATTCAAGGTGTCGCCGAATTTATGGCTATGTATTCCAGATTTGATAATGATAAATCAACTCATGGACGCAGAGTGCTTACAGAAGGTTTTGGTGGTGTAGCCTCAACACTCTCAAGAGAACCAGTATCAGGAAACAATAATGGTCTTCTTTCAAATTTTTGGGAAGTATCTTCAACCAATCGTGATGCTAATAATGTAGGTTGTGAATACCGTGATGTAGAATGTGTCCTCCCTCTTTACTTTTCTGGAATTTTTAATTCAAACCGTATATGGTCTCTTATGGCTTCTGATGGTCTTGAAATCCGCATCACATTAAGGACTGCGGCGGAAGCAATCCGTGCCTTTGGTGAATATGGCTATGCTGTTGGAACTCTTCCAGCCAATTACCCCAGACCTTACGACAGCAACGCACAGGCTGCCGCTGGTAATCTTCAAGAATTTGGTGCTGATAGTTCCATACAAAGAGCATACGCAATTGCTAATGTAAATAATGCTGGTGCTGCTACTGGTATTGTAGCAGGAACAAATGTTAATAGTGTTGAACTTATGAGAACTGATAATGTTGCTCTTCCTGCTAATGCTCGTGGTGTTAATAGTTTAGAACAACTCCCACTCCTTGTAGGACAACAGTTTATTTACAAAGCAGATGCTCCTGCTAATACTTATGTTAATCTTGGTGTGATTACTGGTATTCAGTTGGCTGCCGCTGCTCCTAATAATGTTGAACTCCTATTCAATAATGTTCCTGTCGCTGTTGGTGATGATGCCGCTGTTGCTAATCAATGTCTTGGAAACCGTGGTGGAGCAAATATTGCCGAAGCAACTGGTGATGCTGCTGCTCTTCTTTCTACTACTACTGGTCTTGGAACTGTCGCCATTACACCCTCACTTACATTTGAATTGAATGATGTAGAAATGGTTATAGGAACTGTTATGACCCCACCTGAATTTTCGGAGGCTATGATGGCGAAAGTCAATAGCGAAGGTGGTCTTGTTTATGAATATTCTTCTTGGAATTTATACCGCCTCCAAGACAATCAAGCACCCAGAACATCTCTACTCATTCCTACACTTGAAGCCCGAGCCAAATCTCTTGTGATTAACCCTGTTCGCTCTTCTTTCGGTGTTGGAGGACAAGAATTTCAGAACTCTGCTCTTGATGCTCCTCAAGATAGTCTTCAAAATTATCAGTTCTTACTTAATAACACTCTTGCCCCTGACCTCCCAATTGAATGCCTCCGCAGTAATACCGCAGCAGATGGTGGTCTTGAAGCATGGAACGATGTAGCCGTCCAAGAAGCAGAAAAGGCTATGGAAAGAGGTGATATTAAGGTTAATGATTTAAGAAACTTTCACGCACATTTTACCGCTGGACGCAGACTTTCCACAGACAATCACTCTTATGATGCTAAGAGTAATGAAATCAGAGTTAATTACCAATATCTTAACACACCTAAAGTCCAAAAACAATGGTTCGCACAGATGTCCCATATCCGTAGAGTTGTAATCAAACCTGATGGAATTCAAGTAATTTATTAAATAGATTTAGGTTAAATCATAAAAAAATTTAAAATAAAAATTAGAAAAAATTTTTTCTAATCTTTATTATATAATAAAAATGAGTTTAAGAACTGAACGCTTCGTTATTGCCTCAATCAATAGAACAAATGATGGGAATTTTAGTTATTCACAGGGCAATCCTGTAATTAGGTTTGATTTCGCCGCCACCAACAAACTATTAGACACCTCTTCATTAAGGTTGTGCTGTAAAGTCAGAATGTATAAAGGAGATGGTGATGCCCCCAACAATAACCAGAACGCTACAGGTAATCCTGCTTTTCAATCGCAATTATCCGCAAACAACGGAACAGCCTCTTTACTTAACACAGTAAGCCTTACAACTGGCTCGGGTGCTTCTATTGAGACTATCCGCAACTATCCTCGTCTTGTCGCATCTGTTCTTCAACAGACTAACTCGTGGGGTGATTATTCTACTAATCTTATGTTTCTTCAAGGTTCAACCTCAAATGATAAATGTGAGGGACGCATGTGTAATCTTGCCTCAGGAACTAAAGGTAAAGAATACTCATTTTCGGTTTGTATGCCTCTCCTCTGTGGTTTCCTTATGAGAGGAGACAATATTAATCTCTCTAATCGTGGTGGTATTGGTGGTATGAGTGTATCTCTTACACTTTCACCAGATGTATTTAGCGTCTTCGGTGCTGATGCCGCAACACTTGGTGGCTCATACATAGAGATGCTTGACCCTGTTCTTACAGGACAATTCATTATTCCTAATGACGACAGAGACTTACCCGATACAGGAACTATTGTCTATAATTCTTGGACTTCTCTCTACAATGTAAATCAAGCATCTGATAATACTTATGGATACAACCTTGGTTTAGGGGCTGTGGTCTCACAATTTAACAATAACATTCCTGTTCCAAATATTAATAACTACCTCCAAAATAGTAGTTTAACTACTCAACTATTAAGGAATGATAATACTGTTCCTCCCAACCAAATTTGGAAAGCACCAATCACTACCACATCAACTGAGAAAGGAGGTGTATTCTACCCGCTTGACTTTGTTGTTGATGAAGATAAGAATGCTCCTACATCGGCTGCTGCCTCCACAACTGATGCTTACCAAGACCCTGTTTTTGATGCCCTCCGATTTAGATACAGTTTAGACAGTATTAAACCTTATAGGAGAACTACCCATCTTTTAGCAGGTCCAATTTCCGAGAATGTTATGACCGACCAAGCCTGGACTGGAAAATATAATTACAATAATCCGCAAGTGTATGATTATGGTGTCCTCCCAGCCGCAAGAAACTATGTAATCAATGGAACAGTATTTAGTGTAGGAACAAGATACGACGGTTTAGGAACTGGAACTGGCTCAGTAGATTTTAAGAACAGCCAATTCGCAGAACGCCAAACTTCCAAACTTGATGGTAATTCCCCGAATGGATTATATTCATACTTCCTCCATCGTGCTGCTGTTAATTTCTCACCCCAAGGAGTTTCGGTAAGTGTTTAGATTTAAGGTTTTTGTTTTGGATTTCATTTAAATTAATTAAAAAATTTTATAAAAAAAAATTTTCTAATCTTTATTATATAATAAAATGAGTGCTACTTTAAGACAAACTGTTGATGATAATCTCGGAAATAACCAAAGAATAGAAACCAGACAAATTCGCCCCACCACAGCGGTAGGAACTTCTAATGGTTCAGTCCGATTTAAATTACCTCAAACTGGTATTCTCCATCATGGAGCATACATTACTATGAAATTAAAATCAGGAGCGGCTGAAAACTTCCAACCTCTTTCTGCTGGTATTCTTGGCTGTGTCCGCAGGGCTGTGCTGTATAATGGAAATAAAGCAGTTATGAGTGTTGATAATGCTAATCACCTTATGACTTTGAAACGCCATTTCCAAACTGTTGAGGAACGAAGCCAGAAAGATGGTGTCCGCCACGGTTGTGTTGATGGCTTTATGGTTTCAAACGAAGATGTAGAAGCCCAGAAAGGTAGATATAAATTAGATATGGCTCAACCCCAGATTGAGTATAACGCCCCACGAACTGAAGCGAATGTTGATAATCCTTATCGTGTCTTACCAGATGATAAATCGCCAGAATTCATAATTAAACTATCCCAACTCTTCCCATCATTCCTTGCTGGTCTTCAACTCCCTCTCTCATTATGCCGAGACCCATGGAGTTTAGAATTACAATGGTCTGAAGATGTTGCTGGTTCTCGTTGCTGCTACAAACGAGGTGCTACATTTGCCCTTGGTAATCTCATAGAACCTGATAGTCTCAAACTTGTTGTTGATTTACTATACTATGCTACACCAGAAGGAGAAGTCGGTGTTATGGAAGCCCTTACCGATAAAATGAACTCAGAAGGTGGTATTTCATTTGAATATACAGATGTGGTCTCCATCGTATCTGATATACCTGCTGTGGCTGACCCTGGTGCTGGTAATATTACTACCCAGTCTGTTAATCGTCTTGTAGGTATGGTTGGAGAAAATCTCCGCAACCTTCTTATTTCTACTCCTCGCCGTGCTACTGGCTCAGCCGCTTCTACTGATGGGTCTAATTCAGGAAATGGTATTCTTGGTCGCTACTTCTCCCAAGCGTCTCAAGGAGAACAAACCGTTCAAGTTAAAATTAATAATCGTCCTCTCTATCCTATGCCTATTGGAACACATGGAGACGCACAACATTACGACCAAATCGGTCAAGTATATGGTCTCCCATTAAATGTTGGTCTTCATCAATATTCTAATGAAACATCTATTCAAGGTAATGCTCTTGCGGGAACACAACAGCCATCTATCTCCGACCACAGTATTGAAAATTACGAACAAAAACAACTTATTGCTGAATACCAATACCTTGGTGTCCCTACCCAACTTACACGAGCGAATGTTGCTGGTAGTGGTGTAGCCGTTGGAACTGCCCCTGTTGAACTTCAGATTGAAAGGGTAAGAACTCACGAACAATTTGGTGCTATTGATTTGTATGTGTTTGGTGAGGTTGAACGCTCATTCACACTTAAAAATGGTATTGTCTTCCTTTCAGGACTTTAATTATAAAAATAAAATATTATGTTATATATAGTATATAATATAATATGATAGAACCTAATAAAAAACCGTTTGCTATGTATAAACACACGGAAAGAGACCGTGATTATATATTCTATTATATGTATCACGATAAAGTTGTAAAGAAGAGAGCATCTTCTTTAAGTGATAGAGGTTCTTTAAGTAATCTTAAGGATATGAATAATCAACATAAAAACAACTTAAAGAACGGGTATAAAATGGTAGTCGCAGTTTCCACAACTCCAAGTTTTGATATTAAATTTTAATTACCATAATATCTTATCAGCATAATATCCAGCAGTTCCTACTTTTACTCTATTCTTTGCGTGTCTTGCCTTGTATGCTTTGCGTTTCTCTTTATCTCCTGATTGTATAAAATCTGTGTATCTACTATCTCCAATACTTGCTACTTTCTTATCTCCTTTAAATACATCTAATTTTTTATTTTTGCGTGTAGATAGTTTTACTGATACTCCTAATTTTGATGCTTTGCGTTTTGCTGTCGCCAGTTGGCTACTGTTTAATTGCGGCATTTATATATATACTATATAAAAATTAAATCTTTTGGTAAATTCATTTTATAACAAACAAAACAACAATAGAAACTTAATTTATCGTATATTTTTTTTTCTCCGTTTATCATTTTGTAATAAAATATTTTTTTAGATGGAAGTATGATTTGTAATTCACCATCAAATATATCTTGTATGTATTTGGTTTGTAATGCGAGTGTAGGTAAGATACAGATAAATGGTTTATCAATTATTTTAAGTCTTTTCAATACATCACGCTTGATACTAAAAGGAGGATTTGTGATTATACATTCTGCTTCATTATCATCACATTCAAAGAAATCTCCTGTATTTGTAATCACTTCTTTACAAATAGAAGATAAGTATTTTACTCCTTCTGTTTCCAAATTACTAAATGCTTCCCAGACCACCTTGTCTCTGGGTATGTAATCTTTTATGCTTTCCCAAGTTTCTTTCAAGGTATAAAATTCATCATCTTTACCTCTGCCTTGATGTTTATTTACGAACAACGCCATTTTATATAATTCAAGATAATTATATAAAATTCTTACGGCAACGGAGCGGAATTGCTATTCCAACTATTTATCTCTCTCCAAGTATTCAACAGCCCATTCCAACTTTCAAATAACATTCCATTTATCATGATTAACATTCTTTATTCTTATTGAAGTTTATATTTTCATATTCTTCTCGTAATCTTGCGAAGAATTGTGCCTCTTCAACACATTTACGATGATACTTGCGTTTCCATTGAAACCCGTATTCCCTATCTGCTTTAGTAGTTCTGAGTGGTTTTCCACAGTGTTCGCATTTTTGACCTCTACGATTTTTCTTAATATTATCCATTTATATATATACATAGATAATATTTTTTCGTTAAAAAATTAACGCAATACGCTTATGCCGATATTCTATAATTAATGCTAAATAAATGTAAAAAAATCTATAAAATAATCTTTACTTATAATAAATAAAATGGGCGAAGAAAGACAACAAAGAGATACGGCTCGTGAAATGAGTAGAAGAATGGCTGATAATAAAGAGAAAGCATATACAGCAAGTATCCAGGAAGTAAGCGGACAATCTGGAACAAGGACATTCTTAATTGACTGTAGTCGTAAAGTTTCTAATAAATATGAAGCAGTTGGAGGTAGAGCAAGTGTTTCCTCTAAATCTGCTTGGGAAAACAAATGTAATGGCTTTAACATTAAAAGGGGCGACCAGATTAGTATTGAAGCAGTATGTATTAATAGTGAAGGAGCAGGAGCAAATACTATTGAATTAAATCCTGGGAAAGTCCCTGGAAAACAATACACAGGTAATAAGGTAATTTTAGAGATGGGATTTACCTTAACTAATAATGGTAGATATTCTCAAGTATTGCCTGTTAAACCACCAACCTGTGTAGCAAACCAAGCAGTAGGTGGAGCAGTAAATCCCTTTACGGTGGATACATTACCTAAACCACAAGCAAATACAGCAGCAGGGCAACCATCTAATGTTGCTCCCGCTCAGAACATCTTTATGTGCCGAGAAGGTGTATTACCTGTTGCTAATGATTACGCTATACCTGCTAATAATAGTGTATCACAGGCTATGTGTAATGAAACTCCATTAGTATCATCAGCCGCATGGGGCTGGACTGGATACTCACGAGAACGAAAGAATAATGATGGTAATTACTCGTTATTTAGAAACAAGTTTTACCCTGGTGTGCTAAATAAAACAGCCCCAGGTGGTGGTGCTTTATCTCAATCAAATCCTTGGTTAATTAATAGCAATCTTCTAACTGCTGCTCCTACCATTCCAGCAGGTGTTGCTCCACCCACTAATCCATATAATAATGCTGCCGCTGCTGCTGCTGCCCCAGGTTATAAAACAGGACAAATGTGGAGTGGTATGAACCCACAAGCAGGTAATGATAATTTACCTTACATTATGACTGCTCCTGACTTTCAACCATTTATGGGATTACCACCAAATAATCAGTGGAATAATGGAGGAAATCCTCCAATCAATCAATACCCCGTCAATCCTGAAACTGGTCGTAGAGAGCCACCAAAGCCTCAACCTCTAAAAGCATTTGTGGTAATAGATTTGAAAGATTATCAATTTATAGATGTAAATCTCCTTGCCTCACTAATTACCCAAGCATTCCGACAAACAGATAATGTATATAGATGGGATAAGATTGCTGATGTAGAACATAGTCTCCACCCTCCTGCTTCTGCGGGGGGAGAGAAACAGAATAATGCTATACCATACGGAACTAAGTTTGGTAATGACTTGATTTCATCTGGTGTGCGACAATTAGATTACATCTGGGATAGTGTGTTTCCAACCTTCACAGGTGCGTTATACAAAACCATTCCAGCCAATCTTTGGCTTGGGTGTAATATGGAAGCCGCAAGTCCTGATAATTTAAGTTTTCACGAAAATCAAGTAAAAGACTGGTTATGGTGTGGTAGTGGAACAGGCGACCAAGGTGGTGGAGCAATTCCTATTGTATCAGCACAGTTTCCAGATACAAGTAATCCAGGGGCAGAAGAAGCATTTAATGTAGGTAGAACAGGAACTCCGTATGTATGGAATAATCAGATTTACGGTAATATGGCTTGTAGAGATTTTGAGAGATGGGAAATGATGTATCACTTTTTCTTTGGTGATATATTTGATTTACACACAGACGCAGTAAGTAATACACAGAACATTAAACGATGTGTATTGCTGAATACACAAATTAAAAGTATGGTAATTAAAATTCCAAATGGAACAAGTGGTGGGGCAATAGCAAGTGGAGGACAGTCAGGACAAAATGTGGGAACAAGTGGAGGAACAGCAACTACACCTGATGTGCCTGGATTTAATATTCACGAAGTCTCTCTAATTGGTTCAGAACAAACAGACCCAACACAAGATGATTTTACAGGCAATATGCTTTACACCAATATGGAATATACTGAGTATAATCTCAAACGATTTGCTGAGTTATTTCCAAAGGGAGAGATTTATAATGGTGAAGAAACAGGCTATGAGAATATGATTAATAATGACCCAAAGAATTTTAGTTATTTGTTAGATATTGGTGTATGTAATGATGCTCTTACATCTTGTATCAATACTAATCCAATTAAAGGTTTATCAACAGCCCCAACTGGTAATGTTCCTGTTGAAGCAGATGAAAGTTTTGATGCGTCTGCTCGTTTCAGTATCATTACACCTATGACTGGTGGTGTGTATTCTCGCACTACTTATGCTAATGGTGGTGATACAGGTTGGTTTGGAAGTCTAAATGGTAATGGTATGATTACAGATACTGTAAATCCACCTGTAAATTACACACAACAGTGGGGAACATTTTTAGACCACACACAAGTAGATACAGCAAGTGGTGTTGCTGACCCACAACAACTTGACCGTTTCCATTTATGTCCCTCATATACCATGACTGGATTAGGTGGAGATGGTGCTGCTGTTGGTAGAGGTAGAAGTGTTGGTAGAATAGAAGTAAATACAAGATACTACGAAGATTGGAGAGAAAGTGTAATTTGGTCTCCAACAGAATTTCAAGGCGGAACAAGTGTCCCAGGGTCTTGTGATGCTTCACCAGAAACATTAGAAGATTTAGATGATAGTCTCTCTCGTAAATATGGTGTGGCTTGTTTCCCATACAGATGGTTTCCTGATGGAACTGCTCCTACCCAACCTAAAATCCTCATAGCATTCCGTGTAAATAAAAAATACTTTCCACAACCTGTGCCTGGTGATACAGGAAGTGGTATAGCAACAGACCCAATAGAGGCAGATTTAACTACAATAGAATTAGGTAGAATAGAATACAAAAACTTTTTTGGTATTTCTAATGCGTTTAATGATAATCCTGCTTGTATTCCTATGAATTCTGACGACCAAAGAAAGACATATTATGGTGGTAGAACTGCTGCTGGTTTCTCTGCTATGCCTCAGGACGATGCTTGGAATTATCAGAATTATATAAATATTGGTGCTACTAATGCTTCTTGTGAATTTAATAGTGATAAAGCAAGATTTGAATTTACATATTTCTATACACCTCAAACGCTGAGTGCGGCTTATCAAACTGCGAATGATAAGGGAGCAGCAGGTATAGCACAAGGTGGAACAGAAGTTGCGATTATAAATGAAGAAGGTTTATCAAATACAACATTGGGACAACCAGCAGGTAGTAGTATTAAATTTTATGACCGACAAATATCAGGACAAATCGGTCCTGCCGCAGGACAAGTAAATATCCCGTGTGATGGTGTAGGTATAAATGATAGTTTAAGTGGTATATTTATCAACAAGGTTTGGTTAGTTAAACCCGATACTGAAATCCCATCTATGGAAAAATTAAATGATTTTTATGATAAGACTGGTCTGTTTTCAACACAAAATAATTATAATGAAATTACAAAAGATTGGATAGAAGCAACACCAGAAGAGTGGGAAGGCAATATTTTAGATAGAATGGGATATTCTTACTATGATATATTCCCACCTCTTGGTTCAAATAAAAATAGATTTAATGAATTTACATACGCAAGTCAGTCTCCACAGGTGTGTAATCAATCCAAAAAACCTGGAACGATGAATAGCAAAACAAATATTGCTAATTCTCTCTTTTTAGATGCTTACTTTAATTCTCAGCAAAATCCTCCACCTGCTGGTGAGGCTGATGTAGTTGGCTTACCACTATATGGTTTGGGACAAAATGGTTTTATACAGGTAAATCAAATAGCAGATAGTCCAGCAATTAGAGCAAGTAATTTACCATCATTATTTGATACACCATACTATCTTATTCAAACGACAGGGTTAGTAGAACCAGAACAATGGATAGGTTTGAATGGTATAATTCAACCGACGATTTACTACTGTATGAAGAATTATTCTCAATCAGATTTCTTTTATGGTTATGCTTCCACATATAGTTTAATGGCGGAAAAAGACCACCCTGTGGGAACAATTCATACAGAAATTAGAAGACCAGATACAGGAGAACTTGTGCCTCTTGGTGATAATAGTAGTGTAATTTATAAGATTACTCGTAAGTTAGAAATACCACCTCTGATGACTGACCCACTTGGAGAACCAATAGAACAACCAGAACAACCACCAAGTAAGGATACACAACTGCTACAAGAGTTAGTTGATTTGATGAAATTACAAGTGAGACCTAAGGAAGGCAACGCATCTCTCATACCATTCCGTAAAGGACAGATAGGTTCAGGAGGTGGTGGAAGACAAGAAGGAATATCTAATCCATTTGACGCAGAAAATCCTATTGGTAGTATTGCTAATATGGGAGGAGGAGGATTACAAGGCTTAGCAGATATGGTAAGAAGAACAGCCAATAATGACGGACAAAGAGAGGCAATCAATATTGTTAATCCACAGAGAGCAGAAATACCAGCGATGATGAGAGAAATGGATTTAGAAGAACAAGAATTACCTGGAATGTTTGCGACAATAGATAAACCAGAAGATGTAGGTGAGCCACCATTACCTGCTCCCATGGATATACCTGAACCTTGGTTGAGAAGAGCGATTGCTGAGGTAGGACTTCCACAAACTGAAATACAAGCAATTGAAATGAATGAGTTGGACGCAGCACAGAGAGAAGCAGATAGATTAAATCCAGAAGGTAGTCAGTTCAGAGAAACATCAAGAAGAATGAGATTGATATTTGCTAATCGTAATAATCCATTTAATCCAGCATTAGAAGAAGTCTTAGAAGGAGCAGGAGACCCAAGAAGACAAGCAGCAGAAGAAGTAGCAGAAGGTGAAGGAGCAGGAGAAGGTGTTTCTCTCTTAACACAAGTAGAACAACAAGAATTAAGAACAAGTCTTGTAGAGCATTTAATTAGAACAAGGTTGGCTACAATACTAACCAGAGACCCAGAGAAGATGCCTGATGTTGGTGTATTACAGAGAGCAATCAAACAGGTATTGGCTGGTAGTATTAATAATATTAATGAGATTGTTGGTATTGTATCTATGCCTCCAACTGGTGAAACATACGAGAGAATGTATGAAGTTCTTACACAAACATTCCCTGAATATCCTGTATTCTTTTCAGCAACAACAGGTAGAAAATTAGTCCCATCACAAGCCAAGCAATCATTTGAAGTTGGGTCATCAGCAGTTGGTATATCTGATGAAGGACTTAAACAACTTACTGAGGCTTTGTTAGATGATGCTGCGAGAGAAAGAAGAGCAGGAAGAAACTTAGCCACTTATGGTTTTCCACCAGACCAAGCAGGTCGCCCACCAGCATACGAACAAGATTTTAATGAAGTAATTAGAGGTAATTTAGGTGTGATTGGAGAAGCAGACCAGATGAGAGTTTTAGACAGACCAGAGGGATTTGTAGGTAGATATGATGAAGGTGTCCCATCAGTATTATGGGCTTTAACACCACCCAAAGAACCTTATGGTTCAAAAGACCCTACGATATTATCTGACCCTGGTTCTACTATGGCTGGAACGGACACAGAAGAAGCAAAAGAGGGTGCGAGAAAATATCAGGAGAAGAAAGAGAAGATTAGGAAATCAACAAGAAAGAAAGTATTTATAGTCAAAGATGAGGAAGGTAATGTAGTAAGGAGAGTAGAAGAAAGTGAAGGAGCAAAAGCCAAGAGACTTGAAACCAGAGAGAGAAGAGAAAAAAGATTAGAAGGTGAATATCGTAAAACGCACGGAGTTCAAACGCAGCATGAAGCCACACATCATTCAAGTGAGGCAAGAGCCAGAGCCTTAGAAGCCAGAAGACCACCAACTGCTCCATTTTTAGAAGAAACACCTCCAAGACCCGCTGCTCCTGTTGGTGAAGAAGAAATACCTATGGCGAGAGCAACATAAAAAAAAAATATATTGTAATTATATAAATGGATAAAACGAAAAAAGTCAAAAAAGCATTAACCAAACGCCAAGAAAATGCCTTAGCCAGACACGCAGAACATCATACTCAGAAACACATGACTATGATGAAAAGGTTGATGAGGTCTGGAATGACCTTTGCTGCCGCTCACAAAGAAACAATGAAAAAAATAGGAAAGTAAAATTATATATTAAAAAATAATATATAATCTATATATAAGAATGAATAATAAAGTAGAAACTTGGAAATGTATTAAATGTGATAATACTTACACCGAATATCCGATGGATAAGCATTCATCAAATCTTGGAGAGTATTTAAGGTATTCAGGAATATGCGGAGAGAAGTGTCTAAATAAGTATTCCAAAGACGAGCAACACAGGTTGAGCGTCAAATTTTTATTAGAGGGTGAAGGTCTTAAACTTAAATATAATGGTGTGAATGTTGTATAATTTACCATGGCGATGTTCGTCCTGCCTTTTCCCAACAACACTCTTCTTTACAATTAGGGACAGAGCAGTTCCATTTACAACCATCATCACTATCACTATCGCTTTCTTCACTATCACTATCACTATCGCTTTCACTTGTTTCAACAACAGCATTTCGTGCTAAGATGTAGTGTGCGTCTCTAATCATCTTCCTTTCATAACGCTTACACTCTTCTTCATCAGGCATCTCAATACCTTTCTCCTTAATGTATTCCTCGGATACTCTCCAACCACGCTTGTGTAGGTTGAACTTGATGATAGTATCGTAAGTGTATTCTTTGGAGGTCATAGCCTCCAACTGTCGGAGCATGATGCCTATGATATTGTGCGAGTATGGCTTAACATCTATGAAGAGGCTCTCTTCAAGTATCTTACGCACGGTGTTCTTAACATCGGGATTAGTCCAGTCGGTTTTCATCATTTTGTTTTTATTTATATCTGAGATTATATTTTCAAAGCCAGGGTCAATCAAATTTTTGGAAATTTTTTTTTGTGTGGTTTCTTGGGTAGGCGTAGTCATCGTGTTATATATAGTATATACGAGAAGTCTTTAAGCCGTTTCAATTTTATTTTTAATTAAACTAAAATTGAAGTCAGTGGAGGTTTTACATCAAATTTTTGGGCGATTTGTGAAAGACTTACGGTA
>TARA_R100000697_G_scaffold47689_1_pt1 | contig 27363 bp, 43 predicted proteins | sample TARA_R100000697 | Tara Oceans TARA_R100000697 (sample SAMEA2622788) | marine metagenome | biome: marine biome (ENVO:00000447); feature: surface water layer (ENVO:00002042); material: "saline water (ENVO:00002010), including plankton (ENVO:xxxxxxxx)" | depth 5 m
ACGGTTATTGGTGGATGTTACCCACTCGCAGAAATTTTCCCACGAGGATTGTGATTGTTGTCTTGAAAGTGTTGAAGCCATTGTTTTGAACAAAAAAGTAAGACCATCAGGGAAATGGTGGAGTTACTATTCCTCTGCACCCTTAGCAGAGGTATGAGAGACGTGTTTATACTCCCTAGAGGTCTCGGTTTACGGAGAGTTGTACAACTTAACGGAACTTTACATCCCACGTCGTTGATCTATTTATACTATACGGAAATCCGTATCATGTCAAGCGTAATCCAAAACTAATTTTTGGAGCAGCTTTTCATAGTCACCGTCTGACTTTACAATCAGACGTTTCATATCATACCACATGTCTTCTTCTTCGTAAACTCTACCACTCCAAGGACCCAGAGGATGTGGATTAGGTTCATTGAATTCAACCCCCATGACATATGTGTGTGCAGGATACATTGTTCCTTTACAGGCTAGAACACAAGCGGAATTCACATTTTCAGTAGACCAATAGATGTTTGTGGATATATTTTCTATCAATTCATATAGATTACCACCCTTCTGAACAGAATAGTGAACTCTATCCAAAAGAGTATAAGGAAAGAAATGAGATAGAACAAGTTTTCTACACACACCAGTTAGTTTCATGGGAGAAGTGGGATCTGGTGTATAAAAAGTTGGATATTTCACATCATTTTTTTTTATATCTCTATAAAGAAAAGGCAAGGCAGTGAAGTGAGATCGTGGATACTCTAAGCTATCACTATCATATTTTCCACTTTTTACATCGTGGACATCTTGAATGAATTGTTCAAATGATTCATGTTTATCATCATCAGTTACTTGAGTTTTATCGTAATACTTAAATTTGGAAATTTTTACAAATGGATCCAAAGGTTCAAAAGTTATTGCATCATTGTATAGAATATTCATCTCTCTCTGCATAATACAATATCATCCAAAAGTTGTAGATAATCTTCATCGGTTTCTAACTTAGCAAGTTTTATCTTTGATTTTATCTCGAACCAGTCATCTAAAGTACAAACCTTTTCTAGAAAAGGATCTAGTTGTCTAGTTGTCGGTTTCTTCAATCTTTCAGACAAGTATTCTTTACTTACAAAGTTGACACTCCTAATTTGCCATACATCCTGAAAGGGAAGTATTGACACAACATATTCCTTATCAAGATCACCCGCACTTGCAGCAAGACTTAAATATTTTCTTACTAACTCTTCACCACCAATACCATATTCTTTACTATGAGTAGTGTAATCATGAACAAGGTATGGAAAATATCTATACCCAATCAACGTTCTACCATGCCCACATGAAAGAAGTCTTTCCTTATTAGGATTAATAACAAATGGTTGTTTAAATCTACCTTCCTTTATGAGGGCATCATACAGATGAATCAACTTTGTTATTAACCAATATCCCTCTCCAAATTCTATGAAAGCATCATCATGTGGTTTGTTCCAGGCGGGATTGAACGGAGCAGACTTAAAGCGTGTGATATCTCTCTTAAAAATGAAAAGAGATTCTTGAAATAGTCTTTCAGATATAGTATTGTGTTCATACTTGTATCCAACTACCTTTAACTGATCGCCAAGATTTAACGACTCACCAGTCTTATCATTAAAATATAATATAGGTTTCATATCTTCCAAGTATAAACACTCTCAAAATATTTTTTATAACCATTAACTATATTATCTAATAACTCCCAATAGTCTTCATCAGTTTCTAATGTAGATTCATCAATAATATTTTTAAGGATCTTCCAGTTAGTTAGTCTAGAAGTTTTTTCTATAAACCTTTCAGGTCTGTAATGTTTATAGTCTTCCATGTATTCATGATCAACCAACTCCACTGTCTTTAGAGTGTATAACATTCTATAAGTATAGTCATCGTAAAACTCATTCAATCCACCAAATAAACTATTTTCGCCTACAGAACATAGGTTAACTATGATTTTATAATCAGATATATCTTTACCATTCCAATATGAATTTGCAAATAAGTTATCCAAAAATTCTTCCATATCGTCATCGCCACCAATACCTTCCGATATATCACTACTAACGATATCAATGGTTTGTTCTGGAAAATATTTACCTAAAATTAAACTCCTACCATTTCCAGACAACATTGGCGTATGTTTGAGTCCATAGTCATTAGAAGTCAACCACTTCTCCTGATACGGAGATTCCATGATGGGATATTGAAACGGTTCTCCTTTTTCTGCAGTTAGATATAGAAAAGGAAGTATGGTGAAAGTATCAAAGGCTATATTACCGTTGTCAAAATCACGCATACTATATCCAGTGCCACCATTTACATACCTATTAACATCATATTTGAAAAGATCAAATGCAGTTGCAAGTCTATCTGATGAAATTTTTTCATTCTTATAATACTTAAACTTTACAAGGTTTAAGTTAAAGAGACCATCGTCAAATTCAATCAACTGACCATCGTCAGCATTAAAGTAAGTTACATCGTATTTCATTTTGTATAATACTTGATATTACTGGATTGAAGTCCATCAAGGTTATTTAACACACCTCTTACAACCTCATCAAAACAATTGTCAGGATCCTCTTTTATTATCTGTTCCTGTAATTTCCACAACTCATCATTGATTGTTGATTCTACAAATTCTTGAGGTCTCCAATTCTTTCTTCTCTCTAGATATTCGTCAGAAGCAAACCCTATCTCCTTAAGATAATAAAACCAATTATGTTTATCCAACATTACAATCACAGTTTCTGGAACTGACTTATCTTTCCAGTACACATTATTTCTAATCAAACTAATTGCTTTTTCTGCAATCTCAACCGATCCTATACCAAACTCTTTAGATGACTTTATGTGATCTATTTTGATATCTGGAAAATACTTCTGTGCAACTAATGCTCTACCATATCCCACACCATATCGCACATTTATATCTGGATGATCACAGAATTCAAAAAAAGGAAAGCGCATCATTCCATCTTCTTTGAAGTCTCTATAAAGGTAAGGTAATTTAGTGAAGATCCTAGGTTTAGGATTACCATTAAGTACTCTATTTACATGATAGTTAATGTCATCTATGGCACAACTATGAAACTCTTCAGATATTTTAACTTGAGATTCATACTCAAAGTCCGCAATCATTAGAGGTTTAAGTCTGGTAGATTTTAATTCTTTCCCACTACTATCATCAAAGTACTTTATCTTTAACATAATCTAAATTCTTAAAAACAATGTCATTGAGAATCTCGGTGTAGTATTTACGAGAATTCAAGTAGTATTTACCCGATTTCAATATGTGTTTAATTCTATTCCACAGTTCCATATCCATAGATCTTTCTATGAATGGTTCTGGTCTAAAATTTCTATAGGAGTTCATATAGTTTTCATCAGTAAAACTCAAATCCTTAATTACATACAAATCTTTTTCATACTTTGAAAGTAAGATAACTGCAATAGGATATTTTACATGACCCATCCAATATCTATTATTAGAAATATCATTAATTAATTTTCTGATTATTTCCTCCCCACCAGTGCCAAACTGTTCAGAATGTGTAGTGATATCCAAAGGAATATCATCAGCAAAAGTAGAAGTTATAAGAGTTCTACCCAAACCCGAGAGCATTTTCCTCTTCTTTTTCCTGTCGGGATAAACATATGCAGGATACTTGAAGGGTAGTTTTTTAACACACAAGTCATAATAAAGATATGGCAGTTTTGTAAATACATCGTAAGGAAAGGTATATTTTTCACTGAAGATATACTCTTCTTCTAATAAAGAAACATTATCCTTAAAAAACTCATCTACATCTGAAGTGAAGACTTTAAAGGCGTCTTGAACCATTTGATCTGTTGGTGGTTTGACTTCATACTTGTAGTCCACGATGGTAGGAATATCTATAGACATCCCAGTTGTATCATCAAAACATAATATTTTAAAGTCTCCAGTCATAAATTGATTCCACGTAGTCTAGATTATCTAAAATTAATTTGTCCAAAAGATCTATATTTTCTCCTTCAAATTCTTCGTATATTTTATGCAGTCTCTTATTTAGATTGTTTTGAGTGATCTTATTCAAGAAATAATCAGGTTTTAACCTGGGTTCCATGTGTTTCTCCGCATCTTTCCGAGGCACAAAATCTACAAGTTTAATGAACCAAACATTTTTTTCATTCCACCTGTGTTCCTGTTCATTGAGAGAAACTTCAATCTTACTTGTATTCCATTTTGGTTCTGGATATGGATGTAAGTTTACAAATGCTACCATATCGGATACATCTTTGTCTTTCCACCAAGAAGTTTGCTTAACGTATTCAACATATTCTTCAATAACTTCACCTCCACCTGTTCCATATTGTAAGGAAAAGTGAGCAAGTGGATATTTACTTTCTGGGAAGTATCTACTCTGAATAAAAAGTCTACCTGATCCAGTCTGAAGATTCCATCTCTCTGGATTGGTTTTACTATACCCCTTCCCATCAATAATATTTAAATCTGTTGCAATGTATGGATACATGAAACATCCATATTTCTTGTAGTCCAAATATTGATATGGAAGTTTAGTTATAGTTCTAAGTTTTTCTTTAGCTCCAGAATTAAAAAATATATCTATATTTTTCAAGTTAGATTTATAACTACTTCTAACCATTTTTTCAGACATGGAATCCAAAATTACAGGATTGAATCTCATGACTCTATTTGGAGGATGTTCAAAATTTATACCAGTCTCGTCAACGATATATTTTATTTGCATCTAGACACTCCTCATAATATTGATTCCACAAACCAGAGTAATCACAGTCTTTAGTCTCTTCAAACCATGGTCCACCATCTGTGTAATGTAATGCAGCTGGAATATCAGACCATAGGTCTTCATCGGTGCAATAACCAACCAACCAATTCCACCGTTTAGGCAATTCACCCAGATCTTTGTCTGCAATCCAGTCAAACTGGTGCAGCTCTGCAGGAGTCATACCATTGACATCCAAAAACTTATGGGATGGATGTTCGTTATTGAATAAGATCAAAGAACTCCAGTTCTTTCTAGGATATGGAAACTGAATTTGACCATCCATCTTTGTATTACTCTTTGGTTTATAGTCATGTTTGACCACCATTGCAGCGTACTTAGGATCAGCAAGATCAAATAACTTTTTAACATCATTCAAAAAGAGAAAGTCACAATCACAGTAAAGTGACCATCCCTTAAAGTTTGATAGTGCAGGCGTTAGAAATCTAGTTAGAGAAAACTCAGTAGAGGCATTCTCATCTATAGGTCTATCGTAGAGACCAAGAAGTCTTGTGTTTCGTTGTTCAATCGGTTTTACGATTGCATCAGGTCTGTATTTGCGGATGCTGTAATCACAGACCTTGAATGCCCAGTGTTCACGGGTGTCATACCCAACCCAAATGTTCATATTTTCCAGATGTTGTCACAGTAATCTTGAATAGATCTATCGGATGAGAAGAATCCAGATCTAGCAATGTTCATCAGAGATCTACGATTCCATTCCTCTCTATTACCCCAGGTGTTATCTACAACGTTCTGGGCACGGCAATAATCTGCAAAGTCTGCACAGACACAGAATGGATCACTCTGCAGCAGATTATCAATGATAGAAACAAATGCATTCTTATCACCATTCGAGAAGTGACCAGACTTGATTAATTCAATCGACTCAAACAATCCAGAACTCATGTGTTCTTTAGGATCATAACCATTCTTCCATAGATCACCGATCTCTTCTTCAGTATTACCAAAGAGGAAGAAGTTCTCTTCACCTACCAAGTCACGAATCTCTACATTTGCACCATCGAGTGTACCAATAGTCAGAGCACCATTCATCTGGAACTTCATATTACCAGTACCAGATGCTTCCTTACCTGCGGTTGAGATCTGTTCAGAGAGATCCGCAGCGGGATAGACTTTCTCACCCAACTTCACACTATAGTTAGGTAGGAATACCACACGCAACTTTCCATCCATATCAGGATCTGAGTTGACAGTCTCCGCAAGATTACAAATGAAACGAATAATCTCTTTCGCCATATAGTAACCAGGTGCGGCTTTACCACCAAAGATTACTGTACGTGGAACAACATAATCGTCTTTATGATTTTTGATATACAAATACCGAGACACAATCCATAGAGCAAGGAGATGCTGTCGTTTGTATTCATGAATCCTCTTTACTTGTACATCAAACATACTTGACGGATCAACTGAGATGCCAAGTGTCTTCTGTATATATTGTGCCAGTTTATGTTTACCAATGAGTTTTGTCGCACCAATCTTTTCAAGAACAATAGGATCATCAGCAAACTTCTCTAGATCACTGAGACGAGTCATATCAGTAACCCATTCATCACCAACGCAATTTGTAAGAACCTCAGCAAGTGCAGGGTTAGAGTCTGCCAACCAGCGACGAGGAGTCACACCATTGGTTACATTGGTGAACTTGTGAGGCCAAAGGTCATAGAACTCAGGCATGAGGTTCTTAGTGATCAGATCTGAGTGAAGTGAAGCAACACCATTGATATGGTGAGATCCGACTGTTGCAAGATTGGCCATGCGGACAAATCTACCACCCGTCTCATCAATGATGGACAGTTTTCTGAGGATTTCTTCGTCTCCTGGGTAGTGCATTCTGACGATCTGGAGGAATCTGGAATTGATTTCATAAATGATCTCCAAGTGTCTGGGTAGGAGTTTTTCAAACAGACTTACACTCCACTTCTCCAGTGCCTCTGGAAGTAGTGTGTGATTGGTATATGCAATCGACTTACTTGTAATATCCCATGCAAGATCCCACTCCATGTGGTGATCATCCATAAGAAGTCTCATTAGTTCTGCAACCGCAACTGATGGATGAGTATCATTTAACTGAACTTGATAATAGTTGTAGAACTCTTCGAGAGGTAGATCACGTTCTTTGAGACTTCTGATCATGTCCTGAAGAGAAGCACTCACAAAGAAGAACTGCTGTTTTAATCTCAGTTCTTTTCCTTGAGTGGTTCCATCATTTGGATAAAGAACTTTTGAGATAGTCTCCGTGGTTACACTGTTCTCTACGGATCCCAGATAGTCTCCCTGGTTGAATGCTTTGAAGTCAAACACATCAATAGCGTCTGCTCTCCAGAGTCTAATCTTTGCACAACTATCTACTTTATATCCTGCTTGCAAAACATCATAAGGAACTGCAACCACATGTTGTTGAGGTGCCCAACGAACTCTATGGTCATTATCATCAAACTCATAGTGTTCTACCTTTCCCCCGAATCCGATCATGACAGATTCATCTGGATAACAAACTTCCCATGGCCAATCTCCATGCAACCAATTATCGGTGACTTCTACCTGTTGATTGTCACGGATTGTTTGTTTGAAAATACCGTACTTATATCTAATACCATATCCAGTGGCAGGAACTTTTAGAGTTGCCATGGATTCCATGTAACATGCAGCAAGTCTACCTAGACCACCATTTCCAAGTCCAGGTTCTTCAGACAATTCTAAAATCTCATCCAAATCATATCCAAACTGACCAACTGCTGCAGCAGCTTCTTTGCGAATATCCAAATTGAGTAAGTTGTTACTCAACTGCGGTCCAATAAGGAACTCTGCAGACAAATATGCAACTTCCTTCTTATATGGCTTTTCAACTAAATGATTATCAATCATTCGATCTCTAACGGCATAACAAAGTGCCATGTAGACATCGTGTGCAGAGGCAGATTCGGGACGCTTTCCTAGTGTGTACAGAAGACGTTCCTTTACTCCATCCGTAATTGTGTTGGTTAACATAATAATCCCATAAAAAATGAGGAGGTTTCCCTCCTCGTATTTAGATACCCTCTAAGATGGGTGACATCAGTCCACTGTCTGGACCGTCTCCATCGTCGTCATCAGTCTCTACAAAGAGAAGCATAAAGAAAAGAGGCGTCAAGAAAAAAATTACCGTCTGACTCCATTCAATACTCATGACTTAATTGCTACTGCTGCAATAGGAATTAGCATCAGCACTGCTGCTACTAAAAATCCCATCACCAGATACCTGGAATGATTTGACCTGTTGCTGCATAGGATCCAATTGCTGCGATTACACCGATCATTGCGGCCCAACCGTTAATACGTTCTGCTCTTTCAGTCATTGTTTTTTCTCCAAGGATTGGTTAAAGATTACGACTCTACCGTTTTCGTGAGTAAAAATAAGTTCATCATCGTGCCCCCAGCAGAGTTCTTCGTATAGGGCATTGAGTCTTCGCATGTCTTCCCACAGTGCGTTCTCGTTGGTCATGGTATCAAATCTTTTCAACTATCTAGTACAAGATAAAAGTTAGTGTTGTCACTTTGTGTGTTTTCGTAGACAGAAGAATCACCATATGTTTTATGGTCTTTGTAACCCACCATGCGACCCTTCGTATTTTGGAGGGCAGACATGAAGACTACAAAGAAGAATACTCCTGGGGCACCAATCAAAAGGGCACCACCAATTACATAATAAGTAAGAATTTCAAGAAGGGAGTTTTCCATCAGATACCAAATGCACCAAAGAAGAACAAACTACCAGTAGTAGCATAAGAAACTACTGCGGCAATAAAACCGAGCATCGCGGTGCGACCATTCAGTTTTTCTGCACGTTCCGCATAGGTTTCATAACCATAGCGTTCTGCTGCAGTTTGATCGACATACATACGAGGTTCGGTAGCGAACATATTTGTTCTTCCGCCGTCTTCAGTTGTGATTGTTCCTGAGCGAGTCATTAGTTTGTTGCGAAACTTTACATAGTATATAGTAATGTAACAACTTTGTCAAGTATTTTTTTGAGGACCTTCTGACGTTCGTCCCAAATACGGATCCCACTCCATCAATCTATCAATTTCTAGTGTCGATCCTTGTCTTTCCCAGAGTTCTCGTAAACCGTCATGTGATCCTCGATGGAAAATCTCAATATGTTCAGGATGAATTGAGGACCCCAACTCAATCTTATAGAGAAATATAGGCAAGGCGAACGTATTACCAGAGTTATAGATCAAATCGTCTGCAACAGCACGTGGCTTGATTTTATAGTCTAGTTTATACTTTTCCCCCCGACAATGGAGGCGAACCACCTTTTCCGCATGGTGACGTGTAATGACATAACACGCCGTGGAGAAATCGTTTACAAATCTCCTGTGTAGATTGACGTGAAGTGTACCAGGGCAGATGACTGCCAACTGAACAACATCATAATCATAGGGGAATCTTGCATAAAGTTGATTCCAAGTGAAAGTCCAATACTTAGCAACATTAATATCAACATCATCTTCCATCACCACACAGTATGGTGCATCAGATGTCTCTAGAAAATGTTTAAGGAGTTTAAGGTGAGAGGTTACACACCCAATCTCACCAGAACTCATATTTTCTGGATAACGACCGTGGAGGATGTCGCTTAGATCATCCTCTCTACCATCATATGCAGAAATACGTTCGTAGTTTTCAATTTCCCAATGTGCAAACATGTCTTCCATGTACTGTTTGCGTTCTGGTTGCCCATCTAAGTTGATGTAATAGATGGGTCCCATACCTTTCAGTTTAGATACAGACTTATTCTTATCCATCAAATAACTTCCCAACCCTCACAGTACAAATCTTTAGTATCTTTATCAGCGTAATCTGGACCGAACCAGTTCTTAGGTGCAATGACTTTACCAGCACCATTCTGCAACCATGCACCCCACCAAGAAAGAGTAGAGTTTGCAATGATAGCACCCTTACAATTCGCCATCAAACAGAGGTCAATATAAGGAGTATAAGATCCATCAGGATACTTCTCTTCGGGTGTAGAAACAAAGAAACGATCAGGTTTGAATAGTTCCTGTTCCATAACCCACTCAGGCGAGTCTGAGACGACGACAACCTCTTGATCGTCTGGGAATTGTTTCAACGCCTCTTCGTAGTACTCAACGCCTTGTGGCGGGTGCATAGAAGAACACTGAGTGTAAGACCACTTAAATCCACGAGCATCGACAAGGTTGGGATCACCACGACGTACATGCAAGAAGATAGGATCTTTCAGATCGTTAAGGAATCCTTGGATGGGAACCGTCAGATCTTCATGGAAAGTAAAGTCCCTACGAATTTCATCTCGAATGTGTGCAAAATACTTCTCAGTCTGGAAAAATCCATACAAAGAAACATCATTGGGACACAATTGCATCAGTTCCTCATCGAAGTGGAACTGTTTTTCCATAACTACTGGAGCATGTCCACGATCAAGGATGTATTGATTACTAGGAGTAACACTCTCCATGGTAAAACAATTAGCAAGACTGTAGTTATCAATCCTGGGAGTCGTAAAAGGTGGAATACACCATTCATACCCCTTTGCAGCTGCAAGTCCTCGCGTTGCTGCATATTGGAACATCTGGTTTCCTAGACGACCCATGTTCCCGAGCTCATTAATTGCTAGCATGACAGTTCTTCTAACCTCTTTGCGTTGTAATCTTGTTTTTGATAATACTCAATAAGTTTATCGGCATCCCACGTTCTAATATCTTGCCATAGATTGTGGTTATCCATGAACTTGGGATTATGGTAGTGCGAGTTGAATGTTCTACCGTGTTCAAAGTGATAGATGTCACCAAGAACTCTACCCACCTTTCGACCAAAACTATTCAGACGGAAGTAGAACTCACAATCCTCCGCACCCCATGAGATGAAGTTTTCATTCCACATACCAACTTCAATCTCAGTATCTCTTTTGATCATTTGACCCCAACCAATAGATGAAGCAACTCTAAATTTACCTTCATCAAGTGTACTGAAATCAAAATCAGAATCCAAGAACTGACTGAAAATTGATTCGGAATAGTTTACAGCCCATTGATAGACTCCGCAACCAAAAGGATATACTGCATCAGATTGACCCTTTTTAATTGCAGCGTATGCGAGTTCATAACTTTCTTTGGGAAGAACTACATCCACGTCATGATTATAAACGATAGAAGTATCAGAAGCAACCAAAAGATCATTCAAGATACGAGTCTTATGAAAGAACTTCTCATTACTCTCCTCAAAGATGTGAGTGAGTTGATCCGTATTTACATACTTTTTGATGATAGGTAGGGCACGAAACTTGAAGTGTGACCTGGTATCAACTTCTTTCAGAATTACTTTTGCTTCTGGAAAGTTCTTGAGGAGATATGTCGTAGATGTAATTACATTTTTGAGTCGATCTTCAGACTCAATGCGACATGGTAATAGGAATGTTAAATCTTTCATTGTTCTGGAGTAACTGGGGATGGATCGTTGTGGAGTTTGACCCATCGATCTGGAATCATATCCTTCATGTTGTAGTGGTCATATGCAGGTCCAAACCAGGGATCGGGTACAACTACCTTTCCTGTATCACCTTGCAACCATGCACCCCACCATGATAGAGAAGAGTTGGCGATGATAGCACCACCACAAAGACTCATTAAACAGAGGTCAACATAAGGAACGGATGCACCATCACCAAAGACCTCATAAGATGAGTCTGAGAATTGGAATCGATCTCCCTGAAGATAGGGTTGTTTCTTACACCAGTCGATTACGTCTGAGACGACGATGACTGTTTTGTCTTCGGGGAACTCTTGGAGGGCCCGTACATAATATTCAGCTTTACAGAGAGGGTGGTATTCTTGCACCATCTGATAAGACCACTTTTCCCCTCTACGTCCAGTAAGATTCGGATTACCTCTACGAACGTGCAAAAAGATACACTCATCACGTCCACCAAGACTATCAATAAAATCTTGGCACGGTTCCAGATACGCCTTTTTAAAAGTGAAATCCTCACGGATAGACGCCGCGATTGTCTCAAAATATCTCTCCGTTTGGAAATTACCAGAGAAATTGGTATTGTCCTCGCAACGGTCATAGATTTCTTCATTGAAGTGCATATCCCTATATTCTACTGTTTTGTAGAAGGGTTCTCCAGTGTTCCTATTTAGATCGCAGTTGGTTAGTTCAAATGCATCGAACAAACCATAGTTATCAAGTCTATCTGCATTTGGGCCAGGGATCATCCAATCAAATCCACGGTTTGCAGCCACACCTCGGACAAAGGCATATTGAAACATTTGGTTACCAAGGCGACCCTCGTTACCAAGTCCTTTAAATGTTACAGCCATTACTTACTCCACTCTTTAATAATCCAACGATGAGGCACGATGTCTGAGGTATCTAGATGCGTCATGGCAGTACCAAACCACTTCTTAGGATTAGGTGCAACAACCTTACCCGCATCATCCTGCAACCATGCTCCCCACCAAGAGAATGATGAGTTTGCAATGATAGCACCAGAACAAAGACTCATAAGACAGAGATCAACCTGGGGCAGAAGAGTATTCTGCATACGTCCAAGACCATCAATAGTCTGGTATTGATACCGATCATTGTTCTCATTGAACATGAATCTATCATTATCAAAGAACGGTTGTTTCTTACACCACTCAATATCGTCTGTAAGAACAAAACAAGGGGTATCTTCAGGAAACTCTTTCAGAGCTTCTTCATAATATGTAAGGGGAAGAATGGGGTGGTATTCTTCTCTTCCGATGTTATCAGACTGACGAATATGCAGGAAGATAGGAGGCACATCCAGACTATCAACATACTGTTTACAAGGAAGGAAGAAATCGTCCCTGAATGTGTAATCCGCGAGTATTTCTTCTCTAATGTGCGAGAAGTATTTTTCTGTTTGAAAGTATCCATCTAAACTAACGTTGTCTGGAAGAACATTGAAAAAGTCTTCTAAAAAACAATGATCATTTTCTTGCACATAATCACCCTGAACAAATCCAATATTCTTTGGCGCAACACTAATTAGTTTGAAAGTTTCAAACAAACCATAGTTATCCTTATGATCATATTCCTCAGGAGGAATACACCAATCATATCCATTTTTATCTGCAATGCCTCTTAATGATGCATATTGAAACATTTGGTTTCCCAAACGTCCGTTACTTCCGAGTCTGTTGTACCCGATCATAGGTCAATCTCAATAACTTGTACATCTTCTGGTGGTTTTCCAAACTTAAGTCTAGTGACATCTAATTTGGAATTTTGTTTTAGTTGGGTGATAATACTTTCGTTGTCGTCAACATAACAAGTGTATCCTTGATACAAAAGATCCTCGCAGAGGCGATACTGTTGACTTTCCGTAAGGATGTCCGTTCCTTCCTTATATGAAACATATCGGAAGTAGAAGGGTTTACTATCTTTGTTCTTGCTCAAATAGTAATTACAGAGGAACTTCGCATGTTCGTCATTGAAGTTATCAGTAGTCTCACCAAGATTATACTTGACACCAACCTTAGATGCAAATGATGCAAAGGCACGATTGTCTCTTGGAAGACATGGACCACCAAATCCATACCCGAACTTAAGATATTTATTTCCGATTCTAGAGTCGTCTCCGATGGCTTGCATGACTCCCTCGATTTCATCCGCAAGACCTGCTTGAATCATGACTTCACCAACCATGTTGGCATAACTAATTTTCATAGTCAGAAAACAATTTACTGCGATCTTTACAAGTTCTGCAGCAGTTGTAGACATTCGCCCCCACCGAGGCGGACTTGCTTGGATGCGACTATAAATTTCTTGCATGAACTCATAGGTCTCATCATCAGCACCACCGATGAGAACCATATCTGCATTTTGCAAATCACTAACAATAGTACCCTGTGCAATAAATTCAGGATTGTAAACGACATTCACTCCAAAGTATGAAAGCTCTTCACTAAATTTCTCACAATCTCCTGGGTTAGTTGTACATCCAACCACCAGAGTTTTTCCGTTTAGTTTTGATTCAGACTTTTTGAAGTCTTCAACAACATTCCAAACAGAACTTATATCATAAGAACCATCATTAAGAGAAGGAGTTGCAACAAGACAAATAATAAAGTCGCACTCGTCGATGACACGTTGGTTTTCCCAAGTCGCCTCGAATCTTTCCGTTTGTTTAAGGAGCCACTGGACATCAGGTTCCTCCGTTACGATCTCCTTCCTATTTAAGGCGTCAACGTAATCAGGACGAATATCAGATACCAAAACATTATACCCAGCCCTCTCGATCAAGAGAGCAAGACAGATACCGAGTCTTCCTGCACCAATAAGACCAATTTTCATAGTTCAAAAGTCGGGATAGGATTCATTTTGTGCTTGTTTTTTGTATGATAGTCATGGAGGATTCGGACTGCAGGACCAGTTCCATGTTCCATGGCATATTCTAGATCTTCATAGGATGCACCAATCTGATCTTCATCAGTTCGACTGTCATCCCAAAGACCATCAGTAGGAGGAGCATCAATGATACGTTGATCAACACCAAGGTGTTTACCAAGTTCCCATACTTCAGTCTTGTATAGATCTGCGATAGGTGCAATGTCTACACCACCGTCACCGTACTTAGTATAGAACCCAACTCCATAATCTTCAACCTTATTTCCTGTTCCCACAACAATTCCACCAGTGGTTCCTGCAACTTGATACAAAGTTACCATACGCATACGAGATTTAGTGTTCGCATTTGCTAGACCACTCGTCGTATATTCACCATCACCACACCAGAAGTCAAGACTGTCCATGAATGACTGATAAACTTTACCTAGATCCACTCGAATTTTAGTTACATTCTCATAATTGTCCTCAAGGAAATTAGAGTATGAATCCGAAAGGTCATCGTTTGCAGAACTTGAGTTCAGTGGCATCGAGAGAACATAGGTCGGCAGACCAGTTCTAGCACAAAGAGTCGAGACTACTGCAGAATCAATGCCTCCAGATACCCCGACTACAAGACTATTCAGTTTGTTCTTAGTGACATAATCTTTAATCCATGTCACGATTCTTGTTTCTAACTCTTGAAAATCCTTAACTCTGTTCATGGGTCTCCTTTACAAAAAGAACATCACCCCAGTTCTCTGCATGGGGAATAATTTGTGTCTCAACAAATCCTTTAGATTCCAAGAAAGATTTTAACTCATCATACATTACGTTGTCAATGTAATCAGGATCTTCCCAGGTTGCTTCAGTGGTAACCCACTTCACATTATCTAGGACTTTTTCAGAACCCCTCAAAACCATTAACTCAGCACCCTGAACATCCATGTTTAGGAGTTGGAAGTCTTCTACTTTGAAGTCATTCTCTTCTAAAAGAGTATCAATAGTAATGGTTTCTACTTCGATTGTATCTTTATACCAGGCTTCAAATCTACCCTCTGCTTTCAGAAGAGATGAACATCCCTTGTTACCCCTAAGATAACCAGCATCGGGTCCATAATATCTGTTGAACTTTACAGTAGCATGATCCTCTGTACTTGCAGCGTATTGAAATGCATGAGATTCAATAGTAGATTCAGCATTAGTCAATGCAACACGCATCTCTTCAAATACATCAGGGTTCGCTTCAACCCAAATGACTTGTTTAGCGCCAAGGTCTTCATATTCATTGACCTCTTCACCCCTGTGGGCACCGACGTGAATGACACCAGTGAGTGTGATGTCATTCTCTCCAAAATAACTAAATCGACTACTCATTTCCAATAAGTTTCATATAGATAATCTTCTGCCACTGGCAGGTTGTTGGCACGTTCAAAGTTATCTTTAACCGCATCCAATTTGGAATGATAAAGATCTTCAGTCAGTGTGGAAATGTCAAAGTCATCATCTAGGAATATAATTCCATCTTCGTTGAAATATTCTGTGACTCCTCTACAACCGTAGAAGACAGGAATCGTTCCTGTGGCGAAACAGTCTGTAAGTTTCTCCGTAAAGTATGTATCATAGACGGCGTTCTCTACTGCCACAGAGAACATGTAATCTCGAATACCCTCTTCCTTACGGGGAAGGTCATTAAATCCCCTACCATAAAGATCAACTTGATCTCTAAATTTTTGGACGAATTCCAGTCTCTTGCGATGACCAGGAACCATTGCTTTGTTTGAAGAAATCATGGAGACTAGTTTAGTCTTCTCATAGATCTGACGTTCTTCAATCCATGGTGCAGCGTTACTCAGTGCGTAAAAGAACTTCGGATATTTTTCGCAGAGTTTTTTATCGCAACTAAAAATACCGTCCACTCTGGAAGCAACAAAGTCATAGTTTGTAAGAATCCAATCATAGATCCCCTGGATAATTTGTTTTGACTCTAATAGCCAAATATACTTAGGCGTGCTAGAGACATCTTGCAATATATCTAAAGATTTCTGATTGACATACAAACTCACCGCACCCGATCCATCATAGACCCATTCAGTATTCTTAGCAGTGTTTTTGTCTGATGTAGAGGGCAACAATGAGTCGTTGCAAATCAAATTAATCTTCATTATTTTTTTCTGTTTTGTTAAAACCGAACGGACCTTCTTTCTCTTCCATCTTGAATCTCAGTGCAACTGTACCAACAGCTTCCATGCACTTCAAAATGTCCTCTGCCTTGGCATCTTCACCAAGTTCTTTGGCAACATACCAATACTTTGGCCAAAAAGTCTCACCTGCCTTCTGATAATCTTCAAGTGTAAGTAGTTTCATAGGAACTCTCCTTTCATGTCATTAAATACGTTACGAATACCATCTTGAATTGTGGTTTTGGGATTCCAATACTTAGTAATGAACCTGTCTGCCTCATTTCTCTTATCTTTCTGAACCTCGTCTTTAGATTCTGCAGGTGTAACAGTTACACTACGACCAACCTCTGCAAACAATCCTTGGATGATGCGACCAATATCAAGAATACTAGTTGCTTCAAAAGAAGTGATGTGTAGATTATCTTCCGAATCGAGTTTATCATAGTTTTCCATGACAGACTCTAAGGCTTCACAACAATCTTCTGCATAGAGGAACTCACGTTGTTCAGTTCCATCTGTCAACATAGAGATATCACCCGTTTCAAATCCCTTCTTAATGAAGTCAGTGATGACGTGTGCCTTGTCCATGTCTTTTTCAATACCATAGACATTCCAGAAGTGAACGATCTTACCACCAAGGGCTTTGGTGTATAGTTCTCCCATCTTCTTAGCAACACCATAAGGTGAGTAAGACATATTGCTCATCTGAGATGATGCAAAGACAAATGGTTTCTTATTGGCTTCAAGTTGTTCAAAGACGTTTGCCATCATCTTTGTATTGTTATGGAGGAATCGATAAGTGTGTTGATACTTCTTCAGATACCTAGATCCACCAACGTCAAATGCAAGGAAGAACACAAAGTCTGCCTTGATCATGCACTCCATAAGATATGCATTATTATTCACCGTAAGATCCTGCCAATGAGGATCTTTGTTTTTATCAAACTCAATTACTTCGTGACCTTTCTCACGAAGATACTCAACCAGGTATGCACCAACCTGACCACTAGAACCAAGAACAAGAATTTTCATCATACAACAGAGACTTCGTGTGCTTCACCAAAATTGACAAGACCAGTACCACTCATGTGAGCGATCTCAGTAACATCAATTTTAGGTTCGGGAATTTCATCCCACATGAGTTGGATATCAGGCCAACCAGGACCGATATCATCATGAAGCATGATACCCTTCCAACCTTTATCTCGCAACCAGTCCATCATGACTCGTTCCTGAGCACCATCGTGAGGATCAACATCGATCATGACAATAGAAACATTATCCCAGTCGATATCTTCATCCTCCATGAAATTACCAATGAAGAATGAAAGATTATCTTTTTTGATAGTACTTGCACCCTGTTCCACAAGATCATAACTGCGTACAGTGTTCTGTGGATTGTATGAAAGTGAAAGGGCAGAACCACCAGTTCTAGTACCAATGTCTAGAATGGTAGTCTTATTAAAGAAAGTAGACAGATATGCATAGAGTCGATACTCACTGACACCTGCTGCCTGCCAATCATTAGGATTGAGTGACAGAGCTTTGAGATGATCAATATCTAATGACTTTACTTCGTCACGAACGATGTCAATTTTCATTTTGGTTGTTAATAATTTGTTCAGAGATCCAGTTGTAGGTTTTACGAATACCTTCCTCAAGAGTTTGCGAATAATCCCACCCAAGTTCTCTGCGGACAACATCGTTGTTAGAGTTGCGTCCACGAACACCCAGAGGAGCATCCAGTTTGTGAATCTTTCTTACTTCCTTCCCAGAGACTCGAGCAGCAGTTTCTACAAGTTCATTGATGGTTACCATCTCTTCAGAACCAATGTTTACAGGTCCAATGAAGTCGGAGTCCATCAACCGTCGAGACGCTTCAATGCATTCATCAATGAACAGGAAGGAACGAGTCTGTAAGCCGTCTCCCCACACCTCGATTGCTCCACCTTCCTCAGGAAGATAGGCGACTTTACGGCAGATTGCAGCTGGAGCTTTCTCTCTTCCACCCTCCCAGGTCCCTTCGGGTCCAAAAATGTTATGATAACGAGTAACCCTAACAGGGATACCATGGTTGCGATGATATGCGAAGTAGAGTCTCTCACTAAAGAGTTTCTCCCATCCATATTCCGAATCAGGGTTTGCTGGATATGCGGATTCTTCACGGCAATCGGGATTATTAGGGTCAAGTTGGTTGTGTTCTGGATACATGCAAGCAGAACCAGAATAGAAGATCTTAGTAGGTTGATCTAGTGCAGGACGCACACACTCATGATTAGCAGGTTCTCCATCAAAAGTCTCATTGAGTTTACGAACTTCCTCAAGGACATTCAGGTTGATAGATACGGAGTTGTGCATGATGTCTGCATCATTCTCTCCAGTGAAAACGAAACCTGCACCACCCATATCAGCAGCGAACTGATAGATCTCGTCGAAAGGACGGATGTAACGGTAAGGTACTGAATTATAGAAATTTCCTTGCTCACCCTTGAACTGAATGACCCGACGAACGAATTCTACATCACGCAGATCACCCTGAACAAATTCATCTGCAGCAGTTGCAGAAAATTCTGGGTACTTAAGATCTACACCACGGACCCAATATCCTTCGGACTTGAGTCTCTTCACCATGTGACTTCCAATAAATCCACCTGCACCGAGAACCAGTGCAGTTTTTCTAGTTTCAGACATGACTTGTGTTTAGACTATACTTATATATGATACAAAAAAAGACCCTTGATGTCAAGGGTCTCGGGAGGTCTTTTCATGCACGCCACTTGTTTTTTTACCTGAAACAAGAAACAGAGCGGGAGATAATCCCATCCGCACCAGGGTTGTTATCGTGTCTCCATCACGGGCAAAAGGGGATTGACTCCACCACCTAGTTTTAAGAACTAGGAAACTTCGGGATTGAAGGGGATCCTTCACCGACCAGGGCTAGATTAACGACTTACCGAGTCTTTTTGATAACAAGGTACACCTTCTGGATCAAGCCATTTGGTGTACTCAAAGTCTTCCATCGCAGTCAGAAGTTGCATCTGATTGTCAAGAAGATACATGTCACTATAACGTTTGGTCCAACTATCCGCTTTTTGAATACGGTAGTCGGGGAACCCGTTATCTAAGGTTCCACATTCAACATAACGATAGGGAAAACGCTCAAGGATGATCTTCACGCGAGTACTCCTTCAGAAGACAGATCTGCATACAGGTTCTCCATAAGCATTTCGTAGTCATCAAGCGCATCACCCGAGAAGACTACTCCGTTCTGTTCATAGAAGCGACGAACTTTCTTGTAAAGTTTCGGATTCTTTACATCGAGATAACAATCTCCGTTCGCAGCAGACTTCAACATTTGAATGTCTTTCTTGAACTTAGTAGTGAGTGCCATTGGTCTTGTGTGTTTACCTCAGTATTGTAAGGGATTGACAGGGATCTGTCAATGGGGGATGAGGGGATCGAACCCACCTTAGCCGAATTATGAGTTCGGTGCATTCACCAGATTGCTAATCCCCCAGAAGTCAGGATGCTTCGTTATGTTCCGTGTATATTTTAATCAGTTCATCGTCTGCAGGCACCATTACAGCCCGTTCCCCTTCCTCATTTTCAACTCCAATGGTTTCTCCGTTTTCTACTCTTTCCATAAGACTATCCCAGTTTTTTTGCCAGTATTCGACTGTGAAAAATTCAATGTCGTTAGTGTTCTTCATATTTATTATACCTTATCCTTAAGATGTTTGGGTACTTTTCGTACTTTAATTACATCCCAGATACGTTGAAATTCTGGAAAAGTTTTCATAGTAGATTCATTTCTAATTTTATCAAAGTGCCTCATGGTGTCAAGAAAAGATGGAATAAGTTTTTGTTCTTGATACAAATCAATATATGTAATCAAACTCTCATAGAAATCTACTGATCGTTTTGATTTATTGGGTTTGAGGAAGTTATCAATATGATCTCGGATCTTAGCTTGAGCACGTTTCTTTGTTTGTCTATCTAGAACCCACACAGACATCTGTCTAGGACCCTGTAGGAAGTTCAAGAAGAAATAGTCAATATCTTTCATGAGTCCCCGATTGAACAGTTCTTGGTGCAGATCGACAACGTTAAAGACGTTCAAGGCTTGAACTGTGGTATCAAAATATAATCGATGATTTTTGTCTGAAAACTTCTCAATAAATTCTTCTGCATTGGATAAGAACTTCTCCCAGTTAAATCCCTTACGAATAAGTTCCCCTCTCTTTTCAGTTCCATCAATACTGATATGAATTTCTACATCCTTAAACTTCTCCCAATATTCAAAGATGTGTTTCTTCTTATAAACCAGAGTACTGAAGTTACTATTGTAAGCAAGGGTCACTTCTTTCTCTCTACCAAGTTTAATTACTTCATCTAGAATCTTATAATGAGCGTCAATAATAAGTGGTTCTCCCCCAGAGAAATAGAGATGTTTAACCATTGGGATATATTGTTGAACTTCTTCAAAAGTTTTTTCTTCTGCATCCCATCGACCAGAAATAAATCCGTTTTGTTCTAATTCAAATGTAGAAGATGATGTTTCGCTACACATCCTACATTTAAAATTACATTTACTGGTGAGTTTCACATCCCAGTGAATAAAACCTGGCTTTTTAACGGTAAAATCGTCATTTGTATCATTAATAATATGATCTTTATACTCAGGTTTACACCAATCAGGATCTTTTGGATTCAAAAATCCATTGAGATCTTGTCGTAGAGAACTTTTATTGGATGCTTCATTGACCCAACATACTTCGCAGGACTTTGGTCTTGTTCCACTTAGAAAAGCTTCTCTTAATTTTTGTATTGGTTCATCATTCCATACATCAAAGAGAGATTTTTCCTTGATATCTCCCATAGTATATTCAGAAACGCAACAAGGTTTTACCTCACCATCCTGGCGAATATCAAGATTCAACCAAGGAGCAACGCAGAATACATCATCATCAAATTTTACTCTACTTGTATCAATCATTTTTTAATATCCTTTAAAATAGGCACAAGTTCATGGAAATTTTTGATCAAACGATCTACTTGTTTTCTATCAGTTCCACAGGGAGCGTTTCTCAAACAAATTAGGATACATTCCTCGTCTGAAATAGGATCTTTTTGTGTCCAACCATGTTCGTCAATCATTGTAGAACTCTCTTTAATTCTGGGAATGTTTTTAAAGTGTCTTCACCACGCAAAGCATCCAAAGCATTCATATATGCTTTAAAGTTAGGAATAAGATCAGATCTTTTTTCACTAGCAAGAAGCTTTAATACACTTATATATCCGTTAATAGAATCCTTTGCATTGGCAGGAACAAGAGTTTCTTTAATATGTTCTTTAATTTTTTGTCCGAGTTCTTTTCTAGTTTTTGAATCTAAGATACAGACAGAAAGAAAGTCTGGGTTGTGCAATAGACAACAATAGAAATCATCCAATTCATTAATAATACCACGCAAGTAAAGTTCATTCTGTGCATCTATGGCATGAAATGCAGTCAATGCTTGAATAACATAATTGATGGTAATCTTTTTATCTGGAAATCTCTCTCTAAATTTTTTAGAATTATCCAAGAATCTTTGCCAATTAAATCCTTTACGGACAAGTTCACCTCTTTCACCAATACCATCAATACTGATCATAATCTGAACATCATCAAACTGTTCCCAGAGATCAAGAACATTGATACCTTTATATGTGAGGGTACTGAAGTTTGTATTATATCTGATTCTTACATCAGTTCTACCTCTCTTGATTAATTCTTGTAGGATTTCATAGTGATGATCCATAATCATGGGTTCACCACCAGCAAAATAACATTCTTCCACAATGTCATACAAAGGTTCGATGTTATCTCGAACCATGTCCATATCAATCTTAGGGAAAGGGTCTTTAATATCAAACTCTTTCCGCATTTCTTTTTCCCATGCAGAACTACATCCAGGTCCACACATACGACACTTGAAATTACAAACGTTACTGAGTCTAAAATCCCAATAAACTAGATTAAATCGATCAAACGTACCATCTTCTTTAGTTTCATCAACATACTTATAGTGATGACCATAACTATTATTCATCGCTTGACGATGAGAGAAGGCTCCAACAGATTCTTCCTTGTAACAAGTGGTACAGAAACTAGATCTCTTCCCTGCAATCATATTTCTACGCAGTTCTTTCATCTCTTCACTGTTCCATGCTTCCTTCATGGACTGATTGATTAGAGATCCTGTTTTGAACTCTCTGGGAGCTCCGTCACATTCTCCAGCAACATACTCCAACGGATTATCTTTATCAAATCCATCATAGTCAAGCATCTTATCAGTATCTTCATTCTCTTCTGTTTCAAGAATAGGCAACATGCAACATGGATATACATCACCATTGCAGTTCACGTTCATGTGAACCCAAGGAGCCATGCAAAATACTTTATTAAATTCTGTCATCGGAAAAGATTGCCAATAGTCTGTCTAAATTTTACGTAAGGGCACTTAGATGCCAACTTGTCATCCAACATAGTTAGTTCTACACCATTCAGTCTAGTCCATTCTTCTTCACTGACGTAATTACATTCTATCTCAAACGATTGTCTTTTGAAGGGAATAACCAAAAATAGGGGGTCACCATATTTAACAAGTTGGTTATCCACATCAATATCAGTAGACATTCCAGTCTCGATCTTATAATTCCACTCAAACATCCAATGCAATTGCAAAGGAGATACATCCGTATGAACTATACCCTGTACGGATGTAAAATTAGATTTGTTTTGCCAAAAAGCATCCATTATCATTATGGAAACTCCTGGTTCTGTTTTTATAGTCCAAGGAGAAATAATTTTATGAAACCCTCCATAAAGAGGAGCATTTGGAATGCCCTCTATTTGATTCATACCATGCAGGGAATATTCATTCTGGTGATCACTATGATCATCAATCCAGTTTACATATAGAGAACCATCTTCTTCTCTAAAAACAAAATCTACCCAAGATCTTATAACATATCCAGTCTTTAATATCTCCTGAACCCCAGGACACTTTTTTATAGTGACCTTACCTCTATTTCTTTCAAGATCTCTTATATTTTCTGGGTCTGATATAATCGGTGATTTTATTTTTTCAATTTTTATATCCGAAAACCACTTTGGAACTACTTTAGAAGCAGGTATGGGTTCTGGAATGATATCCTTATTACCATATTTGGTATAGAATTGAACTTTCATAAATCGGGATGATAGGATTTGAACCTACGGCCACTCGCTCCCAAAGCGAGTGCTCTACCAAACTGAGCTACATCCCGTAGTGAATTAAGTATACTACTTCTTGAACATTTTGTCAAATGGTTCCCAGTGTTCCCATCCGTACTTATGGATTGCCCACATTCCTAAGATGGGCACAAACACTAGGCACCAAGATAAGATGCCTAGTGTCCAAGGATTATTCAGAGTCCACGCGGCTAATTGCCCGGCTTGATGCATCATCTTTTTCTTTGTATCGTTTTAGATATTTGTCACTATCAAGTTGAGTTATAAGTGTCATACCAGACTTAATAAAGTCTTTGCTCTTGTCGGTGGGTGAGTTTGCCATCTGTTTGTCCGTTAGGGTAAACAGAACTTTTTACGGGGTTGCTATCCCGAGTCACCTCAACACCTTGTGAGCAGTTCCATCACCATCATACAGATCTGTATCATAGTACCCACCCTTGGTTCCAAAGAATAAAGTTACGATCACAAATGGGACGCAAGAAAAAAGTAAAAATTGTGCAAGTATCATGGATTTTTAGGGTCAATTCCTAGTCTAATTAAATATTCTCTCCACCATAATGGATCTTTTCTTTGTTTCCATTGTGGTACAGTCATTCCTTTCTCGGAGTAATACTCTTTTAGAGCACTATCGATAGTCTGTGCGATCTCCATACTCCTCTTCCTCTTCGTCAACGTCAGCATATGCGTTGTCCAAATAGGGTCCTCGTTTTCTGAAGGGTTCTTGGGCAACATACTTCTTCTCCTGGTTAACAGCGGACATCCAAACAGCTATCTTCATTACTATGTAGATGATTGCGAGAGGTGTAAAACACGCAATAAGAATGATAGACTGTTTCATCTGTACGCACTGTGTAGTCCATAGACTACTAGAAGGGTTATTAGTGTATATACTACAAGAAAAACACTCATAGTGTATTTCATTGCATATCTCCGTTTCTAAAGATTATTCATGATCATCATAAGTCATGCGAGTATCGGAATCCCATTCGGGTTCGTATAGTGGGCATGGTTCTTCAAATAAATGACCCATTCTGAGTTGATGAATCCTCTCTCGCAAATCTTTGTAAAATTCTCTTCTTTCTTCCTGATTCATTTCTACAATTTGATTTGTAACCATGGTAGTAGTGGAGGAATGACGCCAATTAATCTCAATAAACCCTCACTAAAAAGTCCGAGAATAAAGAAACCCACAAACATACTGATAATTCCAGCATTTCGATTGTGTCTTCGGATAGCATCATCAATCATCCGTTGACACTCACTATGTGTAACTAAATGTTCAGGTCTCAGTTCCGTCATCCTGTGTGTCATTCTGTATTGGTTTTCCCAGCATTTTATCTAGCGGATCTGGAGCACCGCCTACAATTGCACAGGCTCTTTGATAAAACAAATTGTCTGTGTTACCAGATTCTTCAAATGTTGCCTTTACTCTCACCCAATTCTCGTAGGTGTATTTGTCCATTTGATAGGTATTTAATCGTACAAGCTATATTGTAATTAACGTACTCAGACTGTCAACAAATGTGACCATTCCTTAACATACATTAAAAAAATATAAAATAATTTTAATACAAGTGTTCTAGGTGACCATTCCAATACAACCATCTCCAAGTTCTCTTTGGTGGAAAATATGTTTCCCACATTGGTGTATCAGAATTACAAGCTTGCAGTGCTTTGACCGTCATATTGGGTTTGTACATTGCCCAGACTGCTTCACGTTCAATACGAATGACTTCGGGATCGTTTAAACCATAACGAGAAAAAGTTTCTTCAACAATTTCATCAGGAATTACTTCGTGACTCAGAATACTTAAAATGTCTGAGTTATGCATACCACCTGCCATACAATCTTGTGCAGCGTGCCATGACTCATGACGTAGAATTGACAAAAATTTTTCAGGTTTTTGAGTATATCGTTCGTTTATAAAAATAGTATTCTTATCCGAATAATATACAGCACGATATTCATCTACAAAATATTGTGGAATGGCATTATATACTTCCACTCCCATCTTATCAAGATTACTGATGATAATCTTTGCTTCTCCCTCATAGTCTTCGGAAGAAAGTCTCCTAACACCTTCAGTACACTCACGGAATTTCATACACTGCATTGCTTCATATGTGTAAAATACACTTTCTTCAGCAGATGCAGAAGGAATTAATAGTGCAAGTAGCAATAGTAAATTTTTCATTTAAGAGATTGAGTTTCTAAGAACTCTTTTTCATTTTGATAGATCTTTTCTTGCCCAGTCCAGAGTTTATATCCCTGAACTACTTCGGGTAATAACCACTGGTCAACACGATAACAATGTTTCCAGTTAGGGGGTTGGATACAGTTCATTACAACTACATTCCAGAACGCTATCAGGTGAATTAGGAGGGTTTTCATTCCAATGGCGGATTACTCCGCTGACAATAAAACAATTAGTAACCATATAAGAAATGAATATAATAGTACGTATGCCAGCCACGTAGTTATCATAGGGTTCTGTTTTTTCATCAGAGAAACTTCCTAGTGAATACTTCCATATCTTAAGGATTTTTCTCATCGAACTTCAAAATCTAACTTGCGAACCTTTCGTGAACGTCTTGCTTCTTGATATGCAAGATCACTTTGAGAAAGAACATTTTTACTTTGATCTTTCTTGTAGGAGTCTAACATCACTACTTGATTCAAATCAACTGCACCAACCTTGTCATCCACAACTCTCATTTGATTAGGACATCCACAGAACTGAACTTTACTACTACTTGTCAATTCTGTATTACATTCTTTGCATCTTACTCTTAACATTTTTTGTACCTGTATGGGAGATACTGGGATCGAACCAGTGACAACCTCGGTGTAAACGAGACACTCTACCGCTGAGTTAATCTCCCTGGAGCGGAATAGGGGATTTGAACCCCTGACATTCAGCTTGGAAGGCTGACGTTCTACCACTGAACTAATTCCGCATGTGATTATTATAACGTGAGACTATATTAGTGTCAACCCCAGTTGTACTCTTTCCACTCTGAGATTGTAGTCTTTTCTAAGTCTAACATGACTTTGCTGATTGGTGCTCTTGGCGTAGACTTTAGAACCAATCCAGCTTCTTTGAGAGTTTTACTACCTTTCTTTACATTACAGGATGAACATGCTGTTACAAGGTTTGTCCATGTATCATCGCCACCCTTGGACCTTGGTGTCACATGGTCAATAGTGAGATCTTTCTTAGATCCACAATATTGGCATTCATAATTATCACGTTTGTAAATCAAATGTCGGGAGGGAAACATCTCCCCCAGACGTATGAAAGGTAGTCTCACGTAATTAACGAGTCTGATGACTCTTTTTGAGATTAACTTAGCTTTGTCCTTGAATAGTAGAATGATCGCTCGTTTCCAATTGGTGAAGTGTAATGGTTCGTATGAACTGTTTAACACCAATATGGTCGAATGGGGTTCTACTATCTGCATAGGAGGTTTGCCCAGTTTCTTCTATTTAGTGTCGATGAAAGGACTTGAACCTTCATGAGTTGCCTCACTGGAACCTAAACCCAGCGCGTATACCAATTCCGCCACATCGACTTGGGAATATCCCCCACTCGTCAGCGGGGGAGGCTCAAGAGGGATCCCACCTCTCTCTCACATGGGTTGGTTTCCGATTCTTTTTTCTCTCGGAGATGTGAGCCAGGATGCATTCCAGTCCCTT
>TARA_R100000697_G_scaffold24947_3_pt1 | contig 27196 bp, 32 predicted proteins | sample TARA_R100000697 | Tara Oceans TARA_R100000697 (sample SAMEA2622788) | marine metagenome | biome: marine biome (ENVO:00000447); feature: surface water layer (ENVO:00002042); material: "saline water (ENVO:00002010), including plankton (ENVO:xxxxxxxx)" | depth 5 m
TCTTTGATGTCTGCTTTGCATATTTTTGCAGGCGTTGTTCTCCTTAGTGATACATGGTTCCATGAGTTGGGACCGAACATCTTGTAGATGTTTGTTTCAGTCATGAATGTGCGTCTTCCATTTGACGCAATGACAGACTCAATACGGTACGAGTCTTTGTCTACCGTAACTACCATGTGGCTACGGTGTTCAATCGCATCGTCCGTGTCAGGACAGTGGACGTGTTCCCCCCACTTGATCCGTGACATCAACGGCTTGTTCTTTCGGCGTTTGACCACATGACTCATAAATAAACTCTCCTTGATATGGTTCCCAACGATCAGTCATCACATCGATGACTGTTTGGGGTACGTCGTGAATGTTGGGGTGAAGACCCACCAACGAAATGACTATGAGCTCATAGTCACTCTCTCGTGCCATATCAATGTATGGCTGCATCTCCAAGACTTGGGAGAATGTGTTTGAAACAGCGATGGTTTCTTGACCCGCATTCATACCTTGTTTAACCCTAACTTGGTTAAGCCTGTGGTATGAGGAGAGGTTAGTGGGGTCAAAGTAATACTCCCCATTACTGTTGATGAAGAAATCATCAGTTTCGTAAACGTTTTCACTGATGAGGTTGGCAAGCGTTGACTTGCCCGTGCCGGGTACACCCCGGATAAGAATGAGTCTGTTCATTTGATCTCCTAAAGTTGACGACAACGAGGATACCCCCCGACAAAGGAGGGGTATCCGAGAGGTCGTTCAATACCTAACAACAGTGACAGGCTTGCCCATCTCGTTCATTACGGCGATCATGTGCATCGAGCCACGAGACCGCCCATCCCAGAATACGACAGCCTCATCGGCATACTCAGCCATCTCAACATTGCGTTTAAAACCAGCGGACCTACCATGTTTATCCCACTGAGCGGGAAACTTGGTAACGGGTATGTTTTTACCTTCAGCCCAATATTTCCCACAGCTATCAGCCCCCACAGCCATGCCACAAACTACTTCTGTGACATGACCGGGATACGCATTCATACCTTCATTCATCTTTTCCATGTCGTAAAACGTACGACCACCTGCAATGATAACCTTCATACTATGTCTCCTTAAATGACAATTGGGATAACTCCCGACGAAGGAGGGTTATCCCGGGTTGTCAGATCAGACTGAACTTCTTTATGTGTACCTCCAGTTCATGTGTTCGATCCATTGTTCCTTCAAACTCTTTTCAACCGGGATCTCCGTGTCTTGGATGTAGTAAATCTGTGAGTAGTTATCCCAACCAATCTCGTCGTCTTTCTCTCCTTCTGGTGTCAGGATGGGAGTGTTGTTCCAGTAGAGGACTTCAAACCCTACTACAACGCTCTCATAAATAATGCAGGAGATGAAGGCTCGATGGCCCTCATGCTGGGCTTGTGCGAGGGATTCTTGTGCCTTCTCCAGACACAAGTCCGACTTCAGTTGCATTTCGTCGTTCATTGATTGTTCTCCCAATCAGTAGTTTGCATGAAACCAAGCCAACGCTTCATCAGCGTCGGCAAACACACCATTTATTGCATCGTTGGCAGCGAGGGTATCGCACCCGGCGCACAGCCAGTTGTCGCTGGTGCCCAACCACGGGGCAGGGACCCAGCCTTTTCGTGTTGGAACTACTGAGTAGTAGTTCCAAGATGCTACGATGTCCGGGTGTGCCGGACTATACTCGTCTAATTCGCCGCAGGGCTTCCAGAAAACAGGGTAACTATTGTCCCTCGCTTCCTTTACGGAACGCCACATTCGGGCGGCGGTGAAGAGGGCAAAGGGCCTGCTGTTTCCGTGGTTGCGGCAGGACCGATAGATGCGGGTGAAATCGTTGTTCATCGTGGTTCCTTTCGTGGCATATGCCATAGATGCGATAGCGGCATTGCTATGCGCATAAAAAAAAGGTGAGCCGCCGAAGCGACCCACCTTGGGAGAGATCAGACGATTTCGTCTGCGGTTTCCGCGTTTGCTTCAAAGTTGTTCACCCATCGCTGAAGGCTGATCTTGGGCTTGCCGTCCTTGGGGGTCCAGACGTTGAACTCCCAGTCCTCGTCGTTGATTTTTACGACGCTGTCCTTGAGGTCGAACTCCTTGATCGTTTTGGCACCGTATTGGGTTTGCACCTCCCTTGACTTGGGGGTGTTGGTGGTCAGGAGCAGGTCAGCGACGTAACGGGTTTCGGTAACTTCACGCATTGGAAGGAACTCCAAAGAGAACAATGATTAGAGAGGACAACTGTTGTCCCCCCTGACGAAGGAAGGGGGCAACAGGGGTACTTGTTAGACTGAGTAGGCGTTAGAGGTAGTGATACGGTAGATGTGTCTAGGGTGGGGTGTGTTGGGTACCCCCCCGTGGCCCCTCGGTGGCTGTTGTTAACAACAGAGAAAGACCCTTTCCGTATCAAAATTTTTTGCTCTGGTACGTCTGGTACAAATGTGGTACGCCCATATTGGCGTTTTTGCTACCGTCAGCCTTGTTTGTACCACATGTACCACATGTGCCATACCTGTGGGCATTATATACCTACCCTTATACCCCACTTAATATGTCTAAGTATGGTACGTCTGGTACAAATAATGTAATGTTCTATAAACAAAGGGGTTACGGTGTACCACATCCACCTACAGATATGGTACACCTGTGGTACGTCTGGTACGCACCTAACCCTTGAGACTAAGCCCTCTAAGCCCTCGTTTGCCGCCCCCGCCAATACGAGTCCTCTTTAGGTCCCAAGTGGTTTCCTGTACCAACTTGTAGACCAATTGGTTCTGGCTAAGTGGGGAGACACGGAGGCCCTTGCTCCATTCCTTCCAATGGTGGAACAGAACGTCTGAACTAACAAACCCCGATTCTCGAACCTCAAAACGAGCATTCAAAAACTCATCAATTGGGTTGTTGACGGTGTGGTACTCTTCAATCAGGGCATTTGAACCTTCGGGCATGGGGAACTTCTTCTTTGAGTCTTCCTCTTCTTCCAATGCCCTTGCACCTTGCCATGCCCAGTATGCAATACCGGGCAATTCTGACATTAACTCTTCAGCTAGACGGTAGTTTTCACGGCCTAAAAAACTTACTGTGAAGGGTAAAAGCACCATTTTCCCAGACAACCCGAGCCCCTTGTTGGGGAGTTTGGGGATTTCATTGGACTGCATGATCGGGACGGAGTCCACGACCACGTTCCTAAGCGGTTGCTCAAACTTCCGGTTAATTGAGATGGGGTCCCTGCCAACAATCGACTTAATGACTCGACATGCGGCTTCGCCTTCACGATTTGAAATCTCTGATACTTCATTGATTGCCATCACCTTCGCCTGTTCAATGCCCCAAAGCCCAAACTGGCTTGCGATATCCTCTAAACAAGTACCCATATAGCCTTCGCCAAGAAGAGCTTTAAGCACAGACATGATTGTGCCTTTGCCTCCACGGATCTTACCGTACATAAGGAACCACTTGGCGTAGTCCCGGTGTGGCAATAAGCAATAACCAAACATCCTCTGAAGCAACTTTGACCATTCAGGGTCTTCTCCGCTCCATTCTTTTAAACAACGATGCCACGTTGGACATTTTGCGGAAGGATCAAAATTAACAGGCAATACATGAGGGTCAAAAAATGTCTCATCCCTAGAAAACTTGCTACCATCTTTAGCGTCAAGCACCATATCTTGAAATGAAACAAGACTTCTGCATTCTTTAGTTTTAGGTGCGGTCAGCCAAACAGGACTCTTCTCATGTGGCAATGTTTGCAACGCTTGAAGAGCTCTAAGAACGCCTCTCACTTTCTCAATAGATGGGGCGTATCGAGTCTGTCTCTGTCCATTTTGAGTTGCTTGTTGAAATGTTTCGTTCTCAAGGGCTACCCAAAGGGTACTTTCAACCCATTCAATATCACGAGTTTGCCATTTTTCTGCATACCACTCGTAAAAATTACCACGCCAATACCACAATCCGTTTCGATTATTTGGAGTGGAGAATCTTGTGTTCAGCAGGAAGCGTGCTACCTGCATAGGCTCAGGGGACGCGAGAGTAGGTGATTGCGTCCGGTTAGTCATGATGAAATACTCCAGTAAAAGTTAAATGCGTATGCCAAGAATTCCAACAAACTCTTTATATGCTCCTCTAAACGTACAAATAATCCGCAAGAATATGCAGTCTTGCGTGTCTGGCAATTATACCGATTACCCTTCAATGACGCAAACATTGGTTCAATTGAAAACAAAACAGTAATAATTTACAGTGAAGAGCATTGAGTAAGACAATGGCTAAGAAAAAACCAAATTTAAAAATTGTCCGCCCTGACCTTGACGATACTTTGAATCAACTAATTCTTCTTTTAGAAGAATCGGGTAGAGGGGTTGACGACATTGCTGTTATGTCTCAAATAGGAGATATTGCCCCTAAAACTAAAAAGGGCGGAAAAAGCAAACGAATACGAAAAGCGAAAATTCCAAAGGGTGATCCTCTTTCCGCCATCGAAGAACTTGCGGAAGCAGTAAGGCGTGGAAGAAATGTTCCTGCCGATCTTGAGCGAAGGGCTCTTGAAGAATTGCCTGAATCAATTAAGGGTCCTCTTAAGTCAGAAGTCTTGATTCCCCAAGAACAATCTGCAAAAAACCAACGTCTTCTTAAGCAAGCATTCCTTCGAGATGCTCCCCGTGCATCCGAAGTAGTGGGGGGAACAAAGCTTGAAAAGTTAGCTCAAGTAAGAAACCTTTCTCAGAAGGACATGCTTGTAATAGAACAAGACTTTATTCAAGAACTGGTTGATTCAGGTCTTGACGAAACTGCTGCAAAGAAGAGAGTTGAAGATCTTCGTGAGCAGTTTGCTGTTGAGCAAAGACAGCGTAGAGAAATTCCTCGACTTGTACCTGAGTCTGAAAAGATTCACAAGTCCGAAGACCTCATAGGAAAGAAAGAAGTCCCTGCGATTGGAACATTTAAAACAGACGAAACAGGAAGAAGGCAGCAAAGAGTTGCTGATTTGAAGAAACGAGGTTCGTTCCGTATTGTTGACCAAGGTAATTACTCGGAGTTTGTATTTACTCCGCAAACAGGCAAGGCTGCAAGCGCATTTGAAATTACCCGAAGAAACGTCAAGACCGGAAAGCCTCTTAAATTTACAAAAGATAGTTTGAACAGGTTGAGTAAGGCTGTAGGAAAAACAGTTCTTGCAAAAGACGGAGGTACTGCTGTTCGTTACATTGGTGCGGCGAGTCTTTTCGAAAAGGCAAGATTCAACCCGAAGCTGGGGGCTTTGTTGAGTAGTCCTGAGTTCCTTTCTGCATTTGGAAGAACGGATAAGCAAACAAAGACGGCACTTGAAAGACTTCGAAAACAGTATCGTGAAACTTCAGTTTCACCGAAAGCCTCTGAAGAAATGCAAAACATGGCGGAAGCAAAGAGGCGTAGGCTTGTTCGAGAAGCAAACAAGGTAAAAGATAAGCCCGTTGTCAAGGGCAAGTCTCCAAATCAAATACAAAAAGCAGCCTCTCAATACGCTAAAGAAAGAGAAGCACTTGAGTTGAGACAAAGACTTTTGTCCAAGGGGCGAACTCCTAGAATTAGATCTATCAAGTCGCTACCGCTTCTTGCTATTGCTGCTGCACTTAAGGAATCAAGGTAATATGGAAGCACAGTGGGAACACCAAGGAGACTCGGGTAAGGTGTTGTCTTTCTTTGATGCTGATGCCGCGGCAAAAGCATTGGAGATGAACTCATTTAGTATTGAGGAAGAAGTTTCTACTCTCATACAACACATGAGAGATCCAGATGCTAAGATTGCACTCCGAGCCCACAACCAACTTCGTCGTGTCCTCAATGAGGTGGCTAAAGCAAACGGTTTGATTACCACTCAAGAGTTCACGCAAACAGACAAGGAGGGCAACAAGAGTGTCCGAATCACCCGCAACCAAAAGTTACTCTCGAACCTCAAAGCCACAACGCACCGTTCAAACCTCCCGGAAAAACCCGACTTTGCAGCCCAGTATCTCCCCCCAGCAGGAAGAGATTCTGATGCAGATGAAGCAGACAGGCCCCATGGGAATGGCGAGATCGGCGGGTCAGGTACTATTCGACTTAGCGATTAGCGATATTGATGGGGTTGTTGGAACCCGAGAAAGATTTGGTGCGTTGATCTATAGTTACTTTATTGATAAAGATCAACCCACTAAGAACTTCTTTCGTATTTGGGATTCGATCTACAAGCATTCTATGGTAAAGCACAACCCCATCTCATTTGTAGCTACTATGGGTCGAGTTGCTACAGTGGAAATGTTGGGGGGTGGTACTCTGCATGAGAATAAAAAGGATTGAAACAAGAGAAGAAGGAAACGAACTGTTTCCTCTTCCTCATGATTACATGGAGTTGACGGAAGACGGGCAAAGAGAAGCCCGCGTCAATGCCTGCCGTCAATGGCTGGTTCCTGTAACGAGTCCGCAAGACAAGGCGGATCGTTTTATTGGATCCATGTTGTTTTTCGATCATTGGTATCTTTGTCCAGATGAAGCAGACGATTTTAACCCCATGTTTTACGACGAGGATCCCGTACCTCTACCGGACGGGCACCTTGGTATTTACAAAGAGTGGGCACAGAACCGAGCGTCCATTGCCATCGCACCCCGAGGGTTTGCCAAGTCCAACTGCATTCGTAAGTCCATCCTCCTTCAAATGTTAACGAGGCCCGGTTACTCCTTTATCTACGCAACATCAACCAACGACAACGCAAAACAGACTGGTCAAATCATCAAGACTCAGTTCCAACAGAACTCTCGCATCTTTGATGATTGGGCACCTGAATTTGACGACAATCGGATTGTGCCCCGTCGTGGCGAAGCATCGTTTGGTATCGAGTTGATGTACTTGAAGAATGGATCTTGGTTCCGGGCGATCTCGTCAGAGTCACGGCAGCGTGGTGGCCGTCCCAGATGCTACGTCCTTGATGACCCCGAGTACGATCCCAGAGCATCTACTTCCATGTCGGTCCTTAGATCCTACATGGATACTTTGCTGTTTAAGGTTGTCATGCCGATGATTACTCGCCCCGGCACAAGCCTTCGATGGCTGGCGACCTTTGTGAGTCGCCGCCACTATGCGTGGTACGCCATGGAGACTCAAGAATCAGAACTTGGCCTGAAGGCTCGTGATCCCCGGTTTGACCACTGGTCCCGAATGATCATCAAGGCTGCATATAAGGATAAGCAAGACAAGTTGATTTCTTGTTGGCCTGAAATGTGGCCGGTAGATCGTAAGCAAAAAGAAGAAGACCCTCGACTCAAAGAACGTATCAGCCTTGAGGAAATCAAGGAGCAGATTGGTTCTGCTAACTTTTCATCTGAGTACATGGCTGACCCCGGCTCTAGCGAAGATCAATTCTTCCCTGAACTTGATGACTCACACAGATGGTGGCTTTCATCGGTTGATGCTGCTTATGGATTGAGTCCCCGTGAATCATCAACGCTCATCAATTGGAAGGACCTTGAAGGCAACACGAAGTCGATGCCTATTTGTGATTTTCTTCGTGACTCTTGGATGTTTATGACGGTTGATACGTCATGGACTTCTACAGGTGACTCAGACTTCAAGGTCTGCACCGTTATGGCAGCCACCCCCGACAACGAACTGTTTGTGTTGGATATTTGGGGGGCTCAGTGTGATGAAAACACCCTCATCAAGAACATTTTTGAGATTGCAGACAAGTGGCAGGTTCCTTCAATCCATCCTGAAGTGGTCCGCCAGAGCATTGCTCTCTATCAAAACCTTGACAGTTTGGTGAAGCAACGAGCAACTGATATGTTTGGAGTTGCCCACATGCCAAAAATCGTGCCTCTCAAGGTTGGGATGATCTCTAAATCTGCTCGAATTGGTGCTCTTCAATTCCGGTTTGAAAACGGACTTATCAAGTTTCCACTTGAGAAAAGAATGGATCGCCATTGGTCAATGTTGTTTGATCAGATTGAGCAGTTCAACCCTGAAGTGGCTGATGGCGGTCTTGCCAAGGATGATCACCTAGACACAATCTCAATGTCAGGTAATATCCTCAAAGGTCGTGTAAATCGTAACCCAGAAAACATTGAAGATGATCGAACTACAGAAGAGCGTCTTCTGGACGGGGAGTTGGTAGATGATGTAGGGACTCCTCTTGCCTACAAACTCCAAAACATATCACCGGATTTTGTCAATGAACTCCTCGCAAGAGCCGCAGATGCACCACCTGACGGAGGAAGTCGGGTCTAATCCCGCTAACCAACCGGTCACAATTCCTTATTTTCTTTATGAAGCAATGGCAAGAGCCTATTATTCGCACCCACGTAATACCGATATTCCAGTAGAAACCCCACCCGTTAGTGGGGGGAATATGAACTTTAAGGACGTAATGTTCGATCCTTTAGATGTACCCTCTCACTGGAAGCCCGGCGGTGTAGCCGCCAAGGAACGTCCTAATGTCACACCAGAAGTTCAAACTCCCGAAGAATAAGCGTGAAATCTGTCAAGTTGTAAGAGAACACGCCGAAAAAGAAATCTCCCGTCTGTCTTATAGAAGGGTTACTTGGCTTTTGACGTACTACTACCTAAACGGTATGCGTCGATTTGATGTTTTTAACCCTGAATCTGGTCACCTATCCCCCCACTATCTTGACGAGGAAGGGAATCTGGAGTTTCAGAGTCAGGAGATGATGTCAGCGATTGACCGTGCTTCTGCCCGGCTTTCTTCTATGGACCTTCGGCCCAAGATCATGAGGACTGGAACCAGTCTTCCTATGATTCGCCAAAGAGCAACAGCTCAACTTCTTGCTGATTCCTTGGTTTCGGACGAACAGATTGCAGAGATTTCCACGAAGTTTGCTCATATATTCACCTCGTTGGGGTCCTGCGGTATTCAAGGTCACATCCTTGACCACGAAACAATTGGACTCACTGCCGACCTCGAAGTCATTCACCCCAAAGAACTTCTACCCTTCCCCTCTCTTGGGCAAGACTATACAAAACAAGCAGGGATAATTAGACAGCGGATTGTTCCCCTTGAGACTCTGATTGATAAGTTTGGCAAGAGGGTCAAGAACAATCTTGAAGACTGCGAGTATTACGACATTCAAGTTGGTGATTCTCTCGAAGACCCATCGGATTCCTACGACCCCGAACTTTCAGTAAATCCGTTCAATGATCGGCCTATTACAACCACCGGGCCTTCCGAGTCAATGACAGTTGTAAGGGTCCGAGAACTTTGGATTGATGGTCCTCGCGGCACTTGTTCAAGGTACATTATTTGTTCGGGCGACTATTTGATTGACGATCAAGATCTTTCTTCCACACAAACCTATTGCCCTATTGGGTTCTCTCGGTTTATGGAAAATGGTTCTTTCCACGGTGCAGGTCTCTTTGACCTCCTTTTCTCCATCAATCGTGAGATGGAGAAGATGCTGAAGTCTCTGTTCAACAACATCCGGGACATGGACAGATATGGCGTGGTTGTTATGCCGCAGGGATCATTCAATGAGAGATCTGTGCTTCGAGAAGTAGGTAATGGACTGCGTATGATTTCATACCAGCCAGACCCTCTCAACGAAAAGTTCAGTCCCTTCATGATTTCACCCCATAACGCGGGAGATGTGCCCGGAAAGACGGCAGCATTTGCTAAGCAGTTGATGCAGGGAATCAATCCCGTACAGGATCTCATTGCTGAGAAGGGTCGAGTTGACTCTGCAACAGGACTTCAGTTCCTCGATGAGCAGATCAATCGAGCCATGACCAATCCAACCATGGGCGTTGTTCAAGCCTTTGGCAAGATGTATAGGAGTATGGTTGCAAATGCCAGTCGTGAATTGGTGTTGAAGCCCCGACCCATTCCAGTCAAGGCGTTTGATTTGAACCTTGCTGGTGCTGTTTTGGATTTCGATTCAAGTCAGATTTCGTTCGAAAACAACCCTATCCCCAATGTGGCTCACCTCACATTTGCGGTAAAACAAGTTAACCCTCGATCCGAGGTTGTCCGAAAGCAGGAAGCTCTTCAAATGTTGCAGTCGGGACTCATGGACCCTGACGGCTTCAAGTTGTTTGCATTGAAAGAAGGTCTTGACTTTGCAATGTGGATCGACGAAGATCAGGCAGGATATGAGCAGGTTGTACAAAATATCCTTACGTTGTATGGTAATGGTACTGATGCAGGTCAAGTGGTCATTACCCCCCACACAAGTCGTCCTGAATTGCAGTTGAGGGTCTTGTCCTCATTTATGTCTAGCCCTTTGATGACAAAGGCTGACCCTCTTGTTGTTGATGAGTTTAAAAAGTATCGTGAATCATTAATTCAATTCATGGGTGCATCATTGCCTGCGATGGTGCCTAACCCAGATTCTGCAGCAATATTTGCGGAACAACCACCACAAAGAGGACCGCAGCCCGGTCCCGGTATGACTCAAGGAGCAATGAATGTCGGAAGAAACTAACGAAGTTACTACAGAAGCCCCCGTTACGGAAACCCCGGAAACCCCCGAACCGATTGATCTTGATCAAAAGATCTCAGTAGGGGGAGAAGAATATTCCGCTACGGAACTGGCTGAAAAGGTCAAAAACTATGACCTCATGCGTGAAAACGTGGAGAACCTCGAAGGTTTTCGTGATGCCACAATGAGGCTCATGAATCCAGATACTGATCCTGAAGTTAAAAAGAGAGACGCTAAAAGCATTCTTTTAGCATCAAATTACTCTCCCCAACAAGTAGAAGAGTGGCTGAAAATTTACGATGAGAAACCTGAAATGACTGAAGAACAAACTCCTTCTGAACCTATACAAGAGCCTCTGGCTCAAGAAGCTCTTCAAAACTCAAACCGAACAAACGAAGAACTTCTTCGTGTTCGTGCACAACTTCTTCAACAAAATATGGAAAAAGAAGTTTCTACTGCACTTGATCGGGCTTCAGATGGGAAAGTATTGATGGATTGGCTTAATGCCAATCGTGAAGGCACGGATCTTGATGCGGCAAAGGAAAGTCTGACGGAGAGAGTCAGGGCTCAGGCCCTTGAAAACCTTCGTCAACGACGAAACCACGCCGGATCTTTTGAAGATGCTTGGGTTGGGGAAGAGGTGAATAAAGCGGCAACCAAGGTTGCCAAGGATATGCTCACGGTAATCGGCGATACTTCCAAGATTGGACGTGTCTCGGAAACGGCGGAGCAGACCGAGAACTTGTACCGCAAGGACCCTGTTAAGTTGCCTGATACTAAGGGCAAGTCCTTCGGTGACGTTGAAGGCCAGTTGCGTGACTGGACTTCTGATCAACTTCTTCGGTCGCTTTCCGATACCGGTGGCGACTCTAAAGCGTGAGGTAATCTCAAATGCCTAATAATGGCGCAACAACGGGACAGCTTTTCGATAAGGAAAGTACCCGTATTGAAGAGATCCTGTCGAAGCAGATTGACACTTTTCTGCCGACCATGGATCCAATTTGGCGTGACACTGTTGTCACTTCTCAGGGCGTTGGCTCTGTCAACGAATTCTCGAAGGACTTCGAGGTCAACAAACTCTATCGCACCGGCATGACCGGCGTGATCGAGCAGGGTGCCCCCGTCGAGGACTTCTTCCTCTACGGTGATGCGGATGATACCGATATGGGTAGCCGCCTTCGTAGGAACTCGGTCACCAACTCCTTCCCCGATCCGCTGGATGGTCCTAAGCAGAAGACCTTCCGAATGACCGTAGCTATGCGGGCCATGTACACCAACCTGTCGCTCACCCTTGGTGAGATGCAGATGGATGCAACCCCGGCAGTCGTGGATTCGGTGATTTCGCCGATCCTTCAGGGCTTTGCTCAGAACCTTTCGCACACCCTGTGCAACTATTGGTACCTAAGCCAGAACGACTCGTACCGCCTTGGTACGGTTGGCACTCTTGCTACCGGCCACACCACGACTAATGGTTCCGGTGGTGCAACCGATACCGCAGGCAGCATTAAGTCGATCCGCATCAACACCACCGAAGGAGCCTACGACCGCTTCTTTACGGGTCAGCGTGTGGACATCTACAACTCCGCAGGTGCTGTTCGTATTAATGACGATGGCGATGGCAGTGCTGATGGTTACAAACCTTGCTACGTCGCAAGCGTTGACGACCTCAAGGGTGAAGTCGTCATCGTAACCCCCGCGGGTCTCAATGCTGACATTGCTTCGGGCATGCTCATCGTTTACGCCAACAGTGGCGAAGAGCGAAACAAGGAAGAAACCGCCGCGTTCACGGGCATCGCGGGTATCAACTCGTGGCTCAAGAGTACGGGTAGTCTGCTTGGTTCTGAAGCCCACGGCACGAACGCCATTGATGTCGATGAGCATCCGGAGTTCAAGTCGTTCTTCAAGAGTGGCGTTGGCGTTTTGACGGAACACAAGTTGCGTCAGTACCTCCGTCGTTTCCACGTTGCTAAGTCGAAGTTGGGTCAAACCATTGACAGCCTCGTGGCTTCGGACGGTGTGTGGCTTTCTTACGAAGCACAGAAGATTGGCCAGTATCAGATTGAACGTTCTGGCAACCTTTCAAACTTGAATAATCAGGGTTCTGCTGAGGGCTTTGCGTTCACGTTTGAAGGTCGCACCTACAAGGGTCACACTTCGCAGTATGTTGAAGATGGCTCTGTCTACGGTGTCAAGACTTCTGGTCAGAACTGGAAGCGGTATGTTCCGCCGGATTATGCTGGTCTTCAGTCTATGGGTGAAGCCGACGCTTATGTTCCATTCCGGTTTGTGGTTCCGGCCCTCACTGGTGGTACTAGCGTGAAGTTCCCGTATCTTCTTAACAACGGCAACAAGATGACTGAAGCCGTTCAGATGCCCGGTATGCTTCGAATGCAGTTGATTCCCGATCAACCTGCAGGCCTGAAGTTGACTGGTGTTACCACTGACACAATCTACGGTGATTGATTTATTATTGGGGTGGGGGCGTAAACCCCCACCCCAACATTTTGGGGGGATTATGGAAGGGTTGGAAAGTAACCTTATTGATATTTTGATGACACTGTTGGGCAGTGCATTAATAGGACTCATTGGGTTTGTTTGGAAAATTAGCCACAAGGTCAGCGAGTTGGACAAAAAGGTAGAAGGTTTAAGAGATCTTCAAGTTACAGATTCTCGTCAATTTATAAAAGACATTGACTACATACTGAATAAAGTAGACAACCACGGCGACAAGATGTATTCGATTGTCAAGAACTTAAAGGATTGACCATGCCAACGCCGAAGAGGAAAAAAGGGTCAATGAAAGGGTTTACGCAAAAGTCCGGAGACAAGCGGCCCACCAAGTCTGGTGCTGGCATGACTGCAAAAGGGGTGGCTAAATATCGAAGACAAAACCCCGGTAGCAAATTAAAAACCGCCGTAACTGGTAAAGTAAAAAAAGGCAGTAAAGCAGCCAAGAGGAGAAAGTCTTTTTGTGCTCGAAGTGCCGGACAAATGAAAAAGTTTCCTAAAGCAGCTAAGAATCCAAACAGTCGTCTTAGACAGGCTAGAAAACGATGGAAGTGTTAACATGGCGCATAAAAAAACTGGTTGCGGATGCAAGCATAAGATGACTAAACCTCGTAAAAAAGCTGCACCTAAAAAAGGAAAACGTCGTGGCTAAAAAAAAGTCTGGCGGAAAAAAAGATGCTTGTTACCATAAGGTGAAAAGCCGTTATAAAAAATGGCCTTCTGCGTATGCTTCTGGAGCCCTTGTCAAGTGTAGAAAAAAGGGAGCTAAAAATTGGGGTACAGGTGGCAAAAAGAAAAAGTAGGATCTCCAAAATGGAGATTGAAAGTAGTTGCTGAAATCAAACAATGGAGTAAGCAAGTGCTTGAACGATCTTCAGACCACTACAATGGTTTTCCTCCTTGCCCTTTTGCTCGTAAGGCTTGGCTTACAAACAAAGTTAAGATTGACTTTGGGGGCAAAAAGGAAGTCATCAAAAACTGCATTAACTGGAATGATGACATTGAATTGTTGATTGTTGTTGTAGAAGATCCAAAGTGGGGGGATATTGATAGTTGGTGTGAAGCCGAAAATGACCAACTATCAAATGATGATTTAACTCTTATGGCTTTTTGTCATGAAGATGATGGTGTTTCTCCGGGACAACCAGAAGAAGAATTAGAAGATTGGGATCATCTAATTGATGATCCTTATTCAATGGTATTTATTCAAAGGCTTTCAGTCGTAAATGCTGCCAGCGAAAAGTTGGAGCATCAAGACTACTACAAGAACTGCACGGCGGAGTTCTTGGAGTATGTTACTAGCCGTCGTGAAAGGCAACACAATGCCAGGTAAGCGAAATGGAATGGGCAAGAAAAAGGTCATGGGCAAGAAGAAGGTTATGGGCAAGAAGAGGGGTGGTAAGAAGCCTGCATTTCTTAAGAAGAAGAGATGATTCCTGCTTCTGAAATGACTTGTCCTCGTTGCGGTAAAAAATGGCCGGAGTGTAAGTGCTAATGGCAAAGAAGAAAACAACTCGTAAGAAAGCAAACTTCTCTGCTGAAAAAAAGAAAGGCTTGCACGGATGGTTTTCCCGTAACAAGGGCAAAGGGTGGATTGATTGTAAGACAGGTAAGCCTTGTGGTCGTAAATCTGCTAAAGGTAGTAGTAAACGTCCATATCCTGCTTGCCGCCCTACTAAAGCTATGTGTACTCGAAAAGGCACATCAGCTAAGAAAGGGCCGGGCCGTGTCTCATGGCAACGCAAGAAATCGAAGTAAGGACATAAATGACCATATTGGTCTTCTTTGGCGTTGGGTTGGAGAGAAAAAAAGACGGGGTCACTTCGAACTTTGGGACCACGACGAACTTTTTAACCAAGCGTATGTAACTGCTTCTGATCTTCTAAAGCGTAATTATAAACCCGAAATGGGCACGGTAAGCACTTACCTTGCCTATTTTTTATGGTCGCGTGTAGCATATGCTTATGGTAAATATCACGGTTGGAGATATCGAAAAGGTAAATGGGTAACTCTTGAGTTCGAGTTATTAGATGAAACCAATGCTCTATTTGAAGATCCCATCAAACTAGAACTACCTAATTCTCTAAACAGTGAAGAAGTTGATATCATTCTTATGCGGTTTAACGGCAAGAAGTACCGCGAAATATCTAATAGCATTGGCAAATCAATTCATAACATTTATAAAATGATGAAAAGGATTAGAGAAAAAATGAACAATGAGGTTGAACGACATGTCTGAAATGGAAATCATCTTTGACGCAAAAGCTCATGCCGCAGATATGGGTCTTGTTTTGGGTGAAGATCATAAGGTTCTTCCTGATTCAGATTGGATTCTGTGGGCTAGACGTTTTAGTGGTATTGATGACCTTTTTGTCTATCACCATAAAGCGGCAAATACTTTTGTTTTATCAAAATGGATCTATCATCCTAAGAAGGACGGTGTAGGAATTCTTATGGAGTTGGAAGCGTTTGATAGTCCCCCCAACTGGCATCCCCCCACTCAAGACTGGATGAGGGAGCGTCTTCGTCCTGCCCAAGAGATAGCGGAGGCTATGAGAAATGGTATCCGGGAGCGGGCTAAGGCTAAGAGGGTTGCTGAGAGAGAGGCTATTGAAGAGAAACACGGTGTTGCAGATTGGCTTAAACGTCAAGGCCACGAAGAAGTGTCTATGTCTATACGTAATAAAAAATGGGGCAACAATGACAACGATGAGTTTGGAGAATTTAAGCAGGATCTCCTCAATTCAGCCAAAGGTCGCATAATCACGGGTGGAAAATAATAATGGCTATTAACGCTCTCGGTATTCGAAATCTTCTCATGATGCTTGCTAAAAAAGGAGGGGGTGATTCTCTTACAAACAAAGCTATTGTCCGGGGTCTTTCTAAAGGTAGAAGCCCTAAAAGTATGGCTGAGCTCAAGGATGCAAGACGAGCAGGATTTAAGGGTCGCCGAGAAGGGCTTTACGAAAATGAAGGCGATTATCCTTTTGGATATGTAGGACCTGACCCCGGCGATATTGGCGAGTTGGAAGAACTTCAAAGAATTGTCGAGTTGGAAGAACTCCAAATGCTCATCGAACTTATCACTAAGGCTGGAAGACGATAAATAGGTAAGCCATGAAAGCAAATATCCTTCGAGAAATCAGTCGCTTAGGCATGGGTCCGGGCGTAAAACAAAGAGGCCCTGCTTCCAAGGCTATTCGTAGTTCTGCTCGAACTTCGGATATGGGTGCAATGGTTGAAGCCCAAGACCACCTTGACATGATTTTAGAAGAAGCAGGTATTCCCCTGTTTGTCTTAGATGAGATGTCTGGAAAGATGAAACGGTCGCCCGCAGCAGAAAAACTGTTGGAACTTATGGAACTTTTGTCGGGACGTAACCGGAGACGATAATGCACAGTACAGGCTCATTCCTATACACCGTGCTTGAGCGAATTCGGGGTTATCTTGATGACCCCGACTTTGACGCTAAGTACGACAATGACTTTCTCATTCGTCACATCATCAGCCCTACTATGGTTGATGTGCTATCTCGCATCAACATGAATCTTGATAATCCTGTCGTGCTGCGACTTGATATTGATGTTGACAAGAACACTGAATACTACCAACTGCCCCCCAGCATTGGCGAAGTTTCAAGGGTTTGCCGTAGAGATAGTGACGGTGACATCATTGAAGACTTTAAACCTAGAAATGAGTTTCATCCAAATGGTCCGGGTTGGGCGTTGGAAGGTAACACTCTTCGGTTTTCCGAGAAAATGGACACCCAGACTTGGACGATCTATTACATTCCAAGCGGTGATATTATGCCCCATTATTCTGCTGATGGCGGACAGATGGAAGCAGATCGTAAGACGTTTACTTTGGATACCACGCCAAATCTTGGAAGTCTTGATCGAAGAGAAAACTCTTATGCTGGACAAATCTTAAGAGTTATTCCTTCAAGCGGCATGGTAGAAGAAAGAGTCATTACAAGTCATGATGTTGACACTAGCCAACTTGTGACTCGCACTCCATTTACCACTGTGCTTAGTGAGAATGTTCGATACGAGGTTGCACCTATTGGTATGCAATCTTTATACGAAGCAATTTCTGCAGGATCTGCTTTGAAGTTGGGTGCTTACAGAAAGATCACGGGATCTCATTACCAAATGATTCTTCAACAATACCGTTCCGCTATTAAGACAGCGACCGACAATCACGCTAACCTCCAGATGCGTACTGGAAAGTCTTTCATGAAGAAGACTGTAGACAACCCTGCATATGACGATCTATTCTTTGCTTACCGGAGGTTCTGATGAGCGCGAGATTTGACTGGACAATCAATCAAGGCGAAACCTCTGAGTTTACCCTTGTACGAACACTGACAAGTGACGGTAGTGCTGTTAACTTCAACAGCGGTGCAACTTGGGCACTGAAGGTCAAGGACAAGTTCGGGGGGACTGAAAAGTTGTCCTTGACTAGTGCTGCTTCTGGTGCTCAAAGTGGAGCCCCTTTTACACATACCAATGCAAGTAATACAGTTGTTGTTACTTTGACAGCTGATCAAACTGCTGCATTTGATGCGCCAGTTAAATATGTGTGGGATCTTCAAGCTATTGAAGGTACGTCTAAAACTCGTATTGTTGAAGGTGCATTGATTGTAACTCCGGGGGTGACTTGATGTCTAATACAATCACAATCACAACCATCTCTCACACCATTACAATTACTCAAGGTGCTGCTCAAACTGTAAGTATTACAAATGCCGCACAACAATCTGCTACCCTCTCTACTAATCAAGGTACCCCAAGTCTTACTGGTCTTACTACTGATGCTCTTTCTGAAGGAAGTTCTAATCAGTATTACACAAATGCCCGAGCTTCTGCAGCAGCACCTATTCAAAGCGTAGTTGCAAATACAGGTGTTGCTGATGCAGGTTGCGAGTTGACAACTAGCGAAGCAGGCGTTGCTTCTGTAAAAGTAACCAATCGTTGCAAGACAATTGCTGTACCCAGCGGTTTTGCAGCAAGCACCGTTAACGGCGACGGTCTTATAACTATCAGTTACAACAATGCCGCAAGTATTCGAACTGGTATTGGGGTTACTAATGTAGGTTCATATACCGGTCAAATTGAAACTGCATCTAATAAAACATACTACATTGATCCGCATGTAGCAACGGCTAGAACAATAACTGGGTTCTATATAGAGTCGTATGGTGGTTCAGTAACGGCTACTTTGAAAAACGGATCTGACATCGTAAAGGCTGCAAGCGTCACAACTTCAAGTGGTGAGCAAACAAGTCTTGCAAATACAAGTGTAGCTGCAGATGCTGAGATTTCTTTAGTTCTTTCATCAAACTCCTCTGCTACAGATGTAGTATTTTCTGTGGAATACACTGAATGACCCCCCCACCAAATAAGTGGCTTTTCTTTCCTACTCCTGTTTCTTCAGGAGGAGAAACAGTTATTGATACTTACAATTTAGGAGGGAATGAGTGGAGGTGGCGTTCTACAAATAATTGGTGGAATCGTCTCAATCATGGAACTTGGACCTCTTCAAGCTCTACCACAGGATCACATCTTAAGATAGATTCTGGTAGTCGCATTTCTACAACAGGCGTTTTGTTTTCTGCTGGCGATCCTGATCAAGCAGGCTTAGGTTCTGATTGGGAAATTAGAGTAACTATTACCCCTTCTACTGGTGGAGTAAAAACGACTCTTCGTGGTAGTAATGCAGGTGCAGGTGATTCAATTTGGAATTGGGTGGATAGTGGTGGCAATACTGTAACCTTCAGTTCTTCTGACATGGAAAGTGGTGGTAACTGGGGATGGGATCAGGCAGATGCAGTAAAAATTGAACTTGTAGACCCGAGTTAAACCATGTACATCAATACAACAAGTAGAAGTCAGCCTTATGGTTTAGTTCCCGGTGATAGTTACCCTGTTACATTAAAGACTTGGCCTAAAACTATTTTGAATGGTTTTAGTCAAGTAACTCGTATGTCAGGGACTATCTCAGATACCCCGTATTCTTTAAGACTACCTAACTCTCAAAGTCGAGCAACGAACTTTAGTGACGGCAATAGGTTTAACAATACCCCAGAGATAAACCAACAAATCTTTAGCCCCACAATTTTCAATATTGATAATGTGGGGGGAGGAGGAGCTAACACTCACTTTGCTACAGTAACGGCAGGTGCTTCTCAACTTACGATTGGCGGGACAGATTACAATCCTGTCACCGTTAGTCCTGCAGCTGATGACACTGACAGTAAAGATTATGTAGTTAGTTTAGACACTACTCAGTTTGAGAATGCAGTCCAAGCAGCAGAGTCAAATGCTGCTTCAGATGGTTTTGGTATTGTTGTAGATAATAGTGGTAATTCAATTAATGCTAGTGGTCCTGACGACAACATAAACATTGCGGGTGATTATAATTCTACTGACCCTCAAGGTTCAGGTTCATATATCAATACTGATAAATCAGGCGCAGATACATTAAAGGTAGAGTTCAAACGAAATCTATTTGAAAACTTTACTTCTGATGACAGTAATGTTTTAACTGCAAGCGCACAAAATTCAACTCTTGACATTGCAGGTGGTACTGGAATTAGTACAGAGGCTTCTGGTAGCACTATAACAGTTGGATTAACTGAAGCTATTCATTCTTATTCTACAATTCAAACTGATGATACGTCGATATCTGCGGACGAAAAAAATCAAACTCTTAAGCTCACCAACAACACTACAAATACAGTTGTCAAAGATGTTCTCGTAATTGATGGCAACAATGCTTCTCCGGGAGGAACTGACGAAGTTCGTTTTTCTTTAACTCCAGTTCCTCATGCAGGCTTTGGTACTCAACTTGCAAGGATTACTGAAGACCTTAGCATTGAAGGAGGTATTTCAAGCATTAATATCTTGGGCGTATTGGTTTATTACTATAAGTACAAAGCAAGTGTTGGTACTGCAGATGGCTTGGGTAACTCATCCTCAAATTTTTCTCATGTTACAGGCAAAGAGATTTGGGATTTTGGCTTTAACTCTTTTAATCAAGTCATAACGCCTAATATTGGTTACGTTCATAAGAATCCAACTAGCCTGACTGATTCGGGTGCAACTTTGGTTTATGCTCCCTATTCTGTTAGTGATATTGTTTTAGTTCAACAGATTTCTTCTAATCGTTGGGTATTTGCAGGACCTTCTCAAATTAAGGCCATTTGTCCGTGACAGGTCCGGTTATTAGTTGTTGTTGTATTGACCCTGATACTGTATTTTTCTTTGTGCCATGTCCGGGCACTGATCCTTGCGCGGACACTTTCTTTGCTACAAAAAGTCAATGGGAAACAATTCTCGGACAAACTCCCCAAGAAGATGATGTTTATAAGTACGACAATGGTAATCGAGAAATACCTTGCGTTTATTGCGGTAAATTGCAAACTGCTTTTGCAGGCGGAAGCCCCGCACCTAGTGGGGGGTTTGAAAAACAAGATGATTGTGATGACGACGATTGCCCTGAACCATACTACTTTTTTACTCCCTGCAATGAAGCCTGCAATACTTATACAATGGCCGCAGTTGCGGATGTTTGGAATGACCTTCTTAGCATAACAATTGATTCTAGCAATCCATCTAGTTATGCAGGGACTTGGGAATTTACTAGGACTGATGGAGATCCTTGTTGTCATGTAGACGACAACGGTGATCCTATTGAAGGTGATCCTTGTCACAAATTTTGTGGCACTCTAAAAAACAATGGGTCAACTTCTAATCTTTGTTTTGACAGTTCTCATCCAGATAACACTCCCCCATGTGAAAAATGTTCTCCTGATACAGATGATGTTCAAGTTATTGGTTGTACTAATTGCAACAGCACTAGCGGTATGACTTTTGTTTTGAAGTCGGGGGGTTGCAATGATCCTGCTTGTGTTGAATGTAGAACCCAAGAATGTAATCGAACGGGATCTTCCAATCCTTCCAAGCTGGAGTACAAAGGAAGAAAGACTGTCACATTCAACAACTGGAACATTAATCAAAACATTGAAAACTGTGTTAATACGTCAAAGACGATTGCCACTTCAGACTACAACTTTGATATTCAAGTAATTATTGATTACACGGTTTACATGCAAGGAAATCAGTCAACAGGAGATTCATCTGATCCTGTACCAATAATTTTAAGCGAACATGCAAAGAACCCTTGTGTCGTTATTGACAATGTAAGTTTCAGTCACACATGGAATTTTTTAGCGACTTCTACACGCACTACATTTTCGGGACCCGGATGTTCTGGTTCAATACTAAGTGTGGAAGTTGCTAAAGATGAAATGATTAATGCTTCAATTTCTTTAGTTGATCAAGGAACGCCTTCTACAACTAGGCCTCCTCTCATTACCGAAGCAAGGCTCGAAAAAAGAATTTGTTTGTATGAAGACGGTGCTGAATGTTCGGGAACACCAAATCCAAATAATCAAGTTTGTCCTTTAGATATTGCCATTGATCAATGCATTATGAATTATTTGAATTGTGGAGAGTTGTATCTTCAATTAACCGCAACATACAAGTCTACATTTACAGATGCTGGTGGTACAACTGATGAGACTATAATTGGTCCAGTTATAAGCACAGTTCCTATTGGCATAACAACCGCTATGCTTCAAGATGATGCTAAAGAAATGTGTTGTTGTGATGACACCCCTGAATACAATTCTATGTATTGGACAGATTTTCCTTCAATCGCAGAGCTCACTACTGCATTGAGTTGGAATGGTGCTGATGAAACATCTCTTGCAGTTAATGGTTGTGATTTCGATAGGCAATATAAAGACGGTGGAGATTTACAACGTCTTTGGGATGACTCTGCAAATGCTTGGGGATTTGGTGCAGGCTTTGGTTTAAATAATGGTGTTCTTGATGGTGCTTATCTTGACCCAGAAGCAGGACTCGCTCATATAAATTTTGATGGTAGTCGAAATTATGCTTGTAATTTAGTTCGAGACGGCGAACCAATTTGGAGTTTTCAACTGCCTTCTCCTGCAACATCTCAATCTATTCCAAATGTAGATTCTGGAACTAGAGATATATCTGTTGATTACAGCATTAGCGAATCAGTTATAAGTCTTGAATGCATTCCTGATAACGAAGTCCCGGGAAGTAGTTGTGAAGATGGAGTATTGGACGTACCATGATCCAGTGCAAGTATTACATTTTAAAGAATGGTCGATGTCGTATTGGCGAGTTTGAAGGAAAGCCTTTAGAAGAAGACTGTGGTATTTGCGAAAAATACAAAGGTCCTGATAGAGGCCTTGGCGACAAAGTTGAAAAAGTCTTAAAGGCAACAGGTATTCAAAGAGCTTTTAAGACCATTAAACGTAAAAAGGGATGCGGTTGCGGAAAAAGAAGGAAGGCTTTGAACGACGCTTTCCCGAGCAAGGAAAACAAAAATGCCTGAAGTTAATAGAAGATGGGTTTATCCCACAGTTACTGCATCCCAAAACAAGGGTATTGAACGCACTGCTCTTTCTGGAGAAGGCACGGCTCATGAAGTTGTAGGAGTTGACGGTAGTAGGCGTTTTGGTTGCCGTCCTTCTTCTGGATTTCGTCTTGCTCACACCCTTGACATCTATAAGGACTTTAGTAGTTCTGGTGCTCGTGCATTCTCTTCTGTGGCTCCCCCCACTCAGGCGAAGACTTCTACTGTCACTGATTGTTTTCCAGTTAGTTTTCAAATCCGAGAGGGCGAATTTGGCCACGGGTTTGTTTATCGAGTAAAAAATATACTTAATACCGACTCAGGTATTTACATGGATTTTTGTCCAACTAATACAGTAGACGGTGCTACTGGTTGGCGTACTGTTTTGATCAGCGATCACAGTTCGTCTGCGGGAGGTCATGTTTCTAGCAACGACAAAATGGATGTCGTATCGATGGGCAAGTATGTAATTACACTTGTCAAGGGTCGGGTTCCTCGTGTTTTCTATATTGACTTTGACGGTACTTCCACTTATACCCATCAAGTTGTAAATGGAGGACCGGGACCTGCCCCTATTGTTCGAGGCTTTGGCGATACTACTCCTGTTTCTATTCCTAGAAGCACTTCCTTTCCATCTACTGTTATTCCGTTTGGCGAACTCCTCAATACTACTAGCACTCCTGCAAATAGCACTCCCAATAATGATGCACCTCACTTTGTAAGGTTATCTCCGGGGGATTACAGCTTTGCTTATTTTCTTCACGACAGTCATACTGGCCGTCGAAGTCTTCTTAGTTCTATTTCCAACAGGCAATCTTCTCAAACCCAAGGCTCTGCATGGGACACTAGTGGTGAATACATTAGCATGGAAGCTGAAGTAGACATCAATAAGTATGATCAGATTTATTTGTTTAGATCAGTCAAACTTCAGCAAGTGGGGGGGACCTATGCAGGGTCTATTCTCCATCTTGATACCATTTACAATATCTCTGATTCAGAAGGCGATACTGGCACTAAGAATAATGCTTCGTATAAAGGCATTACTGAATCAACCCCTGTATCTGGTGCAACTGCATCTTTTGTTTTCGGCTCTGACTTTGGAGCTCATGAAAACGAGACCATTACTCTTGAAGATGCAGCAGGAACTTCAAAGACTTATAAAATCAAAAACACTGGTGCTGTTGCTTCGAACCTAGAGTTTAATGAAGGTAGCAGTATTTCAGAGTGTGCTACGAACTTTGCTGCTCTTGTCAATGGGGCCAATGGTCACAATGGGACCATCACAGTTGTAGCCAATGGAGATTCGACCGCAGGAAAGATCTCGATGACGCAGGCGGTTGTTGGTTTGGGGGATACCACAATTTCCCACACAAGCAACTGGGACACTATGTGTTCATCTAATCCCCCCGCAGCATTTAGTGGGGGGAATGTTGTTTCTGGTAACTATCGGACAGCAGGCTATCGTGTTTACGAGTGTTTCTACCAACTTCCTGACTTGTCTCTTGCGATGCAAGACATATATTTGGACAAGAATGAAGGTGAAAAGGATATGCCGTTTGCAGGATCTGGTGTTGCTTATGACGGTACTCTTTTAGTTTCTGACCCCGAAGGTGAAACTGAACTTCTTACTGCTAACCTTGATTCTCGTACTCGCAATATTGGGGAGATTCGTTGGTCATCATTGACCGAAAGAAGCCCTGAACTGTTCCCTATCAACAACAAGTATACGCCTGACGTTTATCAGAATAGGGTTGAACGTCTAGCTAAAGCTGGTGAGTTTGTAGTAGGTTTTAGTTCTGATCGCATTTATCACATTCGTCGTAATGGCGTTTATCTTAAAATAGAAGATATGCATGCAGGATATGGTCTTGCTGCTCAAGACGCTTTCGCTTCTGCTGGTCCTCTTTGTTACTTTATTACGTCAAAAGGTTTGAAAGCAATCGCCAACAATGGTCAACTAGACGATGTTCAAGCCCTTGACAATTTGATTATGGAAGATTGGAAATCTAATCTTTCAGATCTTCGTATGGCATATGATCCGTACGCTTCGTGTCTTTTTATTATGAATCCTATTGCCAATCAAACTGCTTGCATGTGGTTTAATACTGGCAGGATCACGGAAATTCACGACACAAATTTCACTGATATACGTTCTGGCATGTGGCCAAAAACGTATACTCGAAATTCCTACGACAACACTACTCCTACTCCTACTACTTCTACAGTAATGGTGGAGAGGTCTTTCTTTCTCCAAAATCATCCAACGACTACTGCCAGTAGTATTACTGATGATTGGAGACCACGAGTCTATATTTTAGATATTGATCGAAACAAAGTTTTGGTAGGAAGCACCGATATTTCTGATGGCAAACCGATGCTTCGAACTTTAGATTGTCCGGGTGATTCTATTTTTACAGTTCACTCTGTAACTCAAGGTTCAGGTATCACTACTATTGGATTAAAAAGCGGAACTACTGGAACTAAGAATCTCAGCCATAACAGTAGTTTGCTTGGAGATCTAGTAGGTTCTCAAATGTACATATTGTCTTCTTCAACTCCAGAAAATGTAGGCACCAACGAGACAATTTTTAAACACGACAAAGGCACTGTGAATGCTGATGGCAGTGGAAGCATTGATATTGTCACCAATAAATTTAGTAACATTGCTGTTGATGACGTAATTACGATTAGCCCTATGAAGGTTCGTTATATAGGTGGGGCTTTGCCAATGATTCGCAGCGAAGACAAAAAAGTTATTACGTCTTTTGATATGTTCCAGAACAAGCAAATTTCTTCGGTAGGCTGCCACTTTACAGACGTTAGTGGGGGGGTCACTGGTTACAAGTTTTTCCAAGGACAGGTTTACAATACAGCAACAGATTCTGCTGCAGTAACTGCATTTCCTTTAGATTTTTCAGGTAGTATTATTGGAGATTCTATTAAGAATGGGGAATCTGATGATTACGCAGCGTTTACTGCAACTGGCCTTACTACTACCGGAAAACACGGCATTCAGGATAGTGCTCTTAATCCCGGATTTGAGACTTTCGTACCAGACCTTGATTATAAATTGATGGCTTTGATTTGCAGGGGTAGAACAACCGGAACTGATACCGGAGACAGGAATATACCATGAGTGCATACGGTGGTAATGAATATATGAATCTTATTAATCAAGGTCCGGGCTCAGGGTCTGCTCCTTCAGGGGGCTATTCTCAGGGCGGACCTTCTAACCCCAATGATTTCATGAATTTCTTCGTTAATCCTGATTCTATGGATCCTGTTGATAGAGCTAAATCCATGGGTTTTGTACCGATGAAGGGAGAACCAGATAGCTTTGTTTCAATAGGTCCCGGCATTGGTAAAATTCTTAGTCGATCCCATTTTGAAGATCAGCCCCAAGGCGCAAATATTATGGGGCAAGCGGCATTTCAAGATTTCATGAACTTCCTTGATGCTACAAATCAGAACTACCAAGAAGGACGGGGAGCAATTGATGACGTTCGCCAGTCCGTTGTTGGGGGGGCTGAAGATATTCGCACCGGAGGCCAAGATGCTTTTGATTATATGAATACTTTGGCAGAAGGGTCCCGAGCCGAAGGCCAACAGATGTACGACGACACTGTAACTCGTACCGGTGAAATGGTGGATGAGTATGCCAAAGAACGTATGGAGCGGTTGCCTGCGGAACTTTCAACGGGACTCGCCCGCAGACAGACTAACAGCCAAACTCGTCAACAGATTGAAGCCGAAGCGAAGGCAGGAAAACCTGAAGCATCTCAGGCTTTGATGAAATTTGAGCAAGCCGAGAACGAACACTACATGCAAGAATCTGCTCGTCTTGGTACCCAAGCAGCAGATGCAATCATGAGTGCAAAGTTCCAACGCGAAGGAGTGATCCAGTCAGCTGCTGGCCTTAAGTCTTCTTATGAAGCAAGGGCCGATGAAATGGGTAAGACCGGTATGGCTATGCAGCAAAGTGCAATTTCAACTGCTGCAAACTTTGAAGCTCAAGGAATGAGCGGTGTAGCCAATATAGTTTTATCTAATCCCTATAGTCCTGTAGCACTACTTCCTACGATTATGGCGATGTTTCAATACACTCAAACTCCGGGTTCAGGTGAGTTTGATATTGATGAGAGTTTCTTCTCTGATTACATTCCCGGTTCATCTGGTTCAATGATAGCTTGAGGTAATTATGACTCGACTTAATTCTGCTGTAACTCCTGAGTCCATTCAATCTATGAAGATTGGTGGAGAAATGAATCTTGCTCAACAGAAGTTGAATCAAGAGGCTGCTGATCGTGCTCAGCGAGGTCAAATTGCTCGTCAAAGAATGCAAGTTGAACGGGAAGGCCAGAAACAAAGGAATATTTCTGATCAACTTAATCGTCGGATGGAAAGAGATATTGCTTATGATCGGATGGCTCAGGCTGCCTATGACGCAGAGGAAAATAGACGGATTCGAGTTGAAAGCGATAAACTTAGTCGTGAGCTTTCTCAAAAGCAATTTGAAGAAGAGAAGCGTCAATACGATCTTGACAGGCAGTTGCAAATAAAACAATATGAAAAGGTTCAAAGACTAGAAGAGCTAAAGATTGAAAAGGAACTTTCAATTGCTGAAAAGGGACTTGAAGCAAGTCAAGAAGAAATGAAAATTCTTACGGAGTTGGAAAAGGAGATTTCACAACATCAATCGAATCTCGTTAGGGCTCATGCAGACATACAGGGCAAATCAGAAGATTTTCGTCGATTTCTTCCTCAACATCTCAAAAATATTGGGGAT
>TARA_R100000697_G_scaffold115317_2_pt1 | contig 27025 bp, 34 predicted proteins | sample TARA_R100000697 | Tara Oceans TARA_R100000697 (sample SAMEA2622788) | marine metagenome | biome: marine biome (ENVO:00000447); feature: surface water layer (ENVO:00002042); material: "saline water (ENVO:00002010), including plankton (ENVO:xxxxxxxx)" | depth 5 m
AGCAGCTTCTACTGATAGCTGGATTTTTTCTTCAATAGCAGTCTCAATAGCCTGTACTGACTCTTCAGTAAGTACCTCTTCTGCTTGTTCTGGTAATGCTTGTTTTTTGCTCATGGTTTAAAAGAGTGGTTTTTCTGTTGCGTTGTTAATTTTTTTTGTTATTTTATCTTCAACAACGCTCTTTAAATATTTATGTGCCTTAGCATAATTTTTACTAGAAATATGCTCAATAAACTTAGCTATTTTTTGTTTTTGTTTGGACATACTATTATTTATTAGATTGATTTAATAAAGCTAAGAATTCTATCACGTAAAAATGAATCTATGTCCTTTTTAGGCAACCTTTCAAGGGATTTTTCGAAATTTTCATATACTTCTTCGTATTTGTTATCGTCTACTAGTACCCATTGCTTTGACTCTAAGATACCATTAACAAAGGCAGATGGATAAGATGGATCAGCAACACAATCTATAGCTACTAACTTCATATTTTTAACTGTATTATGTTTACTTCCCTCTTCTAATGTACCTAGAGCTCTAGAAGACATACCAACTTTAACACCATCATTAATTAATGCACGTACAATTTGACCACATGGTGTTGATAAGACCTTAGACTTACCATAAAAAATATTTCCATCTTGAGTTAACTCGGTTACCATATGACAAGCTCTTTCTAAATCTACATCTGCGGTGGTCGGATGATTTAGCTCGCCCATTGCGCGACCGGGCTTTACCATCTCTTCAATATATCTATCAGCTTCTCTTTGTAATTCGTCAATTGGATACAATCTATTATTACGATTAACTCCTTCAGCCATCATATATGGGCCTTTAATATATAAATTAGAAGGTGAGTTTCTATCTACTTCTTCTTCAATGTATTCGAACTCGTCTTCTACATCAGGTTTTTCTACAACCAAGTTAAGTTTTAACGACATGTAATTATTTATTCATTTGTTATAAATTAGCTCTTTTTCTGTTAAAATAATAAACTCACAGCCAATTTTTTTACTATATTCACGAGCTGCTTCCCATTTTGCTTGATTTATAACATATGCTCTTTGTTCATATAATAAATGTTGCCGTTTTCTATATTTTGTTGTAGGTGGTTTTGTTTGTTTTGATGGTTTAATTTCTACAAGATACTTTTTTAATTTATTACCTTCTAATATTTCAATATAATTATCTACAAAATATCTATGAGCTCTATGATCTAAAGGGCTTATATAAGGCACAATTACATTTTCACTACCCCACTTTTTTACATTATCGTTATTATCGCAGAATCTAAAAAACTTTAACTCAAGTCCAGATCTATAAACAGCTTTACTGCCTATAAATTTATCCGGATTAGTAGGTGTAAATATACCCTGTCTCCATTTCCTCATCCTACAATGAATAATGTTGGATCTGTATCACCAAGACCTGGTGATGCGCCTTCCAGCAGTTTACCTTCTAATTCTGCTTTTCGTTGCATGCCTTCTTGAAGCATATCATAATTTAAAGCTCCACCACCTAATAAAGACACATTTCCAAACTTACCTCTTACTCTACCAATAGTAATCATAGATAAAGCTAACGAGTATTCATATATCCATTGCTCCATAATAATAGATCTTATCGGCTTTTCAAGATAGCATGCTAATACCCCATAAAACCTATCACCACCAGGTTGAGGATACATTTGCATATATTGCGTCCTAGGATCAAATTTTATATCACGTTTAATAGCTAATACTTTTTCTCTAGTATCTATCCATTCTTTGAGTGTATACCATGAAACTAAATCAAATCCGTAATTTCCTAATGCATAACTAAAGTATGTTTGTTGTGCAAGTGTTTGCTCTAACGTAAATAATGTGTTTATACCTGTGGTAGAGCCTTCTTCGAAATTTGTTACATCAACAACCTTTCTATAGTCCATTATGTCGTAGTCATATACATTTTGATAAAATACTGCATCAGAGGCAGATCCTTCGAAGGTAAGTGTATTACGTTGATTTTCAGTAAAAGACGAACTCAAACCAAAAATGTTTAAAGATAACTCTGGTCGCTCTAATTCATCATAAGCAGTAATTTGAGAATATATTGATTGATCAAATAATTCAAACTGCGCTATACCATCGGCAGAGGTTGAGGCAAACGTTGCGGATAAAGCTGAAGAAGAAACAAATACTGAAGAAAGTATTGACGAAGTACATACAAAAATAGACTCTGGTGTACTACCATAAAATTCTGGTCCCGGGCCCAGAGGATTTGTTCCAGCTGTTTTTTGCGCGTTAGTATCTAAATCAGTATTAGCTAGAGTATATAGTAAATCTAGTCTAATACCTTTATTAGTTTCATACATTTCTGAATCAAAAATAAGATACTCTTTAGTAAAACCTGCATATTTTGTAAAATATTCTACCGCTATTTGAATATTTTCTCTTAATTGGTCTGTATGTATTTCGAGACTAACTAATGGATATCCCAAGGATCGTTTAATTCTATCACCTAATCTATCATAAGTTTCAATTTTGCTATTAAGATTTGTCGATAAAAAAGCTGAAAGAGGTGTTATATTGCATGCAAGTGCCATAAAAATATTTATTCGCGAATAAATAATTTATATGTCAGAACAATCAAACTATCCAACTTCCAATTTCGGAAGTGAATATTTCAATTTAAATATCTGTAGAACTTTTATTCAGCCAGTAGGTACCGATACTGTTGCGATTTCTGGAGCTGATGTACTTAATGGTTGGCCGTGTTCAGAAGTAATAATTAAAAATAGTACTAGTGAGGTAGTATATATTTGGGATAATGATTATAAGAATACAAACCATGAAAATTTTTACTGGCAATTGAAAGCCAATGAAGAGGTAACTATTAGAGGGATTACAAACGTTAATCAAGTATCGGCAGCCGCGGCTACTGGTCAACACCACGATTTATTTATTAGAGCACAATATTTCTCTTCTAACCCTATTCGTTAAACTTCAGCAGTTTCTTCTGCATCTACTTCTGTTTCAGCAGCTACCTCTACTTCTTCACCTCCAGTATCTGCTGGACCGCCTCCGAAGTCAGGTATATCACCTGCTCCGCCTCCACCTACACCACCGCCTTCACCTCCTACTGCAGCAGCATCGCCTGCTACTTCACCTGCAACTGCTTGTTCCTTCCACGCTGGACCAGCAGCAGCAATTTGCGACATCTCCCACTGCAGTTCGGCATCTTTTCTAAGGAACTCTCTATTAGCTAAAATATCTCTATCCTTCCATCCAAGGTATTTTTTCTGTGCGTATGTAGCTGAAACAAATTCATTACTTGCAAGATTATTATAATTGTTGGATTTAAGTTCTAGTCTTTGATTCTCTCTTAACTCGTAAAAATTAGTAGGAACATTAAATTCAACTTCAAGATTTTGTTCATTAAGCTCATACTGTTCGAACAGTCCCATTAATGTTAAATGGGTAATAAATCCTTTTTTAAGACCTGCAGCAAATCTTTGCTGCTGTCTCATTACAAACCGTGCAAACTTTAATTCTTCTCTTAATATAGTAGAACCATCTGCAGATGCTTGATCTGTTGGGTCTAATCTTGTTGAAGGTACTTTAAGAGCTCTATAAAGTTTCTTAATAAAATACATTAAGTCTGAAAGTTCTCCAAGATTGGCTCCACCAGCTAATTGTTCCACTGATGTTCCTTCTGATCCTTGTCTCTTAGCGAACCAAAAAGCATCTAACATTGATTGCGGATTAAACTTTTTAACTACATCATTTTGATCCATGTCAAATGTTTTTCTGGACCAATAATTTTGAATTAATTTACGTAAGTAAGCTTCAGCTTTTGGAGGAGCCATATTGCCTACATCTACATTAAAGACTAGTCTTTCTGGAGCTCTTACTAAACGATAAATTACAATTGCGTCTTCAATTAAAGATAATTGTCTATATGGCCGTCTAGCATTTTCTAAAAATGGAATTACAAAGTTTTTAGTTTCATTATATACACCAGAATTAACATACATTATCTGGTTTTGATCCATTGGAATAAATTCAATCTTCTCTACTTTGTTAGGGTGGGAAGGACTAAAAATAGGCTTACGGTAAATATACCCCTTTACAAGCATGTTTTGTATATTGTTATATACAGGATCAATAATTTCAGCAGGTAGATTTATTACACCTAATACGCCATCTTCTACATACCCTTCGTGAATAATTTGCTCAAAGAAAACCTCACCTTCAACTAATAGTTGTCTAAAATATTGCCATCCTTTGTTTTTTAAATCATAATACTCAACATATCTATGAAATTGTTTATCAAGAATTTCTTTCTGCTCTATTGTAAGATCAATATCTTTAAAGTGTAATTTAGTAATCCAACCTGATTCATCAGGATTAATTGACTCATCACAAATTTCATCTAAAGCATCAGCTACTTCAGAATATGCAGCTATAATTCTGTAATCTCTTAAACGACCTTGCTTATCGTCTTGAATATTAGCATACATTACATCACCAAAAGATGAATCTTTTGCAAAATCACCTATAGGAATATTATTGTATGGGTTAGAAGATGAAATAGAAGCCTTAGCTAAAGCTTCAGCTCTTCTCATTCCTGCTTTTTTAAAGACTTTGTATTTAGGATTTAACGCATCGTTTTCTCCTCTACCATCAGTAGCGTATGGTAATCTATTTTGAATATATTGAATTAAGTTTCTACCAAAAGTAGAAGCACGTCCATCGTTCGTTACATAAGAACGATTTTGATTAGGGCTTGTTGATGATCCAGGTCCAGGCATCTTGTATATATTTATGCTAAGTGTATGATAGAGCTAGTGGCTTGGTAAGATGTTGCCCAACCAGCTTCGTTTGCGGTTACTAAAGTAAAGTTTCCATGCCCGCTTAATGTATTGGCGGGGAAGTAAAAACTTACTATATTATCATTTGCTACTGTAAAATTCGAATCACTAAGTTTAAATCCACTTATAGTAGGTACATTATCATCACCAGAAGTTATAACTTGATAATTCGAAAAGAATTGATCTACTTCTCCATTAACATCATTGGTATTTTCTGAACTTAGATAAAAATTATTACTATAATTAAAACGTTTTCCAAATAATAAAAAGCTATTATCTAAGGTTGATAATATTGGTACTTCATTTCTCATTTCTACATTAGCACCAGTAGAAGTATAAAATATATTAGTAAATTCTGGTCTACCTGATACAGTAACCATTTCCGAATAGTTAGTAGGAACTGTATCATTATATCCAGATAAAGCACCGTAGCCTTGAGTTTCATAACTATCAACTACTTCTTGTCTATCAAGAGGGTTATATATTCTATTTCTTAAATCAACAGCTACGAAATTACTATCTACCTTATAAATTGTACCTTGTGTGTCTTTCTTTTCCGGAAACAACCAACCTTTAATTGTAAATGTAGTATCTACTGTTATTCTAAATTTATCACTATAAGTTGTATCTGTAGGTGTATTGTATGATAACTCTCCAGACCATAAAACTTCACTTCTTATTTCTTGATCATAATCTGCGCCAAAGGCTTTAGGTACCGGCCATGAAAGAATAATATAAGGGTTATTATATGGAGCAAAGTTAGATATAATTTGATCTACATCTTCCATATATCTAGCTAAAATAGACATACTAACTTCTAAATTAACCGGTACAGGCATTAAAAATTTAGATGAAACTCTTGGATTAGAATCAAGTTCTGCGGGTATATATGTTGGTGCGAGTTTATTAAATACACGCGACTCGTCTCTTGAAATACTGGTTAAGTTTACAGCAACTGCTGGTAGGGTAATATTTTGTGCTTTATTAATAATATCATACATTACCCTATGCTTAGGGGCAAATACATATCTCACTTCGATGTTAGATTTAGCTGATCGATCTTTATTCCATCTACTAATTACTACATCATCAAAAGCCGCAATAAATTGCGTTAAAAGATTTTTAATTTCAAAATGAAATGCTCTTTTCTTCATTCGTACTTATATATTTATTACAAAAACCTATCGATGAAATATTTTGGTAACTTATGCTTGTTATTAACTACACTTTCTACTATAGCTCCGTCTAAAATATATGTTATGCAATGATCTTTATGTGATCTAACACCTCTTCCACAAGACTGAATTAACGAGCAAAGCATTTTATTTGTATACCAATCAAAGTCTTCTTTCATTAGTCTTTCAATTCTTTTATCTTTTGTAGGTAAATAAGGAGCTTTAACTATAATTTGAAATCTAGCTAGATTATCTTTAAGATCTACTCCATGAGACATAGAAGGGGATATAAGAACAGTAGGATCGTTATTTAAAGTATGCTGCTCTAATATCATTTCGTTTCTCACTCCAGGTTCTCTAATTAAAAATCGCTTATTAGTTAAATTATCTGAAAGATGTGATGTAATAGTATTATTATGTGTATGAATTATACCTTTATCATTTTTATGAAAGTTACATATTTCTTGTATTTGATCTACTACCTTAGGGAGATTTCTTTTAAGATTATGATAGTTTAATTTAAATTTAGTATTACAGTATATAGGAGCGTTTTCTGCTTTAAAGGAAGATTCTGCTTCAACGTATTTAAACTTATCTATACCTAAGCTTTTACAAAAATTATTCGGATCAATAATTGTAGCAGACATCAAAATTACCTTATCAGCATACTTAAACAAATGATTAGAAAGTTTATTAACTTTTAGCGGCATAAAGGTGATACCCTTTTTACTTGTTTCAAAAATATATTCACTCTCTTTCCAAGTATCGCAGATAAGAGAAAGTTTTGAATGTAAGTTACGTAAACTTATTAAGTTATTTTTTATAGAAATAATATATTTGTTATTCTTTTTAGTTGTATTAACTACATCTTTTAATTCTTCTATTTTATCATTTAGATCAATTATTAAATTATTAATCCATTTTAACACCTGTATATTATTTTTCGAATAAAACGGTCTAACTTGAATATGAAAACTCTTAAGCATATCAAAGTTTACAGCACATGAAAATTCTTTTACTAATTGATCTTCAAGCTCTGCAGCTTCATCACAAATTAAAAATTGTCTTTTCTTTAAATGATCAGGTAAAGAAAAAAACATGTTATAGTTTAAGGTATTAAAGCTAGATACTAATGCTTTATTACGCTGCTCGTAATAAGGACATATGTTTTTTGACCAACACTCTTCTTTAAATTTAGGTAAATGCAAGCATGGAGCAAGTTCTACAGTAAACTTGTCATCTACAGCACATTGATAATTTGATTTACCTTTTAATACTTCAACATCATCGAATAAACCTTTATACTGATCTTGTAAAGCTTTTGTTATAGTTAGAGCAGTACAGCCAAACGATTGTTCTTCGTCACAATGGTCTTCATATGCGTAGCCTCCACCATGCGCTCTTCTATAAGCTAAATAATTACTAATTAGCTCTCTAAACTCTTTAGAAGTTTCACGAGCAGAATTACTTACTGTTTTAGAAATAAACGACTTACCAGATCCAGTTGGTGCATTACATACTACAAACTTATAGCCATCATCAAAAGCTTGATCGATATTTTTTAAGAGCTTTACTTGAGCAGAATTAGGAGTATAACCACTCGGAAATTTTTTTAACAAACCACCTAACACATTATTATTATAATGTGGTTTCCTCTGAAGGCCATATGTAGACTAAATTGTTATATATTTTTGACTTAGAGGAAGTATCCAAACACTTTACTTTATTTATTTGACTCTTAGGTACAAAAGAACTTAAATGATAATTTAAAACTGCTTCATTACCTTCCTGTTCAAGCTGTATATCAAATGGATAAGGTATTTCATAATTCTTTATTGAGTCTTTATACTCTAAAGACAGATTTATATAGTACTGTTTAATTTGAAAAATTTTCAATTTACCTCTTTTCAAAATTTTCTTATCAGTTCTTATAATTATATCTCTCAATAAGAACGGCTTTAAATGATCAGTAATATTTTCTAAACAGTTATTCATGAATTCATAAAATCAAATTTTTGTTTCGAAGACATTGGGTAAATATTTTCATTAAAATAAACCCAAAAATCTTCATTAGCAGGAATTTGTTGTATTAAATTACATTGATTCATATTTATATTTCTATAATCCTGCATTAATATATCCCAAGCAACAGCTAAATTATCAGGTCCAAGATATGCTTTAGGAGGGCCTTTAGGAGCAAAGTAATTAAGCGATATTCTACCATTTACAGAGTTAAGTAATTCTATAGAATTAGTACATAACATTCGCCTCGTAGGAGCTAGACCTGATTTTATAATCCTACGAGGAAAGCGTACTTCACATACATTAGTTTGCAAAAGAGGATCAAGTATCGCTTTTTGGACTATCATTGCTCTTTTTACAAATTCCAAACATTCTTTCTTCGTTTAAGAAGACACCTTTTTTAACTTTGCCTTTACCGGTAATTTTTACACCAGAAATGGTTACCCCCATATTGTTCGGAAAAATAACTACATCTCCTTCTTTAGCATATTTTACATCAGGTCCTGCCAAAATAACTTGACCTTTACGCCAAGCTTTATTAAGTGTGTTTGTTGGAATTAGAATTCCATTTCTATTTACTTCACCTTCTTCAGTTTCATCAACATATTGTATTAATAAAATATCATCAAAAATAAAACTTAATTCATAATCATCAATACCAAAATCACCTTTATCTGGATTTGTTAAATCAATTAAGCTTCTAGTAGGTGCCAAATTATCTATACTTGCCATTGCCATATAGATCTATTTACTAGCTATATATTTTAAATCAATGATTAACTATTATTCTTTATCCAATCCTCAACCTTAACTGTTGGCTCCCACCCTAAAAGCTCTTTAGCTTTTGAAATATCAGCTAATGTATCTTGTGCCTCGCCACTACGAGATTCTATAAAAGCGTACTTATTACCAACCATTTGAGCTATTTCCAAGATACTATTATTTGTACCTGTTCCCAAATTAATTAATTCACCTACTGGTTTTTTATTGTTAATATCTGATGCTAATATATTCGCTTGAACAACATCTGAAACATGTGTAAAGTCTCTCGTTTGTCTTCCATCTCCAACAATAGTAAGCTTCTCACCGTTATTTTTTTGTCTAATAAAAATGCCGATAACTGGAGCATATTGACCTTTAACTGGATGTCTTTCACCGTACACGTTAAAATATCTAAAGACAACTGTCTCTAAACCAAATAAATCAGTATACATTTTACATAATTTTTCACCTGATACTTTAGTTACTGAATATGGATTTAAACAATCATCTGGCATATTTTCGTTTAATGGTATTTTATTCTTTAAGCCATATCCAGAAGAGGTTGAACTATAAACAACACGCTTTACATTAGCTTCTTTAGCACATTGTAATACAGTACAGGTTCCTACGGTATTAGTAAGTGCAGCTAACACAGGATTTTCTAGAGTTGGCTGTATTCTAGATTCTGCTGCTAAATGAAAAACGCAATCTACCCCGTCATAAAGCGGTCTAGTGTTTTTGTAGTCACATACATTTAATAAATACTTTTCAGCTTTATCATTATAATAAAATTGTTCATTAGAATCAGCTGATTCATTATCGATAATGATTACTTTGTCATAAATTTTAACTAACTCATCTACCAGGTTAGATCCAATAAATCCTCCTCCACCAGTTACAATTGCTTTACTCATAATTTAAATACATTTTTAACTCTCTTACAGACATATTTTTATTTTTCGCAATAGAGCTTAAATCTACTTCTTCCTCTTCTTTTTTCTTTTTCTTTATATAAGAAATCTTTTTCCACTTAAGTCTAGGAATCAAGTAGTAATATAATTTATACGACTCTTGTTTATTATCAAATAAAGTACTAAACTTATTAAGAGTTTCGTTAGTAAAAACACACATATTGTTATCATAAAATGATAACCATCTATTAAACAAAAAAGGAACAAACGCTTGTTCGCCTTCTGAATCTAAATAACCTGCGTCTTCTTTCTTAGAATAAAATAATTTATTTTGAAGCTGAAAAAAATTCATACTATAACTTTAGTAGTTGCTACAAACTGATCTTGAACTTCAGAATTAAAATAATCGATTACAGAAGTCATAAAATATTCTACCTGCTTTTTATTTAAATTAGATGAATAGGCAAAACCAGGAGCTTTATCACCAGCAATAATATTAATACCAGTATGACCTAAAGATACATTATCTTTCGAGTATGTAATTGAAACACTCACCTTACCTGCCTTTCTAACCTTTTCATCATTTCCAACAAACTCGTCTTGAACCATTAGATCATCACCTTCAACTGAAATAGGTTTTTGAATAATAGCAGCAAGAAGATTAGCAATTGCTGTATTGAATAATCTCTGAAATGACACAGCACCTAATGGACATAGGTTAGGTATCTCCCAACAAAAATTAATAGAATCTTGACTATGAATATAGTCGTCACTTAGTGTATCTTCTAGATCAATTAAAGCATCTTTTACGTACATAGGAGCTCTGAAAGCAACTATGTTACCATAAGGAGATACATTTTTTCGAAAATACTCGTATGCGAAACGATTATGAATTAAATTACCATCGTATACACTTTGCTTAATAACCATATCAAATTATAATTTAAGTTGATCAAATATCCACCAGTATGTTTTCTCTATACCTTTTGCTAAAGGATAATCGGGTGCCCATCCTATCTTTTCTTTAATTAATTTATTATCAGAATTTCTTCCTGCTACTCCTAAAGGACCATCAATATGTTTTTTGACAAGTGGTTTGCTTTGTATTGCTGCAGCAATATCTACTAGTTCATTTATTGTCACCATTTCATCTGATCCAATATTTACTGGTTCAGAAAAATCAGAATTCATTAACCTAATTACCCCTTCAATGCATTCATCTATATATAAAAAACTTCTAGTTTGTTCACCTGAGCCCCATATTTCTATTTCACCATTATTTTTTGCCTGTAATACCTTTCTGCAAATAGCAGCTGGTGCCTTTTCACGTCCTCCATCCCATGTACCCTGGGGTCCAAATATATTATGAAAGCGCGCAATTCTTACAGGTATATTATAATTTCTATTATAAGCTAGATATAATCTTTCACTAAATAATTTTTCCCAACCATACTCTGAATCTGGGTCAGCAGGGTACGCAGATGACTCTTCACAGTTAGGATTATCCGGGTCTAACTGATTATGTTCCGGATACATGCATGCACTACTACTATAGAATATTTTTGTTTTATTTTCACCTCTATATTCATTAAAAGTTTTTACTGCATTTAAAATATTTAAATTAATTGTAGCAGAATTATGCATAATATCAGCATCGTTATCACCAGTAAAAATAAAACCAGCGCCGCCCATATCTGCTGCTAATTGATAAATTTCATCAAAAGGTTCCTTATACTGTTCCGGAACATTATTGTAAAAATTACCTTGCTTACCATCAAATTTTATTAATCTTTCACAGTTAGATTGACTTCGTAAGTCGCCATTATTACCACATATGAATTCATCTGCTAATACAGTTGAATATTCCGGATATTTTAAATCGGCACCACGTACCCAATACCCATCTTCTTTAAGTCTTTTTACTAAATGGCTTCCAATAAAACCACCGGCTCCTAATACTAATGCTTTTTTCATTTTAATTCTAAAATATAATCTAATACTGTACTATCAAAAAACTTTTTGCAAAGCTCTGCGTTAGGTATAACACAATGACCGCCTATCTTACCATCTTTAGGAGGATATAATACTGGTCGTACAACATTTTCCATTCCTAATTTTTTATAACCTTCATTATATGTTCTATTCCATTGTGTTGCAACTTCATCAAAATTTACATCATATTCATTACACAGCTTGTTTATATCATTATGAAAAGCAATACACATACCATAATAAGTTGTTGAGAGAATTTTAGCTAATTCAGTAGCAGCTGAACCATTAAAAACTTTATACTTTATTTCTAACTTATCGTAATGTTCTTTAGCTAAGTCGATTGAATAATCGTCTTCACCACCAATACACTTTACAAAAGATTTTAATCCTTCGTATAAATTAGGATGTACTCCGCGGACCGGTGAATGTACTACATTTGATTTAGTAATATCAATAATTAATTTTGTAGTACCAGGAGTAACTGTACTATGAATAATGGTAAGCTTAGGTGAATATTTTTCTATATATTGAGATACTATTTTAACAAACTTAGAAATACTGGTGAAAGGAATCGCGATATTTAAAATGTCAATACTATCAGTAATTTGATTAATATCTTTTCCTGTATCTACTATACTGACATTAAAATCTTTACCAAGATAACACTTCTCTAATGACTCTCCTATTTCACCGTATCCTATTATACCTATTTCTTTCATGAACTATAATAATTAATTACATCATTTATGATATAATCAACGTCATGATTTGCAACCCAGCCGAGTTTATCTGCTATTTTTTCTGGGTTAGGTATTTTATCCCACGCTTCTTCATACAATGGTCCATGAATAGTTTTTGGATCAACAAATGTAATATCTGAATCTGACTGTGTTTTTCTTTTTACTATTTCTGCCATTTCTAAAATTGTACATTGGTTATCTGGATTACCAACATTCCAAATTTCATTGAAATCAGACTGTGAAGTAAGATAGATACCATTAACAATATCTGTAACATGTGTAAAGGCTCTAATTTGTTTACCATCATTAAAAACTGTAATGTCGTTTTCACTTAAAGATTGAGTTACGAAAGTTGGAAGTACAAAACCACCATCTTTTAATTGTCTAGCTCCGCTAATATTAAATGGTCTAATAATTTGATATTGTAAGTCACTTACTTTAGCTGTATTTGACAAAACAATTTCTGCTAATAATTTTGCAATACTATATTCATTACGAACTTTAAAGTCACCAACTAAAAGTTTATCATCTTCTTCTTTTAATAAAACAGCTTTTTCTCTATAACCATAAATTTCAGATGTACTAACAAAGACTAATGGACAGCTATTATGTTGTGCCCCTTCAATAGCCCAATATATGTCGTCTAAAATATACTTCGCCATCTTTCCGGAGTGCTTTAATATACCAGCTGGTCCAACTGGACTTGCTAAGTGTAGAATCAAATCGTATTTTTCTAAGTCAGTCCATTTTACATTCAAGATATCATCTTCAATTAATTTTACTTTTTCTAGAACAGGGTCATTGTTTTTTACTACTGCTGTAGAAAAATTATCTATAACAGTAATATCGTAACCTTCATCTAGATATTTTTCTATAGAATATGTGCCTAAAAATCCTGCTCCTCCTGATATTAATATTTTTTTCATAAACTCTTTTTAATAATTTTTATAATTTGTTTTGCTCTAGCTTTTGTTGTACCTACATTATTTAACCATTCTCTTTGCTTGTGTAGATAAAAATAGTATTCATCGGTAGGTTTATTATCAACTACCAATCTATTCATTATACTATCTAGTTCTTCTCTAGATGAATATGAAAGACATGGTATTGCTTGCGGAGAGCATGCTGCAGGTTTTAAGTTGTAATCTCTAAAAAGCAAAACAGATCCTGCTGCCATAATTTCATAATGTCTCATGCAATCCCAACCTCCTTTTTGACAAGTTAATCCAAACCAAGACCGACTTAAGTCGTTATAATAATCTTCTTCTTTTGTAAATTTATGGTGTGAAAAGCCTCCTCCTAAATCGTTTACAGTTTGAAATAAAGAATTATCCGGAGCAGTTTTTTGATATTGCTGATCTTTCTTTGATATATCAAATGGTCTAATCTGATATTCTGGTATACCGAAGCCTGTAGGATATACATCAGGTACTTTTTCCACTAGTTCCCTTTTGAAACATTTTCTAAATTGAACACCTATAACCTCTTGATCATTAAATTCTATTTTACGAGGAGCATCACCAAATAAATCATGTCCATCTAATACCCAAACATTATTTTTTGATATTTTATTAAATTTATGTATAGTTCCTTCACCGTGCATATGACCGCACCCATATAATACAGCATCAAATTGATTTAGTTCCCTTTCCTTTTCACTTAAGTCTTTTATGGGTTTAGTTAACAAAGTAAATCCTTTTCCGTGTAATTGATCTTTAGGAATATCGGAAAAATCATTATACATTATTTTCTTACGAGGGTAATCTACACATTGATTACCCATTATTTCTCTCAAACCATGCAAAATTGATACCTCTAGATAGTCATTTTGAGCAGTTATTTTATTAGTTGGTACAAATAATAGTTTCATACTTTAGTATTAGTAATATATAGCCTAGTATTATTTTTGCAAACAATATAAGCATTTGGATATGGATCTTGAAGACATCTAACCTTATTATGTATATCGGTTGCAGTTAGATTTTTAAAATCATCTATTTTTATTTCACTCATTGCTGGTGTCCGTCGCTTAAAATACGTACTTTTACTATCATCTTGAGGCCTTAAATCTATTTTAATACCTTGACATAAACATTCAATAATCCATCGTACACCATTATAACCTGAAATACTAATTTGATTATAGATTTGGTCTAGATTATCTTCAATAAAGATAGAGATAGGTTGTTGAAATATTATATCCCCTTTATCCAAATACTCATCCATTTTAAATAACGTTACACCCATTTCCTCTTCATTGTTTATAATTTGATGCTGTAAAGGACTTCCCCCTCTGTATTTAGGAAGCATGGAAGGGTGTAGACAAATACAAAAATTATTGTCTACTATACTTTTGTCTATAATATCACTCCACCCTAGGAAGAAAATATAATCAAATTTATTTTCTTTTATAATATTAAGAAATTTTTCTTGTGTAGTACATTTTATAATAATTAAATCTTCATAATTTGCAAAATAGTCTTCAACATCTTTACAAATTTGATTAGACCAGTCTCTATAAGAACATAATAATATTTTTTTCATTAATCTACCCATCTTAAAATTTGAAATGCTTCAGCGTTCTCAAAGTTTCCCTGCACGCCTCTCATTCTTGCTATTAATCTTAACATTTCAGGGCTTCTATGACCACGTACTTGTGATTTAAGAAACTTATAAGACGTAATTTTATCTTCTATATCAATAGGTACAAAGTAATTACCCTTAAAAGTACTATTAATATCATGTGTATAATCCCATAAGAAACTATGTACCTCTTCATACGCGACTACTTTTTTAACAAAATGATTTACATCATGATGCCTTAACGCTACTAACGACGCGTCATATACAGTAACATGATCTTGGTTGTAAGATGGGTATGGTATAAATATTTTTTCTGGTTTAATCTCGTTAATTTGATCTTCAATTTGATGAATTAACGTTCTTATAGTATAGTTGTTTACTTTATTTTCAAAAACTTTAAAAGTAAATTTTTTATATTCAGCTAATGCTTTTAATTCTTCGAGTCGTTCTTCACGATCTACAACGTGAAATTTATCTACACCACATTCCATAACATGACAGTTATCATGTAGTGCAGCATAACAACCTAATACCTCATCATCAATATGAGGCGATATAACTAAAGTTCTTTCATTCATAATTTTTAACTATTTCTCTGTTGCCGAGAAGATAAGAGCTAGCAGGACCAGATCCTTCTGCACCAGCTGCTACATTTAAAATCGACTTATCCCATGTATTCCATTCTTTTCTTATATCAGGCCTCTCTTCACCTAAAAATACTTCCCAATGTTCATACTCTTCATCGGCTATATTTTTTAGAACAACATCATGTCTGTCTCCATTCCACTTTTTGTGCCAGAAAGGAGTTGATTGATGACCGCCTGCAACATTAAGATGTGACTTCCATGATTGATCGTACGATGCTTCGTGACTTTCATAGATAGCTAGATTAGCTTCTTTAAGTCGCCAAACCCAATCTCTATCTTCCCACCCACCGTTTATATATCTTTCGTCCCACCATCCTATTTGTCTAACCAATTCTTTAGAAAAGGCCATAAAAGCTACACCCCATAAAGTTGTCCATGCAAAGCCATTTTCTAGATGATCAATCATCTTTTTAATCTCATGAGGTTTTGGAAATGTTCTATCGTTAATAAAGAAAATATATTCAGTATGTGATGTTACTATGGAATGATTAATTAGTTGAGAATAAGAAGGATAAATTAAAGGATGTCTATCAATTCTATTGTTATAAGTAATTTTGTATTCGTCTTCAAGTGGTTTTAATAATTCCATTTGATGATCAGAAACTTTTCGATCACTACCACAATGTAAACATATTGTAAATTCTTTTATTTTCATTTTATACGCTTGACCACTACTAAACCATCGCCGGATGCTTTGTCAACTAGGTGGGTCTGAAAAAGCCATTCATAATTAACCGGTTGGTTATGAAGTATACCGACAACGGGTATGTAGGTGTCACCTTGACATTTTTCAAATAACTCAAATCCTTCTTTGGTCATACCTTTATTATCATGTAATACCCGCCAATTAGGTTCTACTTGTGATCTCTTAATACGATGAGTTGAAATAAACATATAATCTATTTTACTTAAAAGATTACTTTGGACTAGTTCTTGTAATACCGCGACTTCGCCGCCTTGTATATCGATATGCAATAAATCTAGATTGTCTATATTATTTTCTTCAAATATATCTTTTATAAATATTTTTTTATCTACCATATCAGCATGAATAGTCTCTCTCATATGTATTCTTTGTCCTACATATCCTTCATAGATAGTAGCATCTGGTATAAGTTTTCGAATTATATTGCAATTTGTTGGCTGAATCTCTAAACATATATTACGTCCATTCAAAACGTTCTCGTTATAGTATTTAGAAAATTGACCAATTCCTGCTCCTAGCTCTAACATTGTAGGACTAGCTAACTGTTTATTATTAATTTCTTCAATTACAAGTTTAAATAAATTAAATTGATAAGGTTCTCCTTCTAGTTCACCTAGCCACCCGGCTGCTCTTTCATCTAGTTCCATACTTATAAAGGATATTTTTTAGTATACTCGTCGAAACGCCATGGCTGACCGCCGGCAAAATGTCGAAATATAGTTTTGTCTAACGTAGTTTGGTTAATATCGTAAGTGTTTGGCTTACCTGTTTCATGATCACCAGTTTCATCGTAAAGCTGAGTAACATTCCATTCTGTAGGTAACACATTTACATTTTCTTTAAGTTCATCTAAAGAAAAAATTGTATATTCTGTAGGATATGAATGAAATCCTAAATTATCTAACTCATAAAAAGACTTCCAGCTGTGTGGTTTAATACCAGCGCAAGTGTAATACGTTTGCTGATCAGCTAGATGCCACTTACCTTTTGTATTATTATGTTCATTAAAAAATTCATACTGACTTACCTTAAGCCATCTCTCTCTATCGATAATAGCGTTAATAAGTTTTCTTGAAAACTCGTTAATTTTTAATGCAAAGAATCCAAAACAATGTGTATTGCCTGAATCAATAGCATATGAAAATCCCTTTTCAGGTTCAAAGTGTTGATCCATTTCTTTTATAAAAACGTCTGCATCAAAATTATAAAGAATGTCACCATCATTAAGCTTACCTTCGTCTAGTAATCTCTTAAACAATAACCATCTATTAAAATGCATATTTTCTCTAACATCAAACTCAGGATGTAAGATCTGAATCTTAAAATTATTATTGTTAAGCTCTACAAATCTCATATTATGCATTTCAGCATATTTTGCAAAACGCGGTCTGATAAACTGCTCATATAATGTCTGTCTATGATCATTATATAGAGCAAACGTTGTTAAGAATTTTTTCATAAGTTGTACATGTAGTCTTTTTTATCACCTTGAAAATGTAATCCAAAGAATTGAACTGACTCTCCATTATAATTAGTACCAAATATTTGGTTATCAATCATACGTAATCTCTTTATACCATTTTTCATTTCATATTCATCAGGTATATTATTTTGTGGCATTCCTATACCTCTATCAAATGCGCCGCCATTAATACTATATAAATTTTTACTTCCCTTATACCAATGATACATTACAGTCATGTCACATATACCTCCTCCAGTTTGTGTTTCCATATGCCACTCCCACTTGGGTAAAAGAATATCGATATTATTAGTATAAACATCAATAATATAATTACAAAAATCCTCTAAGCCATCTTTTGTCCATATAGAAAAATGTGCACAAGTAACATCTTCAAATTTATCTTGCTGCTCAGGTCTACACGCTACACATTTTTCTTTATCTAGAATACTTTCAAAATCTAAAGGTACCAAAAAGATAGCATCAGAATCACAATATAAAAATTTATCTATATTATTTTCTTTAACATATTCTAAAATTTTAAAGAAGCGAATAAAACACAATCTTTCAAACATATCTGCATTATAACACATATGCCTATAAACATTATTAAACTCTGGGCAGTCTGTACCTTTAATAATAATTAAATCCTTAAATATCTTTTTATTAAGCTCTAAGCTCTTTTCCAGGTAAGGTACATCATTTGGCTGATAGTAAAAGAGTGGTAGCTCATTTTTCATCTTGCAAATATCTTAATACGTTTTTGCTAAATCCTTCCATCGAAAAATATTCTCTATATATTTCTTTACCTTTTTTGAGCATTTTATCTTTTTGTTCTTTAGTATAAGATTGTAACTTTGTTTTTAAATTGGGTATATCTTTCTCTTCTACTAATACGCTAAATTCATTCCAATCAATATATTTTTTAAATGGTAACCACTCCTCATCATAAACAAGAACAGGTATAGAGCCTAATTGCATTACCTCATAGAATCTAAAACTATTTTTACCATAACCTCTTGGAGCTAAACAAAATTCAGAACGCTGTGATATATCAATAAATTCTTTAAAATTATCTTGCGGCACTTCTGCTGTCCAATAACGAGGTTTAGAAAAATAAAAATCTGGATCATTTGCATATGTCTGGTAAAGAGTAACACGACATTGAGCGTTATTGGAAATGGAACCAACGAACGAACAAAATATATCCTTTTCTTGAGGTTCAATAAGTCCTTTCTTTAAAGGTGAACAAATTAATGGTAGAGGTATACCATTTCTATTACCTCCAGCTTCAAAACTTAATGTACCGGGTGGTAAAATTTCATTTACAGCATCGTCATGTTGTGAAACAGTAAAATATTTTTTATCTTTAGGTAGATAATTTAAGTAAGGTTGTAGTAAGTCTTTATTTTTACTAGTAAGATATACATTTGTCCAAAATATTGGAATTAAAGTAAATCCAGTCTTATCAAATTCACTTTTATTTTCAATATAATACTTATAAAAGTATTCTTCCATATAATCTCCTTCATGATAAGGAGGATATGTCGGGTAATCAGCGGGGACTCTTAGGTTTTTAAAATCAACTTTCATTTATTCTCTTTCTAACTACATCTAAAATTTTATATTTGTCTTCTTTTGTACGTGTCCAGTTGCCATGATGTATAAAAATATCATCCGGAATAGGAAATTTATCGTCTGTATTAACCCAGTGACCTTTTAAACCACCTTTGCCATCAGGTTGACCTGCAATATGACCAAAAGTAAAATACGTATTAGGTAACATACTCCATCTTACATGTATTTCTGGGAAGTTTTGCAGGTTTCTAAGTAAATAATTGGTGGTTCTTTGCTCTTCTTCAAATTTTTCAAGATTACCTCTTACTGTATTAAAGAACGCTCGTGTCTTTTTATTGTTTCTAACAGCAAAAAACCCTGTATTTACACCACCAGGTCCATCGTTTTGAAAAACCATATCAGCAGTCTCCATACGTTTAACGATATCATCATAAAAATCTTTATAAATTACAATATCTGGATCGATAAACATAAAGATCTCATCGTCACTACACTCTTTTAGCTTATCATAAAAACAATTAGCTTTATAATACATAGTTCCATGCCAGCCATCTGAGCCAAACTCCGCAGTTTCACATAATTGTGGTCTATGTAGTATAGTTAGTTCAATATTTTCGTTATGTTTAAACGAATCTAACAAATATTCATAAAGAAACTTCTTATGAGATGGTGTAAAAAGTGTATAAGCTTTAATTTTCATTTCTAAATAATTGATTTTCTAGTTCTATTTCATTAGCAAGTGGTGTCCACCACAATACTTCTCCTGCAGATGGTCGTTTTAGAAGTACATTCTGTACAAAATGCCACCATTTACCCATTCCCGGGGTAGTAGTAGCGATATTTTCGTTGTGAGTTTTATAACGATCACTACCTTCCATAGACTCTGAGCTATGTTCAGGGTGAAAAATTACTGGAGGTTGTTTGTTTAGTATTTTAAAGTTACTATTCAATACACTAATTATAAAATAAACAGTATCCCAATACGGTTTACCTAGATACATATTCGGATATAAGTGAGAATTTTTGAGCCACCAATCTCTTTTAAAAGCAAACAGATCAAATCCATGTACACTATAGGATTGAAGTTTAAGATCTTCATTTAAACTATCTAAACTATGTAAATGAACTCTAGAAGTGGGGTAAGTTTCAATATCTTCTTCTAATTGCTTAAAAAATGAAGCATTAAGCACTATATCATTATTTAAAAATACTATAAGATCGTTATCAGTTTTAGCTAATTGATCAATTAGCTTATTTACATATGGTAATTTACCATCTTGTTTTACATTTAACGTTTTAAAACCATCAAAATCTATTTCATCACCTTCTTCAATAATATTATATAGCGTTACGTTAGAATTTTTTTCTTTACATATACGTAGAGATTCGATACATAAAGCTTCTCTCTTTTCTAAATCAGCTTCTTGTTTAAAACTATTAATACCTATCGCGATTTTCATTTTACTATTTTATCTATAATCTCTTGCTTAGTTAATTGAGGTATACTTTGTACAGTTGTACCATGTTTTTTAATAAACATATCGTATTCTTTACCAAGCTTTCGATCTCTTTCACCTCCTGCATTAATTCTAGTTTCAGTTTCCGGGTGATTCATAATTAAATCATCTGAGTCTTTAATATCCGGAAAATACCAAAAACTAGGAATATGATCTGCATTAGCTACACGGTATACATTCTCTACATCAAAGATATATCTAAATTTATTATCATATAACCCCGTATCTTCAATGCATTTTTTTGTTTTAAACGTAAACTCATTACACATATGAGGATATAAATTAACTGTAACATCTTTTGAATATTGCAACTCAAGCTTAGGTGTTCTGTTTCCTGGTTCTCCTGACTCCCATGACGTACTTACAAAACAAAAATAACCAAACTTACTAAGTTCAGCAGCTTCCATATATTTTTTAAATATATCTGGGTCTTTGATTACCATATCATCTTCTAATGTAATATAATAATCCATATCTCTCTCCATTAAAAATCTTAAGCAATCATTTCTACAAAAAGATGGATAATAATTTTTACTATGTTGGATCCAATGAGCATCTTTATATTTACCTTTATATTCTTTACCGCCATTAACTACTACTAGTTCATCTATTTGATTCATAGGTAATGAATCATATAAATCTTTAAAATAATGCTCTGCATTATATGTAGTAATACCAACTCCAACTTTCATATCGACTTAAAATAACTAATAACCTTATCTATACCATCATACTCTTGATAAGGATTTGTCACATCTATTTTATACTTACTTTTAAATCTTTCTACTCCATTTCGAAAGTCTTTCATCCAATCTCCTGTCCTTATTTTAGATTTATCGTGATTATAATCTTGATCATTAATATATTCGTTACTGTTTTCTAAATCAATAAACCATCTAAAAGGAGGATGATATTTTTTTGTTATAGCATGCATTGTATGATCTACATGCTCCATTGCATTGATATATTCTTCATCAAATAACCCTATATCTTCTAGTACTGATCTATGATAATAAGAACATGCCCCATATATGTTAAAATATAAAGCTACTTTTGTTCCTCTTATATCGATAATTTTACGTGGATTAGGTTTATTGTTTATTTTATTGTCTTGACCATGTAAACAATAATTAAAATGTTTTACTTTAGTAACTTTACTAGCTTTAATGTAGGCGTCAAAAGCGTTCTTTTTAAAAACTACATCATCTTCAACTAAAAATATATGCTCACACCCTTTATCAATCAAATATTGAAAGGCTTTATTTTTAGCTTTACCTACCCCTTCACGACCTGTAGTCTGTATAACTGGAGAAGCAGGATCAAAAAGAGGACCCTTACCATCATTAACTACTACTATATGATCATACCATTCATTATTAATAGACTCTCTACATCTTTTAAAAAACTTTGGTCTATCACATGTAATAATTCCTATACCTATGGTTTCTCTCATAAACCAAACTTGCGAAATAATTCTTTCTCTTTTTCTTCTTGATCTAAAGCTGCTTTTTGTTGAGTAACAAGTCTTTCAAGCTCATTTATATCATTAAAGATTGAAGCTTCATCACCGTACATCTCTCCTTCTGGAGTTACATACTCTTGAACCATATCAATACGGTGTTGACCTTCGTTAGGCAACTCAATAATACAAGGTGAATCGCCCTTTGGAAAGAAAATATCTGCTTCTGGGTTTTCTGTATATTGTCTATACAAAGAATAAAAAATATTATCTACTTCTTTAATAAAATCTTTATCTGTATCCCTAAAACCATCATCTTCGATAGCTTGTTTTTCATCAAACCTACATAGGAAAATTATATCTAAGAATCTTAAAGATTCTCTCATAAGTGAAATTTGATCTGTAACAAATTTTCTATCAAATCCATCTATATTTTTTTCATGACACCACATAGTATATGCAATATTATCCAACGGACATCTATCATAAACTACTTTTTCGCCTTTATCATATTCTTTAACTTGATCTATAAAAAAGTTAAGAATTTTTTCTTGTGTATCAGTAGTTGTTTTAGATGAATGAGGTAACCCCTCTTCAGTTAATATATCTCTATATGTTTTTTCCGGTGTCGAGTAATTATCCCAATTATATAAAAAACTCTTTACTATAGTGCTCTTACCACTATTACCTGTTCCGGAAAATGCAATTCTCATACGTATATATATTGCGTTATACCTTTAATGCCATATCCCATATTAGTAGATGTAATCTAGGAGAAAAATTAACATTCATTGCTTTAGCATATTCAGCTACTGCAGGTGCTTTTTCTACATGCTCTTGTCGGCTACCTGAACAAGGCATAAACCAAACACGATGTAATGGTACATTTATTGTACCATCTTGTACATATTTCTGCCATATTTCATCTATATCTTCAGATCTATTAATAACAAATTTAAAACCTGATCCTACTTCTCTATGCCACTTTAAAACTTCAGGTTTATACGTACGTTTTTCCGGATCACCATTAGAGGTAAGTTTAGGAGAAGTAGTAAACGTGGCATAATATTTACTAACCCATAATTCATCAGGTTGAATTGTAGCATTAGTTTCAAAATCTATAACAGGATGAAAATCATACTTATCAATAAAAGCTTCTATAAACTTTAGCAGCTGCTTTTGCTGAACCATAGGTTCACCTCCAGTAATTTTAAATATTGCACGTTCTTTTAACTTATCAATAAGCTTATGATCTTCAAAATATTTAAAGATTTCATTAAACGTCATTTTATTCTTAACAGACCAAGAAATATAAGAATCACAACCATGAGGTGAATCTTCAGAGGCAAATCCCTGACAAGTAAGATTACACATAGATAATCTAAAAAATACCGAGGGCATACCAACGTATTCACCTTCACCTTCTAAAGTATAGAAAGCTTTATCATCAGATATTAGTAACGTTTCTTTATCACAATCTATAGACATATATAAGATTATATAGGTTCTGAAGAGTTTTTCAACTAAATATTAATATATATGAGTGTAAAAACCGCACGTAAGAGTCGGGCAAGTGATGAACTTGCGGAAGCATTTAACAAGAACTACATATTCGATTTTAAGATTAAGCGATCGTTTTATCTTAATCCTATGCACAAGCAATTTTATAATTGTATTATAAATGATAAGACAAAAATTGGATTCGTTGATGGCCCAGCTGGTAGCATGAAGACATATATTGCAGTATATGCAGGTTTAGAACTAATTAAAAATGAAGATTTTACTAAATTAGTATATATAAGATCTATTGCAGAATCAGCTGAAAAGAGTTTAGGATCTTTACCAGGTGAAATTGATGATAAATTTTCTCCTTATGCTATACCTTTAGATGAAAAAGTTATTGAAATAGCCGGTACCGGGGCATGCAGCATGCTTAAGCAAAAAGGAATAATTGAAGCAATTCCAGTTAATTTTGTTAGAGGTTTAACTTTTAATAAAACTTTAGTAATTGTAGATGAAGCACAAAATTTATCACGAAAAGAGCTAACAACTATTTTAACTAGATTTGGAAGAAATTCCAAATATATTGTAATTGGTGATAGTAATCAAGCTGATGTAAATAAATCCGGATATAAAGAAATCTTTAATACATTTAACACAGAGCAGTGTAGAGAAAATGATATATATTCTTTTAAATTTGGAAACTCTGAAATTGCTAGAAGTAAGATCTTAAGATTTATTTGCTCAGTATTAGGAACTTAATCGCCCCACGTAGTACCTGCAAACCAGTTACCTTTACCTTGTGTAACTTGATTACCTACCTGAGACGCTTTAGGGTTATGATCTTGTGGAGCTGGATCAGGTTCAGGTGTATTGTCTTGATCAGGTAATTCCTTTTCTTCTACTTCAACATATGTTTTAGTTCCTTCTTCATTTACATATAAAGTAGATTTTTGTAGTTGTTTACTAACAGAAGCAAAATTACTTTTATGCTCATATACAGTTACGTTTTCAACCCAGACGCGTCCTTCAGTTACCTCTTCAACATGTGTATCTGCAGTTTTAAATACCCATTCAGCAAATTTTTCAATACCTACACCACCATCTAATATTCTTAGTTGAATAATACCCTTATTTTGTAGTTCTTTAAAAGTATCTAACTCAGGGTCAGATCCAGAAATAACAGTAGTATGATCAAATTGATTGTTAAATATTTCTTTAAGTTGTTTAAGACCACCAAAATCAAATACCCAGTTATTATCATCTAATTTTTCACAACCAAAAGTAAGTTCTGCTTTTAGTTGATAGCCATGTAAATATTTGCAATGCGAATCTGCATTAGGCTGACGAAATGCTGTTGATCCTAGTTCAATTACTTTCGAAGATGTATAAGTCATACTATTATTATAAGAAGAACAAGAAATAAATCAACTAGTGAGGTGAATTTAAAAGGCTCTCCCTCGTCCAGTCTCGGATAATTAATTATTTCGAAAGCAAAGTCAACTGTCTTAGGAGATTTTTTTGTGAAAATTGATCGCGTAACTGCTCCTTTTTATTTAAAATAGATCTTAACTTCATCGTCTGTATATCCTTGTCTAGGTCCATTTGTCCTTTATCATTTTGAAATATATAACCGAGTGGTGTATTTGGATCAACATCCGGATACTTTAATAACTCCTCAATATCACTCTTTCTTGGAAGTTTTCTGTCATTTAACCGCTCTCTTATCCTTTTCATTGTATCTGTATCTTGATATCCGTAGGGCTGATATTCTTTTGTTGGCTCTTCTTTAGGTTTTTCTTGTGTATCAGTAGTTTCTTTTTCACCTTGTGTATCAGTAGCACCTGCGGCCTTCGGTGTCCTTCCAAACTCACCCGCACTACCAACGTCTTTACGTGTCTCTTTAGGTTCTTCTTGTGTACCGGTAGCACCAGTAGCTCCTTGGCTACCTGTAGCACCTTGAGAACCCTGTGCTCCAGTGGCACCCTGAGCTCCTGTTGCTCCTTGGGCTCCTTGAGCTCCTTGGGAGCCCTGTACGTTTACAGTTACTGGTGCAGCTTCTTTAGAAGAAGTTGTATCTTCATCTTTACCCTTATCTTTATCCTTCTTTGTTGTAGGAACCCATATTACATTTCCTTCATTGTCATTTGCACCCATTATTCCCCATTTACCTTCGTCTTCTTTTCTTACTGAAAAAATACCTTGTACTTCTTTAGGTTCATTAGGGGTTTTAGGGTCTATATATTTCCCTTTAAAATTTACATTAACATCATTATTAGCTAAAGTTTTTTCTTTACCTAAACTTACATCTTTAAAAAGTCTACGGCCTTCAGGGGTATTTAACCAAGATCTAAGACCATTTTTAGGGTTAGCAGCCATAATTTCTACAAAATTACTGCTCACTACATTGCCTAGTTTACCGAGTGCAGCCGCTGTCTTTGGAGCTGCAGATGCACCTAAAGCTTTAGCAGCTCCTACTCCTGTTTTTAAAGCTGATTTTGCAGCTTGCTTTAACATACTTCCTATTCCTTCTTCATATAAACTTCTTTGAATAAGGTCTTTTTGCGTCAATTTAGCCATATACAATATTTAGTCTTGAAAAAGAAATATTGTAACTATAATAGTATAATATAAATGAGTAAAAGTAAAAAAGATTCTAATTATGAGTGGCTAGGAGAGGATGATGAACTTACTGGCGAAAAAGATGTTATTGCAAAAGAAATAATGGGTGATGAATATAGCAGTAGTTATTTTCCTCCTATTAGAGTTTATGATAATAACGTCAACGCTACTAAAAAGTACATCTCTTCTTTACCTGATCTGCAAAATGGACCTTCTAGCTTAATTCAAGGTGCAGCAGTTCCTATTCAACAAGTAGGTATTCATAACTTTAAGCTACCTCTTACATATAAGAAAAGAAACGGTAAGACAATTGAGTTGGAAACAAGTGTAACAGGTAGTGTTAGCTTGGAAGCTCATAAGAAAGGTATTAATATGTCACGTATTATGAGAAGCTTTTATGATCATAAAGATGAGACATTTAGTATTGATAAGATTAAAGACGTTTTAGAGACTTATAAAAATAATCTTAAATGTTTTGATTCTAGAATAATGCTTAA
>TARA_R100000697_G_scaffold31887_1_pt1 | contig 26790 bp, 27 predicted proteins | sample TARA_R100000697 | Tara Oceans TARA_R100000697 (sample SAMEA2622788) | marine metagenome | biome: marine biome (ENVO:00000447); feature: surface water layer (ENVO:00002042); material: "saline water (ENVO:00002010), including plankton (ENVO:xxxxxxxx)" | depth 5 m
TGACGTTACTTTTACACATGTTGCAGATTCTGGTGTAACTATGGCTGTTACAGGAAACAACATTCCTATTTTTAAAATATCTGAAGATAGAAATGATAGCAGTGGTGGACCACAAGTAATTTTAACAAGAGAATATGCCTCAACGACCCCTGCGGATGACGATCAAGGTGGAACTATCATTTTTCAAATGGAAAATGATAATGATGAAACAAATACGATGTGTCAAATTAGCACAATAAATGCGGATGTCACAGATGGGTCAGAAAAAGGTGAGTTTCAATTTTATGTTAAAGATGGTAGTTCTTTTCCAAATATTTTAAAAATTGGCGTTGGAAATAGTAATGTTCGGGAGGTTCTTCCGGGTGCTGATAGTGCAGCAATTTTAGGTACAGATTCTAATTACTCAAATACTGGTTCAGGTGTTTTAAAGTGGTTACGAGTACATGCAGATAGGTTAGTAAGTGGCACAGGAACTACTTTTTCTGCATCGGGCACAGCAGTAGCTTTAGGATTAGCCTCTGGAGAAAGTGGAATTGCAGTTAGAACGGGTGAAACTACCATGTCACCTATGACTTTTGAGGTTGGTTCGTCTACGGTTGGCTCTATAAGCTGCACTAGTGATGCGACTAGTTATAACACAACATCAGACTATAGGCTTAAAGAAAATATAGTAGATATGTCTGGAGCTATGGACAGAATAAAAGAATTAAAACCGAAAAGATTTAATTTTAAGACAAATACGGATAAAACTGTAGATGGTTTTTTAGCGCATGAAGCTCAAAAAGTCGTTCCTGAAGCTGTTACAGGTGAAAAAGACGGTTTACTAAATGGACAAATACTCGCTCAATCTATAGATCAAAGTAAATTAATTCCGTTATTAACAGGAGCATTACAAGAAGCCCTTGCAGAAATTGATGCTTTAAAAGTTAGAGTGGCTTTTTTAGAAGAAAAATAAATGACTAGTAGCTTTACAGTAAACAATGGACTTGAAAAACCTGATTCGGGAGATCAAGAGGGTCAATGGGGTGTTACACTTAATACTAATTTTGACATCATTGACCGGGTATTGTCTGGCGTTGGTTCTGTTTCATTATCTGGAACTACTCACACTTTAACTACTACAGATGGAACATTATCTGATGGTATGTTTAAAGTTTTAATTTTTGGCGGATCTCCTAGTGGTACTAATACAGTAACCATAAGTCCTAATGATCAAGATAAACTTTATTTTATTGTTAATAGTAGCGGTCAATCTATTATTATAAAACAAGGTTCTGGTGCAACAGTTACTATAGCTAATGGAGCTTTTAATATTGTTTATGCTGATGGCGCAGGAAGTGGCGCAGCAGTTGCTAGTTTGTTAGCTAATGACATAGTTTTTGGTGATGATGTAAGTCTACAAAGCGATGGCGCAGTGCTTAATTTTGGCGCAGATAATGACGTTACTTTAACGCATGTAGCAGATACGGGTTTAATTTTAGAAACAGCAGCAGATAGTGTAACTACACTTTTGCAACTTTTATCTGATGATGCTGGTTCAGGTGCGGGGCCTTTTCTAAGACTAAAAAGAACTTCGGGTTCTCCTGCGGACAATGACAATGGCGGTATTATTGTTATGGATATGGAGAACGACAATAATCAACAGTTTGATGCAGTTCAAATATTAGCTAAAGCAACAGACGTTTCTGACGGAAGTGAAGATTCTCAATTATTACTCGCAACTATGGTTGGCGGATCATTAGTTACAGGTGCAACTATTACAGGTGGTGGAATTACATTACCCAAAGGTGCTATGTCAAATGCTGTTTTGCAAGTTGTAACAGCAAGTAATTCTGGAACAGCAAACACAACTTCAACTAGTTATGAAGATATTGCAAGTGTTACCGCAAATATAACGCCTCAAAACAGTGCTAATAAAATATTAGTTTTATATAACTCTGATGCTCTATATTCATTAACTGCCGGGGCTAACGTAACCTATTCACACAAAGTTCTTCGAGACAGTACTAGTTTAGGTGAAAGATCTATAACAGCGGCTAGTGGCAGTGGTGGTTTGCAAGCGAGAGCACCTATGTCTTTAGCTGTGTTAGATAGCCCAAGCAGTGCAAGTGAATTAACGTATAAAGCACAACATAAAATATCTAATGCTAGTTCAACAGGAAGCACACTTACTACCCATATAACCTTAGTGGAGATTGCAGGATGATACCTACTATATGCGATGCCCTACATAAACTCGCTCCAAACGCAGAATGGAGTTGCGGAGATACTTATGATTCTATCGTTTGGCATAACATGAATGGAGATAGTGTTCCTTCTGAATCTGATGTTAACAGCAAAATAACAGAAATAAATAATGCAAAACCCATGGTAGAACTGCGAAGAGTTAGAAATGAGTTGTTAGAAAGTACAGATTGGGTAGTGGCTAAATCATTAGAATCCGGATTAGCGATGGCAGAAGACTGGAAAACTTATCGTCAGGCATTAAGAGATTTACCGGCAACTGCGAATCCAAAGTTTGATAGTAACAATAATTTAACAAATGTAACATTTCCTACTAAACCCGTTATTTAATTATGAAAGATACAGAAGAAAAAATACACGATGTTGCTTCTAAATTAGAAGCGCATGTAGCACGTTCTGAAGAAAGAGATAAAACTGTTTTTAACAGGTTAGATAATATAGAACGTAATATACGCCAACATACTTTTGCTTTATTGGGCGGTATGGCAGGTTTAATTATAACTTTGTTAATGAGGTTGTGATGCCTTTATTTAAGCTTCAATTTAAACCGGGAATAAATAAGGAAGTTACGTCTTATAGTAATGAGGGTGGTTGGCGAGATAGTGATAAAATACGTTTCAGATTTGGTGTTCCTGAAAAAATAGGTGGTTGGATTAAAGACACGTTAAATACTTTTCTTGGAACATCACGAGCTTTAAAAACGTGGGTTACACTTTCAGGTTTAAAACTATTGGGAGTTGGAACAAATTTAAAGTATTACATAAACAGAGGGGGTGAATACAAAGATATCACACCTCTTAGAGCTACAATAAACGTTTCAAATAATGGTGTTACAACAGGCTCTGCGGGTTCTGGAATAGTAACAATACAAACGGCTTCTGCACATGGTGCCGTTCAAAATGATTTTGTAACATTAGCTAGTTTAACGACAACGGATGGAATTACGGCAGCTCAGTTAAATAAAGAGCATCAAATTATTGATTTAACCAACACTAGTGGAACTATATCTACTACGCATTTCAAAATTGATACAGGTGGATCGGCTACTTCAGGAAGTACGGCAGGTGGCGGTAGTAGCGGAACAGCGGCTTTTCAAATAAATACAGGATTAGATAGCACTGTTTTTGGTACAGGATGGGGCACGGGAACATGGGGTAGGGGTACATGGGATTCCGATGGAACGCCAACTCAAAGTGCAATTTTAAGGATATGGTCGCATGATAATTTCGGTGAAGATTTAATTATTAACATTAGAAATGGAAGCATTTATTATTGGGACACCAGCGCAGATACTTTAGGTAGCTCAAGAGCTACAGAATTAAAAAGTGTCTCTGGAGCAGATTCCACAACACCCACTATTGCTACACAAATAATGGTTGATCCTAACGTTCATGTTATTGCTTTTGGTTGTGATGCTGAAACAGCTATAGGAACACAAGATCCCTTGTTAATTCGTTTTTCAGATCAAGGCACAGCAACCACTTGGCAGTCTTTAGCGACTAATTCAGCCGGTGATTTGCGGGTAACAAGTGGTTCAGAAATAGTACAAGCTATAAAAACTAGGCAACAAATATTAGTTTTTACAGATGTTTCAGTTCACACTTTACAGTTTTTAGGGCCTCCATTTACTTTTGGTTTAAATTTAGTATCTGAAAACATAACTATTATGGGACCAAACGCAGCAAAAGCTGTTGATGATTTTGTTTTTTGGATGGGTGCAGAAGATTTTTATGCTTATGATGGTCGTGTTCAAAAACTACCTTGTTCCGTTAAGGCTTTTATTTTTAATGATTTTAACTTAGGTCAAAAAGAAAAAGTTTTTGCGGCATTAAATAGCACTTTTAATGAGGTTTGGTGGTTTTATCCTACGAGTAGTTCAGAAGAAATTGATAGGTATGTTATATATAATTATGTAGAAAAATCGTGGGCTGTAGGAACTTTAACACGCACATCATGGATAGATCGTGGTATTTTTGATTTTCCTTTAGCAACAGATTCTTCAGGTATTTTATATACACATGAAAATGGCCTTAATGATGGTAGCACCACAACACCTTCAGCAATTAGTGCACATATTGAATCAAGTCAAATAGATATTGAGGATGGGGATAATTTTTTATTTTTAGATCGTTTAATTCCAGACATTACTTTTACAGGTTCGGAAGATCCTAGTCCAAAAGCTACCTTTACTTTAAAAACACGAAATTTTCCGGGAGGAAATTATTTACAAAGTAACGACAGTGATATTACGCAATCTGTTGCAGAAACAAGTACTATTGTAGAACAATTTACCGAACAAGCTTTTGTAAGACTAAGGGGTCGAAGTTTTGCTTTAAAAGTTGCCAGTTCACAAACCGGGGTACAATGGCGATTAGGTTCCTCTAGAGTTCAAATAAGGCCCGATGGAAGAAGATAATGTCTAGATTTAAAGTTCCTGCACCTTTTTTATCTATGCCACCGCAAGAATATCAGTCAACTTATTTTGCAGATTTAGTGCGTAATTTTGCTGTTTTTGTTAATATTTTAAGAAATCCGGGAGAAGAACGTGCAACTACCATGACGCTTACTAATTTACCTAGTAGCGATTCCGGTTTAGAAAATGGAGCTTTATTTGAACAAAATGGGTTTGTTTTAATTACAAAGGTTAATACGCCGCATCCGGCAGGGTTATCTGGAACAGGTGCTGTTGGAACAGTTACCGTGACTACAACGTGAGGTTTTGTTATAGTGTTTATAGAATATAATAGGTGTTACGTATGACTCAATTTACACAAAATTCAAGTGGTATATTAGGTTTATCGCAAGTAGCGGATAAATTAGCTGAGTTTGGTAGAAACGAAGATACGTATATCGTACATGCTTCGGAAGGTGAAACAGTAATTCCAGCAGAAGTTTTTAAAAATAATCCAAATTTAAAACAAAATTTATTTCGTCAAATGGAATCTATAGGTTTAGATCCTAATAGATATGTAGTAGGGAATCAATTAAATAGTATTAACCCTGTAACAGGACAACCAGAGTTTTTTTTAAAAAAAATATTTTCAGGTGTAAAAAAAGTAATAAAAAAAGTGGCTCCTACTGTTTTACCCGTAGCGCTTAGTTTAGTTCCCGGTTTAGGACCTATATATGGTGGCGCTTTAGGTACTGGTGTTGGTACATTATTAAGTGGCGGCAGTGCTAAAGATGCTTTAAAAAATTCTTTAATTGCAGGGGGTATAGGCGGTTTATTTTCAGGTTTACGCGGTGGTTTTAGAAAAGTGCCGGGTCAAGATTTTATGTCAGGTTTTGAGCAAGGCATTAGTCAAGATTTAATGCGGCCATTTAATGTTGCTCGTGGTTTAAGTGCGGTGCCTTTACAACAAGGTTCATTAAGAACTACTGAAAGTCAAACAGAAGCTTTAGCAAACGCAGGTGACGCTGCAACTATTTCGGGGCCTGCACTTGAAACAAATCAACTCAACCCGGATATTTTAAAACTTGACTTCGAGTCCCAAAAATTCCCGCAGTTTGATCGTGTAAATGTTCAAGGTGGAGAATTACCTTTTAGGTTTACTACTCCAGAACAACCTGTAATTGCATCTAATATAGATCTTGATTTAAGTGCACCTGTAGTTTCTGGACAATCTTCAAATTTACCTGTAGGTTCTGGACAATCTTCAAGTGCATCGCAGGGTAAGTTTGATCGTGCTAAAGATATTTTGTTTAGGGGTGGGAGAAGCGAGCAAGACATTGTTACGCAAAAAATTAAAGCGGGTGACGATGCTTTTAATCGAGTTAAACAAGATGTTTTTGCAAGAACTGGTGATGAAAAACTAGCAAACGCCCGTGCTCTGCAAGCTTCTGATCTAGCACAAAAAAGCGTTGAGCCGGGTTTATTTCAACGTTTTGGACCTAGTGCAGCGATAGCAACAGGAATAGCGGGTTTAGCGGGAGCCTTTGATACGCCTGAAGAACCCGAACAAGCTAATTTTTTTGAACAAAGATATGGTCCAACTGGAACGGTTTCTTCAAATGTAGATCAATTTAGATTTGCAACACCTATACAATATAGGCCCACTGATTTAATTAGTGATTCTATTTCAATTCCATCAAGATTTGCCGCAAACGGTGGGGAAATAAATGGTCAATATTTTCCGCGTAAAGTTGGTGCTATATATGGTCCGGGAACTGAAACTTCTGATGATGTTCCAGCTATGTTATCTAATGGGGAATTTGTTATGACGGCTAAAGCCGTTCGTGGTGCAGGTGACGGTAGTCGTAAAGAAGGTATGAAAAACATGTATAATATGATGCGTAATTTTGAAGGAGCTGCGTAAGTTTTATGGTTAATGAAACAGTTACACAAATCACGGCTGAATCTCCAGAAATGGAGGCTAGAAGACTTGCTCTTTTAGATGACGTAAAAGCTGAAATAGATCGAAAATTAGGCTTAACAGCGCCTCAGTATCAAGTTGCTGGGTTAACTCCCAATCAAATTCAAGCAATGAGGGTTGCGGGGGAAGGTATAGGTTCTTTTGAACCGTTTATACAAGGCGGCGTACAAGCGGTTAGAAGAGGTACGGACGCTATAGATGATGCTGGAATGGAAGCTTTTTCAAAAGCTTCTGGTTTAGTAGATCCGTCAGCTATTTCGCAATTTTTTAACCCTTTTGAACAGCAGGTAGTAGATCAAACTCTTGCAGATTTAGCTAGGCAAAGTCAAATTCAAGGTGTTCAAAATAGAGCTAGAGCGGCTGGTTCCGGTGCGTTTGGTGGAGCTAGAATGGGCGTAGAGGAAGCGGAGAGAGCAGGTCGTTTGTTTGATGCTTCCGCCCGTGCAGCAGGTGAGTTAAGACAACAAGGTTACACACAGGCAGCACAATTAGCGCAAAATGCAGCACAATTACAAGGAATGATTGGTTCTGGAATAGGTTCTTTAGGGTCATCTTTAGGTGATTTAGGGGTTAAACAGGCGGGCATAGGGGAACTAACTTCACAACTTAGCACTAGAGATTTAACTAATTTATTAGCTACCGGTGCTACGCAACAAGAACAGGCACAAAAAGAATTAGAAGCTAAACGTTTAACCGACACCCAAAATTTTTATCAACCTTTAAATTTATTCGGAACATACAGTGATATATTGTCTAAAACACCTTCTGCAATGCAAACAGTATCTTCTGGAACGGCCCCTAACACGCCTTGGTGGCAAACTTTATTAGGAGCGGGCACGGCTGCGGGAGCAACGGTTGCAGGTTTAAATCAACTTCAAGGTGGATCTACCGGAGGTATATTATAGTGGATTTTGTTTTAAACAGACCTTTATTTAAACAAGGTTTTCAAGAAGGCGGCGAAGTTGAAAAAAATGTTTCGCCCAATATTTTGAGCAACTTAAATGAACGTGAAAAAGAAATAGTTGCAACGTTATTTTTGCAGGGTTTTTCTTTAGAAGATGCTGTTAAACAAGTTGAAGAAATGAAGTTTGAAAAACGTAAAGAAGATGTTGGAAGTGCCCCACTTGCTGGAGCAGCAATAGGAACGGGAATAGCTGCTTTAGATGCTCAAAAAAGTGGCTTATTTGATAAAATTAAATCTAGCGAAAGTGCTCAAAAATTAGGGCGTTTTGGAAAAAATTTAGGTAGATTTGCTTTTAGTCCACAAGGTGCTTTAGCTGCTATAGGCGTAGGAATGTTAACAGGTGAATCTGACTCAGACATTTTAAGAAAGGTTTTAGAAGAAAAACAAATGGATGAATTTTTTACAAATAGGGACAGTGTTTCTAAATATATGCCACGTTCAGACTCTATAAGTTCTAAAGAAGTTGATATACCTGCTGTTCTTAATCCTAGAAAATTTAATCAAGGGGGCTTGGTAGAACCTTCAACGTTGGGTATAGGTAGTATGCAAGAACAAGGTGGTATACCTTCTAATTTATTAACCGATGTACAAAGGGATTCGGCTAATGAAATGGAAAAAGTGGGCACAGAGTATGTCGGTGAAGTATTATCGTCTATTGAAGGCGCTGAAGAACCTGTGGAAATGATTAACGCTATACGCGGTAATGAAAGACCTATTGAGGAAAGATATCGCGAATTAGCTAGTATCGTGGGTCCTGAAGATGCAGCCGCGACTCCCGAAACAGTTTTAACTTTGGTTCAACCTACACTTATGATGACAGAACAGGGTGCTATAGATAGTGGTATTGGTCAAATGGTACGAGAATTAACGGAAGGTGCTGAAATGATAGGGGAAGCAGGTGAGCCTACAGACATGGGTATGGGTATGGGCAATTTAATGATGCAGGGAGCCGAGCAACCAGCTATGTTATCTTCCGTACAAAATTATGGAGTAGACTTGTAATGAGGGAATATTTTGGACTTGGAAGTTTTTTTGGGCTGGATCCAACCGACCGAGATGATGTTACGAGGTTGGAAACAAAGCAACTCGATAGAGCTAGGAAAATGCTTGGCAAAGACCTTTTAAACGTGCCAAAAAATTTAGGCTTAAATGTTGGCATTGAAACAAAAAAAATAAATGAAACGGACCTAGGAAATATTTTTAGGAATGCAAATCCAAATATAAATATGGGAACTTCTATAAAGCAATTAAACCCAGCATCTGTAAGACCCATTGAATCGTCTGTTTTAAATGCAGCTGAAGATACGTTTTCTATTAAACCTATTCAAGTTGATTCTAAAGGACCGGTACGTTTTAAAGGGGATGCTGTAGGCATGTTAGATAGAGATTACGCAAAGGAAGGTGCGTTACGTGAATCTTTAGCACAAAGACGTGATTTATATAGAGATATATTAGGCCCTACAGAAAGTCAAAAAGGTTTTCAAAAAGCACAAAACTATTTTGATATTGCCGCAGCAGCGGCTAATTTTGCGGCGGGGCGTGATGCAAGCGGTAAAGATGTGCGTGACTTGTCTCCCGCAGCCCAAGCGGCGGCAGCATTTTCAGGAGTTCCTCAACGTATAAGCGAACGTTTAGAAGAAGAACGTAAAGCACAACGGACTATAGATTTAGCGGCTTTAGAGGCGGCAGAAAAAGAAGAAACGGCTCGAAGAAGCCAAACAGGGCGTGAAAGGATAACGGCTGCTGGCATACAAACGCAAGAAGATTTAGCCCAATTTATACGTAATTTTGAACGCGAAGAGAACGAGTCTTTTAGGGGTTTTAAAGCTAGATTGCAAGCTCAGACTAACGCATTAAACCAATCTTTAAAGAACACAGATATCAAAGCAAATTTACAAAGACTAGGTTACGTTGCAGAACTTGAAAGGGTGGCACAAAATAACCTTTTCAATTTAAAACGGATAAGTGAAGCAGAAAGAGCCGCAAACAAATTTAAGATTGATATGACTACAAAAGCAGCAGAAGCAGAAGTAGAGGGAGCATTATTTAATGTTAGACAAGAAAATGAAAATAATAGGTTGGAAGCTGCTCAAAAATTGCGAAACAAACTTGCAGGAGACCAGTTACGACTTAAATATGGTTTGGCTAATCAGGAATTTAAAAATATAAATGAGGAAAACTATAATAATCTTTTGGATAATGCTTCTCAAAGAATATTTGATGAAGAAAAATTAAAAAACTTTTTAGAAGATAAGGAAAAAGAAAGAGCTAGCGCTGCACGTTTAGCTGAACTTGAGTTTGAAAACGAATTTAACTTATTTAAATTAGGTGAAGAAAATAAAAATGAAAGACAAAGACTACGCTTAGAACTTGAAGAATCTTTGGGTAAAGACAAACTAAGTATGTTTGACAAAAATCTTAAACAAGCTATATCTGAATTTGAAAAAGATTTTGGATTAAGAAAGAATTTAAACAAGATTAAAGAAGATGAGTTAGATCTTAAAAGATTAGAAATTTTAATGGGTTTTACTAAAAAAGATCAGTTTTTTGAGGGTACTGGTCCAGAGGCAGTTTATGGCAATGTTGTAACCGATTCTGAGTTGTTAAATCGGTATGCACAGGGTAAGACAAGCGCTAGTGAAAATAGTTTAGTAGAACTTACTACGAAATATTATATAACACCACAACTAACCAGAGATGAAAATCAAAATGTTGTAGAAAGACCGGGTTATTTACCAACTTCGTTAAGAGAGGCTCGTGAAAAACGTGAACAAAAAAACTTTCCTATCCCTTCTTTAAATAAAGAATTTGGATTAAACAACAATGGTGACGGACCATTAACACAATAAAACAATTAAATTATGCAAAAACCAAACATAACCATCGAACAATTTGTTGCACAAAACCCACGTTACAAAAAACGTGACAAGGATGAGTTGGCTCGTAAAATATATGAAGATGTGTATTCTGATATGCCTTATGACGAATATTTAAGCATTGTTTTACCGGAACAAAAAGAAAAAAATAAACCTCAAGTTTTTGCAGATTTACCTCCCGGTACAGATTTAACGGCTGGAACTAGTATTTTTAACCCTATAGCAACCCCTGTAAGAGGACTTGCAAATATTGCTACGGATTTAGGTGTTGAATCTTCAAAAGATATATTAAAAGAAAAAGAAGCCGTGGGTAGAAAAATTAAAGCTTTAAATACCTTAACAACTGTTACATTATTAGACAGCATATCTGTTCGAGAAAATCAAACGCTTCTTAACATGTTAAGAGATTTAGAAATACCTGTTTTTGCTACAGATTCGCGTGTTTTATCTCAGTTAGAAGCAACGGAATCAACGATTGACTTTATGGAAAATATTATAGAAAAAAATCTTGAATCGGCTAATTTAAGCGCATCAGATAAATCTAATGAACGTGTGCAGTTAAATCGTATTAAGTCTTTAAGGTCTGAATATAAACCTTTGTTAGAAGCATATAGAAGAAAATTAAAAAAAGAATTACCTCCACAAAATACAGGTGAAGATCCTTTAGACGCTTTTTTTGAGTAAAAATATGGATAATTTTGAAGACAATAAACTAAATAAAGTTTCTATAGTTAACACGCCATCTGGTGGAAAACAAGTTCAAAACTTTAATCTTAATGCTGCTAGATCTGCTTTATATGATTTAGATTATTCTACTGAAGACGCTCAAATGGCTATTGCACGTAGATTAGCAAAAGAAACGGGTTTTAATATTGACAAAGCTTTTAATGCAGGTTTTAACACAGAAGAAGTTATAAGTAAGCTTACGGGAATAAAGTCTGAAGGTTTTGTTCCTACAGCAATAGAAAGTTTTTCTGAAAACATACTTCCCGGAACAGCCGCAGGATTTGGTTTTAAAAAAGGTTTTGATGTTACTAAACCATTAGGTAAATTAGCTCGTGGAAAATCCTTACCTTTTCAAGCGGGAATTTTTGGTACACGGTTGATAAGTGGGTTAGTGGGAGCAGCTTTATTTGGGGGAACAACAAAGGCTGGACAAGATATAGTAGGGGAAAAATTAGGGTTAGACATGGACCCACAAAGGTTAGCTTCAGATAGGCCCGCAGAAGTTTTTGGTGAAACGGCGGCTTATTTTACTGGGGGCATAATACCTACAAACAGATTATTAGCGACTATTGGAGATGACTTTTCTATTTTACCTGCAATTAAATTAGCTGAAAATGTTTCAGCAGGTGCTAAAACATATAGTGTTCCACCTAGTTCTTTTGGTGCAAAATATGGTGAAGGTATTAGTGCTGCTTTGAGGGATTTAGGTAAATTAGCCCGTGAAAAACCTTCAAAACTTGTAATTCCAGAATTAGGTGCTTCAGCGGCGGCATCTGCGGCAGGTGCAGGATCTGAATTTGTTTTTCCAGAAGATAATGTTAGTAGATTTTTAGCAGAAACAAGTGCGGCTATAATTTCTCCTTTTCGTATTGTTACATCCGTGGCTGCTAATGCTTCTGGAGGATTTCAAAAAATATTAGGTAAATTTTCAAAAGAAAAAAGAGCGGAGTCTGTTGCTAATTATTTAGACGAACAATTAAGTAAATTAGCGGACCCTGAAAGCAAAGTATTTACACAATATCAACGAGGCACGGCCGCCGAATCTTTAAGTCAAATTGACGAAGCTGCAAGAACTAACACAGGTTTAATGGGTTTAGAACTTGTAGATGAATTTGGTAATCCACTACCTTTTACTCCCGGTCAAAGATCTGGAAGCGTTCTTTTACAAATATTAGAAAATTTAATTAGTCAAAGATCCGGTAATGAAGCTTTAAGACAAAACATAAAATCTTCAGCACAAGAAGGATTAAATTCTATCAATCGTTTAATAGTTGGATTAAACAGAGAAGGTTCAGATGAAGCTTTAATTACTGCGGCAGATTTAGAAGTACGTGGCATTGAAAGCATATTGCAATTAGAGGCAAACAATGTTGCAGCTAATTATCTTAATTTTATTGAAAAATTATCTAACATAGATGAAACAACAATAACCCCTGATAACGTACTTAGAATAAAAGAACGATCTAGTAGAGTTGCAAAGGAACGTTTAGATAATGCTTTAAATAATTCTAAAAAAGTTGAAAATTCTTTGTATGCGGACATTAAAATGACGGAAACTATTAAACCCGTTGAACTTATGAAAGCAATACAAGACGATATGGCACAGTACAGTGTTGATGCGGTTTTAGACGGCGTTAAAATTCCTAAAGCTAATTTACCCTTGGCTGAATCTTTAATTAGTTCTAATAAACAAAAACAAGCTAAAGAAATTGATCAAAAAATAACGCCTAAAACAAATCGTCTTGAAAATTTAAATTTACGTTCTCAAAATATATTTGAACGGGGCGAGCGAAAAATAACAAAAGAAACCGTTGATAAAAGATTTGAAATAGGGGTTCGCAAAGATGTAGTGCCCACTAATATATATCAACAAACTTTAAATCAACTTTACGATTTAATAGCTCCAAATAAATCTTTTAATGAGTTAAATAGCGAAGATTTTCAAAAGGCTCTTCAGCAATTAGAAAAAACAGATAAAAGAAAAACATCGGGATTTACTTTTGATCCATCTGTTACAGGTGTAAAAGGTACAAAAGAAGATGTTTTACAAATGTCAGAAATAATTTCTACAAAGCTTAATAAACAACAACGTAATGATGTTATTGGAATTTTAAAAAATAACATCAAAATAAACAATTTAATTTCTGAAATAGATGGATTACTTGATCAACGTAAAATAATTTTAGATAGACCTGATGAACTTGAACCTATTACATTAAACAAGTTAACTAAAACAAGAACACAAATTAGAAAAGATAAAGAAGATGCTTTAGCTAAAAATGAAAAAAATCTAGCTAGACGTTATGGCAATATAGAAAAAGCTATTACAAGAGATTTATTAGCTTCTGTAGGTTATCGAACAAGTCCAGACGGTGAAGTAGTGCCGTCAGATACAAAAATAATTTCTGAAGTTATGAAATCAGAACAAGGTAAAAAACAGTTACGAGCGTATGTTTTTACTTTTTTAAGGAACGAAGCTTTCGAACGGTCTTTTGCAGGTAAACTTAATAAAAAACAAAGAGATAAAGTTAATATAGTTGACGCTGATACAGCACTTCATTATTTATTTAGAAACGATGATGATTCTTCCGCTGTTTACTATGAACAGTTAGATAATGCAATAAATTTTTTAAATAGAATGACTAAACAAGAGTTAAAAGGTGTTCAAGGAGAAACGGTTCTTGACCCAAAAAACCCTTTACTTAAAGAACTTTCTACAGATATTTTAGACGATACTGTTACGTTTAATAAATCTGTAACAGATTTTATAAGAGCTTCCTTATTTACAAAACTTCAACCAGATGAAGCACTTCTTGGAAAAATACAAAAAGGTGTAAGAAGTAGAGAAGATGATACAAGTTTATTTCCTAAATCTTTAACGGAAGAAGCAATACCTACGATTACAAGAAAAAATTTAGATAATTTTTTTAATAGGTATAATCGTGTTTTTGAATTAAACCCGGAAATGGTTGGTTTAAAAGCGGATTTAGAAAATCCAATAACAAGAGAAATATTACAAAGAATGTTTAACGTTGATGTTCCTTCTTTTAGAAAAGTAAACATGTTTGAAAGTCCTAATACGTACATAAGTAGTTTACAAAATAATGAACGATTTGGTCAACTTATAAAAAATTCACCAACCACAGTTATTCATAATATTTTGACTACAAAAAGTGTTAAAACACCAGAAGCTCAATTAAAAAATTTAATTGATTTTGCAAAAAATCCGACTAAAACGGAAAACACGGTTCCTGTAAAAGATAATTTAGAGGCCATTAAATATGCGGTTGTGGATTTTGCATTAAAAAGAACGGCTTTTAATGCTAGCAAAAATTTAGATAGTGACAACGTTGATATGGCACCTTTTTTTAACACTTTTTTTAAAGAAGGTATTTTAAAAAATAAAAATAAACCCAAACAAAATTTAATTGATTTTTTAGTTCAAGAAAATGTTGTAGAAAAAGGCTTTAAAAATCGTTTAATACAATTTCAAAAAGCATCAAAGAATTTAAATTTTTCAAGAGATATACAACTTACAGATAAAGATTTAACAGATTTTTTAGAGGGCAATGGTTTGCTCATGCAGTATCTTGTTAAAGTATTTGGCGCATTAGGTGGAAGAAGTTTAAATACAGGAACACTTCAAGCACCGCAGTTTGGAGCTTCCATAGCCGATAATTTTATTAACAACATGCCTAATTTACTAATCAACGATTTAATTGTGTCGGCATTGTCGCCTTCCATAACAAATGATAGTGTCTTTTCGAGTATAGTAAATAAATCTAAAAAAACACAGCAAAAAGTGGATGCGGTAGAAAATTTAGGCTTTATGGTAGGTAAATTGTTAAGTTTTCCTTTCAATCTTAGCTCAATCCTATCTAGAACTTCTGTTGATGCAGTTTCAAATGAAGACGCGGATGAATTGAATACAGAGCCTGATAATCAAACTTCTATTAAACCTTTTATATCAAATGAAACAAATTTGCAGCCTGTAACACAATCCGCATCACCGCCATCAGCATCATCGGAACCGACTAACATTGTTCAAGCACCTTCACAACCAATAAATCGTGAAGCATACGCCGCTATGTTTCCTGACGATATAACAAGTCCTTTAATAGAACAACAAAATATTGGAAAAGGAATTGGATCTTTGATAGGTTAAATTAAATGCCTGATCCCTTAACTGTTACAGCAGCAATTACTTTAGCTAGCAAAGCAGTTAATCAAGTTACTAAGTTAGTTCAAAGTGGTAGAGAATTAGAAGATTGTGTAGGACATATAAGCCGCTGGTTTGAGTGCTGCTCAGATATAAATAAAGCTCGTGAACGAGCGGAAAATCCACCATTTTTTAAAAAACTTACAAACGCTAAGTCTGTAGAATCAGAAGCTCTTGATGCTATGATTGCACAAAAAAAGATGCGTGATCAACGAGCACAGTTACGTGAGCTTATTATGTGGCAATGGGGCAAGGACGAATGGGATAATCTTCTTGCTCAAGAAAAAGAAATACGGGAAAGACGGGCTAAAGCCATACATAATCGTATTATTTTAAGACAAAAAATATTTGATTTTGTTATTGGGATATTAGGAATAATTGCAGTTTTAGGAATAATTATAGGATTTATTTGGGTTATTTCACTGGGCGGTGAATAATGCTTCTTGTATTTATGCTCACAACCTTTTTAGATGGACGGCCACAACCTGATAAATCTTATTGGTACGACATTAACAGATGTCAGTATTTTGCTAAAAGCATCCGGCGACAAAACTATTGGCTGAGTCAAAAATATAACCAACCTGAAATCGGTGCAACCTGTATGCCCGTTATGGTAAATCCAAATACGACAAAAGTTTGGCGTTAAAGTTTACTTTCATCTTTTACGGAGGTTTTTAAAATATCTAAAGATTTTTGTAAGTTTTTCTCTGAGTTTACACTAGGATCTTCAGATAACGTATCTTTCATTGATTTAAAAATAAAATTTAAATCGTCTTTTTTTATATAGTAACAGGTATATACTTGTGTCACGTAAAATTTCCTTTAAATTAACCAATCTCTTGTTTTTTCACCTAAAACTTCTGAACTTATATTTATTTTTGATTTAAGTGCATTCAATATCTTTTCATCTATGGTTCCAATACTTACTAAATCAATGTATGTAACAGGACTTTCTTGACCTATACGATGCGGTCTATCTTCTGATTGCAACCTAATTTCTAAATCATAAGCATTAGAAAAATAAATTACCGTAGTGGCGGCAGTTAACGTTAAACCAAATCCCCCTGTTTTTGGTTGTCCTACAAAAAATCGTAAAGACGAATTTATATCTTGAAATTGTTCAACTATTTTTTGTCTTTCATTTTGTGGAGTGCCACCATAATAAATTGCCGTCGAATCGTTTCCAAAACGACGGCGCAAGGCTTCAGCAACTTGTAAAACATCATGCGTCCATGTTGCCCAAATTATTGCTTTTCCTTGTAATTCATCTACTGTTTCTAACAAACTATCCAGTCTATTATTTTTTATGGGTTGTATTGTGTTTTCGTCTGGCTGTAAATGACCGCAAACAATTTGTTGTAAACGCATAATTTGAGTTAAAACACTTTGGGTAGTTGATAATTCTCCGTTATCAAATTGAGCTAAAGCAAGACTTTTCATTTGCTTATATAAATTTTTTTGTTCTGTAGTCATTTGAACTTCGCGCAACATATAAATTTTTTTGGGTAAATCTAAACAATCATCTTTTAAAACACGTTCAGAAAAACAATCTATTTTTGTATTTAATTCATCTAATCGCTGATAACCCGTAATTTCTCTAAAACTGCGTGGGCCTAACGTTCTTTGACGAACCACGGCATAACGATTTTGAAATGTGAAAAAATTTTTAAAACCGAGTAATTTAGAATTAAGCACTTCACATTGACTATATAAATCTAAGGGACTTTTTGTAATCGGACTACCGGTAAGAATGCGTTTAAATTTTGCAATTTTTGATAGTTTAATAACATTTTTTGTACGCAACGCTTTATAATTTTTTATTGTTGTTGATTCATCTACTATTAAAAAGTTGTCTGGATTTTCTTTAAAATATCTTAATGAGGTCATTACACCCTTGGTTGTTGACATAGCTTCGATGTTCATAATTAAAATATGCAAAAATCCCGGTTCACGGTTCTTTCTAAAAACTAAATCTCGCATAGTTTCTTGAAACTTTTTTGTCATGTTAGGTTGCCAACGCACCATTTTAATTTTAATTTTTTCCGACAAATGTTGCGGAATTTCCTTAGAATACCAGTTGTCAAAAACACCTTTTGGCGCTAAAACCAAAACGGTATCTATTTTATTTTTTTGAAATAAAGTGCCAAAAGTATCTATAGCTACTTTTGTTTTTCCTGTACCCATTTCCATAAAAAGAGCAAATTCTTTTTTATCCCAACTTTTATCAAAAGCAGTTTGTTGATGTTTATAGGCTTTTGTTTTGCTTTTATATTCCATAAGGATCCTCCACTTGACATATACAAGAATATACTATAGTGTCGATATCTTCAAGGCTTTTAAGTCTTTAACCACGACACAAAAAGGAGAGAAAACATGTCTAAAGATTTTATGAAAATGTTAGAAGAAGACTCCAACGATTCATCTAAGTTAAAAAACTTAGGTAATGAGTTACACACTGTATCTGAAATGGTCAGTGAGTTAGAAAACATTGATAGTCAAATAGAATTATTTGAACAGAATCTAAAAGAAGCAAAAAACAACCGTTACAAACTTGTAACAGAATCCTTACCGGCCTTACTTGCAGAATTAAATTTATCCGAACTCAAGATGGAAGATGGGTCAATGATTTCTGTAAAACAAGTCGTAGCAGGGTCTATTAAAGTAGCAGACAGGCCACAAGCTTTTCAATGGTTACGCGATAATGGTCATGGTGATTTAGTCAAACATGTCATTTCCGTTTCTTTTGGTGCAGGGGAGGATGACATAGCACAGAACACAAAAGCTTTGCTATCAGATCATTTAAATGCAAATTCAAAAGGCTTGGCCGTAGATGACAAAGAAACGGTGCATAACCAAACACTTAACGCTTTCTTAAGACAACTTAATGAAAACGGAGAGGAAATTCCTGCGTTTTTTAATCCTTTTATTTCACAAGAAGCAAAACTCAAACGAGGTAAAAAATAATGAATGGTAAACAAGTTACAAAAAAAAGTAATTCACAAATGTCTAAAATATCAATGTTCGAAGAAGATGCCGGAGCTGGTGTAGGAAATTTAGGTCAAGAAGATTTAGCCTTGCCTTTCCTTAAATTATTGCAGAAAAATAACGCAACAGATTTTACAAAATCGGATGGTAACGTTGCTTCTCCCGGAGATATTCTTAACACAGTTTCTAGTGAAATTTACTCTGGAAAAGATGGGTTAAGAGTAATCCCGTGCGCTTATCAGCGAAGGTGGATTGAATGGTCACCAATGAACGATGGTCAAAAAGGCCCTGTTAATATATTTTTACCGCATGAAAAACTGCCAAAATATGAACGGTCTCCAGAAGATAACAAAGAATACATTGTAGATGGTGGGGGTAATTATCTCGAAGATACACACAATCATTTCATATTGGTGGTAGACGATGACAATATTGCAAGCAGTGCTTTAATCGCTATGCGTTCTACTGGATTGAAGAAATCAAAAAAATGGAACAGTCAGATAGCTTCTTTGGTACTTCAAGGTCAAAACGGGCCGTTTGTACCACCGCGTTATTCTCACATTTATAATTTAAAAACTGTGCTGGAACAGGGTAAAAATAATTATACTTGGTGGAACTGGGAAATAACTCGTGAGGGTCCTATTCAAAGTGATGAACTTTATGCTCAAGCTAAAATGTTTAGCAAGTCTTGTGATGCGGGAGATGTGGTGGTCAAACACGAAAAGGACGACATTTCTGAAAATTCTAGTAGCGATGTACCCTTTTAGTTTGAAAGTACAATTAGATGAACGCAGAAAAATTTGCGGCAATTTTCGATGGCCTGAAAAGTGCTTATGGAGTCTATCGTGTAGATCGTAAAAAAGCGAATGGTAAAAGCGTAGGTAAAGCTATGCTTATTCGTGAGGAACGAACCACGCGGCTTTGGGAAAAGCATTTAATTGGGGGTGGGGATGCGTTAGCAATCATTCCAATTAACGAAAACAATATGGTCAAGTGGGGTTGCTTAGACGTAGATGAGTACCCCCTTGATCATAAATTGCTCGTTGAAAAAATTCGTCGTTTAAAAATACCTATGATTGTGTGTCGCTCTAAATCGGGTGGTGCTCATTGTTATGTTTTTGTGTCCGAATGGATGCCTGCCGGAGAAATGCAAGAAATTTTGCGTCACATGTCTAGTGCTATGGGAACAGGTGATGCTGAAATTTTTCCTAAACAAACGCAACTTTTTTTAGACCGTGGTGACGTAGGAAATTTTTTAAATGTACCTTACGATGACCATGAAAACGGGTTGCGTTATGCTATAAAAGATGATGGGCAATCCGCAACTTTAGATGAATTTTTTGGGCTTTATGACAAGTATGTTCAAACTCCGGAACAACTTCATTCATGGGTGGCTGTTGAAGAAGATACTATTGCAATTAAAGATGGTCCCCCTTGTCTTCAACACTTATGTAAACAAAAAATAAGTGAGGGAGGTAGAAACAACGGTCTTTTTAACCTTGGCGTTTATTTACGCAAAGCTCATCCGGATAGTTGGGAAACTGAAATACAAAATTATAATATCAATTATCTACAGCCACCGTTACCTTTAAATGAAGTAATGGCCGTGGCTAAACAATTACAAAAATCCGATTACGCATATAAATGCAAAGACAAACCAATAGTTAATTACTGTAACAATGATTTATGTAGAACTAGAAAATTTGGCATAGATGCCGCTGTGAGTGGCGCTACAGTGGCTAATTTAAGAAAATATGATAGTGACCCACCCGTGTGGTTTGTGGATGTAAATGGAGCACCTGTAGAGCTGGATACTGAAGGTTTAATGAACCAAACAAACTTTCAGCGGGCCTGTATAGATCAATTAAATCACATGCCTCGGTCTATGTCTAAGCAAGCGTGGGAGTCACGAATCAATACGCTTCTTTCTGATATGCAAAAAACAGAAGGGAGTGTTGTAGAAGTATCCGAAGATGCTAGCACTAGCGGCGCTTTTTATGAGTTATTAGAAGAGTGGTGTACGGATATGCAAAAAGCTAAAGATCGAGAAGAAATTTTATTAAAAAGACCGTGGACAGATGAAGATGAAGGAATGATTTATTTTAGAATTAGAGATCTTGAATCGCATTTAAAAAGAAATCAGTTTAAAGAATATAAGCCCCATAAAATAGCTCAAAGATTGCGCGACATAAGTGGTGAAGCTACCTCTATTTCAATAAAAAATAAAGCTGTGCGTGTCTGGGCAATACCTTCTTTTGAAAATATAGAAGTAGATTTAGAAACACCTGATTTTGGAGAAAATAATGAGGCTCCCTTTTAATGGCAAAAATTATAATAGAGTTAGATACAACGGAAGATGAAGAAATAGTTAAGTTATTGCAAGATTTAATTACGTTATTAGAGCATGAAAAAGATAGTAAATAAACTAAAAACATATTTTATTTTGTGGATTATTTTTATAGTTTTTTTAACATTGTTAAACGGCTATTTGATAGGGCTTTTGATTTGGCATTTAATGAACTAAAAGAGATACTTTTTTAAAAAGCAACCCTTTAGGGTAAAAGTATCAAAGGAAAAAACATGAAAACAGCAGACGGATTCGACGAAGCGATTGTTGGAATTGTCCGGCAATTTAACCAACCTACCAAAGTGGTATATGACTACGGTAAGTGCTTGAAAATACTTGAAAAACGCGACGGCATGACATCGGAAGAAGCGATAGAATATATGGAATTTAACGTGGTTGGCGCTTATGTGGGCGAAGATACCCCAGCTTGGCTGATATCCGGCGACAAAGAGTCGATAAAGTATTATGTGGAAGAAGAGGCTGGAGGATAAAAAGGAGTGGAGAAATGGCAAAAAAATCGGTTCACTTTAGTAGTGAAAAAGATGATTGGGGTACTCCAACAGTTTTTTTTGATCAAATGGAGCGTCGTTTTCAAGGATTTGATAGGGATGTATGTGCCTCTGACCAAAATGCAAAATGTAAAAATTATTGGACAAAAGAAGATGATGCTTTATCGAAAACATGGACTGGATACTGTTGGATGAACCCACCTTACGGTAGACAAATTGGAAAGTGGGTAAAGAAAGCCTACGAGTCGGCGGACAGCGGAGAGGCCACAGTAGTGTGTTTATTACCGTCACGAACGGATACTAAATGGTGGCACGATTATGTCATGCGGGCGGACACCGTGTGGTTTATCAAAGGACGTTTGAAGTTTGAGGGTGCACGAAACTCGGCACCTTTTCCTAGTGCAGTAGCCGTATTTGGAAATTATCCGTGTTATCAGTGGGGTAAATTTAGTTACAATGTTTAGGATTTTCGGACCTCCGGGTTGCGGTAAAACAACAACTTTATTAAACATGGTAGATAAATATCTTGCCGATGGAATACAGTCAAATGAAATAGGTTTTTTTGCGTTTAGTCGTAAAGCAGCAAAAGAAGCTAAAGAAAGAGCGGCTATCCGCTTTAACTTAGACCCCGACAAAGATTTAATGTATTTTAGGACTTTACATTCTTTTGCATATCGAATGATTGGGTTAAAAGATAGTCAGTTAATGAAAAACGAACATTTTAGAGATTTATCTAAGCATATAGGTATCAATTTAACTACAATAAAACCATCAGGTCAGGTAGAGGATAGTGAATTATCGAGTTCAATTAGTGATCATCCTATTTTATCTTTAATAAATTTATCTCGTTTGAAAAAAATTTCTTTACGTCAAGAGTATGATAAATCAGAATTGATGCACACTTGGACGGAAGTAAGCTATGCCGATAGATGTTACAAAAAATATAAAGAAGTTAATGGTTTAGTTGATTATACGGACATGTTGAGTATATTTTCAGAATCTGCCGAAAAGTTTTGCCCTAAATTTAAAGTAGCATTCATGGACGAAGCACAGGATTTATGTGCATTACAATGGGATATAGCTCACGCTATTGAATTAAAAAGCGATAAAATGTATGTAGCCGGTGACGATGATCAAGCTATTTATAGGTGGTCTGGGGCAGATCCTGATTATTTAATTCATTTAGAAGGGGGTAGCGAAACATTGTCCCAGTCGTATCGTATTCCAGCACAAGTGCATAATGTAGCGGAAAAAATAGTAAACCGTATTTCCCACCGATTTTCAAAAAAATATTTGCCTCGAAAAGAAAAGGGATCTGTACAACGTGTGTTTCGTGCAGGGGAATTAGACATGTCCGAAGGAACTTGGTTGGTTTTAGCACAAGCACGGTACATGCTATACCCCATTGAAGATGAATTAAAAAACTCTGGTTATCTTTTTGAAAAACTTAATGGTTATCGATCAATACCTGAAAAGTTATCTGAAGCCGTTAATGGTTGGGAACAGTTACGAAAAGGTGAAAGTGTTTCACTTGCCACGGCTCAAACTATATATTCGTACATGTCTGGAAATGGTGTCAAAATAGCTCGTGGGTTTAAGAAAATTAAAGGTTTAGAAGAAGAAATGTATACTTTAAATCGTTTGCAAAAAGAACATGGCTTGCTTATAGGCGAGGATATTATTTGGCACGAGGCGATGGATAAGTTACCGCAAGCTGACCGCGCGTATGTTGTAGCTTTATTACGACGCGGTGAAAAGTTTAATGCCAAGCCCCGTATCAAAGTCAGCACGATCCATCAAGCGAAGGGGGGCGAAGCGGATAACGTAGTTTTGCACACAGATCTTTCGGCCGCCGCCGCACGAATACAAAATGATGATACACATCGTGTATTTTATGTTGCCGTAACACGAACCAGAAAAAATCTGTATCTCGTTGAACCGGAAGACATATCAAGGAGTTATACTATATGACTGGAAAATTACAACTAGCTATGTTTACACCAAGCTCTGAATGGATACCTCCACAGGATTTACCCGATTTATCCGGAGAAAAAGAAATTGCTATCGATCTTGAAACATGCGACCCGCATCTTAAAACCAAAGGCCCCGGTTGGGCAACTAATAGTGGTGAAGTAGTGGGCTTTGCTGTGCATGTCCATAATTGGACAGGGTATGTTCCAATTAGACACTTAGGTGGTGGAAATCTTGATGAGCGAATCGTAAAAAAATGGCTAAAAAAAATATGTAGCGGATCTGGCGATAAGATATTCCATAACGCGCAATATGACGTAGGATGGCTTCGTCAATATGGCATCCAAGTGAATGGCCGTATTGTTGATACAATGCTCACCGCCAGCTTAATTGACGAAAATCGTTTTTCTTATTCTTTAAATGCTCTTTGCTATGATTATTTAGGGCAAACTAAAAGTGAAAAAACTTTAATAGAAGCAGCACAAGATTTTGGGGTAGACCCTAAAGCAGAGCTTTGGAAATTGCCTTCTCAATTTGTAGGGCCTTATGCTGAAGCGGACGCAAGGTTAGCTTACGAATTATGGCAACATTTTAAAGTAGTTTTAAACAGAGAAGATTTATGGTCAATATGGGAACTTGAAACTAAGCTGTTGCCTTGTTTATTAGAAATGACGTGGCGCGGCATTCGTGTCGATGTGGATCGTGCGGAAAAAACTAAACAAACGTTACTGAAAAAAGAAAAAGAAGCGTTGAAAAAAATTAAAAAGATTGTCGGTAAGGACATCGAGATTTGGGCCGCACAGTCTTTAGCTGAAGCGTTTGATAAAGTGGGTATTAAATATCCAAAAACTGAAAAAGGTAGTCCTAGTTTTAAGAAGACTTTCCTGACTGAACATCCACATGAGTTACCTAAACTTATTGTTCGTGCTCGTGCGTTAAATAAAACTCATTCTACTTTTATTACAAATGTTATGAAATTTATGAATAAAGGGCGTATTCATTCCCACATCAATCAGATCCGCTCTGACGATGGTGGCACCGTATCAGGAAGAATTTCAATGCAAAACCCTAACCTTCAACAAGTACCTGCAAGAGATCCCGAACTAGGGCCTATGATTCGTAGTCTATTTTTACCTGAAGAAGATGAACTATGGGCTAGTATTGATTATTCGCAACAGGAACCACGAGTCTTGGTACATTACGCTAAAGCTTATGGTGATTCTAAAAATATTCAATTAGCCGGTGTAGAAGAGTTTGTTGAGGGATATCGTAACAACCCTGATATGGATTTTCACACAATGGTGGCAGAAATGGCGGACATTCCACGAAAACAGGCCAAGGTAATTAACCTTGCCATGATGTACGGCATGGGTGTGAACAAACTAGCTGACCAGTTAGACATCGAAAAAGAAGAAGCCCGTGCCTTAACCAAACAATATCACGAGCGCGTTCCGTTTGTGCGCCAGTTAATGCAAGGCGTGAGCCGCCGGCTGGACGACCCTCGGAGCAGTGGTTCAATTCGCAGTTTGAAGGGGCGCAAATGCCGCTTCGATCTCTGGGAACCTGATTCATTTGATATGCACAAGGCCATGAGTAAAGAAGAAGCTTTGGCAGAATACGGGCCTACTACGCGCTTGAAACGTGCTTACACTTATAAAGCGCTTAATCGACTCATACAATCTAGTAGCGCGGATATGACAAAAATGGCAATGGTAGAAAGCTTTGAGGCTGGCTTTGTACCGCTGTTACAGGTTCACGATGAATTAGCCTTTAGCGTGAAAGATGAAGCACAAGCCTTGGAACACGCTTCACGGATGGAAAAAGCTATCGAATTATCTGTTCCCAATAAATGCGACGTAGAAATAGGTAAATCGTGGGGCGAAAGTCTATCGTAAAGTTGCATAACTATGCGATAAACTTTATAATTTAAGTTAATTAAATAGGAGGTTTTTTATGGACACCTTGAGGTGGAAAAGCATACTGGTTCCGCGAGAAGTTTATGAAGAAATACGAGCAATTTCAAGCATTGAAAATCGTTCCATAGGAGGACAATTACGCACGATTTTTGATTTTTGGAAAAGTGAAATTTTAAGTGAAGAGGACAAAGTATATGTCAAAGCGAGAATTGAAAAGTTACAAAAACAATATAATCAACAAGCTTCAGAAACAAGCAAATAAAGTTTCGACCAGTCTAGAAAAAAATGGCTCGGTGTACAAAACCGATTTAGAAAAATTAACTTTACTAATTAAACTTTATAGTGAAAAAAAACATAACGACGATGACAAATCTTTTTGGGCCTTGCAAAACATTAGTTAAACATTTCACTTAATTTTTTTTCAATTTTTTTAATTTCATTTTCTAACAAAATTTTTTCTTTTAATTTTTCCTCTAATTTTGTTTTAAGTTGTTTTTCCAAAAGATCAACTTTATTCATAATGTATACATCAACGTCCATTCGTGTTCCCCTTTTTTAAGGTAAGTAAATCCTAACCAATTAACAAACATTGTTGTAGGTAAAAACGCTTATGGTAAAAATAAAAATTCCTACGCAAATTAACTGAACTTTAAATTTAGTTTTTTGATTGTTGTGAGACCACTCATCCCGAATAAAATCAATGCTGTTTAATTTAGCTGATGGAATAGTTTGATTTATTTTTTTTCTTAACTTCATTAAACGATCTCCAAAATAATATAATTTAGTATATTCAAAGCTATCAAAAAATGATAAGCTGTGCAAACAGTCATTAGACGACTTCGATCCATTCAAAGTGTGATCTCCACGGTTGATGCAACCGAGTCTAAAGCATCAGTGGGGGTGGTTCCCCACACTAAAACCCCCTTTTTAGGGGGTTTTTTTATGTCAACCAGTTTACAAATTTGACACCTTGTTTTTTTTGTGTTCCTATAAGAGTTATCGCATACTAAATGATTAAAGGAGGTGCGTGATGGTTAGGGTTATATCAACAGCAACGATGTATACCGCTCTAGCGTGGGAAGGCGAAGTACCAGACGATGTTCCCGCAGACGAACGATGGCTTTGGATAAAAGAGAATGTGGACGGCGGGGATTTTTTTGAAATCAATAGCTACGACTCCGGAGACTGGGTGTGGGGAACCGATGTTAAAGTGATTAAGGAGGAGAACTAATGGCTTTTGTAACTGAAGACGAGAACGGTAAACCTTTCATTTCTAACAACTGGCTTCCCGAAGATGTTCATAACTGCGCGGAAGTATTGGGTGAAACTTTGACAGAAGATGAGGTCTACGAGATTTTGCACATTGTTGCCGATGGCTTTGATGCAAACAGTGGCATCTGTTGGGAAAATTTTTACAGTGCTATTGAGGATGTGAAGAAGAAAAAAGAGGACAAAAATAATGAACCCAAGTGAGTGGATTACCGAAGACGAGATAAACCAAGCGAAAGTTGAGGCGAAGGAAATCTGGGAAAATTTTTGTAATGACCTTGAAGCTTGTGATGGCGAACAAAGTTGGACAGAAATAAAAATTAACGATAAGTTTTTTGATATTGAGTGTTATGACCCTGAGTGTGACAGAACGGGCCTCAAGCAAGAAATG
>TARA_R100000697_G_scaffold22143_1_pt1 | contig 26641 bp, 24 predicted proteins | sample TARA_R100000697 | Tara Oceans TARA_R100000697 (sample SAMEA2622788) | marine metagenome | biome: marine biome (ENVO:00000447); feature: surface water layer (ENVO:00002042); material: "saline water (ENVO:00002010), including plankton (ENVO:xxxxxxxx)" | depth 5 m
TGTAAGGCACACCAGAAGAAGTTGGACCTCAAGCAACTCCACTTTGGGACGATGGACCAAGAACGTCCTACGATCTGGGGTGAGCTCGAGGGGGAATCAGTGGGTCTGGTCGATTCACTCAAGGTCAAGGAGGGCAAGAACATCCCTTGGAAGAACGAGGATCCAATCGAAGATGTCGATGACTTCCGTAACAGGTCTCAAAGGGGGGAGAAGCCTTGGGGAACTGGGGAACGTCCCAACAAGCGAAAGTCATCGCCAACCAAGAAGACTGGGAAGAAGTCATCTGGATACGACAAGATCAAGGATCTGGAGCAAAAGGTCTTCAAGGCTCGGGAGGGGCTTCAGGAGGCAAGGGAGAATCTCCAGCAGGTTGAAGCAGAATTCAAGCAGGCTCGGGAGCAGTGGGCAAAGCAGGATGTTGTGGATGATGGTGATCACTGGACCACTGGAGCATCCAAGATCGAGCACTGGGATCCGGAGGCAGAGGATATGGCTGTGTTCTTTGTAGAGAACAAGGCACTGGATGGTGGTCGTGTTGCTTGGGAGGGAGACTACGACACGGTGGTTGGACGTTGGAACTGGGAGAAGCAGGAGATCATCTTCAAGGAGGCAAAGGAACCCACGAAGGCACAGGTGGTCACCTATGATTCAAAGGGAACGGAACGGAAGGCAAATGCTACCAGTGTCGAATACATTGACGGAAAGACATACCACATCACTCCAGCAAACGAGGTGATCCTTGAAGGCGATGACGATATGAAGGTGCTCGGTTGCTGGATGGACAAGACGGAGGAGATCGAGTTCTATGAGGATGAAGTGTAGTGTAGTATCATTCAATAAATCTAAACCAAAAATTCAAAATCTAAATACCATCTAATCAATTTCAAAGGGCATCTAAACACACAACCAAAGGGAATCTAATCAATTTTAAAGGGCATATTTCAAATCCAAAGGCATTTTAGACCATTTAGACATTTCTTACTCAAGTTTCAATTCTACCATATACAAAATTACAACTAAAAATAATCCCTGAACCATAATACTTATATGATAATATATGATAAGTTTTTTTTACTTTTGAAACAAAAAAATCTAAATATCTAAATTATTTTATTACCCCATTATAAATGCCTTCGTCACCAAAACCAAACGTTAATTCTACACTTACTGAAATCAAAGAGTATGTGAGAGAATACAAGATCAACAAACCTGAAATCAAACTTACTATGAAGAAAGCACAACTCATTGAAGGTCTCAAGAAGCACGGACACTGGGATGGTCGTGTAAAGAAGATCAGCCGTGCCCAGAAGTCATTCCTATCTGGTATCGATGATGGTTCAAAGAAAGCGGAACCAAAGAAGAAGAAGGAATCAGGTTCATTCAATGTCAAGAATGATAAACCTGCTTCAGTAAAAAGCGGATCCAAGAAGAAGAAGATGAAGATGCCGATGGGTCCCACATCCTCTTCTAATCCGTATTAATCCATCCTATTAACACTTTGATTACAGATGAGTATCATCATCTCAAATAAGACCAGTAAGTCTGGTTTATCTTTTAATAACTTTTTAATCTGTTGAACTTCAAAGATATTGATCAAGTTCAATCGCTCAATCTGTGGATTCTTCACTTCCGGATTCATTCAGTATAATATAATCTTTATTTTTATTTAATTCCTCGTGACGTGGGATTTGATCCTTGCCCTGTGGTGAGAACCAATAGTCTTTACCATACTTCACAGATAGTTCTTCACCTGCTTTGATCTTCTTGTTCGCGATCACATCCATAAAGTGATACTCGCAGTTACAGTTCTCGGTCTTGTATTCATCGGTTCCATCATAGCACAGATCATTGATCATATGACCTACTAACCTACTGTCATTTGTGAATTTAGGGCAACCAAGGATCGTAAATCCCTTCTGGATACCCATAGCATAATCACGATAGTCATCAAGTTCATCGTGAGCCACTTTCACATCAGGGAACAAATCATTACAACAGGCAAACTCCATTCCCTTCTTCTCTTCATTGTAAGCAAGGATAAAATGAACTGGGTAAGTTGTAATAAATCCACCCTTCTCAATATCCTTTGTCGCATATAAACCCATACCTCCTCCTTTAAGTCCTGACTCTTTCACTTCAACAGGCATCTCATCATTCTTTTGATTAAGATTACACGCCTGAAGGATTTGAAAGACCGTCATCTTGATATCTTCTTGACTGACTTGGGGTATTTTAGGCACTTCAGGTTCTTCCTTTTTCACAACATTCATCATTCCAGCAACCATTATAACTTACCTTTAGATTTTTTTCCCTGATTTAAAACCTGTGACGCGATGTCCAGAGGTGTTGTATTGGTCTTGGTGATTTTATAAATGATCGCCGAGTTCGGTGAGACACTCGCCAATGTGAAGTCAGGGTTGTGGATACTGGTAGTGATAGATGTAATGGTTCTTGGTTTCGTGATCGTGAAGGTTGCTTGTCCTGATCCTTCAAAGAAGAAGTCACCAAATCCATTCTCCTTATTGACTACATACATAGCAGGTAGAGATTGACCTCCGTCATATCCACCGTAATAGTTATAGTCACCTATCAAATCACTCTTGATCACATAGTAAGCATTCAACATCTTCGAAGGGAGTTGTGAAGCACTGATCTGGCTGGATACGGCATCTTTCGTAGATGGAGGAAGATATGTGTATTCACCTATCGCACCACCTGTTGCTCTTCCCATAACCATAGGAGGAGTCGTATTGTAATACTGTGCTCCCCAAGTGTTCGATGAGAAGGCTACGAGATCGCTACTATCTACATTCGCATTGGTTGTGATTGCTCCCATATCCGCAGTAGTTATCTGGACATCATTGGTATTGAACTGACGATTGAAAGTAGGGTTCTTCGTATTGAACTGTTCATAAGTAAATCCCAAGATACCCCACATCGATCTTTCCCAATCCTTTTCACCTACATTGAAATCCTCTATGAATATCCCACAGTTTGAATCAAAGAAAGTCCAAGGTTGAAGATTCTCATTGAATGGAGTGTATTTCTCTGTGACTACAGGTGCTAAAGTAAAATTGACTGGGATGTCTTCAGGATACGGTCGTAGGTCTGGACAGAAGAGGTTTCTGTAAGGTCTCTTGTTCAATTTCCAAACCGCCGAACTCGCATTGGGATTGATTGGACTGTTCGGTTGTCCTGCGAATACACTGTTTCCCAAGAACTCTGGAGTATGAAGTTGTTGAAAGTTGAATCGTGCCCCTACAGTATCAAAGTTCAGTTGAGGATTATCTGCTCCAACATAGACGAGCCTCGTATAGTGCGATTGAAGGTATGCGTCCGCAGGGTTCAATGTCCCTGTTGGAGATTCAGCAAAATAGGTATCAGCAGGATCAACTCCTACGTTCTGGACTTCTTTATCAAGTAATCCATTATACAGACAGATACAGTCTGTTCCGTAAGCATTGAAATGTGGATCTGCTCCCAAGAGTTGATTGTAAGCGATTTCACCTCCACCACCACCATCGTGTTTCCCATTGAGATAAAACCCATCTTCACTTGAATTAGGTGCTACGTGAGGGAATCTTGGATATCCTGACTTGTTGAAAAACATAGGACTGATACCACCGATGAGTCTTGTAGTAAATGATATCACATCATACGTCCCAGCATCCGCTGTTCCTACTTTGGTAACTGTTCTTCTTCTCGCAAATCCATATCGTAGGTTATGATCATTTTCATCAAGACCACCAGCATTGATTTCACTTCTGGTATTGTCATAGAATATCCACATTGGAGCAGATTGATGACTTTCATTAAAGACTGTCGTAGGTTGTTGGATTGGTAAATGTTCATAATTATCACTGCCGAGTGTGTCTAAAGCAGTTTCATTATCATCTGTTTGAAATGGGTTGAAATGAATGAACCTTGAATTATTCGGTGTTGATCCTGTGAGTCTAAATTCAGCAGGTGCCTGATTCCCCGGATCAGTTGATGCGATGTGTTCGGCTGATGGTGATTCTCCAAATAGGGTTTCATCTTTTCCTTGAGCATCAAACCACGCTTTCAGTAAGTCCAAGTTCTTTTGATTCCACTTGAATGAAGTTACGATCTCTCCCACAAATCGCTCGGTGTATATAACCATATTCAACATCTGTGGTTGATACCGATCTCTCCAACCAACACCTTCACCTGTGATACCAACAGGTAAAGGCTCTCCAACACCATCATCACCTTTGGAGATTAAATCAGCATTCTTCCATACATCTCGACCTGTAACAAACAACTCTGGACGTTTCACACCAATCGTGGCGTGTGAGTTCAACCAATCCAAACCAAATGGTGAAGTAGTTCCAGTAATCGTATCATTTTCATTCGGTATCTCGTGTTGAATTCCACTCTGTCCCCAATATGCCTTCCATCCCTGCTGATTGAATGTATAGGGTGTCGCACAGGAGAACCTCTTGAACAAGGTGCTATCGGCACTTGTTGAAACTTGAGTTTGAACCATACCAACCTCGCTCGCGGCGGAAAAGGGTGGGACATCTGTAGGAGCACCAAATGTTCCTCCTGCTGTTCCGTGAGTAGTTTCCAAAGGACCTCTTACATTCATTTGATCTGTAATATCTACGGCAACTGATGAAGGACTATTGAAACCTTCTTTAGTTGTGATTTTCAAATCTTCTTTATACCAGATATATTCACTCAAGGCAGGTTCTCTTACGTGAAAGGTATCAATGTTTTGATCTGTATCTGTCCTTGACATCGTATTGTTATCAGTATCTTCATCATCGCCTTGAGACAATGCCTTGATCTTATCAACGATTGGGAAGTTCTTACCGTTTTGATATCTCGCTCCATAGTATGTGATCTCCTTCACAAAGATAGTATATCTGGAACAATCATTCTTATACTTGTATCCTATAGTCATAGTGGCGGTTCTTGTTGGATTCTCAACATAGGTTGCTGGAACTCCACCAAATCGATAGTCGTGAAGATCGTGATAGTTCCTATAGATAGGCATATCATTACACGCATAGGGAAGTCCATTCTCATAATTGTCAAACTGATGGACGGCTGGATTCTTACCTTGTCCCATCAGGGCGGTTGCCCACGCTGGAATTGTGACATCCTTGACATTGATATTCCAATCCCTCTTCGTAGCATCATATCTTCTGGGTAGGTGAAAGTATCCTTCACCATTTGTAGATTTGAAGTAAGATACTGATAGATGAGCCTCATTGTCAGTCAAGACATACTTGTTCTTCCTTGTCTTGTATTGGACACATCGAGCATTGAATGGAGGCAGATCGCCATAGGGTGCGACTGCTTCATTGAATCCAGATTGCTTTAGATTCCAGTAAAGTTGTGACTTCTCTTGATAGACTTCTTCCACTTCATACTCTGTCTTCAAATCTTTCGCTTGAAACTCTATCGTGGATTGACCACATCCCAACTCACTCACGAAGCCTGAATGAACTTCAACCACATCACCTGTATTCAATTGAATCCCAGCACCGAGTTTATTTGTAAATTGAGCATATTGAGAAGTGTTGTTAGATTTACCTTCTTCACTATTCAATCGGGAACAGTCAAGAAGGACAGTATTAGTATAACCTTCACTCATTATTATATAGTATTATATTTAAAAAAATTAATTAAGCATAACTTACACTGACAAATCCATCAGTAAGACTTACTTGACGGACAGTCTCTAACCAACAACGCTGAACAGCACCATTGACGAAGTTATTGGGACCAGCATCACCATCACCAGAGCCAGTCGTCTGGTAGTAGAGTTCAATACCTCTGCTGTTGATACGTTCATTGTCACTTAACTTGAGACCAACATAGAACTGCTGACCTGATAAGTTGGTGTTGATCGGTGCCCCATTACCTCCTACGTGTGTCACGACACTGGAAGCACAGCGGAACTCACTCGGCGTGAGTGATTCACCTTGACGCGAGTAGCATTCACGCGTAGTGAATGGAACAAGACCTTCGCTCTCGGCAGTATTGTGGAAATGTCTCGCAGAGTTCGTGACATCGATAGGGAAGAGGAAGTCATCATTGTATTTGAGATTGATCGTAGCCTGACCATTCGAGTTTGCTTCATAGTTCGCATTGGTTACAGGTGTCACATAGGTTCTCGCAGGAGCAACGGCATTGTAGGTGTTGAATAAATCAGCACTTCCGCGGTCCTTGTTCTCAACACCGAAGAAAACTCTTGTGATGATACGACCAGCACCACCGACATTACGTATAGTCATTCCAGTGCTCATCTGTCCTCCAGCAGATGCGACGGTAAATTTAGATAGTCTGTAATCGACATACGTGAATGTGAGGTTGGGGTTCGCTTGTTGATATGACATCATCATATCTTGAGGATAGTAGATATAGTCGGCGATTAACTGGGTCTGGGTAGTATCAATCTGTGCCTCGAAACCATCCTGATTGAAAGTGAATACACGATCACCAGGATCACTCATTTGGATTTCAAGTTCGACTAACTCTTTCATCATATACAGAGGTAACTGATTAACACGTAAGAATGGACAGAGATCAGCAATAGAGACTTGGAAGGAAGGATTGTCATCGCCATCATCACGTTTCAGTTCAGTCCAGAAAGCAGACTGGTAGATCGCACGACCGGTGCTCACTGGCGCAGCCATTCCTGTCCCCACTTTGTTGGGGAAAGTGCGTGTGACGGTCGCCCCTGCTTCAGGAGCCCCATTCACTGTTCCAGTTGAGATCATACTGTCAAATCCGTTGTCAAGTGTGATATGCTCGGCAAGAGAGTTACCAATAACGTTCTGTCCAGCAAGGGTATAGTTTTCGTGCGGTGAGCCACCGTCACCAGTGTTACGGACACCAAACTGGAACTTATCATCGCCATCGATCTTCTGCGAAAGGTATTCAAAACCGAAGTTCATAATACGTCCAGTCAATACCTGTTCTCTCTCCTTCATCGCTTCATTACCTACGAAGAGGGACTTGTATCCCATAAAGTAATTGAAATCATCGATCTCACAGATGGTCTTCGCACCAATCTTAAGTGAGACACGTTTCAAGAGTGAATAGACACCGATATTGAGAGGGAAGATACAACTTGATGAAGGACTTAACATACCGAAGTTGATCTTGGACATAGAGTGAAGGATACCTTTGTTCTGGAATGAGAATCTCATAAACTGATCATTCTGGACAACAGGGTCCAATACATCAGTCACTACATTCATTTCAGTATCAGTCGTCATCGCACCGATTTTTAAAAGGTCTGGAATATCACCAGCAGATACAGGGGAAGGGGACGTTGTCATTGCTCCGGAATCCATTGATTCATTTGGGTTCGTTGATTGAGACATAGTTTTATTATATCTTTAGAAATTAATTTGAATTAAAAAAACAAGTTAATATTTTGAATTACGATAAGACTTGGATACCACCGTCTTTGAAGACTAAAGTGTTCTTCGCGTGAATGAAAAGATACATCGCGTGGGGAGTATCGGTCTGTATGTCTGTTTCTAATTGGACACCCCAGTTTTGTGTGGTGAAATCAACACCATCACCGCTGATTGAATCGTAATTGACACCGACACCATAGACTAATCCACCTTCAGCATTGGTCTTATCAAAACCGCCTACGACATTCGGTTGAGATACGAACTGTGATTCACCTCCACCATTGGTAGTGAGCCACGTGTTGTTGGTATTGATCGCAGAACGTGTGATGCGTGAGAACTGTTTCACAGCATCAAGGAAGTTTCTTGTGAGTTGAGCATCAGCAGAGTAGTTGATGTCAAGACCAACACTTCCTTCAGGATTTTGATGAATCGTGTCAATGTTGTATTCTAATGGGAAACGCTGACCACCTCGTAAGAAGACAGCCTGTTTGATCGGTGCCCCATATTTATCTTGAGGGTCTTCACTCAATGGAGATTTACCTCCAAGTAAGACACTTGTCGCCATACCATCACTCTTTAAGTTATTGATACTGACAGCAGGAAGGAAGTTAGCAAAAGCACCAAGAACACGTGTTAATCCAAGATTGAAATTGACTATAGCATTCGTGGAGTTGATAGAGGTATAGTATGAATGGACAGAGTTGTATTCAAATGTTCCTGACTGATCACCACTCGGTTCGGCTTCACAAACAAGGCGAACATTACTTAACTCATAGAAAGCGTCGGCGAGGGCGTTTCCCTCACCGTTCTGGGTGTAAAGGACGTTATTGTCTGGAGCGAGGTGAATCTCTATCAACAGACCCTTCGTTCCTGCGAGCGGAACAGACTGGACACCATTGAATAAACCACACGGAAGATGACAACAGAAGGAGTTACCTCCACCAACCGTGCCTCTTTGAGCAGGGTTGGAAAGGACAGATTCATAGGATACTTCGAAGTTAGGCATAATGAGAGCCGATTCACTTAAGTGCCCGACTTGGTCTTCTAATGAGTTGAGGATTGGAATGAAGGAGGCACAGAAACGATTGTAATGACGTATGTGCTCTATGGTTTGATGACTGACCTGACTCTTAATAACTAACTGATCAATGATATTGTAGATTCCCAATCGCGAATTGATTTGGGGTCTTGCCGTGACGGCACCTTCACCTCCCTTTACGAAGGAATCATCACCATCACCTGATTCTAACTGAACGTGAAAATCACCAACTAATCTAACCGATCTACCTATAAGGGCACGATCTTGTTCGCCTATAATGAATTGAATAAGAGGGTTACCATCACGAAAGGAGACACGTCCGTTGCTGGGAACATTTGAGGGCACGATTTCAAGATTGACAGACATTAATTTTATAATATCCTCAATAAAAAAATTTTAAAATAAAAATTTATTCCTTATATTTCGAGGGCAATATCGGTATTCTTGATAACAATACGACGAATGTGATGAACGAAGTTATGCCAGAGTTTGTTCTTAACAGGGGAATAGTCAGTATCGGTATATTCAACTTGGAGATTGAAATCTTTACCGACAGTGTTGTAGGTTCCGTTTTGAAGAGATAACGCTCTACCAATGACAGCATTACCCCAGAGGTTACGGAAGGAGTGAGGACGGATACCACAGACAGCAAGTGCTTTCTCAAGTTCGATGACTGGTTGCTGTTGGACAGAAGTCTTTCTTGATATCGACCCAGTTTGGATAGGACGAGATGGATTAAGATGACCGTTGTAGAACCATTGATATTGAGATAAGTAATCCCAGATACCAGTAATACCAGATGAAACACTGGCGATAGCCTGATCACCGTATCCTTCATTGGTGAGTGCTCCAACACGTTTGTCACCAGGAGTTTCAATGTAGGTCATCGAAGGTCCTTCAAGGACCGCCGCGGTCTTCCCATCCGCATCGAACTGACCTTCACCTTGTCCGCCACCACCTGTAATCTGTTGGAATGCTTTATATACCGAAGCGTCCGTAGGGACGGATAAGATACCCTTCGCACGAGTCTGTGATAGAGGGAGTCTAATGTTCGCAACCGTATCACTCGCAATCTGTGAAAACTTGTAGTTCGTGGCAGAAAGGAAATCGTAATTGATAGTTCCACCTTCTTTCATCATAGACATCATTCTGCTGGTATAAGCAGGAGGCATCTCTAACTGCTGAAGGATGAGATTGACATTCTCTACCTGATACGAGGGATTGGTAAATCCTTTATACGTAGGGACATCGCCACCCACCGTAAGAGTTGGACATACAGATTCACTTACAAGTGTAAAATCGCCACGGAGACCTGAAATATCGACACCACTATTGTTGGTCTTCTCTTCGTCAAGTGTGATTTTAATTAATCCCCAATATCCACCTTCAGTATTCTCACCATCGTCTTCATCTCCCGGAACCCAATCAATTGCCTTGATTAACAGATAGTCATTAGTCGCACCAGCGAAACTACCGACCATCAGGGTTCCAGCATCGGTCGCCAGATCCACGGTGTTCTGGGCAAGGGTAAAACGTTCTCCTACTACCAGCGGAAAATTACTTAAATCAACCATATTGTTATCACGTTTGACATAGATAGTCGTAGCCTTCGCACCGTTTGCCCACTTACTTGTCGCTTCAGTAAGATCATCATCCTTACCATCGATCGAGTGGAAGATAGGTCCAAGGCGGACAGAACGATTGATATTGACAGTATCTAATTGACGGACACATCTCGCCGCGTCTTCTAAAAGGATTTCGATTCTTAATCCATCAGTTAGCATCGCAGGGAAAACCTTATCATTCGAGAAGATTCCTGTGTTTAGAGGAAGGAGGCATTTGACCTTCTGCTGTCCCGGATTGACACCGTCGGCGGTGCTTGTATTGTAGGCAGTCTCAAATGATTTGGTCGCTTGACTTTGTTCTAAACCATACGTATAGGGTTGGAAGTATGGATTTGAATTGACATTGTTCAAATCACTCTTGAAGGTCTGGCGAGTTCCACGACAGGCAACCGAGTGAATGGTCGCACCTTCAGTCATCGCACGTTTGCCCTTAATAGTATCATCAGTTTCATAGTCATACTTGATACGAGTTAAAACATTGTAATTTTGGATTTCTTCGAGTAGAACTCCTCCAGCACCACCAGAATAGATACGAATATCACGGATACATACTTGACCTCCTAATTTATCATCTAACTGAAGACGAGTTGGGAAAGTTGGTTGTTGATCAATATTCACAGTCCATTCAAGGTAAGATTCACGAGGTTGGAAGAACTTAACAGTTGGAGGAACAGTAATATGAACTAAACCTCCGTGCTGGAAATTGAGACCGTTTTCGGCTGGGATTGAGACTTTAGTTTGCTTGACAGGGATTTTATCAGACGATGACCAGAAAGACATTATTTTTATAATATCCTTAATAAAAAAATTTTAAAAATTAAATTTATTTGGTAGAATTCTTTACCCCTAAAATGCTCCTGAACTTCCTTGCTGACCTCGAACACTTGTCGATCCCTGTGCTAACTGACCAGTTGTAGAAGCAACTGCTGGAGCGAGTTTCTCTTGTGCCTGTTTCTCTTGATCATTCAATCCACCAGTCCTCTTTTCTTGATATTCTGCCTGATCTTTATCTCCTAACCAATCTTCAACACCAGAAGCAATATTCAATCCCAAGGCGAGCGGAGCAAGGACTGGAACCGCCGCCGAAACAGTATCCGCGATTCCACCAGCAATACCCAATACATTACCTCTTCTCTGTTCAGGATCCTTGTTCATCCATTCCTTGTGTGACATCGTAAGATCATCGACAAGGTTGTATCCTGCTAATCCAACTCCCAGACCGTGACCGATTACATCTCCCACAGCCTCTGCTTGCTCGGCACCGACACCAACAGTCTTGGCGAACTTCGCCGCGAGTGTAGGAACACCAACACCTGCTTTTTCACCAGATGCTTCTACAACACCACGTGCTTCTTGGAATCTTTGACCAGCACGAGCACCTGCTGAAGCCAGATCTCCCGGAGTATTTCTTATCATTTCAGCACCAGTCCGCAGACCTGTTGATTCTGCTAACCTCGTCGCCAGCGGAGCATTTTTGGATGCGATTCTACGTTCCAGAGCATCAGGGATTGCTTCCACATCTTTCGCCCTTAATGAATCTTGTGCTCTTGACCTTGCGTCCAGAAAACGTCTCGCAGTTGAGAAATCACCTACTGCTTGAATTGTATCTAATCCTTCATCTGCGTGTCTATCACTACCGACCTTATCATTCAAAGCACTACGCAATTGAGAAAAGTGAAGAGCCGTTTGTCTGTTGTGTTCTTCTATAATACCATTTGCGTCACGCATAGACGCTACAGCGGATTGACCTTGTGATAAGAAAGCATTTGATCGTTCATCCATAGTTTATATTTATTGATTTATTTTAATTAATTATTTCTTTTTCAAATGAGATTTATCAATCTTCTGTGCTTTCCCTCCCATCACCGCCGAATAGACTCTGGCGATACCCCATTGGGTTGATGATTTCACTTGAGGTCGAACGCTCTGGGGATTGCTGAAAAATGCCCCTTGTCCTTTCTTCTTGATCGTCCGTAATCCTGCGAGTTTATATCCAGTTACCCTACTGATTTCCGCCAGAGAATGATCTTCATCCTTCTTAAATCCATACTTCTTATTGAACTTCTGTTTCCACGTTAGACCCATTTATGAATAACCGTTATTTTATTTCTTTTGCTCCGTTATCATCCAAATTGGTTGAAACATCAGCAGGATTGACTTCCTCTTTCTGTCCTCCCTTCGCTACTATTTTCTCAAAATTGTGATAAGCAAGGGGTGGATTAGCAGTAAGATCCAGATACAAGAAGTCATACTTCTGTGGTGTAGCAAGATGATAGATACTCAAAAAATTATCAGCACCTCCAAACTGATCTCCCAACTCTTCTGCGATCTTACCTAACTCCTTGTTGTTTGGGAAAGGACTACCTATGATCATATGGGTTGCGTTTGATCGAATGACTGGACTCACAGAACGGTAGTTTTGAGATGACATCAGTAATAGTTTGATATTGTAGTGCCTGAAGCGACTCGCTAAATGATTCAAATATGCCTCCCTCCTGATTTGACCGATGATATCATCGAGGACCAACGCAATGTCAGGACGATCAGCAAGGTCTTCATAGGAACTTTGACGATCAATAATACCCATTACCAACTCATCGCTATACTCATCGTGTGTCTCTGCGACCTTTTTTAGAAATCGACTGGTCTTGTCGTTATGGATAGTTGGTGATATGACCGTTATTTCATCAAAATAGTCCTGACCGTAGAAATCACTATTGAGTAAAAGGTTACTGATGATCGTGCTTTTACCTGTGCGGATGGGTGAAATCATCAGTAATAGGGCAGGAGGTTGGGGAAGGTTTGGATGTAGTGGTTTTTGGGGTTCATTTGGAGGATCCTTTACCTTTAAAATCTTTGGAAATGATGACGCTTTGGCGAGCTCTGGAGGATTCATTATATGAACTCCCAACAAAAAAAATCAAAATTTGAAACTTTGTTTGTGGTTTGGTGGTAAGTAAAAACATATCACAATGCCCAATGGTCGTGCTCGCTCTCAACGGACCCGACACGCTAACAATCGCCGGAACACTCGTCGTGATCGCGAGGTTGGTAGCGAGTCCAACCCAATCATCGCTTGTCCAGTCTATCCTGACATCGAGGCTACTCCTCCCACTTCTCCTGTGGAGGTGGTTACTCAAGCGGATCAGGTCGATGGTCTCAATGAACAAATACGCGATCTTGTTCGAATCAATGAAGGTCTAAAGACCAAACTCAAGGAGGAGGTCAAATCAGGCAAAGCGATCGCATTGGAGCGGAAGCAGTGGCTTGGTCGTTACAACTATCTCAAGTTGGCGATGGCTGAACTTGGGGAGGAGATGGAGGAACTTGGATACGGAGAACTTCAAGGACTTGAAATTATGCTCGACAGTGACTTTGAACCCAAAAAGAATGCCTATGGTAGATACTCTCATCCGTTCCATCTCAACTTTGCGACCAGAGGCAAGGACTGTAAGGATACGGCAAAAATGAATGCTGTATGGGGTAGTGGTCACAAGGATGAAACTGGTCTCCACTTGATGCCTCTTATGGTAGCAAAGCAAAGAGCCAAGGAGAAGGGTATTGATTGTCACATAATGACCCTTAATGAACTCCAAAAGGATCTCAATGCTACTATGGAGGTCGCAGACAAGTTCGAAAAGGAGAACATCTCACTTCGAAAGATCGCACGGAACGAACTCAAGGCACAGGAGTTTGAGGAACGGAACAAGATGAAATCCTTCTACAAGGGTAAGGCGGTTGAGACTCAAACGGATGAAATGTGTTTCTATGATACGGATATGGCTGGGTGGTCTGGGTTTTAAATTAATTCAATAAACAGGGATAATATGTGTAATCAGGGGGGATAATTTTTTTTAATCAAAAGAGATCCTTGGATTCCAGCACTCCCAACTAAAATTTGAAACTCTGTTTGTGGTTGTGGGTATCAATCGACAATCACACTGGACAAATTACGCAACCTCCCACCAAAATTTGAAACTCTGTTTCTGGTTCTGGGTATCAATCGATCACAGGGACTGGAAGCAAATTTGAAAGTTGATTTCCAAGAACTACCATACCCCAAATCAACTCACAATGACCAACCACCTCGCTCACATCTCCTTCTACGAGAATCATCTGGCATCCGCACAGCCAGTGATCGCCAACCTCTTGGACAAGATCAAGACACTTGCTCTCGAACTTGAACCATCTCAAGACTGGAAGCAGAGAAAGAGTCTCTACTGGATGTCGTGGTTGGAGCAAAACGACTACGACGCATACCAATACTTGATGCGGATGCTCCACAAGACCATCTTGTTCAAGGATGTCAAGTTCAAGCAAGGTGCTTACGTCACAGGATTCCAAAACGATCACGGAGCACACGCAACTGTCAATGATGAGCAGGTCCATTCTGGTGCCGATGCTTTGGTGGTCGGCAAGTGGTGTCTCAACTCCAAGCGTGAAGGTGGTCTGGATGAATACTCATACGGTCGCACTCCCAATCAAAATCGACGCTGGGGACGTGGAGACTGTGGAGGCAGGCACAACTACAAACCAGGGATCACATCAATCATCGCGGAGGGTGATTACTGGGGACCAGAGGAGACGGTCTTCAAGAAACCGTGGGTCAAACAGATGTTTTCAAAGTCTGCCCACCCCAACCAACACGACGACCAAGCATTCAGCAGGATCGCACGTGCTGGTCTGTTCAATCCGGCTTCCGCTCCTACCAGGATGTCCCAAGCAATCGTTCTATTGAAGCACGATAACTTCAAAACTCAAAAGTTCCTTGATGAAGTTGATGAGCGTCTTGAAGAGGAGCAGATCACGACCAACGTCAATCGTGGTGGGACTGGTGCTCAAAACACCGAGCTCCTACTTATGATGTGTGGCGATCTGGCGGACAGGCTTAATGACGATATGGAGGGAGAGGAGGCGACGATGGAGTTTGAAGTGATGGACCAACTCCAAGCCGTGATTATGAAAAACTTTCAATACGATCCAAAGTGGCATCGCACCAATGCGCAACCGATCAACTGGACTCGCTGGATGGACAAATGGCGTTATACTGGAGTCAATCTCAATGGACTTTACTTCAATCCAAAGCATCAGGAGTTGTATCTCCACTATGGCGCAGGAGGAGATTGGGGCGAGGGAGGGGAGAACGCTCCTATCCCACCAATGCGTCACACTTCGGGACTGGGTTATTACCTTCACGACGGGAACTTGTTTAGTATTCACACCAAACCACAACTCCTGACTGTTGCGGAGCGTCACGGCATCTACGCACCAAAGTCTTGGAGCAAGGCAAAGGTTCTCGAGGCTATCATCAAGGGTAACAGATACTCAAAGAATGGGTATGTTCCCCACGGATTCAAGGCGATCGCATAAGAAAATCACAAAATCACAAAAACACTTTAAAATAATAAACCAAAAAAAATCCACTTGTGTGTAATATTTTTTGTAAATTTGAAACTTTTTTTTGGGTTAGGGGTAAGTAAAAATAAGATGGGTAAGAAGAAAGCAAATGTCCGCGCTGGGATTCCCAAGTTCCAACCACCTCCAAAGGAAAAGGACAATCGTTGGCAACCGTGTGATCAGGAATGCTGTAGTGATAATCTTGATGAGGAGGTATTGATATGTATGCGTAAAGATGATTTCAAGTATGATTATGATGAGAGTGGTATCTGTGTTCTCACCACACTTGGTTGTATCCAAGACTCAATTCACAAGATGGCGGAAAAGGATAGACAAGTAAATCAAAGGAAGATCACTCGACAAGGTAATAACATCTTCGTGGAAGGTCATCGCAAGGTTGATTGGAAGGGTATGCTAAAGCAACTCAAGGATAAGGTTGAAGAACGGACACCTGAAGAACTCTGGGAGATGGGGGAGGGTCAGGTCTGGCAGGATTGGATTGATGCTGTCTGTCAATTCTACTTTGTAAGAGCTCATATCACAGGTATCAAACTCTCTATTGCTACTCCAATGAAATCTATGAGGGGTGTAACGAAGGGTAACGGCGACTGTAATATAACCATTCCTGAAAACTTCAATCGAGGTCATTGAAAGCATTGACCCCAAACGTCCTCTGTAGGTGGTCTGTGTATTGCTCTGCTGACTTGTTCAAATGCTTTCGCATCTTTCTGTTTCTGTGTCTGTTCCTTCTGCTTTGCTTCCTTTCTTTTTTTACGTTTCACCTCATACTTGTCTATCGCTTCTTGCTGAAGTTCCAAGAGTTCTTCTCTGGTGATTGATATAGTATTCTGTCTCTGGAGAGGAGGCGGTGCTTCCACAGGTTCTGGTCGTATGACTTCAGGTTTGGGTGCTGGTTTGGGTTCAGGTTCTTTCACTGCTTTGACTTCAAGGACCTTCTCGGCTTCCTTGACTTTCGCTTTGCGATGTTGTTCCTTCACCTTGCGTTCTGCCCTCTTGATTAACATCTCTTCTTCTTCAATCGCCATCCGTTCCTCTTTTTTCTTTCTCTTGACTTCCGCCGCGCGAATCCTCATTCGAGCAAGATGTTCCTTCTGTTGCTGACTGGCGACCCTCTTTGGACGACCAGTCTTCGTATATTTCTTTGTTTGAGTTGGTTTCACATCCTTGAATATCTCTTCATCTGGAGTAAGTGTTTTGGGTTCAGGTTTCACGACTTCATCAGGCATCTCTTTAGAATCAGTTTCTTCATATACCATATTGGGATTCGCTTCTTCAGTATCAGGATTCACCTCCTCAACCTCTTCTTTCACACTTGATTCAGGCATCACGACATCAGGTAATAATTCACTCATTTTATATTAATTTAGAAATAAATTCTTTAAAATAATCTCATAATTTCTATTGCTACTCTAACCTCCAGTTACGATGTCACTTCGCTGTTCGCCACGGATATGATAGACTACAGCCGTTTCACCAGTTAGATCTGTAACGGTTACACCATTCTTATCAGTAATACGTGTTCTCAAATCATTCAAGACAATTGGATCAGGGTTGTTGAGAGTGACGTATGTTCTGTCCTTGACTTCGTGAAACATTCGACCTCTGTTGTTACCTCTACTATCATATCTCGGTAGGACATACAGGAACTTACTTGGGACATTGCGACAGAAGTTGTATGTTTGATGCGTGAATGTTTCACAGTTGATCAGGGCGAGCGGAGCGTCGTCCTCGAAGTTTTCCAAAGGACCACCCTGTTGTTGATCCCTGATTCTCCACATACCCCTGAATGAATCACCAGCAGTTCCATCCAATTTGGATGTCACACCATCGACCGTCTGTATGAGGTTCTTATGGGGCATACCGATGAACTGCCCCATATTAGGAGGGAGGTCATCAACAGTAGCATAGACATCATCAATGTTGTAACGATATTCATTGTTATCACCTTCGTGAAAGATCAGGACATTGACCCAGTTACACGCTTCAGGAACTGTGACGGAACTCCCGTCCATACCCAATACTCCTGTAGGGTCAAGTCTATCCCAATAACGCCATTTAGAAAAGACGTAATTAGCACTGTTTGGATTTCTCCAACTGAATCTTTCACATTGACGATATAGGAATCCATAGGGTATATTGTTATCATCTTCACCAGCACCGAACTGTGATTCAATACCAAAACCTACCCAAGAAGAGCCACCTGTCATCGATCCATCAGGTGTGTCATTATTGACATCTTTCTCTGATAAGGGGTAGTTGTATGAATATCTTCCATTCTGTCGATTGGTATGACCTCCATAGGTTCTTCCTCCATACTTGGTAAATTGAAGGACTTGTTCTTCAGTTGATAGATTGACGAAGGGATACAAGGTCCAATGATTCTGTGTCATAGGAGCAATGGTATTGGTAGTTGTTCTGGACTCTGGAGTTGTTTCATTGTTGGCTTCACATAGACGTGTGAATGAATCAATACCATTGGTTGTTCCACCAACGATTCCCGGTTGGTCAAACTTGGTAGGATCACTGTTTCTTGAACAGTTGATGTTCATTCTGTTACCTGTGATGAAGAACTTGAAGGCACTGATGTCACCAGCACCCATTATGAGATCATCTTCAGTAAGTTGCTGTTTAGGTCTTCCACCTGTTCCCAACGCATCCCAGTATTGAACTTCACGTAATTCTACAGGCGCGGCGGAAGGGGTCCCTTGAGTGTCGTGATCATCCAAATTGACAGATTGATAGATGTAAATCTTCTTCTTTCCTGCTCTTGTGTTGTTGTCGTATGAATAGACTATACTGAAGTCACAGTATGGATATGAATGATAGAGTTCCCCAACCTTTTCACCTCTTAAATATGTGAGAGGTCTCATCTGGATTCCTGGTTCAGCACCATATTGTTCTGGGATGGCTGGACGAGTGAGACCAATCTGGAAAGGTTCATCTTCCATATCCGTAATATCAAATATCATCTCACCGTTATTCCAAGAGATAGGAGCAATGCGATCGATGAGGAGACAATCTTCATCCCAATACTTACTTGGTGCGTTGTCGCCACCAGCGGTTGCTTTCACCCTCTCTATCTTATTTCCATTGGAGGTTTGAGTGAAGGTTGTTCCTGCTCTCCCACTCCCATCGTAAAATCCACCATCTTCATTGTTATCGCGATTTGCGAGATACCACGCTTGAACCTTGGTCGAAGCCGAGTAGTCTGTAATACCCATATCCATTGAGGATGCTTTAGCATTTCCGTGATTCTTAATAGTGATATCAAGGGTTTGACCGTCCGCCCCTAAATCCACAGTAGAATTCCTGTATTCATCAGGATGAGTGATCGAGTTGTTTAGAATCCTTTGAACTTCCTGTGCCCACTGTATTGGTGTGAAGGATGTAGGTCCATCTTTGAAATAGTCATCATCATCATCCCAGTCATCTGTGCTCCATCTACGACAAGGGTAGGGAATAGCATTGACTGAATCAATGTCTAAATTCTCATTCAATAGTTCTCCTAAATACAGATAGAACCTTGCGTCTTCAGGTATAGTCACTTGAAACTTTCGGTTCAATTCAACTGATACGACTGCGACCTCACTTCTTGGAGGGATCGTAAGAGTGTTTTGGAGGTTATTTCTATAATCTGCTGGATTTTCAATACCAATAGGACCAGTGTCACGCACACCACCTTCGGTTAGTCCCTGATTGTTGTATTCCTGTTGGGTAGAGTTCGTAAAGATCAATTGAGACATTAGTTTTATAACCTCGTAAATATTTAATTTTTGAATTTTTTATTTATACTTAATAAATGCCGAAGAAGGTCAAAACGAAACACGTTCAACCGATACAGAGACACACATATGATCCTGATCCTGTATTACAGTTCAATGTTAGGAAAGATATCGACGATGACCGAAGGGTGAAGGAGAAGGATGTCTTTGAGGGGAAGAGCACTACACGTAGGAAACAGACTGTGAAGAAAGGTCCAAAGAAGTCTAAATAAGGCTCCCACGATAATCTAAACGGAAGTAGGGTCATATACGGTCGAAAATGGTCAAATCTAAATGCCCTTCAATGTAAATCTAAAAAGGGGAAAAGTGGTAATTAGAAGGGAAAGAGGGTAATTTAAAAGGGAAAAGGGGCGATAAAACCCATTTAGAAATTTCGAGGGTATGAAAATTATTTCTTTTCATTAGTAAGGTTTATTATTTTTTATGAAATTATGATTTTTTTTTATTTTATTTTTTTATGTAATACTTTGAGAATATTTGTTTAAAATGTCTAAATGGTCTAAAATGCCTTTGTTTTGAGAATATTCCCTTTGAAATTGATTAGATTACCTTTGAAGGTGGTTTAGACTCCCTTTCATTTACGTTAGATGGCGTTTAGATTTGCCGTTTTTCCATTAGATTTTTACCTGAAATATTGCTGGATTTGAATTCAAAACTACCAAACATAAGTTTTTAACCAAAATTGTTCATACCAACTCCTCGAATCAGCGACCCTCCTCACCGAATCTAAAGAAATCTAAATACATTTATTTTACGTTTAAACTATTTAAAAACTTACATATAGTATAAGTATGGATAGTTCCGCCCCTTTATTTCAAAACCTTTCAAAGAAACAACTCACAAGCCTCGCTGTTAGCATCTTGGATTTCTACAAAGATGGTCATTACGCCTATGACCCTGACGCAAAACGTCAAAAGGATTCACACAATACGATCAAGTGTAATCTCGTCAAGGTATTGGAATACAACATAAACACCGTCCCTGACAAGAAGATGTTAGGTAAAGACTATGATAATCTATCGAGAGAACAGTTTATCAATAGGATAATTAAGATGAACATAGGACCTTACATTGAAGGTCTGTATGAAAGAGCCAAACTCTGTGATGAAGAGTGGGTTGAATTGCTTGATGATGAGGAACGTAGGACCAAACGTTACCAAATTGAAAACGATGAACTGAAGAAGAAGATGAGTGATATGGATACATACCTTGAGATTGAAGCGGAGAAGAGAGTCAAGAAGAAGATGGATACTTGGACCAGTGAGCAGGAAGATGTGATGGCTCTTACCAATCAATCTATGGAGTGGGAGGATAAGTATCGCAGGACCTTGAGGGAGAAGATTGAATTGGCTTCGCGACTGGAACAGAAGGTCGCACAGATTGAAAGGTCAAAAGAAGATCTCCGTGTTGAACACGCATCTCAACGTGAAGGTTGGGAGAAGCAACTTCAGGAAGTATCAACGCTCAAACAAGATCGCCAGAAACTTGAACTTGAGAAGATCAAACTCGAGACCAAGAAGGGTAAGATTCTTACCAAGGCACAAGAGAGTGATGTGATCAAGGATCTCAAGAAGAAGTTAAAAGAAAAAAAGAAGATCATCAAACTTCAAAACAAGGAGATTGATAACCTAAAGTCAAAGATTCCAAATTACAATAGTGATACAGATAGCGAAAGTGATGATGATAGTGATAGTGATTAAACACCTTCACCTTCAGCATCTTTAATAACCTCTTTTATATCCTCTACGACTGTAGTGGGTTTATTTTTTTCTCGAGTTAATTTATCGATTTCCTCGTTTGCCTGTGCTACAGGACCTTTCTTAATCTTATCAAGTGGTAGGTTTTCAACATCTCTATCACATTCACAACAACACAACTTAATCCTCTTACAACGAGAGTGTTGTAATACAACCAAGATACCTGTTACTACTGAACCAAGAGTGCCTATGAAGACACCCAAGTCACCAATCGTAAAGGAATGTAAGCCAGTCATCTCGCCACCATCTGCTCCACTCATATTTACTATGGTTTAGATTTTTTTCCATAGGAATATCTCGCGTAGTTCTTTCGTGCCGAGTTCGCCGAATTGCGTGTATTAAAGGACTTATTAACATACTGCTTCTTATCAAGATTATAAAGTTTGAATTTGTCTCCCACTTTATCAATCCTCCAAGGCATTTGTAATAAACCTACATTTTCTTTTCACCAGAGGTAGTTCAGCGCCCAGTAGGCTGGGGAGTTCTTATCTTTCACTGCGAGTGTTCCATCCCTCTTCTTGACACCACTCATCCTTGCCCTGAAGGATTTACGTTGCTCCTTCGTAGCCTTACCTGATCTCCAATCATCCATCCCTTTTGCTCCAAAGTGAATCAACTTCTTACCACCTGATGCTGACTTTACATAGACAGAGAACTTCTTACCTTTCTTTTTTGATGGGAAAGGTTTATAGAGTGGTTTATCGCTCATTTGTAATAAACCAATATTTTATTTACCGACTGATTCCATCGCCATTTTGTGAGCCTGTTGGAAGGTCTTACCATCCTTCATAGCATTAGACATCATCGCCATATGTTTCTTTGTGTGATGAGCAGAGTGTCTCCTCAAGGCATCCTGCTGTCTTTGAGTGAGCCCCTTGGACTTCTTCTTCTTTGGTTCCGCTTTGACCTTCTGTCCTCCAGCAACACCTTTGCGTGAGGGAGGTTGGTATGGTTCATCTGGTTTGTCTTCAGTCACACTCGGTATGAATGTGGGTCGCATCATCATCGGCATTGGTTTGAGCAACTGCTCCCATCCCTGTGGTTTTATTTCCCTTAAGTCCATTTTGATATTTATTTAAAGATAATATTTTATTTTTGAAAATTTGAAAGTTGATTTGGTAGTTTTATTAAAATAAATATGGAACAACTGAATCAGCAACAGAATGGTCGCAAGATCGCCAAGGACAAGGAAGTCCTACAGAATATCTTCAAGTTCAATGAGACCCTTGAAAAACTGGTCGAATCATCGCATATGAATGAAGAGTCCTATCGACAACTCGCAGAGCAGACTCAAGGACAATACAATGCTATTACAGAACTTCTCGAACATCAAAAGTATCTTGAAAAGAAGATCGCACTGTTGAGGGAGAACTATATGAAGACCATCGTTGAGTCCAACTGGGTTCAGCAATACAATCCTCAAACACTCAAGAAGGCACAGGCAAAGAAACGGATGAGAAAGTGGGAGGCTCACGAGTGGGATATCAATCAATACAAGTGTGAGTGTGGTGATTTCATCTGTAAATCAAAGGATGGTGTCAAAAAGCACCTACGGACTGATAAGCACATATCCGGTGTTCAAAGGATCAAGTGGGAGAAGAATGGTAAGTTGAAGAAGGTTGCTCCTCTTGAGCAGTGTCTTGTGCTCAACTCCCATCTCCACTATATCCACGTCTCACCAAAAAAACAAAAGAAGTATATTGATAAGGTCCCCAAGAGTGAGGACTATGATGTAAAGCATCCACGGATGATAAAGAATAGTCACGATGCCTTGAAGATGCTTCTACGACGGAGGTATATAAACAACCTTGGGTATGAGTGGCTCACTGTAACTGATACTGATAGTAGTGGAAGTGATGATTAACAAAGCGATGTGAGTAATTTTATGATCTTAAGTATATCGTCCTTATTGACTCCATTCTGGAGTGGTTCTTTTTTATCTAACTCCGCTTTCAGTGAGTTGATATGGTTCTCGTGACCTAAAGCAATATCCTTGTAATAAGACAACTGCTCTTCCAACTCCTGACACTGCTGTCGCCTTGCGATGACTTCGGCTTCATATTGCTGAAGTTCTGCGATGACCTTGCGTTGTGCTTTCTCCTGTTTAGCAAGGTCTTGGAATGTGATTGCTTCTTCTTCATCACTACTACCGACCTCTACCTCTGGATCCTTTAGATTGGGATCATCCTTTCCAACCTTCTCAAACATCACTTGATCTTCAACATCCTCAACGATCTTCTCAACCACATCCACTACTTCTTCTTCTACAGGATCTTCTTCCACAGGATCTTCTTGGGGTAATTCACTGACTACCTTTAGATCATCCATAGTAGGCATAGTGGCTACGATCTCTGGCATCAACTCAAGATTGCCTATCCCTACTGACTCAAGGACTTCCTTGATTTCATCATAGGCATCACCCTTCTCCTTCGACTTGACATATACCTGAAGATTAACATCCACGAACTTCTTCTTGGCTCTCTTAACGATACCAAAGTTTGCTTTCTTCTTGTGCTTTCCGCCAATGATTCTAACTCTGTCTCCTTCTTTGAATTCCATTTATACTATACTTATTATTTCTTTTTTAAATAATAAACCACACAAAACTTTCAAATTTGAATGTTTATTTTATGTATTTAAAAAAAAGGCAAGGTTATATATAAAGGATGGAACAAAAGATACACGATGCGATTAAGAAGTTCGGCGAAACGGAAAGGAAGAGCGGACCATACAAGGAGAGCACTATCAAGACCTATGTGAGCCTCATCACCAACTTGAATCTCATCAATGGTGGTGATCCAGCATTCACTGACTTGGAATGGTTGAAAGATCACAAGAAGGTTGATGAGACACTACTGAAGGAGAGTCTTCCAACAAGGCGTAACTATGTGAATAGTATCGTAGTCGCTTTGAATACTCAAGAACCCAAGAATCAAGGACTCCTGAAACTCTATGAGATGCGTAGGGATATCCTGAATGATGCTGTCAAGAAACAGAAGAAGAACGGATTGACTGGAAAGCAACAGGAGACCTTTGATAAGGTGCCGAAGGATAAGTTCCACAAGTGGATGAAAGATTTGAAACTGAATCAAGGTAATTTCAATGACTATATGATGGGAATGGTTCTCAAGATCCACGAGAGATATCCGTTCCGTAATGAACTTGCCGAGATGTCGATCTTGGGAGTCAAGGAGTATTATAGAGTAGCGAATGGTGGGACTGATCACAACTGGTGTGTGGTTGGTAGGATGAATGGTCATCCAGCAATGAAGTTCGTATTGAATGTCTATAAGACTTCCAAACTCTATGGTCAAAAGGTCATTGAACTTCCCACAGATTTAGTCAAGATCATAATGGATTGGATGATCAAGGTAAGAGGGTTCAAGAAATTTACTTCACACACACCTCCCGAACCATTACTGTGTTGGAAGACTGGGACGGCTATCACTCGAAATGATCTATCTCACAAGTTGAGCGAATTTACTCATAAGCATCTTGGGGCGAGGATATCAACGACACTCCTTGCTAAATATTTCAATGAAGAGATAGATACTAATAAACCCTTCTCAACCGATCAACTCTTTGAGATGGATAGGAGGATCAGGGCAAGGGGTCACACACTCTCCACCAATCTAACGGAGTATGGGTATAAGAGTCAAGGTCTGGATATATGACAACCTATGATAAATATTTAATTTTAATCAGGTAATATTTTAGAAAATTTGAAAGTTTATTTTTGGTGGGGTAATAAAAACAAATTAGCAACAATGGAAGTTATTATGAATCTTGAGAACAACACTCATATGATCTGTCGGCGTGACGATATGATGGAGCAAACCAAACAGGATCGTAGCCGTGGAGACCTGATGTGTCTGTTCTGGATGGCGAAGTTGAGGAAACCTGCTTGGTTGAAAGAGGGAGAGGACAACAAGACTTGGGCTCGGCAGATCCTAACCTTCCGCGAAGCAATCAAAAAGGGTAAGATGAAGGTCTTCCGTGAGAATCTCAAAGCAGAGCCTCACGAGTGTGATGGTAGGAAGTATTGGGGACTCAATATCCAATACGCAGATCCTGATGTCCAAGTTCCCGATCCACTCTCAACGATGCTGTTTGGGTGGTTCTGTCCCGGACACACCTATTGGTTTCCAGACAAGGAGAATCGTGATCAGTCTTGGAGACTTCTCACGCACGGACTGTGTCATCTAATCAAACCTGCGTGCGACTAATCAAAAACAACTAAAACCTTCCCAGGAGTCACTTTCAATTTACCTGTCATCTTAAATCTTGCGTCTTTCAATCTCTGTAGTTTCCGCTCCATTCTGGGAGTTAGTATAGGTTCTATCTTATAAGGCATTTTTTTATCTTGGTTAAGAAGGTTCAATGCCCTCCTAACCATCGGCGTATCGCCAAATTTGGCTATGTCTTCTGCGGTCTGTAATATTTCATCAATGTCTATGAAGTTTGATGAAGCGATTGAATATTGACAGGCACGACAGTAGAAGATGAGGTTCTTACACTTGTCACTTATGTCTTCTCTAACTACCTCTGTCATATGCTGGCGAGGACAAGGTGAGTTGAGATATTTTAGCAAGGACTTCACATCATCAACAAAAAAAAACTCATCATCTGGTTCTATCTTCTTACACTTCCTAATATAGTTCCACAGAATGTGGCGTAAATCATCCTTGCTCAACTCACGATAGTCATCAATATCATAAAACTCAAATAACTCAATTATTTCAATAAGATCTTTTTTTGGGTGTGTGGGGTGAATCATATAGTATTAGTAACATTTTAATTAGGAAGACATACCGTTCATCGACGGATTGATTTGACAGGTCTTGATGGGATGACCTTCATTCCAAAGGATGTATCCCTTTTGTCCATTGTGTTCGACATCACGAAGATTGACATCCGGATCCATTTGGGGAAGGCGAGGTGTCTGCCACTTGCCGACAACATTGCTCGGGACCTCCTCGCGCATCTCCCCTCCCTGATAGACGTTGTTATCTGGACAGATGGTGTATCTGGTTCCGTGGGATACGATGAAACTATATCCTGTAAAGTCGATTTCCTCATCTGTATCTGGTCCAACGTTGTCACCCTCGATCTTCACGAGTTTAGCATTGAGTTCAATATTGTCCTTTCGAAGATCATCATTGATCGATTTGAGTTGATCCATCAGTGCGGAACACATTCCAGCACCTTCGAGATCGTTTTTGAGTTTCTGGTTCTCCTTTTTGAGTTCATCCATCATCGCAGGATCGTATTCGCTTTCCATATCTTCGATAATGGATATGATCTCACCGTTGTCAAGGTCACGATCGCATTGGAGAGCCTCAATAACATCATCCTTGAATCCTCCGCCTGCGAGCTCCAGTTTCATATTCTCCTTTTTAAGTTCAAAGATAACACCACACATCTTTTGATAGACTGCCTCGAGATCCATCGAAGATACGATGTCCGGATCATTGAATTCACTCCCATAAGCAAGGTTATGGATCTTCATTGTAAAGTCATTGAAGCCTGCGACCTTCTTTTCGAGTTTGGCGAGTTGGGTTGCCTTTTCAAAGGATTCCTTCTTGCGTCTCAACTTGATGTAGGCGTTGATCTCTCCAAC
>TARA_R100000697_G_scaffold100061_1_pt1 | contig 25549 bp, 36 predicted proteins | sample TARA_R100000697 | Tara Oceans TARA_R100000697 (sample SAMEA2622788) | marine metagenome | biome: marine biome (ENVO:00000447); feature: surface water layer (ENVO:00002042); material: "saline water (ENVO:00002010), including plankton (ENVO:xxxxxxxx)" | depth 5 m
GAGTACGGAAGAATTACCAACCAGCGAGGAATTCATATCGTGGACGAGTTCAAACTGTTGCACAAAAGCACAGAAGCGGTATGCAGGGCGATTAGAGACCGAGGGTGGAAAATTGAGAACCAGTCGTGCTTGTTAGTTGACCCAACCATCAGACGAGATGAAATAGACGCAATCCGCAAAGTTTTCCCGCGTATCAACATGATTAGAAAAAGCCGAAAAGGTAACGCCATGAAGACCGAGCCAGGGCACAGCGCAGTCAACGCGGCATTGTGTGACGCCGATGGCAATATGCGGTTAACTTTCGACAAGAACAGCCCAAGAGACGTTGGGAGCTTGTATCATAGCATTTTGAACTTCAAGCGGGGTAAATACGGAACGCCGGTAAGAAATGACCGAGTAGACCATTTTAACGATGCATTGCGCTACATTGTTGCACACTTTTTGCCGGTTATGCGTACAGGTCACCAGGTCATGCCTCGGATTGGTTGACCAGACACGCCACAGGTGAGACGTTGAAGCCGTGGCCAAGCCATTGATAACAGCGGACGTGCTTATTCCGGACCTTGTGTTTGAGGTGACGAACGAGCAGAGCACGGTGCGGGCTATGGCTTCAGTGATTGCCAGGGCGGTCAAAAAAAACACGATAGCAGGTAAGGATGCATTTGGGCGCAAAATGCCAGCACCAAAAGACAAGGGCAGCAAGCAAAATCCTGATGGTAAAGCGTTGAAGCGAACGGGGCGATTAATTGCAGAAATTTTAGCGCACGAGAAGAAAAGAAGACGACGCAAAGCGAGCAAGTCAGGCAAAAAAAGCCCGATTGCGTACGGCGTAAAAAGTGCTGGCAAACGGCCAAAAAAAGAAAACGTTGCAGCTAAGAAAAAACGAGCACGAGAAAAAACGAAACAAGCTCGAGCGGCGGCGGTTTTGGGCCAAGCATTTGGACAGCTAAGTACCGGTCAATCAAAAAAAAAAGTAAGATTGAGTCGGATTAGATTCCGAACCGCAGACACAAACGCAGCACTTGCGGGCATCTTGAGCGCACCACCGAAAGACAGACGCAGCAAGGCAGGCAACCGCGCACAATATCGGGTATTTGTAGCGAGCCCAGAATATCAAGCGTTAGGTAGTCAGCAAGCAAACAAGACAATTCGCTACAAAATGGGCGAAAAAAGGAAAATAAGGGTTAAAAAATGACATTTTACGACATGAGCCGATTGATTGAGGCCGACAAAGCAGCAAAACCCAACGGCAGCACATACGACGCGGACTGCGTTGATTTACAGATGTTTTTTGAAAATAGGGCACAGTCTAGAATTCGTGCATTTTTGCAGGCTTTAGGAATAGGCGACAAGCAAAACCGTTACCCGTTAGATTGTGGGTCAATGCGTATGATTGTTGAAGCGCAGAGCGTTGTATACAGCACGCCACCGGTTCGAGCGTTAGCATTAGCAAACGGGTTAGAGCTTGAAGACAATGACCCGGAAATGCGGGCATTAAATACCGTTTTAGCGAAAATGATGTATGACGTTCATTGGCAGACTGTTGACGAGCGGCGAAATCTGTTCCGCAACGTGGCGATAGTGTTCAATGAGTCACGCGCGCATGGTTGCGTACAAATGCGCATTTTTGAGCCGTTCAACATCAGACGGAAAGTTAACCAATTCGCGGCGGATACGATGGACGCAGACGAAGCGGTAGCGTTTCAGATGGCGCACCACAGCGACCCAAAGGCGCAACTATTCGAGCTATGGACACATAACGACGACGGAAGCTGGTCCGCGTATCGCGTCAATGGTACAGGTGAGTTAGCAGGACCGCAGCCCTATCCAGGCGACAACCTGGCACCATTTGGTGACGTGGCACCGTTTATGATGGTTTATGATGAGGTTCCGCTCAATCGGGCTTATTTACCGCTAGACGAAAACCGCTTGTCATTTAGCAAGATGACGGCAGGCGTTTTAAATGATTTGGTGTATCTCATTAAGCAAGAGGCACATACCACTATGACGGTTGCGTCAGATGATTCTCGAGGCATACCGACCGAGACCGGGCCGGGTAAGGTTTGGATTCTGCCGAGTGATTCGACAGTGAGCACGTTAGCGACAAGCCCGAAAATTAAAGAGGCAGCGGACCAGCTAGACAGGATTTTGCGTCTGTGGGCGGTGAGCGAATCGCTACCAAGTGACACGTTCAAAGACGAAAAAGTCGCGGCGACCGGTACGGCATTGAAAGTCAAAGAGCGGTCATTAGCAAGACGTCGAGCGCGTCAAGTGCCGATGGTCGGACCAAACGAGGCGACAGCCTACAAAAAGCTGGCACGGGTACACAACGTGTACGCGGCAAGTTGGGGATTACCATTTTTGGACGAAGAATTAGAGCTGAAGGCTACAGCGAGCCAGACATGGCAGCCGACGGACATGAAAGAGCTGCAAGAGGTTTATTTCAAAGACATTGCAGTCGGTGCCGAGTCGATGATTTCTTATTTGATGGCTAAAAGCGGACTAACGAGAAAACAAGCTATCGAAAAGTTTGAGCGAGTGCAATACGACCGCGAAACATATTCTGTCATGAAGCAGCAAAACCCGGCGGCAATAGTTGACGGCGGACCACATGCAGCAACTGGAGCGGAAGGAGCACAGAAAGAGCCGGGCGCATTTAATCCCGAGCTAGAGACAGCGACAGAGGGCGCAAGCATTACCGACGCGGTGCGAGTCAGCATTGAGCCGGAAGAATTGCCAAACTAAGTGTACTGAGTGCGTTGAGTGCAGAGTGTTTAGTACAATATACCAGAGCAAAACCCGTAAAGGTCAAGTTACATACACAAAAAGCTAAGGGTTAGCTCTAAAGACGCTCAAATTAGAGAGAGGGGGTTTAATGAGCCACATAAGGCAAACCATTACATCAGCAACTGTCTACAACCGTCTACATTCTAAGACAAACCCTGAATTGTTGTTTTAGTGGCATCTAAACACTCTGCACTTTCTGCACTCAATGCACTCAGTCAGCTGTATGTTTACAGGGTTATTTATACCGTCTTAAAAATAGACGATTTTTAAGACCCTTGTTTTTTGCGTTTTTGCGGGTAACCCGCAGGGTGTGAAAAATAAGCGGTTTTTCATAGGCTTGCACTACGGGTTTTTGCTTTTAGGGCTTGAATTTGTCATCAAGTTTGTGCAAAGTGCAGGAAGTGACGCAAGGCGACGTGCAAAACGGAGAGATTTCGGCAGCAGTTGAGGCGAGTGACTCGCCAATTGATGACGCAATGATGAGCGCCATTAGTTCGATTGTTGAAAAACGCACGGCAGCACTTGAGGAACAATTCCAGGGCAAAAGTAAAGCACTCAATCACGAGTTGGCTAGCTTACGTAAAAAATTGAAACGACAGCAAGAACCCGAGGCCGAAGCACAGGCCGCGAATCAGGCTGGACTATCAAAAGATGACGTAAGCGCACTAATTCGAGTTGGTCAGCTGTCTGCTAACCTACCAGCAGAGACAGTTGAGCGAATTAGAGGCCTTGACCTTAGCCCGACACAGGAAGCAGCAATCCTAGACGCGATAGCCGCAGGCAATCCGTCAAAATCCGCAGACAGACAGGCGCGAGACGCGCGGGAAATCAACCGAGGTGCAACAGCTGCACCGCGACATTCGGCAGCACTCCCGGCGACTCAGCGTGAATATTTGGCCATGCGGAAATTAGACCCACAGCGTTATGCGCAACTAGCGAATGACCCGGCGTTTGACCCAACTGACCTCCCTATGCGTTAGTAGTCTATCGAGTGCCGTCAGAGGCACAAAATGGCAGACATTAGAAGCAAAGCGGTATGGAACGAACTTGCACCGCTCTACGAAGAATCTTTTTATGGTATCGACATCGCAGCAACACAAATGCGTGAGCCGCTTGGCATGGCGGACCAAATCGGTATCCCGTCAATTAGCGCGTTAACCGTCAACACATCGGGCGCAGTTGATGCAACACCCGAAGCAATTACCAACAGCGAATTGACCTTGAACGCAAACCGCGAGCCATGGATTAACGCGAAGCTTCCACAAGTGACCAGCATGGCACTTGACGGAACCTGGGCTAATCAAACAGCAGCACAGGCGGTTTCACAGCTCAAAAACAGCATGGACACCGATTATTTTAAGTACTTGCTTGAACGCGCTTACACCAGCGGTACAGCGAACACCTACCACGCAAACGTTGACGGGTCAGGCTTGACATCAGGTTCAGTAGCGACCGCAGTGGCTACGCTTCTCAACAATAAGGGTGTGAATGCGGCGGATTGTGTGCTGATGACTTCAAGCTGGGGCCAGGCGTCATTGACTGAAGTAGCGGGATTTGTTCCAAACCAAACGCAGCCAGACGGCATGGTCAACGGGCTTCCAATGGTTGGGCGTATTTTCAACATCCCCGTGTACCAAACTAGCGCAATTCCCAACGGTCGCACTGTAGCGTCGACAGCATTTGCAGACGACGGGTCCGACATGGTAATCACAGTTGGCAGCGGTCACGGTATTGTTAAAGGCATGAATATCACTTTCGACACTGTAAGCGCGGCAAACGACATAAGCAGCGCGGCAGAAGTGACCAGCACGTCAGCGACTACAATTACAGTTGCGAGCGTCAACACAGCGTCAGCGACCGAAGCGGGTACAATTACCGTTGAATCCTCTGAGAATCTGTTGATTGCAAAGAATCACAGCTATGTTGCGCAGCAAAAGCTACCAGCAACAAGAATTGTGGATTTATCAAATAGCACCGGGTCAGCACTTCAAGTGTCGGCTGTTTGGGGTATGGTTGCTCGAGCTGGTTACCAGGTCGTTCTACATACACCGAAAAGCGCGGTATAAATTTTGACTGTCTGGCTGGCAGTGAGAAACGGGCGTTCGTGGCTTATTCCACGGGCGTACGGTCAACGCTATCGGTCAGACGGTTTTCGGCTATTTGACGCGCCAGCAGGTGCGCCGGTTGTCGAAAAGCCTACAATGTGGGAACAAAAAAGGGAAGCGTCTAAGGTCGTGGCTGCGTCGCCCCCCGAGCAGCCACGGCCAAAGCGCAAACGCGGCAGGCCGCGAAAAAAGAGGGCGTAACCGGTGACATTTGCAGCAGAGCTTGACGACGTTAGACAGCAAATCCGGCGCGGCGGTAATGCGGCGTCAAATATCATCGTATTTTGGCCGAGCGTGGCAGGCACGGGCAATGTGGCTGTCACAGGCACGCCCACCTATGAGCTGAGAAAAGACACTACAGCGGCAATCGGCAGCGGCAGTGTAACGGTAACTGACGTTGATGGTGTTTCTAAAATCACCATAGGCATTGACGCGACAGACACTACCGTTTTTGAACTGCTAGAGAATTACAGCGCAATAATCACATGGGTGCACGGCGGGCGTACGTACGTCTCGACAGTGCGTTTCGACTGTGTGCTTGACCCGATTGGTGATTTGAATGTGACACTCAATGACCTAATCGAGGAAGTGGTTGACATGGACGAGCGCTTGACACGTCAAGCAGCGATTCAAGGCACAGGCAGAACGGCAGAGCAAGCGGCGAGCGTTTACGCGGTCAAAGCTTGGGGCGACGTGTACCGCATGCTAAAAAGCAAGTCAGAGGCACAGGGCGGCGTCATTCCTAGGCTAATAGTAGACCGTGAAGCGTTGCGCCGGGTGGTAGTGGCTCGTGCTTGTGCGCGTATATTTAGGGCAGAAGGCGGCGGGCTTGAAAGTGAGTCTCGGCAGCTTTTTGAGGACTGGAGTGAGGAAAGCGTTTTGCGCATGAATGAGCTCGGGCCGTTAGCGTATGACAGCACGGAAGACGGCGCGGCAGACAGCATTGTGAGCGGCTGGGCAACGGTTCAATGTAGGCGGGTGCAGTAATGGCCAGCAATTTGAAAGCGTGCCGTGACCAGATAACGACAGACTGGCAAGCGTTGACGCCACCAACGACACCTAGGCGGACGTATCGCAAAATCACAGGCAAAGAGCAGCTTGACGGCGCAAGCGGTCACCGCACGTTTTACTTTTTGCCGCCAGAGTCAGCGGTCATCAGTGAATTTGCGTCAAGTTTTACGGTGTACCGATACGAATTTGACGCGCGGCTTCAATTGAGCAGCGCAGGGCTAGGCATTGACGCAACATTTGACCAGATTGTAGACGAGGCAATACTCTTTGTAAACGCAGTCAATGAGCGGGCAAACTGGCCAGCAGGTGCGCGTATGGTGCAAGCAAACGGCTACAGTGTGGAAGAAGTAGATTCAGACGATTTTGATTTAATTCTGCCGATTGTGGCGGAAATAGAGGAATAGAAAACAATGGCAGAGAGAACGAGAAAAGTTGCGCTATATTTGAAAGCTGAAAGCAGCTATGGCGTGGAAGCGGGCAGCACCGACGGGTCAGATTTTACCGCGTGTAAGTGTCTAAGCTTGGATTTATTGCAAGATAACACCAACATGCTGGAAACAAACTTTGCGACAGGCCGAAATCGACAGACCGAACCGGAAGTAGGCGCAGACGGCGCACAAATTACGTTTACGACTCCGATTCAGGGGCTAGTCAGCGCAGCAGCAGATGGAACAGCGGCGTCCAGTGTAGCAGATGACTGGTTTGATTTGATTCTAACTAACGTATTTGGCGCACCGCGAGAGACGACCGGCGAGGGGCTGACAGCAAGCGCGACCGCGTCAAGCTTGGACGTGGACACCGACGCATTTACCAATCAAGACATGGTGGCAGTCCAGGGCGCAAGCTTTGACAGCGGTAAAGTAAACTGGAGACGTGTTAGCGGTACAGCGAGCCCCTTCACAATGGACCGAAACCTAAACGCAACACCAGACGGGTCAGAAATTGCCTATGGGGCCAAGATTTATCGAAACAGCGCAGCAGGCGCGAGCTTGAGCGCGTGTTATGACCTTGACGGGACTATTTATCTTCTAAAAGGCGGGCGCGTTTCATCGTTGAGCATTGAGATGACGGCGGGTGAGCTTGCAACGCTATCTGTTACGATGGATTTCGACAGCAAACAAGACGACAGCAGCACAAAGACGGCATTGCCTACGCTGGGTACGTTGGCCGGTACGCCTATCAAAGGGTTACTGGGCGCATTTGCTTGGGGGTCTACAGAATATGCAGCGCGAACAGTGTCTGTTGATTTTGGAATCACGGTGCAGCCAGACGCAACGGTGACCACTGCAAACGGGCGAGCGGACATGGACATTATATCTATTTACCCAACAATCACAGTGGAGCCAGCGTACGCGCAAACATTTGTTGATGATATGACCGGGGGAACGTCGCGGGCATTGTCAATTCAGTTTGGGTCCGGTGTTGTCTCCGGTGGCGTGCTGAATGGGTGTAATTTGTTTATGGAAAAAGCACGCCTAACGCAGTCTAACCCGAGCGACGACGGCGGGCGTCTGCGTAATTCGCTACAGTTCCAGTGCGTTGACGCGGGCATATTCAGCGGGTCAATTATTGCTGAATACTTTCAGTTTTCGAGGGCATAAATGATAGTTTTTCCAAAACTAGGCAGCGAAAAAACCGTTCGATTTTTTGAAGACAAAGAGGAACAGTTTTTTGATGCATTTGAAGAGGCGAACGTGCGGTTGACGGTGCGGTTACTTGACCGAGCTACTGTCAGGGCTTGGGGCTTTAGAAATGACAAGATTTTGGCCGAAGACAAAAAGCGGTTGAAAGATAACCAGGGCGCGTTAGGCATTTCTAGCCAGGCTATGGGTGAGCTTATCGCGTTACAAAAGGACATTTTAAGCAAAACGCTGGTCAAAGTCACAAACTTGCAACACGGTGACAGCCCACTAGAGCACAAGGAATTACTTGAGGTTATTGAAAGCTTGCATGACATGGACTTACTCACAGCAGCAGCACAGGCCGCAATGCGAGCGCAGACGCCAACACCTGACCAGGTAAAAAGCTGAGGGTTCTAACCGTGGCAAGGGCTGGAGATTACCTAGACTCAAAGGCGGCGACAAACTACGCCGAACTGGTTGAGCTTGGGTGTGTTCCAGGCGTTTTGAGCCCTAACGTGCTGGGTTTTGTTGACCCCATCAAAGAAACAGCACAGCGACCGAGCAACGAAAACCCACAGGGGTTAGAAGTGCGGCAAAATCCGTATTACATGCTGTTGGATGACCCGGATTTGTGGGACATCACCGACCGCTTCAGGTGCAACGTGCGCAAAGAGCTAAGCCATGCAGAATTTGAGCAGTTGAGCGCATTCGAGATTGAGGCATGGGTGACCATGTTGTCAGCGAATGCTCGCGAGGAACAGCGCCAGATAGAAGAGATGAGGGCGGGTAATGGCGACTAAAAAACCAGCGGTTGAAATACCTGTCAGGCTAAATAAGGACCAGGCGCAGAAAGATGCGAAGGGCTTGACCAATGATATGGTTAAAAACTTTGCTAAGATTGGTGCAGGCATAGCAGGGGCGGCGGTTGCGTTTCGTGCGTTTGGTGCGGCTATGTCTTCAAGCGTAAAGCTAGCAAAAGAAAGTATTGACCTTGCAAATAAGCAGATTGAAAACGAGCGCAAGCTGATGTCAGCGGCAAATTTACGCGGCAAGTTCACGAAGAAAAATTTTGAAGAATTGCAGCGGCTAAACTCAGAAACCCAGCAGGCCACTGGCATCGGTGACGAGTATCAGTTACAGCTACAGGCACAGCTCGCATTGATGGGTGTTAGCAATGAAGAGCTCGTGAAAGCGACCCGAGCAACGATTGGCTTGTCAGAGGCCACAGGTGCAGACCTAAACGCAAGTATGAGAATTGTTGCGCGTACGCTTGCAGGCAATACACAAAGCTTAAAGCGGTACGGCATACAGGCAGAAGACAGCAACCAAGCAATGGAGATGCTGCTTCAAAATTTTGAAATTGCAAAAGATAGAAGCAAGACGTTAGCAGGGCAGGTTAAAATACTTGATGCAAATTTTGGGGACTTTAAAGAAGTGTTAGGCCGCAATTTTGCGGAAAGTCAGACACTGATTGACGGGTTTGAAAGCTTAAATAAAGTTGTTCTCGAGTTTACAAACTTTTTCCAAAGTTCACAGGGGGCGCGTGCAATTGACCGTTTTTTCAAGCTTTTGATTGGGTTTGCAGCAAAAACAATTGATGCATTTACGGGCATAAATGACGCGGCAGACGTTTTAAGGTTTAAAACGCCAGCCTCAGTAAAGAGGCAAGAAGTTTACGAAAGCGCAAGGGAGCAATTTTTACAAGCAGCGCCGAGAGCGCATGTCTTTGACCCAGTTACGGGGCAGCCTAGTGTAGGCGGCATAGATTACGATTTAATCAATCAGATGGCTCGAGAGTTCGCGCTTGAAAGAGTGCCTTTGACGATTACTGAAATTGCAAAGAATTTTGCAGATGAATTGCGCGCGGTAGCAATGGCCCCGTATAAAAAAGCAGCACCAGCGCGAACATCAGGCACAACAGCACCGCCAGGGGGTCAAGCGTTAGCGGGAAGAATCACGCTTGCAGACCCGTTTGGTTTTGAAGCCGACGAGGCAGCACTTGAAAGAAAGAAAGAGCTTGACCGGCTACAGCTTGACCAGACAATTGCGACAAATGAGCTAAGATTCCAGGCCGAATTACAAGCATTTGACGAGCGGCAAAAACTCAAGCAGCGGGAAATAGCAGCGACAGAAAACTTCTATCAAAACTTGGCAAGCATTGGCATTGGCGGCATGGCAAATTTTATCAGCGGCATTGTGCAGGCTGGATTAAGCGGCGAGGTAAGTCTAGGCGACATGATGAAGCGACTTTTCGGCGGCATGTTATCACAAGTCGGACAAATGCTTATTAGCTTAGGTACGGCAGCATTTGCGGCAGCTAGCGCCTCAACGGCTATACCGTTTTTGTGGCCTATCACAGGCGGGCCACCGGGTGCAGCTGCGGCGTTGGGAATGATTGCAGCGGGGGCAGCATTAACGGGCGTGGGCGGTTATGTATCAAGTACAGCCAGCAGCAGTAGAGCAACACTTAGAAGGGTAGAAGGCACAGCGCGGAGAATGGCGCCAAGTACGGTAGACAGAGCTGGGCGACCGAGCCGAGCAGAGCAGGAAACGACGCAAACCGTCTATAATATAAACTTCAACGGAGCATTGCCGGGCAGCGAGCGCAGAATAGCTCGCGAAATTAATCGAATTATGTCCGGCGGATTTGCGGCGGCGGGGGCGTAACAATGGCAGTGGCAAAAGATGCGATACTGTGGCCAATACGATTTGACGCGGCAAGTTACGGCGTAAGAGTGACAATTGATTTATCATCAGTAACATTGACGCTAAACGTGAGCACTGGCCGAAATTATTTTATGAGCGGAGACGGTCAAGCAGATGCAGCGACCGACGGCGGCGTAGGTGATTTGGTCAAAATGTTCGAGGATTTGCTGGACAGTCACAGCGCAGCTAGCGGCGCAGGTTCGTTTACTGTAAGCGTAACCGATGACGGGCAGTTGTCTATTCAAAACAACATGAGCGGGCCATCGCAAAATTGGTCAATTGATTGGACACACGCAGAGTCAACGCTAAATTATGAAATATTTGGATTTTTAGAAGAATTTTATTCAAGCAGTTTAGGTTTAATTGCAGCGCCAAAAAAAACCAAGGGCGTTTGGTATCCCGACAGAACGCGGGCGATTGATTCACGCGACAGGCAGCCAACAGTTGGAGCAGTTGCCGAAACCATTAGCGGACTGTCTCGCGCTAGTCGCCTTGTAGCGCCAAAAAAGACTCGTGAGGTAGGTTGGAGGCTGGTACCGCAAGCCAAAGCTCTTGACGAGTACGCAGACAGTACAGAGCCTTACGGAAGCTTCGAGAGTGCGTGGGTCAATTCTTTGAGTTACGGTCACAGCTTTCGCGTATATGATGACGCAAACAATCGAACAGCCGCTGGGTATGAACTGTACAGAATGCGCAGCCTAAGTGACCCGATGCAACGCAGCCCGGAACCCGTGCGATTTGAAATTGACCTAAGTCTTGTGAGGGCAGATGATTGACGACTTTTGCTACAGCAGCAGCGGCCAAGACTAGCGCGTGGTCGGTTGTCGTCACCATTGAAGGCAGCGGTAACGCAAGCGGTTTATATTATTATTGCAGCCAGGTGCCGACTTTTGCCTTATCTGACACGAACTACCGAGCGTGGATACGGTCGGAAGGTTGGCCGGATATTTTATCTGAGTCGGTTGACGTTATGGGCGGACTACCAGAAACAGGAAGCGTGTCTATTGACCTAGTAGATATTGACGACGCGTTGACGTCAGAGTGGCGCACAGAACGCTCGAGCATTACACGCACCACAGCAGCAATTAACAGCAGCGCGGGCACTGTGACTGTAGAAAATGCGTCAAACATTAGCACGGATGACATTTTATTTTTAGGATTTGAAGCGGTCAAAGTTACAGGCGTGGCAGGTTCTAATGTAAGCATTGAGCGCGGAACGCTTGACAGCGATGCCGTCAGCCATTTGAGCGGTCAAGACGTTTACGCATCAATTCCAAATTTACGAGGCCGAAAAATCAAAGTTTATCTTGCACCGCAAGACGCAGGCAGCGCGGCAGACTTTGAGCTGTTTGGTACGTTCCACGTGGACGGGCTAGCGCTGAGCGATGACCTAAACAGTTACATAGTGACAGGGAAAAGTGCGCTTAAATATCTCGACCGTCTAATTGCCGGAAACCTGAAGGAATACGAATTTACAGTAAACGCTAATCAAAACGATTCACGTCTATTTTTGAACAAAACAAGTTTTGCTTCGTTTGTAGGTTTTGACGGCAATGATGCACTGATGAAATTTGACGACGAAGTAATTCAGGTAAATACTGCAGACGTGGCACCGCAAATTGTCAAAATGACGTCACGCGGGCGCATGTTTACGCAAGCCAATAGCGCAGACATAAAACAAGGGTCAACCGGTAGTCTAGTTCTGGCAGCCAGTGAAGACGTAAACTTGCCGGGCAGTTTTCGGTTTATAGCGGGCGAGACGTGGTCACAGCTATCAGCCAGCGACAAAGCAAACATTACGCGCACCAGTCATTTATGGACACGGGCTGCTCATTTTGTCGATATTTTGTTGTGTATTATGACCTCGAGCGCGGGTGACGATGACCTCGAGCTTGTCAACGCAGATGATACCTACGGCAACTGGTCGAGTTTGTTAGCAGGTGCTGGGCTTGGAATCCCAGCGTCAAAAATTGATTACGCAAGCTTTTTGGAGGTCAAACAGCGCACGCCTAATTACATATTTGACGGGTTCTATCTGACGAGTGAAGCAAAAGCGTTTCGTGAAGTAATAGCCGAGCAGATTTTAAAGCCTATAGGGGCATACATTACCACCGAAGGCGGCAGCATTACGCTAAGAATGCCACGAATCCCGGCGTTAGGTTCTACGCTGACAAACTGGGGCACAGACGAAATATTGACGACACCAACGGGTGAGCGGCAGCGGTTGCCTGATTTGCGCATTAGTCAGAACAGCGGCAACGTCTACACAACCATTAGCTTCAAAACGCGAAACGTGACCGGTGGTGAGTCAACCATAACATTCAATGACGCAAGTTTTGAGGGGTTTGGTAGCGGTCGCAATTATTACGCAAAAGAAGACCAGGCACTTGAACTAGAGATAAACGGTATGATTTACGACGCCACGGAAAACGCACTTAATCAGCTAGCCATGCGCAAGCTGTTTCGGTTTCGGCGTCCAATGTGGGCGATTACAGCAAGCACAGCACTTGACCAGTACGCACGATTACCGGGCGACCTTATTGGACTTACACATAGTGACTTACCAGACACAGCGACAGGCGAGCGCGGCTGGTCAAACGTACCGTGTGAGATTGTAGGGCGTGAGTTGCGGGTCAATGATGACGAAGTGATTTTGCATTGGTCTTTGGTCGCATTTCCACAAACAAGAATTGGACGCATACCACCGAGCGGATATATTGAGACAGTGAGCGGGCCAGATGGCAGCGGTAATTATCAAGTAACGGTTGCGGCAAATTTATATACTGACCCTAACGCGCTAGGCGGATTACCGACAGATGACGCGGGAGCTTTTCGCGTGAGTGATGTGGTGACAGTATTAGACACAGATGGCAGCGACGCGAGCGGCGCAAACACGCAAGAAGTGCAGAGTATAAGCGGTCAGCGAATAGTCATCGACGGTAATTTTGCGGGGAATCTTGCGGCGGGTCAAGTGCTCGTTTTTGCAGACCGAGCTGACGCAATTGGCGCACAATACAACTTTTTTGTGTATGAAGCAGCAATGACAGACAGTCCGCCAAACATCGGGTCAAGCAGTGACGAGCCGTGGAGGTATGGCGAATAGTGAGCGTGAGCAATAAATCAGAATTTGCAGGTACCTATGGGTGCCTCGATACTGACGCACTAGCCGACGGGCAAGCGACACACAGTCACGCACTTAGAGAGCTGACAAGAAGCGTTAACCGGCTGCTACAAATGCGTGAGCCAGTAATAAACGTTGTTTTTGACGCGAGTACAGACGGCGGCGAAATTACGCTTGGGTCAAATTTTGGTTATATTAACGCGGTGCGTTTTGGCTCTTTGATTTTTGGAGAAAACTTGTTTTTTTCAAAAAAAGCGAACCATCGATATATTGACGTGCGAGTCATTGCAAAGCTGACACAAGATTTCCCTTTTACTTTTCATGTAGAAACGTCAGAGACACAGTTGACGGGTGCGCCAGAAAGTGAGAATCCTGGGTTTTTGCGCGTTATTGGAAGCGGAAATTATCAATCTTACGAAATAAAAAACGTCCCAGTGTCAGCAAATGAAGTGGAAAAAATAAATATATTTTTGCAAGGAAGCAGTACAGACAACTTAGGAGACACAGCAGTAAACGGTGCCCCAAATTCTGGAAACGGGGATTTTGCTTTTAATTTGCAAACAGGTGAGCTTATTGTTAACGGCGCAACCTGGAACACCGGCAACACTACTTCTGCAAACTGGGCATTGTCGGGAAAGAATTACGTAGTAATTCGCGACTACACAACAAGCGCGGCAATTTGCGAACCTAGAAAAATTACGCAAGTTTACAAACTAGGCTCTACTCAAACGAACAAATTGTATTTTGAACCAATTCCGAATTCAAGAAACAGGCAAGTAGTAAACGACGCAGCAAACCCTGCTTATTCGTGGGAAATACAAGAAGCTGGCAAATATAGAATTGCCAATGTCTCTGCGTATAGTAAATTGCAGGTAACATAATGACGTTTGACGGGAAAAAATACAAGCTAGCGAACCCAGTGCAGGCGTCAGCGTATCATCCTCACGCAAACATGCAAGCGCAAGTTGTTGGGGAAAATTTGCGGAATAGTTATTTTGCAGCGCAGCAGAACGCGCGGTTTGTTGGTCAAGTGCAATTTCAAAGCAATTACGCAAGTCCATTACTTGAAAGCAATTTTATGATTGAATCCGTGAATCTTACTAAAATTGCGAAAATAAACGCATATTTATCTGAAGGATTTACGCATTTAGTCGCGTCAATTTCTTTTGGTGTTTCAAGTCATTTTCCTACAAACATATTTCACCGACTTGTTATTACAAACGAAAGCGCAGAAGCCTTAACAGGAAGCACGTCAAAAGTAAGCAGGCCTGCCGGTGTGAGCGGGTACACATTTGGTCAAGCTTTTGGAAACAATGCAGGTCTCGCGCCGGGATACAGGCAAGGGCAAGCAATTTGCGAAGTCGTGCTTGAACAAGCGTCAGGCGCAAAAATTACTTTAAACGAAGAATTTGCAATAGAGGTGCAGGGCAACGCAAAGAATTCAATAAACTGGCAAGACAGAATCCCTGATTTTCCTGGAACAGATTTTACATTTTTAGAGTCAGAATTATATAGGCCAATGTTCGTGTCTTTGTGGCTTGAGGCGAGGGCTTTATGATGGCAAAAGAGCAAGCAAAAGCAACCATTGACCCAAACGGCCTGGTTTTAGGCGGTCATATATTCGAGGAAGACGCGCAAGCCACCATCAAAAATGCAAATTGGGTTTTTGGCAACCGTCCGACGTGTCACTTATCGCAACAAGTCGGTGCAGAGCTAGACGGCAGCGGCGACGAAGTAAAACCGGCAACGTTAGGTGTTGAGTTTAGAGTCATCGCTAGTGGTTCTGTGCGCGTTTTTATGTTCTACATTTATGTCGAACCAGAAGTAGTGACTTTAACAGCTGGCGCAACGTGCTACATGGTAGGTGGCACTTCAGAGGTGAAGTTTGTCATTGGGAACACTAATCAAACAATTTCCTACGACCAAAGCGCGGGCGATAGCGGCGCAGAGAAAACGGCAAGTTTTGCCACCGCTGACACGGGAACAGGTTGGCTATTGTGCGAAGTTTACATTGAGAAAAAGACGAGCACAGACAAGCAAACCCTACATTCTATTCGAGTGCAGAATAATTCAATTACTAGCAGCTTGCCAAGCCCGGTGATTGAGGGCGATAGTGAAGTTATGGACGTGCAAGAAGAAGGCAGCGCGGTCGTGTTGAGTGCTCGTAAGCTAAACTTTACGGGGAACGCGATAACAGCGACCAGCGGCGGCTCAGGGGTGGCTACGGTCAACGTGACACCGCCAAAGGCATTAGTGCCCGAGCAAACGAGCATCACGGGCACAGCTTCAACGCAGGTAGGCGCAGTCTATTTGAAAGCGGCAACCTACACAATACGGGCATTCTTTGGTGAGACAGCAGGAGCGCACACAGCGACGCTCAAGATTGACGCAAACGGCGGGTCTAATTTGCACACGTTTACAAGCAGCGCAGCGCCGGCAGCGGTTAGTCAATCGAACGTGGTAGTAAGCGCGGCGGGCTGGTTTGATATTTCTATGTTTACAGATAACGCATCAGGCGTGGCAATTTGCCAAGGTCTTGAGTTTGAGGGGTAAAAAATGGCAGAAAAAGGCAGAGCGGCAATTCTCTATGAGACATCTTTAGCGAGCGCAGACGAAAAATTTAGCGAGGTATTTCAAAATGTACCAGGGGCTACTGGCACTATGGTTAAGTTTTTGGCGTTAGGGTCAGGTGGTACGGTCAAGCTGTATCAGCGCATGATAGCTAGCGGTAAGTTCATATTGGTTGAGTCTTCGAGTATCACAGCGGGCACGGATAACGCGGTTATTATAAATCTAAACTATGCTGACGACATCAAATGTAGTTTTACACCGGCAACATTTGGCGACGTGACATTAATTGAAATCAATGCGCAAAGCAGGGGGGGAAGATGACAGCGAAAAAAATTGAAATACCTGAGGTTATTGCAACAGGGTTACTTGAGGCAGCAGGCAAAGTGAGGCTGACAGATGACTCTGACGACAGTAAATATATAGATATGGCTGTATCTCCAAATCGCAACTTTACAATTACGGAAGCGGACAACCTAATAGTGCAAGGGCGAGATACGCATACTTTTGTTCAGGTGCAGCGGGCAGGCGATACAGCCGACAACACCAACAGCGGTCTGAGCCTAGGCGTCAATGGAAATGACGCGTATATTTACAATAGAGCGGGAACGGGAAAGCTTTATTTCGCGTCAAGTGACAGCAACGCCATAACCATTGATGCAGCAGAAAACGCGACGTTCGTGGCTAACTTGAGCACTAACGGCGCGGCAACGCTTGGAGATGCAGCAGACGACGCGCACACTGTAAACGGTACGCTCGCGCTAGCTTCAGAGCATGCAACAGGGCCAAGCGCACCAGCAGCGGGCGCGGGCGGCATTCTGTACGTTAAGACTGATGGAAAGCTTTATTATATTTCTGATGACGTCGCAGAGACAGATATGACAAGCGGCGGCGGCGGCGCTGGTTTGACTGTTTTGTCAAAATCAAACACAGACAGCCCGTACACGGCAGCGGCGGGTCAGTTTGTTGAAATTACAAGCGGGCCATTTACGTTGAATTTACCAGCAGCAACTACCGCAGGTGACGTCATAGACGTGTTTATTAAGGACGCGTTAGCGAATGCAGTAACTATTTCACCAGATGGAAGCGATACTATTAATTATAGCAGCGCCGATTTGCGCGTAAGCGGCAACGCTCGAGTTAATTATACATTTGTTAGCAGTGGCGCAAACAATTGGTTTATCAGATAGGAGCACAAAAAATGACTACAGGAATTCAAGGCAGAAAAAGCTCATTGTTTTTACCGACATCATCAAGCGCAACAAGTGATTACCTGTCTTTGGCTAATCAGGGCACGGGAATAGCGAACTTGTCACCTAATTCAGACGAGCCGTTTTCTATTTCCGCTTGGTTTTTTACTGAAGAAACTGGAACACAAACAATTATGTCTAACGTGGTAAACAGCGCAAATGACGGCTACTGGTTTGGTTTAAACGGCGGAAAAGCTAGTTTTAAATGGTCAAACACAGGCGGCTTCCCGCAACTTACATCATCTGGAAACGAGACAACATACTATGGCGGCCCCTGGGTACATATGATTGTAACCTACAACGGCGGCGGAAATGCTACAGGTCTTACGCTTTACACGAACAACGCGTTTGCGGTTGCTGGGCCTAGCAGTACAATTGGCACAACAACAAACGCAACCGACGACATAAGAATTGGGCAAGGGTCGTTAGGCGGCTTTAAAGGTTGCGTAAGCAATGTGTCGTTTTGGGACAAAGAGCTAACACCGGCAGAGATAGATTATATTTATCATGGTAATGACGGCGGTCGTGGGCCGGGTGACCTAAATTACCACCCATCATTTAGCAACTGTATTGGGTGGTGGCTGAGTGATAATGCTGACGATGACAGTTCTACAATTTACGATTCGACAGCAAACAGTCGAAATTTTACGGTTAATGGCAGCAGCTCCGTGCTGCGTAGAATGTCACCTTGATGAAAATAACAGCACATTTCACAGCAGCAGAGCTAACGACAACATTAACAGGCATTGCAAATTATCCAAACTTGGGTAACACGTGGTGCAATTTGACACGGCTATGCTGCACGGTGCTTGAGCCATTGCGGGCGTTGGTTGGTCCTTTGCGCGTAAACAGCGGTTACAGGTGCGAAGCGGTAAACGCGGCGGTTGGCGGCTCGAGTAACTCCGCGCATTTGTACGGCAGAGCGGCAGACATTGTGCCGTTGACACCAGGCGAAAATGCACTTGATTTGATTCTAACGCTGGAAGAATCACTGATTGATTTTGACAAAGCCATTCTTGAGTATCGAGGCAATCGACCTTGGCTGCATGTACAAGTTAGAGACGCAAGCCGGCAAAATCGGCGGATTTTGCTGATGAGTCTTAAGCCTGGTGAGTTTGTGCCATTTGATGAAATTGATTCTAGGCTTGACGAGTGGCGCAATGGGTAATTTGCTGAAATGGTTGTCAGCAATTGGCGGTTTTATTGCGTCAATTTTTGCGGTCAAAAAGCACATAGAGCGCGCAGCAGTTGCCCGTGACCGGCGTCAGCTAGAAAAAGCGGTCAAAACCGTAGAAAAGCAGCTTGCACGCAAAGACGCAGAAATTGACAGCCAAGCAGCGGAAAAAATAAAGACTATTCAACAGGCTGCAGAAAAAGCACTAGCAAAACCGATAAAAACCGGCGCAGACGCAAACGCGCTGATTGCAAGTATAGGCGACGAATGAAGTTGACGACGGCAGCACTTGCGGCAGTTTTGGCGGCATTGCCTAGCCACGTGTTAGCGCAGTGCGCACCAGCGGCAGAGCTAAACCCTTGCGAGTTGGCATTATATGAGGCCGCAACAGAATTGCAAAAACGCCGAAAAACTTGTGGTGTCATGCTGAACGCTTGTCAACAAAAGCTAGAAGCGCGTACCGCGACAGTTGTCAAAACGCTGGTCAAGCCGTGTCCACCGATGCCAGCACCGGGTAACGACTGGAGCGTGCTGGTGACGACAGGGGCGGCAAGCTTGGCAATCGGGCTCCTGTTGGGGCTTATTGGGTCATGACATGCACAGATTTGTTGTATCTCTTGATGACGATAAAAAGCGCGTTGAAGTCACAGGCCCGTACCAATTGCAGCAAATGCGCAAAAGAGGCGAGTTTTTAGATAAGCATTGGTGTTTTGACCTAAAAACCAAGGAATGGTTACGAGTTGCGGACATGATTGCCAAGTGTAGACCGAGCACAACCTACGAGATTGTTGAAGAAGTTGACCAAACCATAACCGATTTGGGAGACTTAGCGCAGGAAATCCGGGAGCTTTTAAAAAATGGCTAATCAAGAATTTAGTGCAGTTCAATTTGGAAAGCTAATGTCATCCGTAGAAACGCTGGTGGACACGATGAAACAAATTCAGACAGACCTGGGCGGACAGCGTGAAACAAACGCGCAATTGCAGGAAAAGCTAGGGACGCATGAAAAAAGCGTCTCAGAAATGCGTTTGTTGTTGACCGGAGCAGACGGCCAAAGCGGGCTGCTAGGTAGGATGACAGGCCTTGAGCAAAAGTTAGATTCAAGTACATCGGAATTAGTTGAGTTAAAAAAAGCATTTAGCGACACCAGAGCGTTAGTCATCAAAATCGGCCTAGCAGCTGGCGTGAGCGCGACAGGAGCCACAGCGGGCGTGTCTAAAATATTGAATGTATTCGGCATGTAGTTTTTTGCTTTTTGTACTTGTAAACAGGTACAGATGTAGCTATGGTGTCAGCCATGGCGAAAGACAACACAACAAAATTACTTTTAAAACTTTTGAAGCACTATGAGCTCATGCTCGGTTATATTGCAAATCAGACAAGCGGCTGCACAAACGCGAGAGAGCGCAGAGGGCGCATGAAATTGAATGTGCTGGACAAGCGGCGTGTTTTTGTTGAGCAATCGCGCAAGCTTTTGAATGATTACTTACTGTTAGACGATAACCGTGAGGTGTAACGTGCGTTTCAGCGGCGCAGATTATCGCACAGAGCGTGACCAGGCGCGTTTGAGCACACAGCTCGAGCGCGTCAAAGATGCAATGATTGACGGGCAGTGGCGAAAACTGCAAGAGATTGCAGATTTAGCACAGGCACCGCAGAGCAGCGTCAGCGCACAGTTGAGGAATCTACGAAAGCCTGAATTTGGCTCGTGGCTGGTTGACCGGCGGCATATTGACCGGGGCTTGTATGAATATCGGTTGCGGGCACAAACTCAGGCCGATTTATTTCAAGCAAGAACAGTGAAGCCGACGCGGGCAGAAATGCGCGAAGGCTTTGAACAATTGAGAACAATGGCGAAATTTGCCAAGTCGCAGGGGTTTCAATTCGGCCCTGTGCTTGTGAAATTTTGCCAGGAATTAGGAAGAAAATATGACAAGTAGAAAAGAAAAAAGCCCCAAGGCTGTAAGCCTCAGGGCTAGGCGAAATGACGCGGAGTGTTGCCATGAGTGAAGACTCAAAAACCGCTCATCAAGTAGATTTTGCAATCACTGAGGCATTGCTGTCAACCCACGCGGGCCGGTTAGCATTGATGTCTTGGAGAAAAACGGACTGGGGCCGGGCAGCGAGAGAGGCGCACGAGGTAACGAGCGTGCTCGCATTGCTTGACGACGACAGGAAGCAGGCAACGGCAGAGTTTAGGTGGTGCGAGATTGAACAACAGCTTTTGAAGTTTTTTGCACGAACACAGGTTAATTCTGTCATGGCAATGTTGACAGAATATGTCAAAATGGAGGTTTTAAATGACAACTAAAGGTGTTGTGCGGATTCACGGCAAACAATACAGAACAGTTGCGCGGCGAGTCGCTGATTTTAGAGCGAATTACGCAGCTTCCGACGGCTGGACGATAGCTTCAGACATTATCGAACTTTCAGACACGCATGCGGTTATAAAAGCGAGCATTGTCAACCCAGAGGGCCGCGTAGTGTGTTCAGGGCTGGCAAGAGACGCAGCAGGGGACAGCTCCCGTCACAAGTCAGCATTTTTGGAAATATGCCAAACAAGCGCAATTGGACGAGCGCTTGCTCTGTTTAGTCTTGAGACGATGGGAGAAGAATTAGAAATTGCCAGTGCGAACGAGGTACAGCCAGCGGTTGAGGCACAGGCCAGGCCACCGGCAAAAGAGCAGCCAGATTTAGAAGTTGTGCAGCTAAAAAAAGCATTACGGGAAAAATACATTTTATTTAGGGACGAGTTTCAGGATGACTTGTTTGAATACGTAGACCGGAAGCTGTGCGAGTCTGACAACGTTGAAGACCTGAGAAAAGCGCTAAAGACAGCGGAATATACGGAGCGAATGACAATAGAGGATAAGAGATGAGAAACCACGTGATACTTTTTGGAAACATAGGCAAAGAGCCAGAATACCGAGAATTCGGTGATGGCAATGGCGTGCTTAATTTTAGCGTGGCCACGCGAGAAAGTTGGTTGAAAGACGGCGAATGGCAAGAGCGCACCGAGTGGCACAAGGTGGCAGTGAAAAGCCCGAAAGCCGAGCGGCTACACAGAGTGTTGAAGAAAGGGTCAGAAGTTACGGTGCACGGGAAGCTGGCGACCAGGGAGTACCAGAAACACGACGAGAAAAGGTATATTACTGAAATTGTCGTGACAAAAAGCGCGGCGCATAACGTGTTCATTCACGGCAAGCGTGACCAGCAGGAAAGCCAGGGGCACAGCAGCATTGGCGGGGGTTTCGATGGCATCCCATTTTGATTTGTATGTCCCAGTCGAATTAGTGTCAGAGGCTAATCAGCGCGAACACTGGGCGGTCAAGTCTAAGCGTAAGAAACGCCAGCGGGAGCTTGTGCGGCTGTATTGGAAGCTATCAGGGTCACCGACGGTTGAGGCTCCCATTAAAATGAAACTTGTCAGACTGCACACCAGCAGAAGAAAAATAAGAGATTTTGATAATCTGATTGGCAGCTTCAAGGCTGTTATCGACGAGGTGTCTGAATTGCTAGGCGTGGACGATTCCACAATACGCTGGCCAGAGCTTAGAAGCGAAGCATTTAGCCAGCGGCAAGCGGTGCAAATGGGTTGCCGTATTGAGGTGGAACGATGGACGGGCTAACGAAACGACAAAGTGAGTTTTTGGCGGCCTGGGTTGAACTGTGGACAGAGAACCAGGCACCACCAACAGTGCGAGAATTGGCCGCTGTGGACTGCTGGAATGCTCAGCAGCTGATGACGCAGCTGATTGATAGAGGCTATTTGACGCGCATTGAAGGCGTTTCACGTGGAACACGGCTTACAGATAAAGCCAGACAAGCATTAGAAGAATAAAAAAAGGAAATAGGCGAAATGGGGATAGAAGATATAAGGCTGAAACTTGACGTTTTAGAACATCCAAAAATCAGGGAATTACAAGATATTTTTGAGGAGATAGAGCCAAGACTCGGAGCGGTGGCGTTTTGTAGTTGGCTCAGGTTGATAATTCATGCAGCAAGAAATTGCCAGGATGGCCATCTTCAGATGACCACCAGGCGTCTAAAATCGACAGCACGATGGGCAGGCAGCGGTGACCAGTTCGCGGGGGCATTGGTGGAAGTTGGACTTTTAGAAAAAACAAAGGAGGGGTTTTTACTGCATGATTGGCAAGACCATCAAGAATATGTGGCTAATACGTCGCTGAGGGTAGCCAAGGCAAAAAAGGCAGCAGCAGCCAGGTGGTCAGGCGAAAAAGAAGGGGTAAGCGAGCAAGAAAATGCTACGAGCATGCCAGGGGCATGCGGCAAGCATGCTAAAAATCAATCAAGCAATGCCCCAACCATAACCAACCTATTACCTAAACCTAAACCAAAGACCAAAGACCAAGAACTTGATGCTCTTAGCATGCTTCCTCCATATTTAGCAGAAGGCGAGCATGCTAGTAGCATGACGCACGGCGTTAGCCCAGAAACGCCAGAGCGCAAAGACCTTATTGCCTGGTTCAATAAAAACTGTTGCCCACCGTTCAAAGCAAACAAGACCATGGGCAAGATAGCTATTGGCGCGGTTGGTAAATTGTTGGATTTTTTGAGAGAGGTGCATGGTGTAAACATGGACGAGCGGCGTGAGTTCGAGCGCTTTATGCACAAAGCGGTGAAAGCCTATCAGAGCACCGATTCTATCCCTTGCAGTTGGGGGCTTCTAAACGTTTGCAAAGAAGAAAATATGGTAAAAATTCTCGACGGCGTTTACGAGCCACGCGATGACGCTAGCGACTGGGGCCAGCAGATGAGAGCCAAAGCTAAGGCGGGTGTCAAATGAGGATATGCGACTATCAGGATTGCATTGATGCGATTCAAAAATACACCGACTTTTTCACGCAGAACGTTAACGGCAGGGCCAAAGAGGCATGGTTGCACGAGCTGTACCGATTGCGGCCACGATTTGACGTAGTAGACGCAGCCATTAGGCGATGTGCTGAAAACGACACAGGGCCGTCCTGGGCGCGTCTTAGAGCGGCAATAAAAGTGGAACAGAGGCTAAGTGGCGGGAACGATTACGACGCAGCAGAGGGCCAGTCAGAAGCTTACAAGGAATTCAGCCGAAAATACAAAGCAGCGGGCTTATATCGGGAGCCACTAGGGGAATTACCCGAGGTGCCAGGGGATAGGATTACGACACCAGAAACGGCGCGAATTCATTGGCGATTGATAAGGAAAATTCACAGCGGCAAGTTGAAATGCCCTGAGCAATGGAGAAAGCACGACGTGAGTAAGCCACATGATGAAGAAAGCCGCTGGTATTGGATACAGTTTGAAAATGAGGCGTCTCTATGAGTGAAAGAATTACTTTCGGGTCACTTTTTGCGGGCATTGGCGGGATTGATTTAGGGCTCGAGCGGGCGGGCATGGCTTGCGCTTTTCAGGTTGAAATAAACGATTTTTGTCAAAAAGTGTTATCAAAGCATTGGCCAAAGGTTCAAAGGTTTGCCGATATCCGTGAATTATCCGGGGCAGATTTGCCAAGAGTTGACGTTTTGGCGGGCGGTTTTCCGTGTCAAGATTTGAGCAGCGCAGGAAAAAAGGCGGGTATTGACGGTGAAAAATCGGGATTATGGGCAGAGTTTGCCAGGCTGGTTTGCGAAATACGACCCCAAGCGGTCATTGTGGAAAACGTCCCAGGGTTGTTTGTTTCAGGAATGGCTCGAGTACTCGGAGACCTGGCCGAGCTCGGGTATGATGCACAGTGGGACAGCATATCAGCGCACTCGGTCGGTGCCCCGCATATCAGAGACAGAGTGTTTATCCAGGCCTATTGTTGCGACACCGACAAAGACAGCGAATCAATTGGCGCCTTCGATGGTAAAAAAACACAGGAGTTGTGCGCATCTTGCGCAGTATCCGACGCCGACGGCGGCGAGTTGCGGCAGCAGCGGCAACGGGACAGGAAACAACAAAGAAAGCCGGGGGCGGTTATCACTCGAGGCTATGGCAGCAAAAGGCGAGCTCACACAAAATCAAACTACTGGGAAGCTGAACCCGGAATTCGTCGAGTGGTTGATGGGCTTCCCAATCGGATGGACAGAGTTAGAGCTTTAGGCAATGCCGTAGTGCCTCAGTGTGCGGAAATTGTAGGGCGTCAGGTTATAGAGGTTTTAAATGAACAGAAAAAAATTTGATTCAATTGGGCAGCTTCACAAATACAAGAATGTCATTGATTGGAATCGTATTGTTGATAACGGCGTCAGGTATAAGCAGAAAAATGCTGACATGACGGAGTTTTATAGACGACAAGCCGCACGAGATGCGGGATATTTACTCGGCAAGGCTGTGAAACAAGCCGCTAGAATGGCAGGGCTTGAGATATCTGGACAGCTGGCAAGGCTGCTTAGTGTTATAAACGGGGCAAGTTTCGACGAAGTGCGAGCGCGCGCTAAAGATTATCGATTAGCGGGCAAGGTAAAGCAATGAAGGGGCACGAGTACAGGGACAGAATCGCAGAATTTATTGTGCGGAATTTTGAGCAACGCGGGGTCAAGGTGTACAGCGAGGTAAGCGTTGGCCGCAGCGTCGGCGGTACAGCGCGGCGGGTTGATTTGTTTTTATTTGACCGGCAGCAAAACAAGGCATGCGTGATTGAGTGCAAGTTGCAAGAGAGCACAGGGACAGCAGACCAAAAGCTGATGTATGCGTTGGAAGATATTGAGGCTTTACGATTGCCGGGGTTTATTGTGTACGCGGGCAAGGGAATCAGTGACGGAATACGTCACAAGCTAGAGTGTGCAGCCAGCGCGGTCTATGCTTTGCCGAGAAAGAACCAGGTATTTATTGAGCCGAACGTGGCCGAGTTGGTGCAGGCGTTAGCGTTGGAGTTTGGTTGGTTTGATTTATTGGTTCAGGGCAAGGAAGCGGTGAGACTTCAGGCCGAGCAAGTGAGCGCGTTATGATGAATTACATATGTGAGCACGGTGAGAAGGCGTGGGACTGTGCAGAGTGTCACGATGACGCGAGGGCGTTGAGTGAGCTTCAGCAGTTTGGCACGTTCATTCCGCAGGTGACTAGATGCAGTAAGCACAGGCTTGTGCCACTTACGGAGCATTGGGACTGTATTATCTGCACGTATTCAGCGAAGATGGACGAGGAAAGCGACACAAAAAACTAGTAGTGGCGTCAATTGTGGCACTTGGAAGGCCTATAGGGTATGCTAGGGGGGATTTAAG
>TARA_R100000697_G_scaffold69423_2_pt1 | contig 25480 bp, 27 predicted proteins | sample TARA_R100000697 | Tara Oceans TARA_R100000697 (sample SAMEA2622788) | marine metagenome | biome: marine biome (ENVO:00000447); feature: surface water layer (ENVO:00002042); material: "saline water (ENVO:00002010), including plankton (ENVO:xxxxxxxx)" | depth 5 m
ATCTTAGGAACAACGATTGTTTTTTCCTTTATAAAGGTTGGCATATGAGCCATGTAAAAGACAACTATGACTTTGATAGGTATTCAATATGGAATCCAGATATTAAAGATGTAGTTTTTGAAACTTTAAAACTTTCTAGAGTAGGAACAAAAGAATTTAAAACAATAAAAAAAGCTAAACAATGGATTGATAAAAATGCAGAGTTTCAATTTGATAAAGGGTAAAGTAAACACAAACACAAAACAGTGGCTTCGTAGCTACGAAAACTGGGAGAGCAAACAATGGCAAAGCGACTTATCGAAGGTAAGAAAAAATCAAAAGGTAAAAGGTATTCGCATAGACCTGTAAGGGCTAAAAATGTTTACTTTGATGAGGTAGACAGAAAATGGTATGGTAAAAGTTAGGAGTTGACATGGAAATAATTGTCATGGTATACAGAATTATAGTAATTTTTATAGGGAGTTTTTTAATATGGTTAATGATGTAAACAAAAGGTTTAAAGAAAACTTAAGAGATATTGTCGGAGATTGTTTCTTCAGCGTCAGGTATTATTCACAAAGTAAAGGTAGATACGAAAACTATGGAAGCCTACTTTTAAATGTCAAGAAACATTTAAAGGGTGGCGAAAGCACAGCTAAAGATTACACTTTTACTGCTTACGACTTGTCAGCCAAGCACTACAGAAGTTTTGTCATCAGAAAAACAGCTTTTGTCAAGTGTGGTAAATTGTATACACAAGACGCAATTTTGTCAGGTAAAAAGAATGGGAGTGTATGACATGTCATTTGACCCTAAAAATGAAAAACCTTTGTCAGCATATACAGACGAAGAATTGCTTGCTTTCTTAGGTATAGAAAGCACACTTGAGGATGTTTTTCGTAACTACAATATGACTGATGAAGAAAAAAGAGAATTCTTACTTGAGAAAGCAGAGGAAAAAAATCAAAAATATTATTGACAAGGTTTTATCTGTAATATATAAAGGGATGTATAGGAGAAAAAACAATGGAAAAATTAGCCCAAGATTACGACACAAAAGCAGACTTGATTGATGAGATAAGAACTTTATTAGATAGCAATGAAGACAACAAATATTGTGATGAGCACCAATTAAAAGATTATATTAAAATTGTGCTTAAAAAAATATAATGACTTATAAATTTGTAACTAATACACAGTCAAAAAAAGTGGGAGCAATGCCTACTTCTTACAGTCCAAGACAAACTTGTCCTGCTTCTTGTAGCCTCAAAAACAATGGTTGTTATGGAGACAACTTCCCTATTCGTTTACATTGGAATAGATACAGCCAAGATAATAATGACAACTGGTCAGAATTTGTAAAACAAGTTTCTTACTTTAGAAAACATAATCGTGAAGGTTTATGGCGACACAATGTTGTCGGTGATTTGGTAGTTAAGAAAAACAAGATTGACGCCAAGAAACTAAAACAACTTGTAAAAGCCAATAGGGGCGGTAAAGTTATTTGTTATACGCACCACCACACAACAGTCTCAGGTAAGAAAAGAAAATTGTCAGCCCATAATTTAAATTTAATTAGGTACGCAAACAACAAAGGATTTACTATTAATTTGTCAGCCGATACACTTGAACAAGCCGACATTTTGTCAGATACCAAAATCCCCACCACTGTTGTTTTACCATTTACCAAAAAACAATTTGAAAAAATGGAAGTTGATTTGTCAGCCGTTAAAACTCCTTTAGGTAAGAAAATAACAATATGCCCAGAGCAAACTCAAGGGATAAAATGTTTGGATTGTAAACTTTGCTCACATACAAAAAGGAAAACAATAATTGGATTTTTTAAACATTAATGCTTGACTACCAAAACGAACACCCTGAAGGTGATAATTAGAAAAAAGGGATTTCCCCTTTTATAACATAAGGAAAAAATTATGGAAAATGATAACATACAAAACCCAGTTCAAACAGATATTGAGGACTTTACAAACCCAACGCCACAACATGGCACAACAGAAGTTGACCTTCACAACCCCAACCAAGAAAGCAGCCAAGAGATTTTGCGGACTGACTGGGATAGTCAATTTAAAATTCATTCTGATATAAATGACCATTCAATCTTTAAAAGTAAATTTTCAGAGGGTGATGTTTATGGATTAAATCCCTACACCCAAAAATTCGAGAAGGTTGAAGGACGGAAGGGCATTTTCAGAGATGAGGAAAGCGAGCAAAAATTTTCTTTTGTTAGCCTGCCTAGTAAGGACTACAAACTAGTTGACCACTTGCCATTATTTGAAGAAGTAACAGACCAACTTGTTGAGTGCGAGGACATATCTACAGCTAGGGTTCATATTGAAGACCGAACCTATGAAGAAGATACCAAAGCAATCCGAACAATTCACCTTCTTGACCATGAAATGGACATTGAAGGAACAGGCAAGTTAAACATGCGAATCGATGTATTGAACTCAACAAACTCATCATGGAAATTTCAAGTGTTTACTGGTGCTTATCGTGATTATTGCCGCAATTCAATGGTATTCGGTGGCGAAAGGCAATATTACGCTATGAAAAAACATACCTCAGGATTCGATTATAAAGAGGAAGTAAGCAAAATTAAAAATGCTGTTTCCAACTTTGCAAATCAAGGTGATGTTTTTAGAAGGTGGCTCAATACAAAGGTGACTGATGAGCAGGTAATTCATTTCTTTAAAGAAGTGCTATGTAAGAAAAAACTTGCTGACAATGTTCAATTACAAACAGCAGTCGACAATGATGAAGACATTGAAAAACAGTATAATCAAAAAGAGTTGGGCTTTCTTATTCATAAATGGGAGGAAGAGTTAAAGACTGGTATGAGCAGAAACTTATACACCCTTTACAATGCCTTGACAAACTGGTCAACGCACGCTGGCACTTCCTTAGATAGTTATGAAAATGAAGAAGGGCAAATTAAAACTATGCACCAAAAAAAGGGCAAAATGCACGAGACGAGACTAAGACGAGAAGGTCGAGTATTGAAGGCAATCGATAGTCCTTTATTTACTGAATTGGCTAGTTAGTTATGTATGAGCTAATCTCAGGCATTTACAGGGCTGTACTGGTCATTTTAGGTATAGCCCTGTTGGGGTTTATCTTTTAACAATAAGGAGTGATTAATGACTTTAGAACAAAAAAATGAGCTGAAACTTTACACCATGACAATAAAAAATCGTCTTGAGTGTATTGGCAAATCAATCATGGAAAACAATAGCACCCTTAAAAGTGCCGTCGAGGATTTGATGAGTATCAAGGCAAAGACTGACTATATGATTGACAATTTAACTGAAGAATTTGGAGGTATAAAAAAATGACTGGTGCTAGGAATAGACCACAGACTAAAGCAGAGAAAAAATCTCAAGATACATTCCTTGACATAATGAAAAGATTACAGACTTGGATGAGCGGAGAGTTTGAAAGTTGTCATATTGCCAGTCAAATTGCAATCATGGGCACATTCAACGAATTGTCTTTTAATGTCACTGAGCATGTTTCTAGGACATTAATGGAACTGGACAAGGAAGTGCGAAAGGATGAGGAAATTCTATCAGAAGAGGACTTTGCCAAAGTAAAGGCATATGCTGAGAGCTTGCATAGAAAGAAACAAGGTAAGCAAGACGACTAATTGCCTACTTCAGTATTTCCCCTGTAGCCCCCTTTGATTAATTTCTTAGGGGGTTTTTTCTTGACCCAGTAAACAAATCAAATTAACTTGAATTTATAAACCAATTACAGGAGAAAATTATGGTTGATAAAAATAGAAATAAAGAAATAAGAAATGAGTTTGATAGTTACACAGAGACATTATTTTCTAGGTATCTACACAGAAACTTGGGTATTTCACCCACAAGGTGCGAATCTTTAGATGACGCCATTGCAAGTTTTCACAGTGCTTTTGCTTATTGTGATAACTTCAACAGGCGTAAAATTGAAAACATGACTGTTAAAGAATTGCTTGCCGTTTATGGTGCTTTAGAAGATTGCAATGACTTTGAATATTTTACAGATGAAGAGAAAGACTTTCTTCTAAGAGTACAGGACGGCTTACGATATAGGAATAAACAATATACAATAGCAAAAGAGAACGGCTTGCTCTCTTCTGATTGTGATAAACCATTTAACAGGGTTATCCAGTACAAACTGGTAAAATAAAAGCCTACTTTCAGAGCTCCCTCCCCATGCCCCCTTCATTAATTTGAGGGGGGTTTTTCTTTGTCCTAAATAATATGTAACTTATTGAACTTATAAGAACTATTGCCCAGTGCCCCCTTTATTACAGTTAAAAAGGACACGCCCACCCCCCCTCGATTGACCCTAAATAATATTAAATTAATTTGTCAAAATGTTCTTTAATGGCGTGTATGTGTGCGAAATGTATTTGATTAATGGTAATGATGTATTGATTGTTTTTTCTAGCTGCTTTTACTGGTGGAATTGTGCAAGGTTTAAAAAAGGAAGACTATGTAATTAATTAAAAGATTAATTAAGCATCAAGCAAAATGGCTAATTACAGCCATTCTGGGGTACGCAAGCGACACTACCCCCCACCCACACCTACGTATACACAGATGCCAGATTTTTTTTAATTTTTAGTTAGTTGAGAATAAGTCGCAAGTAGTTTTGCCTACCTTTATATAGGGAACATAAAAAAACCCCCAGTCAAAACTGAGGGATATTAAAAGCCTACCTATATATAGTATTAACCCCAGGAGGGTTAAGTCCATTGTACATGCAAATATTCATACTGTCAAGTAAAATTTTTTTTTTGTGTTGACAAAATGCAACATTAGTTCTATAATAAAGTACATGAAGGGGGTTACCATGAGAGGTAGTATACGTAACCCACAAAGAGCTTGCAAGCCATAGGAAGATGCAACGTTTTTCTCTACCTCTCCCCACCCTTCTGTAGGCATTTAATAAATAATTAGGAGATATAGAAGTGGCAAAGAAACCAACAGCAAAACAAGTATCAGATTTTTTTGAGACGTTAGAGAATCTACAAAAAACAGGCGATTTAAAAGCAGGAGATTTAAGTAAAGGCGTAAGTATGTATGAAACAGGACTGATGTCTAAGCAAAAAATTTTAGATAAGCTTTTAGATACAAAAATGTCTATGTCAGATGCTGAGTACAAAATGGGCACTGACTTAAGAGGTTCAAAAAGTATTAGAGAGACAGCTAAAGCTAAAGGTAAGAAGTTACCTAAAAAATTAAAAGTAGACAGAGAGGGTATGATGTACGGTAGTTCAGTTAAAAAGAAAAAAGGCATGATGGGCGGAAGTATGGTCCATGGTGATAAAAAGAAAAAAGACATGATGTATGGTAGCATGGTTACTAAAAAGAAAAAAAAGAATGGCATGATGGGCGGTGGAAAGATGTACGCATCCATGAATAAAAGATATGCCAACGGTGGTAAAATATACCCATCAAAGGGGAAAATGTAATGTCACTATATGAAAACATAAACAAAAGAAGAAGAAGTGGCAAAAAGATGAGAAAGAAAGGTGACCCAGGTGCACCTAAAGAAGAAGATTTTGCTGCTGCAGCCAGAACAGCCAAGAATATGAAAACTGGTGGTCTAACTGACCTAAGCGGTGACGATAAAGTTACCAGAAAAGATTATCTTATTCAAGTAGGGGCTAAAGGATTTAAAAAAAATATGGACATGGGCACAGGCGGTAACGTATGTAAGACCAGAAGAAAAATGTCTATTGGTGGCAAAATGAAAACCTATACGTCTGAAGGTAAGAAGTATGGTGGAAGTGCTAATATGCCCAACCCAAGAAAACCTATGGGAACTACGTAGTGGCTAGAAAAAAAGAAAACCCTATACGTAGAACTACTAAAGGTAAGGGTGCTAATTACCGACCTACTAAGTCTGGTGCAGGTATGACAGCTAAAGGAGTTAGAGCTTATCGTAAAGCAAATCCTGGCTCTAAGTTAAAAACAGCCGTAACTGGCAAAGTAAAAAAAGGCAGTAAAGCTGCTAAAAGAAGAAAAAGTTATTGTGCGAGATCATTAGGTCAACTAAAACGAAGTTCTGCCAAAACAAGAAATAATCCAAACTCTCGCATAAGGCAGGCAAGAAGAAGGTGGAAGTGTTAACATGGCAAAAGGCGTAAAACATTACTTAAGAAATGGTACAGAATGGACTGGCAGTACCCACAAAATGTCAGATGGTACTTTGCACACAGGTAAAACTCATACTAAAAATAGTAAAAAACTATTTCATTTTAAAGATTTATCTGAGACTGCAAAGAAAAAAGCTAGACCATCTAAAAGAGTAGGTGGTCCTATTCAAAACATGAAAAAAGGAACTAAAGTTACAGCAAAGAAAAAGAAGAAAAAAAAAAGCGGTCCTACTCCTAATAACCCTTCTTTGTACGCTAGGGTAAAAGCAGAAGCTAAAAGAAAATTTGATGTTTACCCTTCAGCCTATGCTAATGCATGGTTAGTTCGCACATACAAAAAACGTGGCGGAGGATATAAGTGAGCCTAAAAGAATGGTTTGGTAAAGGACCTAAAGGAGACTGGGTAGACATAGGAGCCAAAAAGAAAAACGGTAAGTTTCAATCTTGTGGTAGAAAGTCTGCTAAAGGCTCTAAAAGAAAATATCCTAAGTGTGTTCCTAGAGCTAAAGCAAACAGAATGTCTAAAAAACAGATAGCTAGTGCTGTAAGACGTAAAAGATCAAAAGCACAAGGAGTAGGAGGTAAGCCTACTAATGTTAAAACCTTTGCAAGAGAAGGTGGAGTTATGAAATATATATCACAAAACAAAAGATACGCCAATGGCGGTAGGGTATATCCAAGATAATGTTAACACCACAACCTAAAAAATCACAAGAGTTAACAAAAAAACAACAAAATTTTCTTGACGCATACTTTGCGGAAGGAGAAAAAACCTTTGGGAATATCACCCAAAGTCTATTGCAAGCAGGCTATTCGGAGTCCTCAAGGTCTTCAGTATCGAAAGCTATGCGACCTCACATTATAGACAGAGCAAAAGAGTTGCTAGCAACGACAACAGCTAATGCAGTAGGACAGATAAAGGATGCTTTATCAGGAACAACAGAAGAACCAATAGCTAGACAGAAACTTAGGTTTGAAGCAGCAACTGACATACTTGATAGGTGTGGTATATCTAAACGACAAGAGGTAGTAACAGAAAACAAACATTTACATGCTGTTGTTTTGTTACCTGCAAAAAAAGCAGAAGCGTTAGACTTATCAGATGTAGAGGCTGAAGCACTTGGAAACACCTAAGAAAGGAAGACCTAAACTCAAAAAAGGAGAGAAAGGTCGATATAGATTATCAGCTAAAGAAAAAGCTCGTAGAGCTGCTCTAGCCCAGTTGCGGTATAGAGATAAGAAGATTAAAAAACACAAGAACCAACTATCGAGGCAGAAACAATTAAAGAAAGAGAAGATAGAAAAGTTCAAACACTTGGACAAGGCGATACAAGGGAAAGCTGCAATGACAGAGGATGTGCTTGCAGATGCTCCTGTAGCAGTGAAAAAGCTTGTTGCAGAACAGGAAGTAGCGTTCAAACCGAATCCAGGTCCTCAGATGGAGTTCTTAGCAGCACCTGAACGTGATGTTCTTTATGGTGGTGCAGCAGGTGGAGGTAAATCATATGCTTTACTTGCAGACGCATTAAGATATGCCCACAACCCAAACCATAGAGGGTTGCTTCTTAGAAGAACATTGGGCGAACTAACAGAGCTTATAGACAAGAGTAGGCAACTATATAAAAAGGCTTTCCCAGAAGCTATATTTAGAGAAAGTAAATCGACTTGGGTATTCCCATCAGGGGCTACGATTTTATTTTCATATTTAGATAGGGACACAGATGTTACAAGATATCAAGGACAAAGTTTTAACTGGATTGCGATTGATGAAATCACGCATTACCCAACTCCTTACGTATGGGAGTACCTTCGTTCAAGACTCCGTACAACGGATCAAAGCATTATACCGTACATGCGTTGCACAGCTAACCCAGGTGGAATGGGTGGTTGGTGGGTTAAAAAGATGTATATTGATGCTGCCGAACCAAATACGCCTTTTTGGGCTAAAGATGTTGAATCAGGTACTATCCTCAGATACGGAGCCTCAGCCCAAGAAAAAGCAGGAAAACCCCTCTTCCAAAGAAGATTCATCCCTGCAAGACTAACGGATAACCCCTATCTTATAGCTTCAGGGGAATATGAAGCTATGTTATATTCTCTACCAGAAGTAGAGAGAAGAAGACTATTAGATGGAGATTGGGATGTTACAGATGGTGCAGCATTTGCTGAGTTTGATCGTACAGTACATGTTGTTGACCCCTTTGAGATTCCTAGGTCTTGGGCTCGTATTAGGGCTGCAGATTATGGTTACTCTAGTCCTTCTTGTGTTTTATGGGGGGCTGTCGATTATGATGGTAACCTATGGATATATAGAGAGCTTTACGGAAAAGGTTACACAGGAGAAGGGTTAGCAGAGAGGATTATGGAATTAGAGTATGATGATCCTACCATGCAAACAGCAGTGCTAGACGAATCATGTTTTAGTAGAACAGGACATGGTTTAAGTATAGCAGAATCCATGAATAGGTTTAACCTAAGATGGATGGCTTCTAACAGAGACAGACTGGCAGGTAAGATAGAGATGCACAAACGTTTAGGTATGAATGATATGGGAGAACCTAGACTTAGAATATTTAATCACTGTAGCCAGTTGATAAGAACTTTACCTACACTACCTCTAAGTAAAACAAACCCAGAGGATGTAGATACAAAAGCAGAAGATCATGCTTATGATGCTTTAAGATATATGTGCATGACAAGATTAGTTAACAGCCCATACTATCATCCTAGGTTTAGAAAACCTAAAGAGTTTGATAGGTATGAGGTGCAAGACCCTATATTTGGATATTAGATGGCAACTAAAACATACGGATATGAAACAATCAAATGGTCTAACTCAGATCAAAGTGATTGGTCTCCTTTGCAAAAAAAGCAATATAAGGCTATGCAAAACAACATAAAAAATCTGCCTAAATCTAATGTAATTGAATCAGGCATGAATATGATAAGTGTTTCTAAAAAAAATGCCAGAGATTTTATAAGTGTCAATGCAGTTTTAGATGAACTAAAAAATATGGGAGATGATTATTATCTTTTAATGAAGATGCAATTACATACAGGAGCTAGAGTAGGTGATCTTAGTTCTTTAAAATTAAAAGAAATAGATTTTGACAAAAACTTAATATATATAGAAAGAGGCAAAGGTGAGGGAGGTTCAGGTAAAAAGAAAAGAATAGTGCCTATGTCTAAAACTATGAAGAAAGATTTAATGGAATTAGTAAAATTAAAAAAATTAAAACCTAATTCTCTGTTGTTTCCATCACCTACAGATATATCAAAACCTGTATCTGATAATGTAGTCTTAGGTAGGCTAGACAAAGTATTACAAAAAAGAGGACCCAACGGTGAAGCCTTGTTTGATATTAAAGTATGGAACAGAGAAAAAACTCATAAATTTAGAAAGGCTTGGGCTACTATGGCTATACAAGCAGGTCTTGATTCTAAATATGTTCAAGAAATATTAGGTCATAAAGATAACTTAATGAAAGTATTTTATGCTTCTGATGCTTTAAATCCTAGAAGTAGTATCATAAAACAATTTGACATACTTCCTGAACAAGCAGACATATTAGATACTCATTTAGATTTTCAAAGACAGTTTTATGAATATGATAGAACTTATCAAAAACATATAGAGATAGATGAAAACATAAAATTAATAAATAGAAAAAAAGAAATTGTAAATAAAAAAATAGTAGAGCAGAATATTAAACAAATAGATTTAAAAACAGACGAAGAGATTTCTAAGTTTACAAAAACAAGTAGGTACAAACAATCAGGTAAAAGTTTTAATCAAAAATTTGCTCCCAGTGTAGAGATACTATCTGTAGACGATCAGGTAGATAGACTAAAACAAATAGAATTAGGTGTAACTTCTGATAAATTAGATATAAAAGTACCTAAAGGTACAAAAGAACCTACTATAGGAAATTTTCCAGACTATTCTACAAAAGAAAAAATAGATAGAGCTAGGATGGGTAATTGGAACAAGGCTGCAATAGCTCAGGCAGTATTTGATAAAAAACAAACAGATGCTATTGATGATATGTATGATAGAGAATCTGAAACAAAAATTAAAAAGAATATAATACTAGATGAAAATAATGCAACAAAAGCTGTAGAAGAATCTATAGATGCTTTAGATTTTAATAGATATAATAATAATGTTAAGAAAATGTTAGGTAATTTATTAGATGAAGCAGCTATATATAAATACAATGCAGGAGACATGTTAGACTGGGATTCTAGTAGTTGGGATAATAACAGTAAAGGTTTGTCTGAAATATTTTCAGGAACAAAATTTTTAGGTAATAAAGGTGCAGAATTAAAGTTAGATAAAAAAGTTGTAAATGATATATTTCTTACTTTAGAAGAAGTTTCTAGATTTGATTATTTAACAAAAAGAATAGTAGACCAATTAGATTATTTACAATATCCTCCTAATGTTGCTAACTCAGGTGCAGAAAGATTTAAATATCAAAAAGTAATGATAGAGGATGCTTTAGATAATTTTTTAAAAACTAAACAAGGTCAAAAATTTTCTGTAGGATATTCCAATCTTTCAGGTAGAGATTTAAATATAAGAGAAATAGTAGATAGAATTGCTATATCTATTCAGCCTATAGGTGATAATAAAGATTTTAGTCATATTAGTAAAGACTATCTTAAATCAGTAATTAATGATAACCCTGATGCTTTTCCTGAAGTTAGTGATAACTTAAAAAGAATATATCCAGAAGAAGTGTTAAACAGAATGAGGCTTGAACCTTATTTACAATTTTTTAATGATCAAGGTATTATAGATGATGTAGTATTTTTTTCTGAACAAGAATTATTAAAAGATGGGGATTTAGAAACTCCATTAAAAGAAAAAATTAAGTTTAAAAAAGATGGCACTGTAGATTTAAGAACATCTACACCTTTTGTTCCTGAAATACGATCTACTGGTTTTAATCAGGTATTTCAAGCTGCTTACCCTGATCCAGACCAAATCGTAGTAGCAAAAGGAATAGAACGAACTGCAAAAAGGTCTGCTGTTATATTTAACGATATAGATGATGTAGAAGATACAACAGAAGGAGATTTTAAACAAACTATAAAAGGTGGATATAAACCTACAAATGAACACAAGTATGTAAAATTATTAAATACTACATTAAAAGGTTTTGGAAAAGGTGCAGCTTTTATAATTCCTTTTTATGGCACTAGTGCTAGAGCATCGGCTATTGGTCTTGAGGCTGCTATAGAATTAGGAACTAGAAGTTATTTTGCTGATATGAGCACTCTAGGTAAAGATGTTTTAGGTAGAAACCTTTTACCAACAGACGAATTAGGGTTTACTCCTAGTGCTGATCCTGAAGAAACAAGAACTTTTTTAGAAAAATCATCACCAGAAGTAATAGCTAAATTAATAAGTAAAACAAAAGCACCTGAAAAAGAAGTAACTACTAGAGAAGTTTATAAAGAAAAACTTAAAGATGTAGGAAGAAGTTTTATTGCAGCAAGTGCTTTCGGTACAGGAGACCCAGATTTTTTTGCAGGTGCAATGGAAGAATTAAGTGAATCTGAATTAGCAGGTGCTGCTCCAGACATTGCAAGAAGAACATCAGATGAAGAAATAACTAAATTTCTTCCTGAAAGAGAAGCTACTGTTCAAAGAAGAAGAGATGCTGCACAAAGAATAGAAGATGAATATGGGGGCAAAATAATTAAAAAATTTATTAAAGACCCTAAAGCAGAAGAAATAAGAAATCAAATGAATAAGTTAAATTTATCAACCAACCAACAAGGAGAAGAAAATGCCGTTAATGAGCAAATACAAACAGGGTGATATGGGTATGGAAAATGAAGCACAACTTTCTAGAGAAAAAATGGAGAGTTGGGTTAATAAAAAATACACCGCATCCGAAGAGTCTACTGTTAACGCTGCAAGCCTTTCAGGTAAGAATCAAATAGATTCTAACTTCATGGCTTTAGCTGACGAAAAAGACTACTAAAATGGCTGAGATAGGTGAACTAATAGGCACTGGCGAACAAAAAGACATTACCGATGAGGAAATGGTCGGTTTAGCAGGCTACATAAGATCAAAGTATAAACAAGCAGAAGATGGTCGTTTGGCTGATGAACAACGTTGGTTACGTGCTTACAAAAACTATAGAGGTACTTCAGAAGATAGTGAAGACTATAGGCAATCAGAACGTTCTAAAGTTACTGTTAAAATAACAAAAGTAAAAGTGCTTGCTGCTTTTGGACAGTTAGTAGATATACTTTTTTCTAATGGTAAAGTTCCGATTTCTGTAGACCCTACTCCTGTGCCTGAAGGCATAGAAGAGTTTGTTCACCTAGAAACGCCTTTAGATCAACAACAAGGACTAGACCCTTATGGGTTTGAAGGAGATGGTAGAGACTTACCTGCAGGAGCTTTTGAAGCTACAGAACCACAACAACAAGAATTAGAATTAGGTCCATATGAAAAAGATATGGCTGAAGCTAATCTTGCTGCAGGACCATCTAACATAGGAGAACCACAGCTATCTCCTGCTAAGGAAGCAGCTCGTAAAATGGAGAAACTAATCCATGACCAATTACTAGATGCTTCAGCAGTTTCCGAACTCAGAAAAGGTATCTTTGAACAGTGTTTGTTAGGTACAGGTATTGTTAAAGGACCCTTTAACCACAACAAAGTAATACACAAATGGTCTAAAGATGATGATGGTACTAGATTCTATGACCCACAAGACAAGTTAGTGCCTAGATTAAATGCTGTTTCTTGTTGGGATTTATATCCTGACCCTTCTGCTGTAAGCCTAGATGATGCAGAATATGTAGTAGAACGTCATAGAATGAACAGATCACAGCTACGTGACCTTGCTAATAGACCATTTTTTGATAAAGATGCTATAGAAGCATCACTATATATGGGCACACAATACGAAGAAAGGTATTTTGAGCATGATTTATATGCAGATAATGATCCTACATACAGTGAAGGTCGTTATGAAGTATTAGAATATTGGGGTGTTTTAGATGCTAAAATGGCTAAAGAAATACAATTAGACATACCAGAATCTACATCTGACCTAGATCAAGTGCATATTAATGCTTGGATTTGTGGTAATGAGATACTAAGAGTAGTTCTCAACCCATTTGTACCAGAAAGATTACCATATCAAGTTGTGCCTTACGAAAAAAACCCATATAGATTTTTTGGTATAGGTGTAGCTGAAAATATGGAGGATGCACAGCTTCTTATGAATGGACATGTACGTATGGCTATTGATAATTTAGCATTAGCAGGTAATCTTATTTTTGAAGTAGATGAAAACATGATGGTTCCAGGGCAGTCTATGGATATATACCCTGGAAAGATATTTAGAAGACAGTCAGGTGCTCCTGGTACAGGTATTACAGGAATTAAGTTTCCGAGCACTGCTGTAGAAAATTTACAAATGTATGATAAGGCAAGACAACTTGCTGACGAAGAAACAGGTATACCAAGTATAAGTCATGGACAAACAGGCGTGACTGGCACTGGTCGTACTGCATCAGGATTATCTATGTTAATGGGTTCTGCCTCTTTAGGTATTAAAACCGTAATTAAAAATATAGATGACCATCTTCTAAGACCTCTAGGAGAAAGTATGTTTATGTGGAATATGCAGTTTTCAGAGGATGAAGAAGACATAATGGGTGATTTGGAGATCAAGCCTAAAGGTACATCGTCTGTAATGATGAAAGAAGTAAGATCGCAAAGATTAACAATGTTACTACAAACAGTAACTAATCCTATGCTTGCTCCTTTTGTTAAATTACCTACGTTGATTAAAGAGTTAGCTATAGCTCAGGACATGGACCCTGACGAACTAGTTAATGACATGAATGAAGCACAAATATTTGCTGAAATGCTGAAAGGATTGAACAATGGACAAACAACTGGCGAAGAGACTACTGCCCCTAGTGAACAACAACCAAACATGGGAGCCCCTCAAGGAGTTCCTGCAGGAGCAAATCCTGCTGACCCATCAGGCGTTGGTGGTGGCACAATCGGAACAGGAACTACGCCAACTCCAGGGGAAGGCGGCTTTACTGGGAATGTTACTCCAATTACAGGACAGGGTGAGGGCGGAAGCTAAAAGGGATGACAAAACCTAGAGGTATAGACGAAATTGTAGTAAGAGCTCCTCGAGATGATTTTTCATTTATGAATGATTTTTCAAATTATGCAGGTAGGGGTGATCCTTCAAATTTAGAAGTATTACGTTCAATTAGTAATAATAAACAGTTTCTTGAACGCATGCATGAGGTAGATCAATCTTTAGCTGAAGATATAAAAAGTATTCCAGTAGAAATAAATAAACCAAAGATAGAAGAATTAGAAAAGTTAAATCCAGAAGTTAGATATGAAGGGCAAACTGTAGATGAAGTATTAAAAGGCATTTATAAAGTTGCTTCTGAAACAAGTAGAACTATAGCTGATACTCCATTATTAGGTCTTGCATATCAAAAAACTGTAGCAGGGTCTAACCCTTTTGCATTTTTTACAGCAAAACAAATGGCACCTGGATTTATGGCAGACTTTGGTTTTCAAGAAGGTGGAGAAGTAAAAGAAAACATAACTCAACCAAACCTTACATCTTCAGTCTTACCTACAGAAACAGTACAACCTACAGGTTTTGTAGATAACATTTCTAATGCAAATACAGTAGATACAACACAAGGTTTTTATTCTGTAAACCCTGCTCCTGGCGAAAGTGGTGCAAATTTTGAACAAAGGACTATGCAGTATACTCAACCTGTAGATGTACCTAAAGTAAAAACATCCTCTTTCAGACCACCAGAAGGTTACGTAAGCCCTAGAGTATCTGATTCATTTGAAAATTTATTTGGTTTTGGTAAAAAAGCTACATTAGATTATACAGATACTAGCAATTTAACTAGTGACTCTAATGCAATAAATCTTCCTACAGATTCAGGTTTAAGTGAAAGTGAACTAGCTACATTAACAACTTTAGGAACTTTAAGTGACGTAATGGTAGGAGAGGGTGCTAAAGCTGAAACATACCTTTATCAAGATAGGGGTATTTCTAAAACAGTATCTGATACTTTTACAAATAATAGAAACATATATCCTGAAAGTAATACATTAGATGCAAATTTAGATATTTATTATGGTGGTGTAGCAGATTATGTAGAAAGAGGTGTTCCTAGAACTGTAGCTGAAGAAATAATGAGTGATCCTAAAAAATATCCTCCACATAATACTTTAGATGCAAATTTAGATATTTATTATGGAGCAGAAAATTCTGCTTTTGATAATATAAAAGAAGCTATAGCAAAATTAGGAGACAAACACTTATTTACTCTGCAAGATGGCACATACAATGTAACACTAAGAGACTTATATGATGAATTTACTGCAGCACTATTAGTAGGTGTAGCTACTGGCGATGCAGGAAAGGCTGCTATTGCAGGTGGTACACAGTTTATTAAGACTGAAGTTATAGAGTCTTATGCTTTAAAGGCAGGAGAAGCTGCTAGTAAAGCTATAATAAACGCAGGAGGAGGTCAAACGGCTGCCGATGCTGCTGCCGAAGCTACTGCTACAAGATGGAGAGGTTTTGGTGGTGCTGCAGCTTCTATAGCAGGTGTACTAGCTTTAGGCGGTGATGAGGAGGCTGCTCTTACTGCAGGTGTACAACATTTAATTACAGAATATGGTGCTGAACAGTTGGGTTCATTTCTAGGTGTTGAAAAACTTCCTGGTTTTGAAACTGCAGCCGATGCTCAAGGTGCAGTAGGTGCAGCAGCAATAGCTGCAGTAGTATCATTTTTAAGAACTGGAGATGTAGAACAAGCAGCTATATCAGGAGCAACATCTTACATGTTTTCTGTAAACCCCATATTAGGTATTGCAGCAATGGCTTTACAATTTTTAACAGCATCTAAACCCTCATATAAATCAGGTTACGCTTCATTTGATTTTGATGAGTTTAAAATGAACACCTATTCACAGGGAGATTATGATCCTAGTAAAGCAAACCCATCTAACGTAGAATTTTCTAAAAAGTTATTATCTCCTATGATACCTTATATGCAAGAGTTAGAAAAAACAACAGGTTTTAATTTTAAAGGTGATTTACAAATACACTACTCCCAAGGTAAAAAAGGTGCAGGAGTATATTATACTATAGGTAATGTAGATCAAGAAGGTTTATCTGCTAGAGAAATGCTTTTAAATAGACCAGACTACTATAACGGTAAGGATCAATCCACACAGGATGGTGGTAGAGTTTATCGTAGATTTTTTCAACCTACAAAAGAAGGTTTAGAAGCTATGTATGAATCTTTGTACGCTGATTTAGCATATATTGCTGAAAACAAAATTACAGATTTAACACATTATACAGGAGTAGTAAAATCTGCAGAAGAAATACAAGCAGACACTCAAAAATTTGGTTTTGATATGAGTAATTTTACTTTTATGCAAGATGGCGGAAAAATTCTTGACAAAACTTCAAAAGTGTTGTATAATAGTAACCAAACAAAGAATTACGGACTTGTCGATAAAGAAGGCAAAGCTCCACCGTCTGCAAGAGCAGATGATGTTCCAATGACTTTAAAAGAGGGAGATTTTGTACTTTCTCAGCCTGCAGTAGCCCTTTATGGTGAAGACACTATAAACAGAATGGTTCAAAGAGCAGCTAACGAAGCAGGCACAAATCTTAAATCTGGTGGTAAAGTACCAGTTAATGTACACAACGGTGAATACATTATACCTAAAAAATTAACAGAATATATAGGCTCCAATGTTCTAGAAACTATGAACAACAGGGGTCTTATGTCAGTTGGTGAAAGACCCAACACCTAATCGACAGCTACTTGCGAAAGCAACCCTGTCTCTTTAATAACTAATATGGGCTACCTGCAGCAACAGCCCCCATTGAGGTACAGATGAACGAAGAAAACCAAAAAGAAAAAGAAGACCTAGAACCAGTTCCATATCAAGGAGCTTACAGGCAAAAACTAGAAGATGAACCAGAAGCGGACACCACAGAAGAAGATATTCAGCAAGAGGCTACTCCGCAGGCAAAAACAGACAGTTTTGTAGAGAAGACCGAATCAACAGAACCTGAACATGATTATAAAAAAAGGTATGATGATTTAAAAAGACACTATGACGCTAAAATAGAAGAGTTTAAAGGAAAAGAAAAAGAACTTTTAGATTTAGCAAAACAAGCATCAGGCGGTGGAATTAATTATAAACCACCTAAAACTCCTGAAGAACTAGAAAAGTTTAAGAAGGAATATCCAGATGTTTACAACGTTATAGAAACGGTGGCATATTCTCAAGCAGATAATAAAACTAAATCTCTGCAGTCAGAAGTTGAAGAACTTAAAAAAGAAAGAGTACAGCTAACTAAACAAAAAGCTGAACAAGAACTTTTAAGATTACATCCAGACTTTATGACTATTAAATCAGATGAAGATTTTATTAACTGGCTAGAAGAACAACCACCATCTATTGCAGATGGAGTTCTTAAGAATAACACAGATGCAAAATGGGCTTCTAGAGTACTAGACTTATATAAAGCTGATAAAGGTATTAATCGTACATCAAAACGGAAAGACACTTCTGCTGCTGAATACGTTCCAACTAAAAAGAAAACGGAACCTAGTAAAGGCAAGAAAGAGTGGACTTCTGAGGAAATCAGACGGATGAAACCTCACGAATTTGAAAAGTACGAAAAAGAAATCGACTTAGCAAGAAGAGAGGGCAGAATCCGTTAGTTTATTAACTTTTAACTAACAAGGATATAGATTATGGCTATCTCAAGTTCAGCAGGTTATACTAATCTGCCTTCAGGTAATTTTTTACCTGAAATTTACAGTCAAAAAGTTCTTAAATTCTTCCGTAAAGCTTCAGTTGTTGAGGATATTACCAACACTGACTATACAGGAGAAATTGAAAACTTTGGCGATACTGTAAGAATAATAAAAGAACCAACAATCTCTGTCTCTTCATACTCTAGAGGTGCTGCAGTTAATACGCAAGACCTAGCAGATGATGAAATTCAATTAACTATTGATAAAGCTAACGCATTTGCTTTTAAAGTAGACGACATTGAAGAAAGACAAGGACATGTTAATTTTGAAACATTAGCAACGTCAGCAGGTGCATATGCACTTAAAGACAGCTATGATGCAGAGGTTCTTTCAAATATCGCTTCAAGTGTTACTTCAGGTAATACATTTGGTGCGGATCATGCAACAAACTCAATCGACACTGGTTTTGATACCGATGAAGTTGATCCTATTAACGTACTTGCTCGTCTAGGAAGATTACTAGATGACGGAAACGTTCCTACGGACAACCGTTGGGCTGTAGCTGCTCCGATTTTCTTTGAACAACTATCACAAACAAGCTCAAAATTAGTTGATGCTAACTTCTTAAATGAAGGTAGTTCTCAATTAAGAAATGGTTTAGTAGTTCCTCAGCTAGTAAATGGCTTTAGACTTTATAAGTCAAACAATATGCCTGCTGCTAGTACTTCTGACGTTTATCAAGTGTTAGCAGGACACCAAGGCGGTGTATCTACTGCTTCACAAATTGCTAAAACAGAAGTTGTAAGAGACACTGAATCTTTCGCTGACATTGTTCGAGGCTTACATGTATATGGAAGAAAAGTTTTAAGAACTGAATCCATTGCAAAAGCCTTCGTTAAAATAGATTAGAAGGAGGATAACTAATGGCTACTTTAACTAAAACAGGCGGTACAGGCACTACAGGTCACGTTGCAGGTAATGCTGTTGCTAAAGTTTATGTACAAACAACTGTTATTGATGGAACATCAACTGCTTTAACAAGTGGTGATGTTTACCAAGCAATTAATGTCCCTGCTAATTCAGTGGTATTAAATGCAGGCATTGATAAAATAACAGCAGGTACTGGAACAGGTACACTTGCATTAGGAGATGGTACAGTAACTTATGTTGCTGCTGCTGTTCAAACTTCTGCAGGTGCTATGACTTCTGGTGATGCTGTTGCAGAAATGTTTGTATCTTATCCTGCTGCAGACACACTTGATGTGACTGTTGCTACTGCAGACGTTAACTCTAAAGTTCGAGTATGGGCTTTAATGGCTGACTGTGAAGGTCCAGTCGGTGATGACGCTACAGGCGATACATACGCTTAACAATCAACTAAGGTGGGGGGTTAATTCTCCCCACTTTTTATAGGATATACAATGAAAAACATATTTATAATAGCTTTATTAGGTTTTACAATTACAGGATGTGCAGCAAGTGCAATTAATATATCTGCAGATATACCTAAAGAGCAAGAAGTAATAATTTCAATCGAAACTAAAAAATCAAACGATTAAAATGAACAATACGTTTATTACTGCAGGTGCAGCACCATCTGATACAAATAGAACAGATGTATTTGAGTGCCCTACTAATTTTAAAGGTGTAGTAAAATTTATAAACGTAGCAAATGTAAATGCATCAAACAAGACAGCTAAGATAGAATACTACGATTTATCTGCTACTACATACTATGCTTTATCAGGTGCAACATCTATAACAGGAGAAGGTTTTATAAACTGGATAGATATAACTTTAGTATTAGAAGCAGGAGATAAAGTAACAGTTACTGCAGGAACAGCAAATACAATACACGCAGTAGTAGGTGTAGAATTAATTTATAATCCATTAACAACGTAGGCAAAACATGGCATCATTTCTTTCATTAGTAAATAAAGTATTAGTAGAATTAAACGAACCTGAGCTTTCTACTTCTGCAGACTTATCTTCGGCAGCAGCTACTGTAGGTATACAAAATACAGTAAAAGAAAACATAAACAAATCTATAAGAGATATCGCTACTTCTGAGGTAGAGTGGTCTTACTTAATAGCTTCAGGCACATCTGCATTAACAGCAGGTATATCGGAATATACAGCACCAACAGATGCTAATACAATAGACTGGGATAGTTTTATTTTATTACCTACAGAACTTATAACTAATGGTACATATGATAGCAATATAAATAGTTGGACTACATCTAATTCTGGCACTGGTTCAGCAACACATTCTACTGATGCACTATCTTTAGCGGCAGGTTCAGGAACATCCGCAGTTTATCAAGCGGTTTCTTTAACTAGGGGTAGGCAATACATGGTATCATTTGCTATGAAAAATGCTAGTGAATCTGGAACAGCCGTTAGCCCTAGTTTAGACGTTTCTGTAGGCACAAGTGCACTAGCTACTGATGTAGCAACAGGAACATATACATCTGCAGGTGGATCAAATGATGAAGGTGATTTAAGTTATCACAATTTTACTTTTGACGCATCTGCTACACAACACTTTTTAACAATAAAAAATTCTACAGCATCTTCCACAGTACTTGTAGATAACGTAAGCGTAAAAGAAAATTTTCATCCTAAAAGTTTAAAATATTTAAATGAGGATGAGTGGAGACAACGTGTCGCTAATACTGACAAACACCAAAATCCAGATCATTTTTCAGAACCTGAGTGTGTATACAGGACCACTAGTTCTGCTACAGCACTTACGTTTGGGGTATCACCTGTTCCAGATAAAAGTTCTTATACAGTGGAGTATGATTATTATACTGCCCCTACAGATTTATCTGGTTCAAGCGATACGCCTAGCTTACCAACTCGTTACCACGACCTTATAGTAAAAAGGGCAGCTTACTATACTTTACTTACACGTTCTGACCCACAACTAGCACAAATATACTTACAAGAGTATAGTTTTGGCTTACAAAGAATGAGAACCGATTTGCTTAACCGTAAAAATTACATGTTTGCAGTCTAATGGCAGATATGTTGAACCCATTTGTAGTTAATTTTAGAGGCGGTTTAGTCTTGAACAAGTCACAGTTTGAGATGGAGCCAGGAGAAGCTATGGAGTTAAGAAATTTTGAACCTGATATTGGTGGTGGGTATAGGCGTATTTCAGGTTTTACTAAATTTAATACAAATGAAATTACATCTGGAAGCACTACAGGTGCTATTCTTATGGCTGCTGTATATAAAGATCAAGTTATAGCTGCTAGAGGTACTGAAGTATTTAGAGTGCCTACATCTAATGGTTCTATAACACAAATAGATTCTGGTAGAACTAGTGCAGGTAGATATGATTTTGATACATACAATATGGATGGTACAGATAAAATAATATGGGCTGATGGTGCTAACAATGCATCTTCTTACAACAATAGTTCAGTAACAGATATAAATGGCACAGGAGCACCTGCTAACCCTAAGTTTGTAAAGATATTTAGAAATCATGCTTTTTATGCAGGCATGTCTGCTACACCACAAAAAGTAATATTCTCTGCCCCATATGCAGAGGGAGAGTTTAGTGCTGCTAAAGGTGCAGGTTCTATATCTGTAACAGGTAATATAACAGGATTAAAAGTATTTAGAGAACAACTTTATGTGTTTTGTGATAATGCAATATTTAGAATAGTAGGAAACAGTATATCAGACTTTCAAATGCAACCAGTTACAACTAATGTAGGATGTATTGCACCGCAAAGCATACAAGAAGTAGGCGGTGATATTATTTTTTTAGCTGCCGATGGTTTAAGAACTATTGCAGGTACAGAAAAAATTGGTGATGTAGAGTTAGGTGTTATATCTAGACCTATACAAAGAAGATTTACAGAATTAAATTTTAGCACTGTAGCAGATAAAATAAACTCTGTAGTTATAAAAGCTAAAACACAATATAGAATATTTTTTGCAGATCAAGGTGCTGAAGCAGATTGTAAAGGAGTTATAGCTGTATTTAAAGGCGATAGGTGGGAGTATTCTGATATAAGAGGAATAAAACCTAACTGTGCAGATAGTAATTATATAAATGATGTAGAAACTATAGTGCATGGTGGTTATGATGGTTATGTATATAAACAAGAATCTGGTAATACTTTTACAAATGCTTCTAATGATACAATAAGTTTAGAAGCTAGATTTAAATCAGCACACTTAACTATGGGCGACCCTGGTATTAGAAAAAGATTTCACAGAGTAATATTAAATTATAGACCAGAAGGTGAGCTAACTACTAACTTAGGTTTAGAATATGATTTTGGTTCACAAGATGTACTAAATCCAAACAGTATACCATTTACAGAAATAGCAGATTTAGCATTATATGGATCAGCAACATATGGAAGTTCAATATATGGTGGTGCAGAATTTATACTAGTTAGACAACCTATAACAGGTTCAGGATTTGCAGTAGCAGTCCAATTTACAGAAAAACAAAATGAAACCTCAGCACCTTATTCACTAAGAGGTTTTAGTTTAGAATTTGCAGCAGCAGGTAGGAGATAAGCAATGGCAGGTTATTCAGCAAGACAATCAACTTATACTACAGGAGATACAATTACAGCAGCTCATACTAATAATGAGTTTAATGCTATATTAGCAGCTTTTAACGTAAGTACAGGTCACAAACATGATGGTAGCACAGCAGGTGATGGTGGTCCTATATCTACATTATTTAGTAATACTATTAGTATGGGTACAGGTGCAGATACCGATATAGCTGTTACATTTAATGCTAATTCAAATGATGGTGTTATTACTTGGATGGAAGATGAAGATTATTTTCAGTTTTCTGATGATCTACTACTAAGCACTACAGAAAAAATACAATTTAGAGACACTGCAATATACATTAACTCTTCTACTGATGGGCAGTTAGATTTAGTTGCTGATACAGAAATACAAATAGCTGCTACTACTGTAGATATAAATGGTAATGTAGACATATCAGGTTCTTTAACTTTAGGTGGCACTACAATAACTGCTACAGGTGCAGAGTTAAATATACTTGATGGTGTTACAGCAACAGCAACAGAATTAAACATTTTAGATGGTGTAACTTCTACAACAGCAGAACTTAACATACTTGATGGTGTAACTTCTACTACTGCAGAACTAAATATATTAGATGGTGTTACGTCTACTACAGCAGAATTAAATTTAGTTGACGGTATAACTCCAGGTACAGTTTCAGCATCAAAAGCTGTTATAGTTGACTCAAACAAAGACTTAACTGGTATAAGAAACTTAACTATTGCAGGTGATCTTACTATATCTGGTGATGATCTTACTATGGCTACTAACACTGCAGGTAATTTACTTATTGCTGATGGTACAAATTATAATCCTACAGCAGTAGGTGATTTATCTGAAATAAGTAGTGTGGCTAATGATGATGTTTTATTAGCTGTAGATACTTCTGGTGGTGGATTAAAAAAAATAACAAGAAGCACATTGGTATCAGGTCTTGCTACATCTTCTGGTATAGCTAATGTTGCAGAAGATTCTACTCCACAACTAGGTGGAGATTTAGATGTAAATGGTAATGGTTTAGTTTCTACATCTAATGGTAACATAGCTCTTACACCAAATGGTTCTGGTGTTGTAAGAATAGATGGTTCTAATGGTATTGATATGCAATCAGGTGCTATATCAATTAAAAATTCTGGTGCTCAATCTTATGTAAGATTTTATTGTGAAGTTAGTAATGCACACTATGCACAGCTACAAGCTCCTGCACACTCAGATTTTAGTGGTAATATAACTTTAACTTTACCTGCTACGACAGATACTTTAGTAGGTAAAACTACTACAGACACTTTAACAAATAAAACATTAACAACTCCTGTAATAGCAGAAATAGACTCTGGTGGTGATTTAACTTTAGATGCTACAACAGATATTATATTAGATGCAGATGGGGGAGATATATTCTTTAAAGATGGAGGCACAACATTTGGTAGTGCTACAAATACTTCTGGTAATTTAATTATTAAATCAGGCACTACTACTGCTTTAACATTTGATGGTGCTAATGTTGCGGTAGCAGGTGATCTTACAGTAAATGGAACTACGACAACAGTAAATTCAACTACAGTAACTATAGATGATCCTATCTTTACATTAGGTGGTGATACTGCTCCAGGTTCTGATGATAACAAAGATAGAGGTATTGAGTTTAGATACCATAATGGTTCTGCAGCTAAAGTAGGCTTTTTTGGCTATGATGATTCTGCAAGTGCATTTACATTTATACCAGATGCTACAAACTCTTCAGAAGTATTTAGTGGCACAGCAGGTAATGTAGTTTTTGGTAACATTGCAGGTACATTAACAACTGCCGCACAAACAAACATAACTTCTGTAGGTGCTTTAGATGGTGGTTCTATATCATCTAATTTTGGTGCTATAGATGTAGGTTCTTCTGCTATTACTACTACAGGTACAGTAACTGGTGGAACTTTAGCAGGAACATTGTCTACTGCAGCACAAACTAATATTACATCTACAGGAGCATTAGATGGGGGCTCTATAACTTCAGGTTTTGGTGCTATTGATAATGGCACTTCTGGAATTAGAACAAATACATTTACAGCAGAAACTTCTATTGTACCTGATACTTCAGGTGGTGCTGATATAGGTAGTACATCTCTTGAATGGGGTGACTTATATATTGCAGATGATAAGAAAATTTATCTTGGATCAGATCAAGATTTTAGTATAGAATATGATGAAGATGGTAATGATACTACAGCTATTGTAGCTGCAAATGGTGTTGCTCTTGCTCCACATGGTTCTAGTTCAGGTAATACTACAGAATTAAAATTTCAAGAACTTGCAGCTAATGGTGCAAACTATGTAGGTTTTAAAGCTCCAGATGCTATAGCTTCTAATGAAGTATGGGTATTACCTAATGCCGATGGAACTGCAGATCAAGTTCTTAAAACAGATGGTTCTAATAATTTATCTTGGGCTGATGGGGGTGGCACTACTGTTGACATGGTAGCAGATGGTTCAATATCAGCAGGTAACACAGTTGCTCTAACAAGTGCAGGTAAAGTAAAAGCTACTGCTGCAGCAGGGACATCTGGTTCGTTGCAAGGTGAAGTAGAAACTTTCGGTACTGCTAGATTTATATATAGAGCATGTAAAATAGCTGATACTGGTAAAATAGTGCTGTTTTATAGATGGAATCAAGACAGTGACAATAGAGATTTATATTATAAAGTAGTAACTATTGCGTCAAACGGTACTGCTAGTTTTGGCAGTGAAGGAAAAGTAGTTGATACATCAGGGGGTTATCAAAGTAGAATATCCGCAATATATCTTCCAAGTATTGATAGAATATTTTTTAAATATAATGACGATGCTGACAGCAACAAACAAAAATATTGTATAGGTACTCTTTCAGGCACAAGTATTAGTTGGACAAGTCCTGCATTACTTTTAGATTTAAATACATT
>TARA_R100000697_G_scaffold24960_1_pt1 | contig 25095 bp, 25 predicted proteins | sample TARA_R100000697 | Tara Oceans TARA_R100000697 (sample SAMEA2622788) | marine metagenome | biome: marine biome (ENVO:00000447); feature: surface water layer (ENVO:00002042); material: "saline water (ENVO:00002010), including plankton (ENVO:xxxxxxxx)" | depth 5 m
ATTTTATCTACTCCTTACTCTTGCTTGGTATTCTTTTTCAATTTTGTCATTAAAAGATTGAATATTTTTTGCAACTTGTTTTAATTCCCAATCCATTTTTATGGATTGTCCAGTTTCACATCTTGCCCAAATTTCCAAACCTTTATAATTTATTAAATACGCATCAACTTTTTTTAAATGTTTATATAAATCACTAGATATTATGTAATATTCCATCGGCTCTTTTAGAGTGTCATATTCATCATCCCAATTATTAACACCATCAAAATGTTTGCCATCAAAAAGACCATACATTAATTCATTACAATTTACAAATACATCTTTATTAGTAATTCTTTCAAGAATTGTTTGTTCTTTTTCTGTTAAGTTATTCCAGTTTTTCTTATCCATTTTATTTACTCCTTATATGCCAAATTATTTGTTATTAATTCAATTTTATTATCTTTAATTCTCATTTTTTTAGCATCTGCAAAAAACCTTTCTTTTGTTAGTGATGTACGAAAGATTTCATGAGTACTATCTTGTAGTAATTTATGGAAATCAAAATGGTCATATAGCCGTCCATCTAATATTGCTGTTTTTAAAATCCACTCTCCTAATCTTTTTTCTACATTGTGATAACTAAAAATAACTGTGTCATCATTTATACCTAAAACTAACATACGTCTTTCTTCTTCTGACCAATATATTTTCATCTTTTTGATTTGCACAAAAGTTACATCACTATTATCAATCAAATCATCTGTAATTTGTTCAAAATATTGTTGATAATCCTCATCAGACCAACTGGCATTATAATGACGTGAAAATTCATTTGTATAATTATGCTCTTTTGTGTGTGCTAATTTAACATAATCTTCTGCTATGTTTCTTTCAACACTATTTCGTGTTGTTCTTTTACTAAACTTCATTTTATTTACTCTTTTCTTATTCTTTTTTCAATCAAAAACTGATTGATTACTTACTATACTACATTACAACAACAACATTGTCAATAGTACTTTCGTACTTATTTATTTTTCTATCTAATTTTTTATACTATTTTTTATTTTTTACCATCATGCCATCTCGCAAAATCATTTAACCATCTCGCAATTTTACCATCACGCACAATCATCTGATGAAATTAAAATTAAATATATTAAAAAATTTAAAAAAAATTTAAAAATTTTTAAAAAAAAATCCAAAAAAAAAAGAGGATGAAAACATCAATTATTATGATGTAATCATCCCCTAATTTATCTAATTACAAGAGGAATTTATACCGTAAATTCGGATGATATAAACCCATAAAAAAACCGTTAAGAATAATGTCCAAAATGACATAATCCAAAACAACAATTTATAATTTGTCTTGTAATAATAGTATTTAATTCTATTCATAAGTTTTAATCTCCCATGTTGGTTTAACAATTTCTAAAATATCATCATTAATTTTTATTTTTTCATTGTTTCCAACCATGTTAACGGCTCTCTTTAGGCTTCCCAAATGTTGCCGTGTTGTAATGCTTCTGTACCCTGTCATTTTTTCAATGTAATCTATTGAAAAATCGTTTATTATTCCCTTGTTATTTTTCAAGGTTGCAATGGGCATATCATAAGAATATAATACACCCTCACTAGATAATAAATTATTATTTTTCGCATAAATTCCATTTATAAAACAAGTAATAACTTTTTCGTTAGTCATTGATTTCTCCTTTGATTATTAGCCGTCCGTCATCTGCCAGTAATTCCGATTCTTCAATCTCCGTTACTGGAGTATAAAAAACCTCATCAATTCCTATTTCATCCATCCAATCTGACCAGTCAGTATTTTGTATTGTATACTCAACTTTTGACATGTAATCTAAAGAGTCACAGTATGACTCAATGGCGAAGAAAGCATCGCTTGAAAAATCATTATCATCATAATGATTATTGGTCATTTGCTCATTGTAATAATAAGATATATTGTGTACATCATCATCACTTAGATTTAACCTAGATGCTTCATCCCCTACTAGGAATAAACGAGGGTATCGGTCACCGTATTTCTTTAATAAAAACTCTTGATTTTCATCAATACAGTTTCTTAATTCCTCGTAGTTATTAACTTGTATTTTTTCATTTAACTTATTCAATTTAATTTTCTCCATTATTTGTAATTTAATTAGTTTTATTTTCTCCATAAAAACTCGTTTAGTTTCTATGAATAGTAGACTTGTATTATGAGCAGAAGTCCACGTCTTAGATGGCTCATAATTCTCATGCTTACCGTATAGGTTATAAAGTAAACTTCACGGATGCTGACTCACTCTAGACTCTCCTTAGCCCTCGCAGTCTGTCAATATTCAAATACTAACTTTTACTAATATTTGAAGGTGTCCAATTCCTATGAACACCAGCACCTCGACTAATTCCATAATAACAACAATAACAACAAATTTCAAGGCTTATTGTTTTAAGACTTGGTAAAGATTTATAAAAAAACATCATTTAAGGCTCGTGCATATAATGGACAAATCTTTAATATATGGTGTTAGGCTCTCGATTTACTGGGATATCCTGGAATCGCTACAGGCAAGATTAAACGCACCTGGTTACACTTATAAATGATACTTAGTATCAAAATAGTACAATAGTACTTTATATGTAGGTACGCCGATACCTGTGCCGACACTAATGTATATATATGTACCCTATTAGAGTGCTGAATTGTTTTTTGTAGTATTTATAACAGTTATATAACAGGTGTTATAAGTGTTATAAAACAAGTGTTATAACTGTTATATAACAGTCCTAAAAGTGTTATATAACACCCCCTATATATATATATATATATATAAATTATATTGTTATAACGTAACACTTATTGTTTAGGATAAGTGTTACTACTAATGCTTATATTAAAAAGAAAATTAAAAATAAAAGAAAGTGTGTTAGAATATTATCTATGGCAAAAAAACGTAGTGTAGTAGCAAGAACACCAGCAGAAAAGTTTAGAGATAACATATTGATTGGTTATCCTGAGTGGCCTACATGGTCTAGGAAGCTTAGGCGAATATTTGTTTCCTTGCCGTCATATGGTGTTGGTAAAGAAGCGTTAGAGTCTATGTGTGAAGACTTTGAGTGGGATTTTGAAAAGACCAGTAAGTTGATAGATGGTAATGCTAGTTTTACTAAAGCAGTAAATGATTTCATAGAAGATGGTTATAGGTACAGGACAGCTATACGTTATCCTAATTCTAAAAACCCATTACCGTTTGAGATAAAATGGAGCAAGTTACAGTTAGTGTATATGATGGAATCTGGTATCACCTCGTTTATCAAAGCAGAATTAGGTAAAATATCTGCTGTTGAAAACAAGTTGATAGAAAAGTCTGGCTTGTTAGAGATAGAACCATTGGTAAATGATTGGCAAAGTGATGGTAGTCACCAGCAAGCTGAGAAAAAAGTTGCTGTGCAAAACGTAGATATATCTGGTGAGTCTAGTTTATTTGATTTAGAAGCAAGCTTGAACGGAAAATAAATGTCATATCAATACACACCATCTCCTTGGCAGCGTAAGTTTCATAATTCAGAAAGCAGGATAAAGGTTGTATGGGCAGGTCGTAGAGCAGGTAAAGGTAGAGCTGTGCTTACTGAGCTAATGCTGGCCATAACGCAGGCTTCAAAGACTCCGTTTCTAGCAGACAAAGAAATGGCAGAAGCTGCTAGCCTACCAATAGGATATGACTTGACTAACACACTAGAACCTGCAATCCATATATGGGTAGTTGCACCTAACTTTGCACAGAGCAGACAAGCATGGAACGAACTAAAACAATTTATACCACCAGAACTTGTAGTAAAAAGAAAACAAGGACAAGGTGGTGGTCGTGGTGACGGATGGAGAGAAGATGCAAAGTCTGTATGGCTATACCTAAAAAGTCCTAACCTAGTAAGACGAGATGTCTACATTGAAATAAAATCTGCTGACGACCCTGAATCTCTACAGACTGCTGGTCCTGATTTTATCTGGATTACAGAATCACAAGATATAAAAGAAGCTGCATGGAATAAACTAAGACCTATGCTTAACTCTGCTGGTAGACTAGGTAAAGGTTGTGTAGAAGGCATACCACCATTCAAAAGGTCTCATTGGTTTTCAAAACTTTTTAAATGGTCACAAGAAAATCCTAGCGAAGATTACGAATCCTTTCATGCAACGAGCTTTGATAACGTTTTCCTATCACAAAAACAAAAAGAAGCTATCAAAGACGAAAAAGCAACTATGCCAGAAATTGTTTGGGATAGAATGTATATGGCTAAACAACCAGATGGTGGAGGTGGTTTCTTCAGGCCAAGCAAAATACAAGAAGCTGGCATTGGAAAAGAAATATTGATGCCAGATTCTAGCAGAAGATATGTTGCTGGATTAGACTTGGGTAAGAAACAAGACTATACTGTATTTATAGTAAAGGATGCAGCTAGTAGAAAATCTGTATATGCTTTAGAAATGTCTGGTAGTGATTGGGTTAGTCAAATAGAAACTATTAGTTCTGAAATAAATAGATGGAAAATAGGTGATATTAGAGTTGACTCAACTGGTTTGGGAGATGTAGTATTTGACCATCTACTATCTTCTGGATTACCAGTAACACCATTTAAATTTAGTGCACAAAGTAAATATCAATTATTCCAAAATTACTACATTGCACTAGAAAATGGTACTGTACATTTCCCAGAAAGTTGGGATACACTTAAAAAACAATTGGAAGATATAAGTATAAGACCTAGTGGAAATGGTTCGTATGTGTTTTATAATGAATCAAGTGAGCATGATGATTGGGTTGATGCAGAGTTGTTAGCATTAATGGCTAGTGACCCACCAGGTTATGATGATGGTGAATATAAATATTTAGGAGCTATAAGTAGAATGAGACCTATAAGACCTACAGACTCTAGGAAGCCTTCACGATTTATGCAAATGAGAAGACAACAAAAGACAAAACAAAAATTACAATACTTAGAAGAAAACGAATTAATTACTACAGAAATATAGGTAAAGAATGGTTTTAGATTACGAAATAGACCCAACAGAAGCAATCAAAGTAGAAGCAGCAAATCCTACAGACGAGCCAGATATTACACTTCAATGGGTAAAAGAAAAAGCACAAACTGGTCACGAATTATTTAGAGAGTTTCGTAACAAAGCAGAAGAGCTAGATGACTTTTATCTAAACAACTTTGACTTTAGCGTTCCAGAAAACGGAACATTAATTAGACTGGGTACAGCACAGTCAGTAATAAATACTCTAGTTGCACACGTTAGTCCACAGTTCTTGGATATATCTGTTCCACCTCCTGGTGCACGAGGACAAGCAAGAGCAGAACTAATGGAAAAGTTTTTGACAGGTGCACATCATATGGTAGAACAAAGAACACCTGTATACAGAGAGATTACTAAACACGCTGGTCTTTATGGTATTGCTTGGGAAAAGATAGAGTTTACTGCAAATGAATGGAGTGACTTTCCAGAAGCACCACCACATGAACAAGAAGCAAGTGCAGAATATAGAGAACGAATAAAAGAAGTATTAGATAAAAGGTCTGTATCATGGCCTATAAAATCTGTAGCTGTAAATCCACAAAACCTTATATGGGATTTGAATAATGGTACACAACCTAGATGGGTTATATATGAATATCAAGTAGATGCAGAATGGGTACAAGCTCACTTTCCAGAATGGAACGTATACAAAAAAGGTTACGTTACTTTCCAAGAAGTATGGACAGCAACTCAAGTAGGATACATAGCAGATGACAAATGGGTATTAGAACCTAGAAGACATGGTTATGGTAAACTGCCTTGGATTATGTACTGGCCACAGATGGGATTAGATACAGGTAACTCAGAACCAGAAACTTTATACATGGGATTACTAAATGGCTCTATAGATATGCTAAGAGCACAAAGTCAATTAGCATCACACTATATTGACATTGTAGGTAAATCAGCTTGGCCTACACTAGAATTTACAGGACCACCAGGAATTACAGAAGAAGTGCAAGCAGCATGGGATGATACTCCAGGTGCAAAGAATATTAAACCACCACAAGTAAATGTTGGTGCATCACAAACACCAAGGCCACCTTCAGAGATTGGTATTGCAAAACAATTCTTAGATGAAGCTATTGAAGCTAATACAGTTCCTGCTGTTGCCAGAGGACAAAGACCAACAGGTGCAGCATCTGGTTATCATACTGCTGTACTAGCTGGTATTGCATCACTTAACTTTGGTGCAGTAAAAGAAGCAATGGAACGTGGTTTACAAGATAAAGGTGAACTAATACTAAGAATAGTAGAACACGTCATTAATGATAAACTAACAGTATTCGGTAAAACAGAAGCTGGAGTTTTAGATGCTGCTATCAAGCCTACTGACATCAAAGGGCATTACGTCAACATTGTTCGTATTAACTCTGTTTCGCCAGAAGAACAGGAAAGAAGACTTAACCTGTGGGCAAACTTATGGCGTTCAGGATACGTTGATTTGGATACTGCTCTCAGAAAAGGTGGAGTTAGCAATCCACTAGAAGTTCGTGCTAAGATATTAGAAGAACAATTTATTAACTCGCCAGGCATTCAAGAACAGCTACAACAAGCAGCAGCATCAAGAATACCTACGATACAAAATATTATAGAAGCAGCAGGACAACAGTCACCACAAACAGGACCAACTCCTGAACAGACTGCAATGAATATTTTAAATACACAAGGAGCTATGCAATTGCCTAATGCAGGAAATTTCCAACAAGGTAATCAAGCAGGTATAAGACCTAACAATCCAGGTACAGGAGTACCACAAACTACTAGACCTGTAGTACCAGGTTCTATAGATGAAATGAATCAAACAGCTCGTGCTGTAGCAGGACCAAGAAGTGGTAATGTTAGAGTACCAGGAGCAGACATATCACCAGGAGCAAGAGGATAATGGCAAAAAGTACACATCCATTAGAATTAGCATTTATGAAATTTGATGACACTACTAAAAGATATTTAAAACAAGTATCTAATAGTTTTCAAAACATAGATAGTATTCCTGATGTACAACAACCAAAAAAACGTAGCAAGAAATCAATCTATAATTATGGATTGAACACACCATTTGGGAGAAGCTAATGGCATTAAGATATAATTTTCAAATAACTACTCCAGATGGAGTTACAGAATCTGTAATTAGCGAAGGTAATACTATAGCACAAGCTAGAACAAGTGCTTTATCTCGTTTTCCAGGTAGTACTATTACAGGAACACAATACTTAGGTGAATTTGGACCACAGTTAAATGTAGATGAAGGATTTGGAGAGGGAATTTCTCCATTTTCAAATCAAGTTGTAACTCCAGGAGACCCTATTGAATTTACTCCAACTCAAACTATTTTAGATATTGAAGATTCAGATGTTCCTATTACTAGAGAATTAGTTGAATCTATAAATTTATTATTAAAAAATACAGGAAATTATAATGTTAGTAATTTAACTGATGAAAATGTAGAAAATGTTGATAATATAATAAACACTATTAGAAGTGTTCCAAGCACACAAGTTTTTGGTAGAGCAGCAGTTCCAACAGCAATAGCTTTTTTAAATGATTCTTTAGAAAATAGAGAAGAAGAAGATAAATTAACTAATCAACAAGTTGCAAACCAAGTTGCTTTACTAAATAGTTTTGTAGGTAAAATTAATGTTTTTAAAAATTCACCTGATAGATTATCACGTTTAATAGAACCAGGAATTGATGAAGATTTAGGATTTAGAATATCTGCTGAATTACAAAAAGGCAATCCTTTTGCTAGAGGAAATATTAATACTCCCTTTGCAGCTGATAATGTTACTTCTGAAATTGGAGAAACAGATACAGCAGGTGGTGTTACAGAAGATGAAAATAATATTACGAATAATATTACGACAGAAGGTGGTGACTCTGGACCATCACCTGGCTCTGCAAATGAAATAGTTGATATAACTCAAACTCCTGAATATTTAGCTTTGTTAGCAGAAATTGAACAATTAAAAGCAAATCAAGCACCAGGTGCACCTACTCCTGCTGCTTCAGTAACTGAGCTTATTGGAAATATTGGTGACCCAGACTTTCAAGAATTTTTATCACAAAATCAAGATGCTTTGTTTACAACCGTTGATGGTATACCTTCTCTTACTGGTATAGGTGAACAGTTAATAAACAATTATAATGCAATAAAAGAAGATGAATTAAACAAAGAATTTGAATTAAAACAACAGGAAATTCGTGACAATCAAGTTCTTAGTGAATTAGAAAAACAAATAGAATTACAAGAAGCTAGACTAGATATAGAAAGAGAAATTACAAAATTAGAAACTGATGCAAGAATTGTTGAATCTAATAATCAATTTAACATAGGTATAAAAGCAGCTCAACAAGATAGAGTTGCTAGAGCAGCACAAGCAAACCAAGACAGACTAGCCAGAGCAGCTGTAGCTGAAACACAAGCAGGAACGTCACCATTTTTTGGATTAGATGAACTAGGTGCTGAACAACAAGATGCTAGAAGACGAAGTCAACTTGCAGGAACAGGTGGAGTTTTTGGTGCGTTAGCAGCAGGAATAAGTCCACAAGATGTTTTTCAAGCACAAAGAGATGGTTTAAGTACTACTGACCAATTAGCTTTAGCAAGAGCTTCAGGAAATCCTTTTGATTTAGATGCTCAACAACAAATAGCTTTACAAACTAGTTTAGCTAGAGGGGGTTTGACTCCAGATGAACAAATAGCTTTGGCTAGAGCAACTGCTAATCCTTTTGGATTTACAGCAGCTCAACAAATAGGATTGCAAGAAAGTTTAGCCAGAGGTGGTCTTACTGCTCCTCAACAATTTGCATTAGAAACACAATTAGCTAGAGGTGGTTTATCAGCACAAGAACAGTTTGACTTGCAAACTGCTTTGGCTAGAGGTGGACTTACACCAGAACAAAGGTTGGCAGAACAAAGAGCAGCTGTCAATCCTTTTAATCTAACTGCTCAAGAACAAATTAATTTACAAACAGCATTGGCAAGAGGTGGATTGTCTGCTGAAGAAAGATTAGCAGAACAAAGATTAGGAATAGTTCCTGAATTATTTAGAGCATCTCCACAATCATTGGGTGCTTTATCTAGTGTATTGGGTGGTACTGCTAATCTAAGAAGTGCATTAAATCCATTTTTAGGAACAAACTTTACAGGTGGAACAGCTACTCAAGCGACTGCACCTATGTCAACTCCTACTCTTGGACAATATCAACAACAAACTCCATTCCAACAAGGTGCAACTCAAGCAAATCTTGCATCAACTGGACAAGATATAGAACAAGCAATTTTAGGAGTAACGCCACAAGGAGTGAATACTAATCCTGGAGGTTTAGCTCCATTTACAAGTACGATAGGAACTTACTAAATGGTAACACCTTTTAATAGAAATCCTTTTTCTGCTCCAAGAGAAGATAATTATGAGAGAATAAAAAGACTTCGTAAAGAAAGAGAAAACCGTTTAAAAGAACAAGAAAGATTAGTTATAGAAGCTCAAGCAAGACAAAGAGCTTTAGTAGCTGAACAAAATATTTTAAACCCTCAACAACCTGTTGTTCCTTTAAACCAACCTGATTCTCCACCAAAACCATTTCCAGTTGTAGAACCTCCACAAAAAACAGCAGAGCCTATAAGTTATTCTGGTTTTGCATCTGGTGTTAGAGAAAACTTAGCAAATGCAGGATTAAGTGCTTTAGAATTTATAGAACCAGGAATTAACACAGCAATAGGTGTAGCTGCAAGATTTGTAAGTCCTGGAGAAACTGAGTTTGATAAACAACTTAAAATAGTAGAAGAAGAACGTGAAGCAGCTGGTAAACAAAGAGGACTTAGAGGATTTTTTGCAACAGGAACGGAAGCAGCTAGACGTGCAGCTCCTTTACAAAGAGGTGCAGAATATGGAGCTTCTCTAGCAACTACTGTTATACCAGATGGTATGTTTGGAATTGATTCAGATGAAGTTAGAAAAAAAAGAAATCAATATTTTAAAGAAGCTACTGGTAAAGAATGGACTCTTTTAAATTCTTTTATTGACCCAGTAGAAGATTTAAATGCAACTAAAAAAGCATACAAAGAAACAGACCAACCTACATATGCAAAAGGAACATTAGAGTTTATATTTGACCCTTTGAATGTATTACCAGGTATAGGAATAGCATCAGATATAAAAACAGGGTCTAAGGCTTTAAAAGGTTTAGCTAGGCTTTCTATAAAAGCACCTGTTCAAGCAGTTACTAAAACAGGTAAAATAGTTGCACAACCTAAAAAAGTTGCAGAAAAAACAAAACAAATTGCTAGTGATATAAAAAGTTATTATGATGATGTTGTAACTTATAATACAAACCCTACTGATTTATTGCGACAACGTATAGAAGAAAAAGGTGCAGACTTAGTAAAGGGTGGAGCTGCAATAGAATATAACACAGCAGCAGCAGAAGGAAGATTAGTTTCTAGGATGCCAGGTGTTTATGATAATGTTATTCCTCTTGTTGATGGATATGACCATTTTGATAACATAACAGCAAATGTTGTTTCAAATCCAGATTTTGCAAAAGGATTAACTAGGCCTTTGACAAGAGAACAATTTGATGCACAACTTGGTACATATAAAGAAACTGTAAAATATTCAGAAGATTTTTTTAGTGACGATAATATTATAAAAAGACGAGATAGATTTAGAGAAAAATTAGTAAAGAAAAATCAAGAAACTTTAAAACAAAACCAAGCTGCAAAGTTACAAGAAGGAATAAGAAAAACTTTTGATGGTATAGATAAGATAGGATTATCTTTTATAACAACTCCTTTTCGTACAATAGTAAATTCTATTGACCCTCAGATATTAGCAAAAGTTGGAGATGCAACAGATTTAAAAACTAAATATTTAGAACACGCTCGTAACAAAGCTAATGCTTTGAATGCAGCTGGAATTAGTGTAAAAAATACTATTACTAAATCTGGTGATTCTAAACGTGTTTTTAAAAATAATATAGATGGTTTTATAATTACACCTAATGAAGCAGATGCTGCAAGAATATATAGAGTATTAAAAGACCAACATAAAAATTCAGGATATAATGTAGCAGATTTAAATAAAACAATTGACCAAGGTACAAATGCTTTTTTAGAGTCAGATATAATTAGTGCTGTAGTAGATGTAAGAAAAGCTGTTAGAGAAGATATGGTAACTCCCATAGGAAAGCAACCAGTAGATGATTTAATATTTGATTTGAAACCAATGTTTAAAGTTCAAGGTAGTGAATACTTTAATTTTAAAACAGGAGCAAGAACAGAAAAAGGTAACTATGTTATTCAGAGAGCAAAAGCAGAATTTGAAAAAGCTAAATTATTAGCTGAATATGGTAATCCAATTGTAGCTGGTGGTAAAGTTCTATCAGGAAAAGCTTTAGCAGATTTTTATTTATCAGAAAAAGCTTATGCTTCAAGATATGTTTTAAATAAAACAGGTAATAAAGCATTTTCTAATAACAGCTTAGAAAAATCATTTAACAAAAGTAGAAAATATTTAGACCCAGATAATATATTTGAAGATATTATTAGTGGCGAAAGAAATATTATATATGCTAACCCAGAAGATGCTTTGAGTTTATCTTTTATTGGAGCTTATAATCAAATGATAGATTCAGTTTTGAAATATGATTTGATTGATTTTTTTAATAAAAGTAAAGCAGCAAGAAAACAGTATGGTATAACAGTAGTTGAAAAAATAACATCACCTCAAAGTGGTTTTCAACTACAAGCAGATACTTTACCTGGTTATAAAATTGGAAACAAAGAAATTACATTAAAGAAAACAAAACCAAGTAATAGAAATGTTCCATTAGAACAAACAGAAAGTGAAAAACTTTGGGATGGTTTGTTATTTCGTACAGAAAAAGATGCTGCAAAATTTGCAAATGATTTTGATTTAATTATTAATGCAAGTAATGATGTTGTAGGTATGCCTGCTTTGATAAAAAATCAAATAAAAACAGGTACAGGTGTTTTAGGAGCACCTATATCTAAAGCAGGTGATATAACAAAAGTTTTTCGTTTAGCTGGTACTGGTATTGATTTAGGTCTAACTGCAATATATGCACCAATAGTTTTTGGTTTAGGTTCAGCAAAAATTTTAAAAGGTATTGCAGCAGATAATCCTAAGCTTATTACAGAGGGAAAAAATTTATATAAAGGTATTGCTAGAGCTACTGTTGATAGTATTGTATCTCTTGTAAATCCAGATAGAGTATTAGCAAAAACTTATTCTCCTGCTAGACAAAAAACTTTAGCACTTATGAATAGAAATAATATGGGATTAGGTAGATTGCAAGTAGAAGCATATGAAGCAGTCTCAGCTAGTACAACTAAATGGGGTGGAGAAGTAACCAATCCTGTTAATTTTCTAGGAAAAACTCAAATAGGCAAATTGTTAAGAAAATTTGAAGGTAGTTGGTCTACATTTATAGATGAAATAAAAATTTCTACTTTTGAAGCATTGACATCAGGCTTAGATGAAATACAAGATGCTGTAAAAATAAGAGAAATAGCAGATTTTATAGAAAAAGGAACAGGAACATTAAGTTCTGAAGCAGTTGGTTTATCTAGTTTTCAAAGAAAAATAGAATCAACATTTATGTTTTTCTCTCCTAGGATGACTCGTTCTATATTAGGATTACTTAGTGATTCACTTACTAGAGGTGGAGAACGAGGTGCATTAGCAAGACAAGGAGCAATAGGAGCATGGACAAGTTTGCAAGCTTATACTTGGGGAATAGGACAAGCTTTAGGACAAGATGTAAACTTAGACCCAACTCAACCACATTACTTACAAATAAAAATAGGTAATGATTGGGTAGGTCCTGGTTCACAAATAATTTCTTTGCCTAGGGCAGTTTATAGAATGGCAGCTGGGCCAGATGATGTAGATGCTGTGTATAGAGAAATAAATCAAGAGAATGAAGTTACAGACCAACCTTGGTTTCAATTCTTACGAGGTAGAGCATTTACTGCACCAGCTGGTTCTATGATGTTAGAAGCAATAAGTAATGAAAATTATTTTGGTGAACCTTATGAAGGATTAAGTGATTTTGCTTATGCACAAGGTAAAAGAATTTTACCTTTTTGGATGCAAGATGCAGTAGCAGGTGACCCTTATAAAACAGGATTTAGAGGAGTAGCAGCTGAATTTGCAGGATTAAGAACAAGGCCACTTACTACTTATGAAAGAAGGCGTGACTTGCGTGACCAAGCAGTAACAGAAATGTTCCCAGAATTTTCAAGTTATTTAGATTTAGACCCAACAAGAAAAAAATTATTTAATTCTGAGTTAGAAAAAGAATCAAGTAATAAAATTTCAGCAGCAATATTAAGTGATTTAAAAGCAACTGATGAATTAATACAAATTGACAGACAAAATAAAGGTGGCAATTCTTCTCAATTAGATGATTTCTATGAAATCTTAGAAACAACTAGAGATGAAAAAGCAGAGAGAGTAGCAGAAACTTTAAATACTTATGTATCAAGTGTTGCTCAATCTCCAGCAGATTTAAGAGCTTCATTAAATGTAGTAAATGCTGAATACTCATCTAAATATAAAGATATATATGAAGAAGGTGGCAAGTATTCTGATGCACATAATTACATAAAACAATTAGAAAGTATAAATGATACTGAAAAAATAGAAGATATATGGATTAGTTCTTACTTAGAAAATGTTTTGTATAATTCAGAATGGGAAAAACAAACAGAACAAGGTATATCTTTTTATGATTATGACGGTAAAGCAGAAGCAGAAGCTTCTTGGATTAATCAATATGGTAATGATGCCTATGAATACATTCAAGAGTATTTAGTTGCAGGTAAAAATACTTCTCCTATAATACAAGAATTATATGATGCTAGAGAAAAGTTTTCTTTTTATTGGGATGGTGCAAAAGAAGATGCTATAAACTTTACAGCAAATAAATTAGGAAGACTTAAATCAGAAGTTTCTCAATTATATAATGCTTACAGAACAGGTACGGTATCAGAAAAAGAAGTATTAAAAGAATCTGAGATAATAAAAGAAGTTACAAGTTATATTGCAAAATCTCGTAAAATTATGAGAGAGAATAATCCAGCATTAGATGGCTTTTTATATAGATGGGGGTATACTACTACTTTGGCAAACCCTCAAAATGATAGCCTTGAAGCTCAAACTTTATGGAGAAATAAAACTCCTATATCATTAAACCAACCAGGTAACTTGTACGACCAATATGCCACAATGGCAGAAAATGTTGTACAATAACAATAAAACAACACTATCTATGGATAGAAAGGTCTAAGGACATGGCAGAAGAAGTCAAACAAAACACACCAGAAAATACTGCACAACAAGTACTTGCAGAAAATTCTACGGAACAAACACAAGAAGTTGCAGCAACTACGGAAGAACAACCAGCTGTTACCGAAACTCCAGACGTAACAAGTATTGTAAATAAAACATTACAAGACTTTATGGGTAAGGAACAAGGTAGACTGGCACAAGTGTCAGGACAAAAAATAGCAGCAGTTGAAAAATCTCTTGATAGTAAATTAGAACAATTGAACCAAAGATTAGAACCTTTGATGCAAATGGCTAATGCACAAGAAAGAGAAAGACTTCTAAACCTTGACAATGAACAACTAGCAGAGATGGTATTAAAACAAAGGTCACAACCAGCTACGGCACAACCAGAACCTGTACAACAGGAACAACCAGTAGACCCTAATATAAATGCTTTAGCAACAGCTACACAGGACTTGATAACTCAAAACGGTCTCAATATGAATATTGAAGACTCAAGGTTGTGGGAAGGATATACCCAAGGTATGTCTTTATTGCAGTCAATTGATTTAGCAAGAAAAAATATTGAGAAAATGAAAGGCTCACAACCTCAACAGACTCAACAACCTCAAGCAGCTACACCACCTCCAGCTACTCCTTCAACTCAAGGTGCTCCACAAAAAAGCGTAAAAACAATTAGCAGTTTGTCTGATGCAGCACAATTATTTGCAGATGGTAATATAAACTCTACTCAATATAGAGACGCCAAAAAACAAATAAGAAGTTCTGGGTCAGCAACATTATAAGGAAATAAACAATGGCAACAGGATTGACACTAACAGGCTCTTCGAGTCTGAGTGATATGTCTAAAATCATTGTCGCTGAATCAATTGATAACGTAGAGCCGTCAGCACCTATGATGGACCTTGTGAGCAGGTATGATATACCTACAGGAAGCAAGCAAGTCAATGTTCCTATTTGGGGAAGACAGAGTGCAACAGCTCTTACAGAAGGTGTAGATTTATCTGTACCACAGCAAGTTACAGCAACAGTTGTAAACTTGACTGCTTCTGAACACGGAATACTATCATTTGTTAGTGACCGATTACGACATGAAAACAACGAAAACGTACTATCAGCAGTAGGTACTATGCACGGAAGAGCAGTAGGTAGATTGCTAGATAGCGACTTATTAACACTATTAGATGGCTTTAGTACATCTAAACCAGGTTCTGGTAGCAATGCAACATTTACTACTATTGCTGGTGCTGTTTCTCTTTTGAGAACAGACAATGCAACTTTTGGACCAGCTCCAAGTAAACCTAATGCAGTTTTACACCCAGAGCAGATACGAAGGTTGACTCAAGAACTTGCAGGTATACAAGCAGCAGGTGCAGGTGCAGCAGCAGGTGCTACTGTTCCAGAAGGACCATCAGCTGAAGTTATTAGTTCTTATTGGAGAGGTAATGACCCTATCTTTGGTGTTCCTATATATGAAGATGGTAATATTACCGTATCTTCAAACAATGCAAAAGGTGGAGTATTTGCAAAAGAAGCTCTAGCTTTAGCAATGGAAATGGAAATAGCAGCTGAAGAAGAAAGAGACGCATCACTAAGAGGAACAGAAATTGTAACTGTTGGTACTTGGGGTGAGTCAGAAGTTGTTGATAACTGGGGAGTAGAAATATTCTCATTAGCAAGTTCAATATAAGATAAGGAATAGATAGCAATGGTAACTCAGGATACGTCTCAATGGATGAATAAAAAACAAGGCAAAGTAAAACGTTTTTTAGGAAATTCAATTGCAGAGTTAAACCTTGATACTCCAGCAGATGCTGAGAAGGTGACACTTTATGACCAGAGAGATGGTTCAAAGTTAGTCGTTCCGAGATACTCTGCTAATACTTATCTAAAAAAACCTTATTCTGTCTCTTCGCAAGATAAAGACGGAAGAATTACAAATCATGTCGATTCAACAAAAAACTTATTTGATTGGTCGCCACCAAAAAAGATTGAGAATAGTGTAACCAGGCCAGGTGAAACTATTTCTAAACCTAAAAAAAGAAAAAGAGGAAAGAGAGGTAAAAGATAATGGAACAACCAGTTATTACTCCACCTAAACAAATGCAAGAGTATTGGAAACGTGAAGTGATTGCACGACACGCTGATGATGTCAAAGCATATTTAGATAAGAATAATTTACAGGAACTACCGTTACCTGAATATGTAACACCAGACCAAGCGATATTTTATCGTGAGATAGATGGTGTATGGGAATCTCTCAAGTACCCTGCTCAAATACATGGTCTCGTTACTGCCGTACAGAAAAATTGGCTCATGGCTCGCCCTGTGCTTGAGACGTTAGAAGCCGATAGTACCGAAGCTTCCAGTAAGAGCAATCTTAATGTGGCGACTGATATGTTAGTTGAACAGTTGAAGAAACGTGATACAAGAGAAACAAATAAAAGTAAATCTTTGAAATGTACTGTAAAAGGTTGCAGGAAAAGATTTGCTACAGAGAGTAACATGAAGATTCATATTACTCGGAAACATAAGGAAAAATAATTATGAGTGCAGGAACAAGACAGTATACAACTTCTGCTGATTCAGCAACTCAAGGTGCTGGTGATATAACAATCACAGCTGCAACTGATAAAATTCTTACTCTCGACCCAGGTGGAGCAGATAGAACTATCGACCTTGTATTTGTAGATACTGATGAGACTGGTGTAACAACATCATTCGCAGAAGTATTTATTGACAACGTAGCTGACGCTGCTGAAGCGTTTACAGTTAGAGATGGTAACAACTCCGACTCTGCCCTTTGTGTAATTGAGCAAAACAAAATGGCTCATTTTCAATGGACAGGTGCGAAGTGGGTAACCACTACAGGTGAAACTTAAAAACAATTAATAGTGGGGAGATTAATTTCTCCCCCTATTAGACAAGGAATATATAATGGCAAGATTAGGATATGAAAAATTAGCTGTGGCTGCTTCAGCAGTTAGCTTGGCTAGTGTTCCATCAGAAGCTACGGTTGCTCACATACAATGTGACACAGCAGCTGTTAGGTTTAGATATGATGGTACTGCTCCAACATCATCAGAAGGCACAACGATTGCAGCAGATGGTAGTATTACTTTGATAGGTAGTGATGTTTTAGCACAGGTGAAGTTTATAAGAACAACTTCTACAAGTGCTTCACTAAAAGTGGCTTATGGCACACACACATCTGGAATAGCAGGCTTTCAGGATGCAATCTAATGGCTCACGATAAAAATAGATTTATAGAAAAACCTGACGAAACTGTAGTTGAAGTAGATGTACCAGATAAAGATTTAAAAGTTCTTATACCTGATAACAGATACGCATACGGTGATACTGAGTCTGTAGCACAAATGGCTCAAGACGTGGTTGGAAAACATTCTAATAATAGTGACAAAGCTGCTAAAGTAGCATACGAACAAGCAAGACAGCAATTAGAAACAACTGACTGGAAAGAACTAAAAAGAAAAAGAGCAATGGAAAGAGTAAGAGCTAAGAAACCTGCTTTTACTTTACTTGCTCATGAAGATGATTTTGGTTTTGTAAAAGGTTATACTGTTTTAACAAAGCTTACTCATCCAAGTGGATTGGTAGAGCATAAAGAAAAATATTTTTCTGTAGACGAATTAAGCGATATGGGAGTGTAACATGGCATCCTTTACAGCAGGCACTAAAACAATTAGTTCAGCTGGTACAAGAGTGCAAGTTACTACTACTCCAACACCAGTAAGACGTGTTAGATTTCAAGCACCACCAGGCAATACTGGTATAACTTATGTTGGTGGCTCAGATGTTTCATCATCTGTAGCTGCAATAGAGTTTTCAGCAGCAGGGGGAACAGAAACTATAGATTTTACAGAGGGTAGGCCAGGAGACTTGTCAGAATTTTATTGCGATTCTGCATCAGATGGGGATAAAATACATTACATTGGAGTGTTAGTATAATGCCAACAACAATTTCATCAACAACATCATTAGCAACTATGCTACCAGAATATGCTAGACGTATTGGTGCATATGTTGGTTCGTTTACAACTACAACTGCTATAGCTGCAAATACATCTGTAGTATGCACAACCCTAGGAGATAGAGGTTGGGATGTAGATGACATACTAAATGATTTTTATATAAAGATAACATCACAAAATAATAGTGGTGCTATTCGTAGAATATCTGATTACACAGGTAGTAGTGGAACTATAACTGTATCTGGTTCTAGTCTTAGTTCAGATAGTAGCACACAGGCTACCTTTGAAATATATAGATATGACCCTCAAAGACTAACTGATACGTTGCAAGATGCAGCACAAGAAATATTCCCTAGAGTATATGTTCCTGTATATAACAATACAAATACTGCAAAGACATTTCAATATAACTTTACTAGACCTACTTCTATTCCAAGAGGATATGTTAGACAAATTTGGATAGAAAAAAGATTAGATGCTAAAACAAGTACAGATAATATTCTTAGTGACCAGAACTGTGACATGGAAGAATCTTCCTCTAGTATTACTGACTGGACTACAAGTAATATTACTGCTGCTGTAGAAGCAGATACTACTGACCCAGACAATGCAATGGTATGGGGAGAATCTCAATCTGCAAAACTAACTGTATCTGCATCTTCTGTAGGTCAGTTCTATTTATCAGTAACTAACCCTACTAATTACGAAGGTGAAGAACTAAACTTTGCTATATGGGTATACTCTAAAACTGCAAGTCGTGTATCTGCATTTTTACAAACAGACTCCGATACTGTAGTTACTGGAGATTCACACACAGGAAACGGTTGGGAAAGAATAACAGTTACTACAGTTGCTAACAATGTTTCTAGTTCTATCAAGGCAGGTATACAAATAAGTTCTGGTGATGCTTTTACTTGTTATGCAGATGAAGCAATAGCTACTTCTGGTAGAGAAGAAATGCCTAGAGCAGGTAGGATTGCAGTTAGAAACTGGAGAGAAGAAGACACACAAATTAGAATTACAGAAGCAATACCTGAAGACCATAACCTAATGATTGTTGGTATGGGTATGTTAGACTTTGGGAACTTATCTTCTTCAGCACAAGAAATAAATGAAAGCAGTAGAAGGTTATTGTATAATCTAGCTGCTAGTATTTTATTTCAAGGTGAAATAGATACAGTTGATTCTACAGAACAACAACAAGCATTAAATAGATTTAATCATTTTAAAAATAGAACAAATGAAATGCTAGGTGGTATGACACCTATGGCAATGATAAGGAACACAGCTTCGTAATGCCACAACATACAGATGTAAAACTACAAAACACAGACGGCAGTTCAAATCCTGTAGAACTAACATTATGGAAGGATAGTCCTAACTTAACAAACGGCTATTCTCTTAGCTCTAAGCCTTTCTTACCCCCTAGACAACCGACAGATGATGCGAACTACCAACAGGTTGACCCTAACGCTTCTATGACGTATGACCTTACTTCTTTTCACAGAGGATTTGGTCAAGGTGAGGATAGAAGTTTTGGTAAGGATGCTAAATATGGTTATTCAGATGGTGTCTTAGCAAACTTTGAAGGTGAGATAACTTTAGGTTATGCACAAGAAGAAGTAGATATGATTATTAGAAATGGTAGATTTGAAGATACTGAAATCAACCAATGGACTGCAACTAACGTAACACCAGAAAGAGATACTACTGACCCTAGGTCAGGAGATGCTTCTTTAAAAGTAACTGTTGGTTCTAACAATGGCACTTTAGTCCAGTCATTTGTTGCTAAGTCAGCAGCAGCTTTGAATGGGCAGAACTATCAAGTCTTAGCATATGTAAAGAGAGTATCTGGTAGTGGTAGTTGTACACTTACTACAACAAATGGTTCTGGTACTGATAACTCATCTACTAGTACATCTTATTCTCTAATAGAAATACAAGGTACGGCAGCTACTGCTGGTACTTCAATAACACTTACGTTTAGTACAGCATCAGATGTTTGGCAAGTAGATGATATATGTGTAATCCCAGCAGGTGGTGTATCTTTTCCTGTACCTCCAGTCAACTTTGAAGGATATAACTACATGATATGTGGTCAAACATTATTATTCTGGAATGAAAGTAGAAAGGCATTTGATGTAGGTTATTACTTTGATAGAGTAATGTCTACTATAGAAGTATTTGATGGCAAGATGTTAGTTGGTAGTGACAACATAGATGGTAGTAGTAACTATAAATATTTTTATATAACAGTTGGTGGTAATCCAGCAAGTACTACTATTACTGTAAATGCAGTAACAAGTTCAAGTGCATCTGTAGCAAGAGCACAGTTTTTTGTAAAGGCTAGGAATGCCAACGGAGATTATGCAATAGCAAAAGTATATTCTAATAAGGTTTCGTTTTTGGTAGACCCAGCTACAGCTTCACCTGTATGGGGTGGAGAGTTAGAAGTAGGTAAAGCAGATAGAAATATTACAAATGCTTTTGCTGCTAACGATACATTAGTAATTGGTAAAGAAGATGGCTTGTTTGTATATGATAGAAATGTAAACCAATTTAGAGATGTATCTCCTGAAGCAAATTTATTTTCAGGAGCAAATAATTTTAACAAAGCAATTGCAAGAGCAGGTAGAATATTTGCAACATCTGGAGATAGAGCATTCTGGTCTATACCTTTCTTAGTTCAAGATAATCAATGGGAAGATATATCCTATTTGCTTAGAGCAACCAGCTTTATTGGTTTTGGTGGTAGAGTTACATCAATAGCACAAGATGTAAATAATATATTTGTTACTGTATCTGATGATTTAAAACCACAAACACAGTTATATCCATACGCATTTCCTTTTGATTTTAGTACTGGGGGAATTTCCCAGAAAATATATTTAGCAACAATTAGAAATCAAAGAGATAGTAAAGGTAGTGGTTCTGAAACAGTAGCACATACTATTTCTTCATTAGATATGACTGAGTGTAATCAACTTGCAAGATACAAAGATAATGTTAGTACATCATCTAGTATTTCTAATTTGTTTGCTTTTGGAATATTTACAAATCCAGATACAGGTGCAACAAATAAAGATGAACCTAGAATAACTAGGTTGGTTATGCCTGTAGAAAACGAGCATCCCAGTTTAGTTGGTAGTAGGCAGATAAGAACATCTGGTGAGTTTTATACATCTTTTATGGACTTTAATTTTCCAGACCAAGAAAAATCATTAGCAAAAATTGCTTTCTTAACTAACAATGTAGACGCAGATAGTACAGTAAAATTATCTTATAAGACTGATGATTCTACTTATGATGATGACCAAGGATGGACTGACATAGGTACACTTACGTCTTCTGGTCATCAAGTATTAACACCATCTCTTACAAGTCCTGTGTCTTTTAAACGTATTAGGTTTAAACTTACATTGACTACAGGTTTGAGAACAGATATAGGTCCAAGAATATTGAGTATGGTTGTTCATTCTATATTCAACCCTGTTGATTATTTAACATGGAATTTACAATCAAAGTTGTTAGATGCTAGACTAACAAGTAGAAGATTACGTCAAGCTAGTGATAGCCAAGTGTTGTCTACTACACTAAGTAATTTAGATACCTTGCGACAGCAAGCATTTATTTTATATACTGATATTGATGGTACTCAATATAGAGCTAGAATATCTAATAGGACTTTGATACCTATAGATAGAGACCGTAGATTTATTAGTGGAGCTGCAACAGAAAGGTCTTATTTACTATCACTAACATTGAATGAGGTGAAAACAAGCTAATGGCAAATGAATTTAAACACGCATCAGTTGGAACAGAATTAACTCAGGCAGAGTACGAAAGTACTACGTCACACGTTTTAGATTCTCAAGCAGCTGGAGATATTATATATGCTAGTTCTACTACTCAGTTATCAAGACTAGGTATAGGTACAGCTGGCAAAATATTACAGGTAAACTCAGGTGCATCTGCTCCAGAGTGGACTGCAACTGTAACAGGTGTTACATCTGTTTTGAATACCAGTTTGGTAATTGGTAGAGATTCTGATAATGATATAGATTTTGCAACTGACAATACAATTTTATTTAGAGCATCTGGTGCTGACCAAATCAAACTAATAGATGGTGCATTAGCTCCAGTTACTGACAATGATGTTGATTTAGGAACAAGTTCACTAGAATTTAAGGATGCTTTCTTTGATGGTACAGTAACTTCAGATGCTTTTGCTGGTCCTCTTACAGGTGATGTAACAGGTAATGCTGATACAGCAACTACATTAGCAACTGCAAGGGCAATTAATGGAGTAAACTTTGATGGTAGTGCAGCTATTACAATTACGGCAGCTGGTTCTACTCTTAGTGATACAGTTCCTGTAAGTAAAGGTGGAACTAATGCTACTTCACTTGCAGATAAAGCTGTACTTATTACACAAGATTCAGGTACTGATACTGTTTCGGCAGCAGCAATGTCATCAAATGGTCAATTACTTATTGGTGGAACAAGTGGTCCAGCAGTAGGTACATTGACAGCAGGTAGTAACGTTACAATTACTAATGCTGATGGTGAAATAACTATAGCAGCTGCTTCTTCAAGTGGTGATATAACTGGTGTTACTTTGACTGGTGATGATAGCAATACTGCATCTGATACAGCAGGTAGTGCAGATTTTACTATAGCAGGTGGGTCAGGATTGACTACATCTGTTTCTGGAACTACAGTTACAGTAGCAGGAGACAATGCAAGTACATCTGCTAAAGGTGTTGCACAATTTAGTTCTGATAACTTTGCTGCATCTAGTGGTACTATAACAATCAAAGATGGTGGTATAGTAACAGCAGAATTAGCAGCAGATGCAGTTACAAGTGCAAAAATAGCTGATGACGCTATAGGTAGCGAACATATAGCAGATGACGCAGTAGTTACTGCTGCAATAGCTGATGATGCAATAACCTCTGCTCTAATAGCAGATGATGCCGTTGTTAGTGCATCAGTAGCAGATAGTGCAATTACTACTGCTTTGATAGCAGCTGATGCTGTAACAGGTGCTAAGATAGCAGATAATGCAATTGATAGTGACCATTATACTGATGGTTCTATTGATACAGCACATATTGCTGACAACAATGTAACAGCAGCAAAGATATTTGATTTGGCTAGAGGTAGTATTCTTTATGGAAATGCTAGTGCAGCAACAGCAGAACTTACAGCAGGAAGTGCTAATACAGTATTGACATCTGATGGTAATGATATTTCCTGGGCAGCAGCTAGTGGTGGTGGATTTGAAGAGGTTGATATGTGGAGACTTCATACATCTTTAACAGGTGATGCAGACCCTATTAGTTCAAACTTAGAAAGAGTTGATACTGGTGGGTTTGCTGCAATCAAAACTGGTAATAGTGCATCTGGAATGTCAGAAAGTAGTGGAGTGTTTACATTCCCTCAAACAGGTATTTATAAAATAACATTTCATGCTACTTTGTCTGGAGCTGGTGGAAGTGGAAGTGCTGACACAAATGTTACTTACAGTATCAAAACAACAAATAACAATGGAACTAGCTATACTACTAATACTTCTCACCTTTTGCTTTCTTTATATAACGCATCAGCTCAAACAAGTGGAACAACTCATATGATATTTGATGTAACAGATACTTCACAGGACAAAGTTGCATTCAAAGTTGGAGGACAAGCTGCAAGTAATAAGACTGAGGGTTGGAGTGATATTAGTTACACTTACTTTCTTTTTGAAAGATTAGGGGATACATAATACAATGAATATAACATTTAGTAGATTAGGAGAAATATAAAATGGCAGGTGGTTCATTAAGACCAAATCATATTGAAGATGTTCTTGTAACATTAAATACAGGACAATGGTTTGGTTGGTCAGATAGTTCAAATAAAGTTTATGCAAACCTAACTGTTGCTAGTGGTTACAGTAAACCAACAGAGTCAACTTTGACTACAAAGTTAGCCGAACTACAGGCAGCTTATGATGCAGATAACGCTACATATAGACTCAACAGGAAAGCAGAATACCCTAGTATTGGTGACCAATTAGATATGCAATATCATGACGCAGTCAATGGTACAACTACATGGAAGGATGCTATTGCAGCAGTCAAGAGTAAATACGCAAAATCATAATATATAAGTTATTATAAAAAAAGGAGATAATCATGGAACAAGAAAATTTAGGAACAATAATTATGGATGATGTGCTTTTGTTGTGCAAACTTAATAAAGGTTTTGAAGCACAATTAATTCTAATAGCACAAACAAGAATGAATATAGAAAAGAAAGGAACTACAAATGGCATACGGAATGAAGACCAAGAAAAAGTCAATGAAAAAAAATAGTGGTATGCGAAAAGCAGGCATGACTGCAAAACGTAAATCTAAAAAAAAGAGATACTAATATGAAAATAAAAAATGTAAACATAGATTCCTTGACTAAAAGACAACAAGCTTCTATGAAAAGACACGGCAAGCACCATACTTCTAAGCACCTTAGAGAGATGGTGAAGTCTATGAACAGAGGTAGAACTTTTACGCAGTCACATAAATCTGCAATGAGAAAAGTGGGAAAGTGATAGGTGATAGAGTGTTTAGTTTTATATTGTTTATAGCAATGCTAATCACTTTATTATTTATAGGAGAAATGTAATGGCTACTAAAAAGAAAAGAAAATCAACAGTCAATCAAGCAGG
>TARA_R100000697_G_scaffold108742_1_pt1 | contig 24789 bp, 38 predicted proteins | sample TARA_R100000697 | Tara Oceans TARA_R100000697 (sample SAMEA2622788) | marine metagenome | biome: marine biome (ENVO:00000447); feature: surface water layer (ENVO:00002042); material: "saline water (ENVO:00002010), including plankton (ENVO:xxxxxxxx)" | depth 5 m
TTTAAAATTAACAATAACTCTTTGCATGTGCTTTCGTATGCCTGTATCACCAAAACCTAAATCTGGTCCTCTATACTTTCCAAAAATAGTAGTTCCGTCAAAAGTATTACCTTTTTCTTGTCTATGCACAAAACCTGAAAAATCACCGTGTAAAACTATTACATCTCCTGCTTTAACAAAAGTATCTGTACAAGAAGGTTTGATGCCTTTTACTTCAGAAAACTCAAACCCTTCCCCCTTCATAACACATATTACTCCTCTTGTCAACCTGTCAGATTGCCCATCTTTAGAAAAAAATATTCTGTATTGTGTTTTATCAGGTATAGTTACACTTTCAAAAAGTGCAGCATCTTTTATGTTTTCATCAAACAAAGACTGAACGTTTCTAGTAATTGTACCTAGCTCAACGTCACCAATTCTTGCAGTAGCGGCAACAGTACGTAAACCATCAGGTCCAAGGAATATCAAGTCACCTGCAAATTCTTGGATAGTATCGCCGTTAATACAACCAATATCTCTCGTAACAGGCACAACAGCAAAGTCACTCAGTGAAGATCCTGTAAGATTAAAGATACGATTTTCGCAAAAGATAAAAAGGTTATCACGAAATACTTTTAGTCCTACAATTGTATCGTCTACTTTAATACTACCTGCACCATCACTTGCCGTAAAATCATCTTCGTCAAAAGGCTTACTAAAAACTAACTCTTGGGGTGTAGTAGATTTACCAGCGTAGAACATGTGATTTTTAAATGCAGTTACAAACTTAGAGCCTACTACAGCGCTAGTGCTTACATCTGTGGCACTTAGTGACGTATTAAATACAACAGGTGCATTATCACCATCAACTAATATTATCTTATCATTACCATCAAAGTTAAATCTTTCAAAGTTATACTTACCTGCGCTAGTGCGTCCTGTGTCTCGCTCTGTCCAACTCTCAGATAATATATCGTCAACTGAGTGTGCTGCTGCAGTTGTGCTTGATGTAGCACGAGTTACACCTGTAAACGTAGTAGAGGTTACGCCTGTGTAAGTAAATATCTCATCATTTATTTGCAGTGTTCCGCTACTAGAAAATCCTGTAGTTGTATCTACTGTAATTGTGCCCGAGCCAGTCATAGCTGTAGTTGAAGCTATAGCGGATGCTAACTCTGTAGATGCAGCACTAAATATCTTTTCTCCTCGTGCTGCTAATACTTTATTAGCAAAGGTAGCTACCATCAAAACTTTTTCAGAAGATGCACTTGTTTGAGGTATCTGCTGGTTTACAAACTTAGAGTGTCCATCCATGCGTCTGTAGCCACCCTGAATATCAGGCTCAAAGTTTTCTAGCTGTAGCGCCTCGCCTGGCTGCATAAGAAACGTAGAGCGATTTAAGACTAGCCCACCCTCTAAATTAAATGCTGCAGGAGATGTTTGAGAACTATCTGGCATCTTTACGAAACTCTAAGAACAGGATTTGAGTAATCTGTAGGTACATCTATTTTAGTTGACCTGATGTAATCGTACTTGTTGATTACAAGGGACTGCATATTTTTTATACCTTGATTAAATCTTTCAAAGTTTAATTGATACTGGTTTAGTTCGCCACGATACTGATACACATAAGCTGTTGCGCCATCAACTACAACAGGTGCAAACCTGTCGGGTATAGTTGTTGTATCATCATGTGCTGATAAGTCTGATGGAAATGTAAAGTAATCAAATGTAAGTGTATATTGTTTATCTGGAAAAGGATATAACAAATAATTATTATCTAATGTACGAACAATAAACTGAGGAACACCTCCTCTATCAAATTGCGTAACAGTTACGCCACTAGCATGTGTTGCTGCTGTAGTATTATTTGCTCCACGAGTGCAGCCTGTTATATCGTTACCTGATATGCCTGTATATGTAACTTGCTCACCACCTATAAACACTGTGCCAGAACTATCAAAGTCTGTAGTTGATGTGAGGGTAAGGGTAGTCACAGAAGAAGAGTGTGAACCGTTTAGTGTAGTTGATGCTATCTCGTCTTCTTGATTAGCGTACTCTTTTGATATGTATTCGTTGTAATTCAACTTAGATAAATTATTACCAGAGGCATTTACATCTAAGTCTTTTTTTATTCTTGCTGTATGATAGTCAATATATTTTGTACTTGTAGGCACAGAATATCTTACTACACCTGCTGTTAAAGTTTTTGTCTCTGTAGCGTGATTAAAGGGATATCCAAACTCTCTTTGATTGATATATCGTATAGCTTCGTTAACTGCATTTTTACACTGAACTTGTACACCTCTTGCACTAGAAAAATTAGAAGAAGTCAATGTGACCTCGTTCATACGTGTAATAACACTATTAGTTAGTGTAAGAAATGTCAACGCCATCGTAGTACCCTAAGTAAGATGTTTAAGGGGCCAGCGCTGGGCCAGCCCCTAAAGTAGTTATGCGAGTAGATCACGATCCACTTCGTTAGCAGAGCTAGACTGTGAGACATCATCCATGATTAAGCACACGGCATAAACACGAATAATACCACCAGTAATAGTTCCACCTGACGCATGAATTTCTACGTCAATAGTATCTGCTGATGCAGTAAATACAGGTAGGTTAGAACATACACCTGAAGATGTAATGGCAGGAGTATGATCTCCTGCTGATGCACCATCAAGGTCAAAAGCTGTAGCAAAAATATCTACATCTGTTCCTGTAATACCGACATGAATAGAAGAGTCAGTAGTAGTACCTGCCATTGCAGTGACAACTTTAAATCCTGCATGTAGAATCAAAGTGTTTGCAGGTACAGCAATAGCTTCAATGATATCATTAGCTGCTAATGCAGTACCACCGTTTTGTAAAATAGCATCTGCAAGATCAATATCGTTCTGCAGAGTTACCATGCTTGCACGTAACTGCTTGTTGCCAGTACCGCCATTGTTGGAAGTAGAGGCTGAGTTTGTGCTCATTGAGATAGTAGCCATAATTCAATCCTCCCTTACGCTGCGTTGTACTTGGCAGTAACGATTGCTTCTGGACGAAGTATCTTCCTACCATATAGATGCATACCACGAACAATGTCAGCAAAGCTGTCTGGATCACGATACGTTTCCGTTTTGTTGATCTGTTCAGCAGTTGCTACTGCGCTGTCGTGTCCAGCAACAATCACACCAAAATTTGCGTTTTGGTTTGCAGAACCTGTAGTTCCTGGTCCTGTGCCTACTGCTGGCAAGTTTGATGACACGTAGAAACGGAAACCGTGAAAGTTATTCAAAGTTAGTCCGTTACGAATACCACCTGACTCACCGTAATCCCCGTTCATAAAACGTGAATCTTCGTCACGAAGAATCTCCATGAAAACAGGGTCCACTACAAGCCAACGCCCTTGTGTATCAACTTGTTGTTGATCAAGAAGACGTGCCATACGTGCAACAACTTGCAAAGGCGAAGCTGTAGCAGTTGGTAGTGATGTAGCACCTGGCAAACGTACTGCTAGTGGAATAGAGTGATCCCCTGCAGAAGACGTTGTGATATTGCCAAACGAGTCTTTACGCAGTTTCATGCTTGTAAGCAATTCGTCTGAACCTGCAGTTGTTACAGCTTTTTCACCACTTGCTGTGGTATTAGCTGTATCAGCTTTTGAGTGTAGCGCAGACTGCTTGAAACCTGTCATGTAACCAAGAACTTCTTGGTCATACTGATCAGCCAGACGATAGGCTGCACGATCAGTGGCAAGTTGCATGAAGTTAACGTGGCTGTGTGCTTCTTCGATGTCATCCATCTTAAAAGCAAAATAGTTGGATTTATCAACAACCAGTGTAAAGTCTTCATCGTCAAGGTCTTGTGCTGTAACAGTGGTCCCTCTTGTATAGGACTGCACTGAAATTTCAGGCTCCTTGATAATTCTGACTGTATCACCTTGGGCAGAAATCTCCCCAAAATAATCAGAGTTGGTGATATCTCCTACGGTGGCACTCTTGCGGAAAGCAAGCTGTACCTGTTTGGAGTAGATTATGGGGCTAAAATTACCGTTAGGTAAGTTCCCATAACCTGATGCGGATGAAAAAGCCATAATAAATCCTCCTTAGATGTTTGCTGGCTTATGTGAAGTAAGCCCAAACGTACTTTAAGGGGCTGATGTTTCTAGGGTGCAAGTGTACTGATCAGGTTAACTTGGGCCTATACTTAATCAGGTTGGTCTTAACTTAGTTGTTTGGCTTAGTTTAATAAAAGCACAAAGGTAGCTAATACTATTAGGGCTTTATGCTCTTGTCTTAACATACACAGTTATACATATAAATTGTGTAATGTCAATACTTTTTTAACGTGCAGCACCAGAAAGATCGTAAATAAATTTACCACTACGTATTGATTCCATGATTGCATCAGAGTTGGCCTCGTATTCTTGGGCTGTCATCTTTTGCACATCTGACTCACGAAAGTTTCCTGATGTGTCGCTAGTTTCTACTTTGGTTGTGCGTTTAGTCTTAACTTGAGAAGCGGCTTCTTTAGTAGACTTACGCTTACCTTTTACGTCCATGCCGTTGTCAATCTTGTAAAGATCAATCACACGTACAACAGACTTAGGGTCATCTTGATTTTCGTACAAGGCATCTTGTACCCACTTAGGTTGTTCTTCTGCCCACTCGTGAAAAATGTCACTATTTCGCAACTCGTCAAAGTCTTTATGTATAGAACGTATTTCATCTTCAGCTTTAGATCTATACGTTTCTGCAGCTATCTTGTCTAGCTCCTGCAGTCTAGCGTCAGCGTTCTTAAACTTTTCGTTTGCTTTTTTGTCAGCTATAGTTTCAACTATCTGTGCTATTTCAGGATACTTTTTAGCCCAAGCATCTATGCTTTCGTCAGTAGCTGGTGGACGTACAGAGCCATTTTTTGCAGCGCTATCTAGTTTAGCTTTAAGTTCTTTTAGCTCTTCGTTTTGTTTATTTAGATGAGTTCGTAAATCACTGTATCTTTTTTTAAAAGTTCTTTCTTCTGCAGATAACGCCTCTTCTTTAACTTCTGTATTGGCCTCTGCCTCTTTGGTATCGGCCTCTTCGTCACTGGATGATCCCCCTTCCATAAGGGCTTTAAGTTCTGCTTCATCCTGTTCTATACGCTTCTTGTTTGCATTTCTTGTACTCTTAGATTGTACGAATCCTGCATTTTTTGGTGTCTCCACTTCTGCTAGTTCAGGCATATTGTATTCCTTTCTTATATGGGGCCAGCCGTAGCTGGGTAGCCTTATTGTTATTTTACAAACAGTCCTGTTAAGAAAAACTGTGCTGTGCGTAGGTAGTAGTTAAGTGCTGGCTTTACGCCTTTCTTGAGTCCTCTACCGTAGGACACAAAATCTTTAAACTCTTGATAGTGTTCTGCTGCTTTGCCTTTTTCTATTGCTATGTTACCTGCATGACGATAACCACGTCTAAATGCTTCACCGTACCACTTACCGTGATATGTACGTTCACACCACAGTTCTGCTTTAGCTTTATCTAGTCTGCTAAACCCACCTGTAGAGATACCGTGTGTAGCTATAACGCAAGCTGAATCATCCTTATCTCCTGCGCCCTCACCTTTGTCTGGATCACCTTCTTTAATAACTCTAGCTTCTTTAAAAATGCCTTGATTAGCAGCGCGACCTTCTTTAATTGCAGTCGATCTACTACCGCCATATTTTTTAGCTTGGGCTATATCGTGAGAACTAAGACCTGCTGGAGGGTTAGTCCACTCTGAAGGGTCTTTACCTGCATTAGCTCTAGCGTATTCATCTTGCTTTTGATTTTTTCTATTTATAGCTGAAAAGTGAGCTACAAGATCATCATTTCCACTATCTACTGCATTGTCAAATAAAGCCTGTTCACTTTTAAGTAATGTATTATCTTTAGAACCTGCATAATTTCCTATATTAGAATCTGATGGATTGTACTTGCCTTTAGGTTTTATATCCTCTAATTCTGGAGGTCTTGCTCTAGGTCTTATAGATGTTTCTACAGCACCTGTTGTGCTAGTTGTTTTACCTTCCATTAGTTTATCAAACTTACTATTTAAACTAGTTCTGTATCCCTCTATACCTAAAGCAGAACCTAATATATATTGTGTATCTCTTTGCACATCTGTTGCACTTTCAAGACTTGATATATGATCAAATACTTTTTGTGCTTGATTTTTTTTAGATTTTTTAATCAGAGAACCTATACCTGTTTCTGCTCCTATAATTTTATTTAACGCACCAGCAGGGCCACTTAACAAAGTAGTAACAAACTCTTCACCTTTCGATAACTCTGTAGGGTTTTGTCCTTTTTTTAAGTCTAAACTAATACCACTATAGTAACTATTGAAGTCATCATTAGTCCAAGTGTTGGGTTTTTTATTTCTCCAGTTTGATGTAGCTGATTTTATTTCATTTGATATGCCCTCATTAGCAGAACCTATATCTCTTCTTGTTGTTGTTTGAACTTGTTGTTCTTCTGCAGGTGTTTCTTCTTTTTCACGAAAGCCTTCAGGTAATCTACTTAGTGGTCTACCGTTAACAAAGTATACTACCATTTCTTGCCCTGTGTCATCGTTAATAAAACGTTTAAACTCAAAGCCTGTAAACATAGGGCCAGCACCGCCATATCCACCAAAGCCGCCACCTGTAGGTTGAGGTACGGGGCCACCCTCTTGCATGTTTACTCTAGGTTTGTCTTGTCCTTTTTCGTCATCTTCTACTTCAAGTTCGTCATCTCTAAAGTATGACTCTTTACCTTGTTTAATACGTTTCCAACCCTCCTCTGCAGACTTTTGTAGTTCTTCAAAAAAATCTGTGCCGTAGTAACGTCTAGTTGCAGCGTTAATCATAAACTCGTTAGGGCTGGCATTAATAGGTACGTCATCACGTACTTCTTCTGGTGTAGCACCCAAAGGGGCAGTGTTACCACTAACAGGGTCTTTTGTTTCACTTAGTATTAAGTCCATTTCTAATTGCGCTGGGTCTTTGTCAGGAACAGAGCCACCCTCTGCACGATTAATTATTTTACCTGCTTTAAGAGGTATACCATAATTTATTTCTATTTTATCTTTTTTTAATTCTGCTTTAAGTCCTTTTAAAAAATCATTATAGTAACCTAAATCTAACTCAACTGCAGAGGCTGCAGGATTTACTATATCTATATTAAGATCAAGTCCACCAAAAGAAATAGTGGGTTCTAAGTCTACATTTATACCACCCTCTGATTTTTTTCTATTAGCCGTAGTCATAATTTCTATACGTGAACCTGCAGTAGGGGTAATTGTTCCACCACTGTCACTGTAATAACCTACTGTATTTCCTGTATCGCCATCTACAATAGGTACTGAAAGAGATTCTGATTCACTATCACTGTCATCTCCACCAGCTAACGCTTCAGACTTTTCGTATTCACTAACTTTACTACCTGATAAATCAGTGCCAGCTTCTTTTAGTGTGTCTGCCATCTGTTGATAGGCTTCATACGGATTTGCCATTTACTTCATCCCTCAAAAAAGTTAACCTACGTAGTGCAGCTAGTTCACCTTGAGCACGATACATACCTTCTATAGAAGTTTCATGTTCTAGTTTTTTTTGTGATATCACTATTTTTGCGTTTATGTTTTCTAAGAAAGCATCCCATAAAGGTTTATCGTTTACTAGTTTTTTTATTGTCATGTTCCAGTAAATCCTTGTTCACCTGGAGTTGGTGCTGTTCCTGTGCCTATGTTGCCACCCCCAGCGCCTGTAGTATCTTGAACACCTACTCCTGCTTGCTCTGGTGCTGCTCCTAGTGATGGTGGTGCTGGTGGACCTTGGGGTGCTCCCTCTGGTGGAGCAGGTGGTGGTTGTTGAAACTTCTTTAGTATCTCTGCTTGTATGGCTGCATCACCCAAAGAGTTAGTAACTTTGTCAGGGTCTAAGTCCATGCTCTTAGCTATCTCACGTATGATGTAGTCACTCTTTACGAAAGGCATAAGCGCTGGGTTAGATGCTACACCCATAAACTGCATCAAGCGTTGTGAGCGTACCTCGTTAGCCATGAGACTTTCTGTACCTGATGCTTTAACTTCTAAGTCACCTTTAATCTCGCTGTCAAAGTCAAACTGCATATTAAACGCAAAGAAAGCCCTACCTATAGGTCCAATTAAGTAGTCATCTACGTTCTTTACAACGTTGCGGATAGAACCATTAGCAGCAGACATAAGCATAGAGATACCAGAAGCAGTACGCCCCACACCACTGACGCCAGTTTGACCATGAGCGAAACTTGGGAATCCTGTGCTTTCATCAGCTAACACCCTTGCCTTATCAAACAATTGCATGTTTTCGCCAGCTACGTTAGGGAACTTAGTGCCAAAGATACCTTGCCCTGGTGCTCCTCCTTGCCTACGAAATATCTTGCCGGGGTATACAGACAGGTCTTGTCCCGGAACTAAATTAGTTTCGTCAACTTCTATGATCAAGTTACCTGACAATGCAGCATTATCTATTGCCATACGCATAAACCCATTCATAAGGGTCTGTGTATCATCCATGTTTTCAGCTATACCTACACCAAAAAAACTATATGGGTTTAATTCGTAAGGCACAGAATAATAAGGTATACGTGATGGCTTAAAGGGATTTAAAACTAACCGTAAAACTACACCATTACATATCCAAGCATTAACACTTACTTGCTCTGAGTCTTTTAATTCTTTAGGTATTGTAACTCCATTTTCTGCAAGTATATCTGTGTCTACGTAACCCCAAAACTCTAGAACCTCGTACCTGTAAGGAGAGGAATTATACTGTGCCTCGTCCTCCATGTCCTGTTCCCAATATTTCTTTTCGTATGACTCGCCTAAGTTAATAGCTTCGTTAATAGACTCCTCTCTAAAGAAAGGTCTTGACTTTAAACCACGCATCTGTGAGCGTGTCATACGGTGACGCTCAACTACAAACTCAGCCTCATCCATGTTATACGCATCAGGATCAGGATAAAAATTCCATATTGAAACGTGGCTAGTGGATGGCACAGTCTTAATAGTAGGGTTATAATCGCCTGACTCCATATCCCAATTAGGATACTCTTTGTCAATAGCAAATGGACCCTTCATTATACCAGTGCCAAAGAGTGCCATCTCAAAAGCTGTGTGACGTAGCTGTTTATTAGCACCACTCTCTTCTAGCTGATCGTGTATTTTCTTTTCCATCTTTTTAGCTGCAACCATAGCAGGATGAAAAGTAACTGTGCTTTGAGTTGTACCTGGACCTTCAATAACTTTATCACCCATCTGCTCTAGTTTATCTTCTAGAGGACCTAGACGTTTCATGCGGTCATACATAGTCTCGCCAGGTTTTAACTTTTCGTCAGGGTCAAATAAAAAAGTAACCTTTGGTTCTTTTCCAAAGGCTGATGAAAGTTCTTCTTGAGCTTGTTCTGCGTTGGGGTCAATGTTAATATGTACTGACTCCGCTACACCCTCTGGTAATGTGGTAGGGTTTACTGTGAGTGGAAAACGTGAGCTACCAAACAATACATCTACTATTTGCCCATATGCAGCTAGGGTTTTTGTTTTAGTGACTTTAACAAATACTCTAGACTTTTCAGTTTCAGTAAATTGTACGTCAGGGCCGTATAAACCACGATAGTTGCGATATGCACGAAGCCATCTATTTTCGTCTGTGTATCTTGCATCTTCTGCACGTTTAAATTTCTCCGTTACAAAAGCCACCACGCTACCTGCGTCTAGCTCATCCCCATCTTGAATAACAGACACTTCATCTGTCTCGAAAAGTTCCGCTTGTTCGTTTTCATTTACAGCCATTATTAGTATCCAAAGTTTGAGTCAGCAGCTTGAAAGCCTGAACGTTGAGCTACAGGATTAAAATCCCAAAGTGAACTACGTGGTCTTGTCATTATACCGTACCTTAATGCATCATACAAGTGATCTTCTGCATTTGTATCTACGTCTTCGTGGTTTCTTTTGTCCACAGGTAAACCTGGAAGCTGCGCTATTATGTTGGTGCAGGAAGAAAAGAAAACCAACCTTGGCTCTTCAGTAAACTCGTCTACCTGCAAACGGCGGTGAAGTTCGTTTTTACCTGCAACCCTAGAACCTCTAGAACGATCAGAAGGTCTCCAACGACATCCTTTTGCGTTCATCTGTTCAGCCAAGGACGGTCCTGTGTCTCCACGCTTATGCCACAGGGAACTGTCTAACACGCCGTACCTGATACTACCATCTTCACTTTCTGCTTCTAGTATCATATCTGCTAAATCTGTAGCTGTTACTTTAGAACAATATAACTCTCTATAAACTACAAGTTGTTCGCTTGGCGTGACAGTAAACCATACTACTCCTGTAAAACTTCCGTACCCGTAATCACAAGCTCTGAATCTAGCCCAGCTACGAGGTATATCATATGGTTCTACTACGTGTATCTTTCTGTTAAACTCAGGAAAAGCTGCACCCTCGTTTACGTCCCAATTACCTTCTAGTAGCTGCTTACGCTGATGTTCAGGTAACGACAGAAGCATGGCTTCGTAGTCGCCACTCTCAGCTAGGTAAGGATTATCAAAGAGACTAGCAGGTATGAACCTACGCTTGAATAGGGGTTGACCAGATTTACTATGCCCTTGGGGAAACTTCAGTACCTCACTAGTCTCAATGTTCGTTGCCCAAAATGCTGTGTTAGGTTTGGCTGGGTCAATGAACATCTTCTTTACCCAAGAGTGTCCTAATCCACCTGGGTTTGTTGTGGCTCTCATGTACAAACCTAAGTCTTTGTTTGCACTACGTAAACGTGATCTCATGTAATCCCACGCAAACGGTGTTGACCACTGTGTAAGTTCATCAAAAGCTACGTAGTTAAACGCTTGCCCTTGATATCTCATAACGTCAGAGTCTCTGTCTAAGTAAGACATCCACAATGTACCGCCTCTAGGTGTAGTCCATTGTGACTTACGTTCTGACCATTTAATACCAGGTATAGCTTTGGGGTAAAGCTCCTGACTTTTTTGTATTAACTCTCTCAGTTCCTCAGTAGTGTGACGCACAAGAAGACCACTAAAGTCTGAGCTGTTCATGTTACGTAGAGGGTCTGCTAACGTGGCGTAACTCTTGCCTCCACCTGCTGCTCCTCCATATAGCACTTCACGTTCACTCGCTGCCAAAAACTCTGTCTGAGGGCCAGGGTTAGGTTTAAAGACTACATTTTGTGCTTCTTGCACGTCATACTCTGCAGGCCTAACCTGCGCTGGGGGATTACTCTCAGTTATCTTCTTCGTAGGTGTAGTAGCCAAATCTTTCTTTTTCGAGGATTTCGATCTGACGTAACGCTTTTTCGAGCCTCTTGGCATACTCGCGTTTAATCGTAGTAAGTCTTTTTCTTTTCCTTTCAACATCTAAACGTTTTTTCAACCCATCGTGTGTTATGCTTCTGCCTGACTGTGTAGTTAACCATGCTGACACTTGCCTCAAGCTGTATTGTTTTACGTGTTTTTTAGCTAGTTCAAGTAGCTCTAACTCTTCAGGTATGGGGTTTAGCCAGTTGTTGTCCTCTTGATCTACCTCGTAACCAAACGGTATATACTGACTTAATCTTGGTATGCGTTGCCAAAGTTTTACTTTAAATGGTACTTTAGGTAGCATCCAGTATTCGTGTTGTAAAGGACGCTCTCTTTTAAGTTTAAGCTTCATCTTCGTTTTTTGGTGGCAATATAAATAATCCACCTGGTGCATCTACAGATACTCTCTCTGTTTTTACTACCCCAGCGCGATCTAGTATTTGACCTGCAGCCACCATCTTTTCTTTGATGCCTAGCTGGGTAGGATCGTCCAAAGCACTGGCATATGCAACTGCAGCTTTAGGGCCAACTCTTGACATATAAGTTTTAGTTGCTTCAAATATTTCATCTTTTAATGACTCCACTATTGAACTAGTAGATGAGTTATCGTTGTACCCTGCCAGCTTTTTAGCTTGCACAACGTCACCACCTGCTTCCTCAAAAAGCACTTCTAAGAACTTGGCTTGGTTTTCTGTAAGCTTACGTGTCATGTTACCTTCCTGTAGGCTCTGGTTTTTTTTGCGATCTTTTTAGGTTGAGCCACATGCTGCTTACCTGCCTTAGTGCCTTTTCGTTTAGCTCTGGTTGTAGCGGCATACTCAGCATCGCTAAGAGACTTAATAGCCGCACTAGGTAAATAACGCTCACCAGTCTTAGCGCTAGGCTTCCCACTCTTTGTGCGCCACTTTTGTTTTGTCCATGACTTTAGACTTTTTTGAGACTTCTTTAGGGCCATTTAACAACATTCACACTCTGGATGACATTTACGATTTAATAAAGCACACCATAATCTTTTTAGATATCTTATCATGATTTGTATCCTCCCCCTGCTTTTTTGTAGGCAGAGGCCAACATTTGAGCTTTTCTTGCTGACCACTGACCTGGTTTTCCTCCCTTGCTACCAGCTTTTATTCTGGCAAACTGTCGTTTACGCATGGCTGGCTTAGTATAATTTCCAGCTTTATTTACTGTAGATTTAGCTTTAGCCATGCGTAACTCCTCCTACTTACCATAAAACATACCTGATTTACGGTAGTCTTTACTTCCATTGTTAATTAAACCACCACGATTTTTAAAACCCATCTTATTACGAACTTCAGTAGGTAATTTTTTAAGACCTACATTTCCTGCAGGAGGTTCTTTTAGTTTACCACCTTCAGCCATACCTTTAGTCGTAGGCATATCTTTTTCTTTATTAGGCGTACCTTGAGGCGAGGGTCTTTGCATTTGTTGTGAGTCCATCATGCCTTGTTGACGCTGCATATCAGCAGCCGTAGGATTATACATAGGCTGTATAGGATTAATGATGCCGCCTACTTGTTTATTCTTGCCCATGTTTTTCTCCACTCCTTTTATAGTTCCTTTGTTACGGGAGGCATAAAACACAGCCTCCCCTTCTTTAGGACCATACTGCTCTTTCATAGAGCGCATTATTTTTTTACCTTTTTTAGTTAAAGGCATAGCGTTACATCTTAGTTAGTTTGTAGCCTTTGCCTTTAGCTGCAGAACGCATTTGAGCTAGAGTCATGCCTGTTGCTCCACCCTTGGCGTAACCTTTTTTCATCTTACCGCCACGGGCCATACCTTTTTTCTTCATGGTCATCTTGCCACCTTTAGCCATGCTCTTTTTCTTCATAGCTCCACCACGAGCCATTCCTTTCTTTTTCATAGGCATCTTACCGCCACGGGCCATACCTTTTTTCTTTTTGTTGTTTTTCTTCATTGCCATAGCAATTACTCCTTATCGCTGTACAGGTTGTTAAACACTCGTTGCGTATCCCAAACGTATTCTACGTCTTGCTTAGAGTGAAATATGTTTTGGTTTGGCCTGAAGTCAGGAGCACCTTGTCCCGTTTCAAACCAAGCTGGGTGAGTTACTCTCACTCTGTTATTGGGTAACGCAACCATGTTACCAGTGTACTCTCCTGCATCAAGAAGCTCTAAAACGTGTGACTGCTTATGTTGGGCAGGGTCATCTGCTACTTCACTGTTTGTGTAATCAACTGTAAAGTAATACTTAGCAGGATAAAACTCATCATCTATTTTAACTATCCAAGGCGCTGGGGTAGCTCTATCAAGTACATAAACAGAGTGATAGTGCGACATGCAGTCCCAAGGTTGTGCCATGTAAGGTGGTAACTCTGTCGGCCATTCGTCTAGTGGAGTGTCAGCTACTAAAGCAGTAAGGGGCATCCTAGCCCACATAGCTCCTCCGTGAACGTTGAGGTCTTCCTCTGATTCGTCCGACTCGCACCCTGTAAATATAACTTGGAAACTTAGAGTCCTGTTTGGCATCGTTGTCACGGCTATTACCATGCAGTGCAGAAACTCTCCGTGATATTCTTCTAAGTTCTTTGTATACTCTCTTCTTACCCATGCTTTAAAATAAGGTATGTTACTTTGAAGATACGGCATCTTTTTCCTTTCGCAATCTTGTTTTAGCTTTTTTAGCTATTTGAACAACTTCTGTCTTACCCATTACTTTAGCACGTTGTTCCATAACTGTCAAGATCTGAATTTTTCTTGCGAAAGGTTTTCCTGATTTTCTTACTCTTGCAACAGTTTCCCTTGCATCCTTTGCTGTTGCAAACTTTATTGGCACAGTATCTTTAGGGTTCTCGTCTGTGTACAGCCTTCTACCAGAACCCTTTGGTTTTTTACCTGTTCCTACTTTTGGGTCTTTTCTTTTTTGCGCCATTGCCTACTATGCCTTTTAGTGTTCTAGCTTGACCTTGGTGTGTCTTTACAGCTTTGTTTAAACCCTTTATAACACCCTTAACTTTATTTTTATTTCCTTTTGTTAGCGCCATTTTATTTTCCTTTTAGCTACCACACTACTATGTCTACGTTTTCACCTACACGTTGGGGTTCAGTTTTAGCTGCATTATGTGGGTGATATTCATACGCAGGTTGATATCTGTACTTTTCTGATTGCTTGTCAACCATAGAGTGTGTTTCAGTCACACGTTGCTTTGCACTATCGTGAGGCCAACTGGGTATAACTTTATCTGGATTTGGTGTAAACGATGGCACTGGAGATGCAGTTTGTATGCCAGATTCATTTAAACCAAAGTACGTGGGAGGCACGCTCAAGGCAGTAGCCAGATAATTATTCCTGTGAAACTTGCCCACAGAGCTACCCATATTCGATATTCGTATAACCATTTACTTAAATCCATAGCAAGTCTCCTCCATTCTTGCTTCTTTACCCAGCGCCCTATGTCCATTATTAAGTTAGCTAACGTCCACGCACCGCTAATAATATTCCACATGTTAAACTACCAAGCCTTACAGGACCAATAACGTGCAGTAAATTTATCTTTAGCTGTATCACAATTGTGTCTAGCACGAAAGCTCTTACGTCTTTCAGGGTTATCTTTCTTGATAGACATGTTAGGATCACCAAAACGTACAACTTTTATTTGATCACCTTTCTTAGCTAGTACGGCTGACTTCTTTGACTCGCCTGACAAACGTTTAGGCTTGTTATACCCAGGAAAAGTTTCCCCACGATACTTTAACTTACCACTAGGTAGCCGTTCTACGTCTTTAGTTGTAGCCATTACTCACCGTATCCTCGTGTTCTATTAGGGTCTAAGACCTCATACGACTCCAAGTACCCTTCCATGTACATAGCTCTTTCTACATGATCCAAGCTGTACCGTTTTCCTGTACGATTGTAAATAGCCTCACGTACATAAAACACATCTGACTTAGGTATGTGCACTTTATTTAGGAAACGTGTGTCCTCTGATGCTAAAGCTTCATAAAAGTCTTCAATAACGGACTCACTTGCATATAGTTGTACCTTTTTTTTGTACATTGTCAAGTCTTTATTTAATAAAAAGAATAAAAAGTACTACAAACGTACAAATGTACATGAGGGAGAGGAGACACAGATGGAGTTGTATCATCTGAACGTCTGTAGTACTTATAGTTTAACTACAAGTTATTATTATTATAGTAGTTATGTAATTATAATATCATATATTTAATTATATGTCAATAGTTTATTTATATTTAATTATATTATTGTTAGTTTAACTATAAGTTGTACTATCCTATGTCCATTTGTTAATGTTTTTACTATAAAGTTTAACTTAGCTGCTACTGCTACGCAGTTATACATAAAAATATACCCTAGTCAAGTAGTAACGTTACGTAACTTTACTCATATTTCTGTAATAGTTTAACTTATTAGACAAACATCAGTGTCTGTATACAAAATATAGTACTCTAAAAGTAAAAATCCCGTGTGTTGCAGAGTGTGTATACATATACGGTATATCCCCTGGTGGCCCTCGCCCGTCCCTGCTGCCGTTCTTGGTCTGATTGCGTCATTTCATAGGACAAAAGCGACCTAGTAAAACCAAAAACAGATATTCAAAAGAGATTTAACTTTGTAAGTTATTGTTTTTGCTACACTTTATTACAGATAGGGTATCAGTAAACCTAGAATATACAGAAATAATATCGTATTTTTGACCGAGTAGTCAGTTTTTAAATAGTGGATGCATAAAACCAAACACCACAGAAAAGCTAAAAATTTATATTTATAAGGAATACAAAAACACCCCACCCCACCAAAAACCTTGCACGATACCCTATCCCTAAACTTTTTTTGTCCATCATGCATTTTTTTTCTTGCAATCTGTTTTTGGCTGTGCTTATCTGTATTCATCGGAAAGATAGCGGAAACTGAAAAGCACAAGGTAAGACCTAGCACAGACTGAAGCACTAAGCCGACATAGACGCACAATGAAAAGAGCCTCTACATAAAAGACTAAAAGACTAAATTAATACTTGACTACTAAACGACTAACTGAAAGACTGAATGTAACAAAACAGAAAGGACAACCAAAACGACATACAAAAGATTAGACATAAACGTAGCAATAGCACATAGCCTAGCGCAAGAATAAAGCGTGAATGGAGCCTGGATTTCCAGTGCCTCTTGGCCTGACGATAAGTCACGGTAGCAATAAACGTGTACGGCACTAAGCTATCTGAAAGAGTTGACATACTCATACCCATTGAAAAGATGATAACCTACTGTTGATCTGTGGATGTTTTTTGTATGGACACAAGCTGACTAATTTAGGCCAACCTAAACTTATGCTGTTGACATATGGGTTGGCTTGTGTCTTACTGAATACATCTAACAAGAGAGGTGACACAATGACACAATACACTCGCAACATACTTGCTTGCTTCAAACAAGCTACACAAGTTGAGATTGATCACGGTATGACTTGGTATTCAGACGCTAAGTCTGACGCTCAAAGCATGGCTGACAAGTACGAGCTACCATTGCACATTGTAGTTGGCGTAATTGCTGCACTCAGTCCGACTAATCGCTGGGAGCGTAATTTGATTGACGCTGACAATATGCTTGATGTCTTTACATCAGGCGGATACGTTGAAATCTGCACACCATGTACGTACAAGAAGATGAGGGACAAAGCGTGGTCAATTTTGTCCAGTACACCACATGACGCTGACGCTGTAGCTTTCATACTCAAAGGCCCAAAGATTACAGACTTCTTTTACTGTATCATGGGTGAGAATGTGTGCGTCATTGACGGACACGCTTGGTGCATCGCTAACAATGACAGACGTACTATGCAGGAAGTACCAAGCATAGGTAAGAAACTACGTGCTGAACTACAAGAGTGCTACAGACGAGCCGCCAAGAAGCATGGCATCACAGCATATCAGATGCAAGCTACGACTTGGGTAGCTTGGAAGCGTATTCACAATGTTTAATCAAGAGATACGTAACAGAATACGTGTGAGCGTAGCAGCATACGCTTACGAGTACCTTGACCAAGCTATCATGTCAGACGCTGACTTTGATAAACTATGCAAGAGTATCAACCCAGCGCTAACCACAGGTAACGCAAAGCTAGACATATTCTTTCGGGATTGTTTCAGCGCTGATACTGGTATGTGGATACATAAACACCCAGAGAAAGATAAACTAAAGAATATCTGTAGTAAGTATTTTTCTTGACAACTAAACTAGACTATGATTTAACTATATCTAACACATAAAGGAGACAAAAAAATGTTAGCTTATCAAGTATCAAAGAAAGCACCACTAAACGATGGCACAGAAGGTCATCGCTTTCGCCACGCTATCAAAGTCAATAACACAGAGTTATTTGTGTTTGCTGGAACTTACCGTAAACGTAAGCCAAAAAATGTACGGTACGGTATCAAACTATTTCAAACGTGTATGCACCACATACATTTTGGCCGCAGGAGTCTGTATCTTGAACACGGTAGAAACCGTAAGACTAAGCGCAAGCTTGGACACTTTGCAGGATAATAGGAGACACAACAATGACAACCTTTACCAAACCAGTACTACGTGAACTACGCAATCAACTGCAAACCTTGCTTGACAACAGCAAGTACATAGGCACAGCAAAAGGCTTGAACGATTACACCTTTGAGCTAGGCAACTGTAGCTATGACGGTGGCGAAGCTACCTTTCAACTAAAGGTGCTTATCAAAGGTAGTAAGTCTAGGCAAGAGAGAGATCTTGAAGACTTAGCAAAACTCAGTGACCTTGACACAACCAAGATTGCCACATTGCAAGGCATGAAAGTGTCACTTGTAGGGTACAACACTAGAGCACGTAAACGTCCTTGGCTAGTTCAAGACTTGGCAACAGCTAAACAATATGTCTTAGATGATTACCAAGCCAAGCGTTTGTTTGGCACAGTAGCAGAGGTATCATAATGTTCAACAAGAGTAACAACAAGATTGTGTTAAGCCTGTACGACTACACAGGCGAGGCACTTGTACCTTGGGCAGAGGCAGGGTATTCCTGCATTGCCTTTGACATACAGCATGATGACACAGTGACAGATGTGTTTGGCAGTGGTGGCAGTATCAAGTATGTAAAGGCTGACCTTCACGATCCCAAGACACTTAAAGATTTACACAGTAAGTTTAAGCTTGAAATTTTACAAGGTGCAACTATTGCTTTTGGCATGGCGTTTCCAGTATGTACTGATCTTGCAGTCTCAGGCGCAGCACACTTCAAGCGTAAAGAAAAAGAAAATCCAGGTTTTCAACAGAAAGCTGCACTCCATGCAATACGCGCTGCCCACCTGTTTAACAAGCTAGGTGTACCTTTCTTCATAGAGAACCCTGTCTCTGTACTATCTACGTTATGGCGTAAGCCTGACTATTCGTTCCACCCTTATGAGTACGGCAACTACATACCTGACGATCAGGCAGAGCATCCCTTGTGGCCTGAGTATATCGCAGCCAAGGATGCGTACCCTAAGAAGACGTGCCTATGGACAAGTAAAAGTTTCAAGATGCCTTGGGCTGATGCAGTCGAGCCTGAGAATGGACACAGTAGACAGCACCTCAAGCTAGGTGGTAAATCTATGAAAACTAAAAACATACGCAGTGCTACGCCTCGTGGCTTCGCTCGTGCAGTATATGAGTTTAACAGTTTAGAGGAGACTACACAATGAAACTTACAATCAACACAAACGCTTTCCCTGATGTACCAGTAGAACACCTCAAGGAAATGCTGGGTGTGCTTCCCTACTGGGTAGCCGACTATGATATGCACGGACTGGAAACAGAAACACTAAAGGACTTCATGGAAAAAATGTATTATCCTAATAGTATGTTTAAGTTTGATGGGGAAGTGTTGGCTACTGGAAACTACAAGTCTAAGTATGAGGATGACTCTGTGATGCACTGGGTAGGCAAGATGCAATGCTGTTGGGGTACTGTGTACTTTTATGAGATTGGAATACTTGCCTTGCCTATGCCTAATGGTGAATACTTTGTAACAAGGATGGACTAAGATGCAAGAAGAATTAGATATAGATCACGAGCCTAGCCTTAATCATTGGGCTAAGCGTTTAGCTGATGATGATATAACTACAGGCTACCATACCTGTTGGGATGCAGCATACGAAAGTGCTTGGATGTATTTAGAGGCTGAATATAACTACAACTATGAGTATAGGATGGACTGATGTTGATTGCTACTTGGGTAAATGATGATAAAGAATTGGACTGGTTAACCTACAACAATGAGAAAGATTTAAAGAAGGCTATGCTGAAGGGTCAGTGGGATAGACTACCAGCCAACATAGTACAGCTAAACAATAATGGCTATTTTGTAAGAGAGTATAAACTAGTAATAGAGGAAGTAGACTAGAGATGACACAAGAAAAATTAATTACATTAGAAGAACTAAAAAACGCCATAGATGACGTAAAAGAAAATTTTTATGGAGCCACCGATAGTCGTAAAGAATACCGTGGTGCTTGTGAAAGTTTAGATCTTCTTATCAAACATTTTGAAAAGGTAAAAAAATAATGCTTGGCAAATGTTCATCTTAACAATACCTATGGCTGCATGGATAGCTATGATAATAACGTCAACCTTACTAGTACAGCTAGGCGTAGACAAAAAAGCTATTGACACCATAGATATCTTTGTGATATACGTGCAGATATTCTTAATAACTTACACACTAAGGAGACTAAAACAATGGATGATGTAATACCTCTACAGCAATACAGCGTAGACTTGCAGCGTGAGATTGACGATGCAGAATGGCTTGGCGAGTTTGATCGTGCTGATGCAGACAAACGAGAGCTTGAAGATGTCAAGCGTATGATTGACAATGGCGAACTATGGTGGCCTTTATTCTGAGGAGAAAGATATGATTATCGAAGACCAAACAGTAGAAGTAAAAGTATGGAATAATGACGATGCAGTGATCTTTGTGTATGAAAATATGCACGATAAGACGGATGAACTACACGAGGGTGTACCTGTTATGCGTCACTATCAAAAAGTTCTTACTGCTATCCCTGTAAACTTTTGTTATGACAACGATCTAGAGGAGGATGAAAAACTAGAGAAGGTACGTAAGGTAGCGTCAGCTTTGGCTGAACTATACGAGTCATATGATGGTTACGAGGTAGGCGTGTCTTACTATATGAACGCACACCCATATGTGAATTATTAACATGGTAGCTGGATCACAAATAATATTACCGTTCTTGATAGCTTACATAGGTGGCTTCATATACTTCTACTTGAAAGGTAGTGACGAGGAGTAACGTATGGCCTTGTACATTAAAAGAGTTCTTATCGCCTTCTCAGTATTGGTTAATGTAATACTTGGCGGTATGAACAACCAAACGTTTAGCGCCAGGAATTGGCAATGGAGAAGAGAGCGTAAGCCTAACTTGGTTTGGCTGATTGATCTCGTAGTAGGGAAAGGACACTGTTCAGAATGTTGGGTTTACTGGAAGACACGCAGGAAATGGTAGCAGTAAAAGCTAAGACAATAAGTCAGCTAGTGTATGCATACTTAAAGTCAGATGCGTTTCGCAAGCTAGGTCACGCTTCACAAAAAGACTACTATGACTGCCTAAATATAATAGATGATGGATTAGGACATCTTAGTCTCAAGTCAGGTTTGACTGTGCCTATCATACAGAAACACTACAACGCTTGGCTAAAACGTGGAGTGCATCGTGCAAACAAGATAGCTGCGATCTTGTCTATACTTATTAATTGGGCTACAAAGAATAACTTACGTGTCTTCAACCCTATGCCGTATATAGACAAGACACCTAACCCACCTCGTAAAGTTACGTGGGAGCCAAGCCAGGTTAAGCTGTTCTTGGACACAGCGTACAGTGAGTGGAAGTGGCGATCAGTAGGACTAATTGTACATATGGCTTACGAGTGGGGCCAACGTGTAGGTGATATGCGTATGCTGATGTGGGACGCTATAGACTTAGACAAAGGACGCTGTGACTTTGAGCAAAGCAAACGAGGTGAGGCAGTGCACTTACCTATCAGTGATGGCTTGATGCACGTACTGAGACAGCAACACGAAACGTTTAGCTTTCAAGTCTTGGTAGCTCCACAGATACAGCCTAGTGATGGAGCGTACAAGCCATACACAAAGGAGGGTCTTCACGTATATGTCAATGCAATACTGGAGAAAGCTGGACTGCCAAGCCACCTGACAGCTATGGATATGAGGCGTACAGCTATTACTGAAATGGTTGAAGCTGGTGTAGATATAACACAGATCAAACAAGTTAGTGGTCACACTAGCATAGATAGTTTGACTCCGTATATCAAACACACTTACACTGGAGCATCAGAAGCATTAGCCCAGCGCAATGCATACAAGGATAACAGTGATGAATAATTACATAGAAGAGACACTGGACTTAACTGAGGGTGAGTCGATCCGCAGAGATTGTCCTAAGTGTGGCAGCAAGAACACTTTCACTGCACGTAAAGTTGACGGTAGGATTATCTACAACTGTTACAAATTATCGTGTGATCTCAAGGGTTTAGTGTCCACAGCTATGACAATAGATGAAATGAACTCTTATTTTAGAAAACCTCTTGTGGAAACATACAACAATAACAAAGACTTAGCTACCTTTGTTTATCCAGAGTACGTGATTGACGGTGAGGCTGCACAAAATGGACACCTAAGACGATTTATTATGCGCTGGCCTATACTTTACCATGAAAAGTTAATGTACGATGTTAAAACTAAACGTGCTGTTTTCCCTATCTACAAGGGTGGTAGACTTATAGATGCTATAGGACGTGCGTTGGATGGAGCTATACCAAAGTGGTACAGGTACGGTGGGGTGGGAAGCTACTACAAAAGATGCATGGGTAAACCCAATGGTATATACGTTATAGTCGAGGACGTTATTAGTGCTATCACTGTAGCTAAACGTATGCCTAGAACGACAGGCTTTGCTATACTTGGTACTAGCTTGACAGATGATCACCTAGCTGATATAAGTGACAATGCGTCAAGCTGTTTAGTTGCACTTGATCCTGATGCACTAAGTAAAAGTATTGAGTTCAGTAAGAAGATACAACTTTGGACTGGCTTATCTACTTGGGTGTTACACGTTGAGGATGACATAAAGTATGAACGTGAGAAAGATATAACTAATTTAAGGATTCTGATAGATGGAGCGATTGAATAAACAGAACCCTATAGCTAAAGACTTGCGGCAACCTAAGTACAAGCAACGAGTTATACCTGATAAGAAGAAACCTAAACCAGTGCGAAAAGAAAAACATAAAGGAGATAAAGGTGTTAGATACTAATGACACTTGTAATAAGTGTGGTGTGGATCTAGTTGTGTATAAAAATTGGACTAAGCACATGAGGGATGTCGGTAAATTTTATTGTTCTGATTGTTATGGATTGCATTACAATAGTAAAAGCAATGCCAACAGGATGTGGGTAAATAGTAAATATATTCCATCAGAACATCCACTACACAAACCAGGACGATACAAATCTTTTGGTGACGCAGCTTTTACTGCACTACAAAAAGATGCTCAAGTAAAAGAAGGGTACGTCTACGCGATTGCAAATCCTGCTTGGCCTGATTGGGTAAAGATAGGTATGGCTATAGATGCAAACGATAGACTAAACGGTTATCAAACTAGCTCACCTATGCGTGACTACGTTTTAATATATAATATTTACTTTAAAGATAGACTAGCAGCAGAGCGTAAAGCGCACAATGTAGCAGAGCGTTACGGTGATCGACAAGGTGAGTGGTTCAAGATAACTAGAGAGCAATCAATTTTAGTATTAGCGGAGGCAGATCTATGTATAAATTCGGAGTAATTGGAATTTGTATGCTTGCAAGTGTAGCACAAGCAGCAGACTTACAAACTAAACCAGTGCTTTGTGGCACACCAGAAGAAGCGTTTAATAGTGTAACGCTAATGGATCAACAATTAATATATACTGCTACGCAAATTACCACAGTAAAATCACCAGAGGGTTTTGCACCTGACCCTGTGCTTTTACCCATGTCTATATTTATGAATTTAGAAACTAATACTTACAGTATTTTAGAGTATCATAGAGACTACAATCAATACTGTTTGATTAGCTTTGGCAAAGGAGGTAAGTTTACTAATGATAAGTAAAATACCAGAGTTTTGTCTTAGTCATTGGCTACTTAGGATACCGTTAGCCATTATATTTATACAACAAGGTTTATCTAAGTTTCCTGTAAGTGTTGACGATGCTAGTGTATTTGAATTACCCTTAATGGTATGGGCTTTTGCTGCGTATGGAGAACTAGGTGCAGGTATAGGCTTGATAGTGAGTGGAGTTATGGGTTTAAAGATATGGGATTTTTGTATTAGAGATAGGTTGCACCCTTGGTCAGACTTGCTGACACGTTTCTGTGGTATTACTATCTGTTGTATTATGACTGGTGTTATTTGGATAGGAGAACCAGACAGTGTAACTGACGTATTACTTTACGATAACTTACATGTTTTATTGTGGGTTGGTGGTTTGTTCTTTGCATTAAGGGGGATAAGAGCATGAGAAGAACTAGTATAGTAGAGTGTCCTTGGTGCAAGGAGTCATTTGATTGGATAGAAAATAGAGAGTGTCCACACTGTAAAGACAAGTATCAGTGCGTTAGCTGCGGTGCGCCTACCAAGAATACATGGTGTGGTTTTTGTTTAGAGGAAGAGTAAAGTGAGGTTAGAAAACGAAATAAAGCTAGACTTTAAAGACGTTTTGATAAGACCAAAGAGAAGCACCCTTGGTAGTCGTAAACAAGTTGAATTAATAAGAGACTTTAAGTTTAAAAATTCTCTTTGGATGTATAGTGGCATACCTGTAATGGCTGCTAACATGGACGGTGTTGGTACTTTTGAAATGGCAAAAGCCTTGAAAGAGCTTGGTCTGTTTACTTGTTTAGTTAAGACATACACATCTGAAGAGATCATTGACTTTTTTAAAAGTGATCAACACTTATATCAAAGCGTAGCTGTAAGCATTGGTATTACTGATGCTGATCTGGTAAAGTGGCATGAGGTTTATTCTCAAGAGCACAGTGTGAAATATGTTTGCATTGATGTTGCTAACGGTTACAGTGAAAACTTTGTAGGTTTTGTAAAAGAGTTTAGGTGTAGATATCCTGAGATAGTTATCATTGCTGGTAACGTAGCTACTGGTGAGATGACAGAAGAACTAATACTAAGTGGTGCTGATGTAGTTAAGGTTGGTATTGGTCCAGGATCAGTTTGCACAACGAGAATACAAACTGGTGTTGGTTATCCACAACTGTCAGCCATAATAGAGTGCGCTGATGCTGCTCATGGTCTTGGTGGTTTAGTTATTGCTGACGGTGGTTGTACATGTGCTGGTGATGTAGCAAAAGCTTTTGGTGCA
>TARA_R100000697_G_scaffold25828_2_pt1 | contig 24596 bp, 35 predicted proteins | sample TARA_R100000697 | Tara Oceans TARA_R100000697 (sample SAMEA2622788) | marine metagenome | biome: marine biome (ENVO:00000447); feature: surface water layer (ENVO:00002042); material: "saline water (ENVO:00002010), including plankton (ENVO:xxxxxxxx)" | depth 5 m
AATACTTACTGATGCAGTAACAAGTATGAATAAAGGTAGAGCCTTATATGATATACCTGAATTAGAAGTAGAACTTTAGAATAAACGGTTGTAAATCTGTATAAATTTAGTATAATAATAAGAGGGACTTGACTTGGCTAGGTCAATTATGTTATAATACTCTTAGGAGGAGTAATGAAAAAGCTATACAGTAAATGGTCTGGAGAAGAATATCAAGTTCCAGAGCTAACATATAAAGTTCATTTTAAAAGAACTAAAACAGTAGAAGCAAAAATAAGAAGATATGAAAAGAATAATACTGCTTATTTTTTAACTACAAATGCTTTAGAAGATAAAAAAATAAAATGGATTGCAAAAGGTAAACATTTTACGCATGAAGGTCTAGATGAAAGAGTTTTTGGTAAAAACGAAGAACTTTTTATAGATGGATCTGGATGGGTAAGTCAAAATGGTAAACATTTAATATATGGGAGAACTAAAAAACCCATACATATTAAAAATTTAGTTCCAGAATTATGGACTATAAAGAGAAGAAAATAGGAGGACATATGTCAGAAATAGATATACAAGGTGATTTAACTTTATTAGAAGCAGAGTTAAAGGCACTAACAGAACAATTGCAGAAACTAGAAGAACAAAGAGTGCAATTAATAACTAAATTACAACAGTTACAGGGAGCAGCAGCTTATTTAAGAGGTAAACAAGAACCTACACCTGATCAAACTGTAGCAGAAGCGTTAGAAGAGAAGAAGGAAGAAGAATCAACTGATAACGAATAGGAGGGCTAAATGCCATCTACTGTAGAACAATATTTTGATAAAGTGGAAGTATTTGATGGTAGCTCATTTACAGATAGAACACTAGAGGCACAGTCACCAGCTGGTACAGCATTTGCTATACTAGAGGGAACTGACGACTTCTTATATCTAGGAGATGCCTCTAAATTTGATATGGCATTATTTGATATTGCTACAGCTGGTAGTTTAGGAACTCTTAAATATGAATACTTTAATGGATCTGCTTTCCAAGAATTTATACCCATGTCTGGAACATACCAAAATGATCCTGACGATAATGAAAGCACATCATATGGATTTGGTGAAGATGGAGCAGAACTATTTCCTGTAAACAGATTAGGAAATTGGGCTGAAACAACTATAAATGGAGAGTCTGCTTTTTGGATTAGAATTAGTAGTCCTACCAGCACATCAACGGCACCTACCATAAAGAGTATTAAAAAGCGTGGATTACAAGCATATTGTACTACAGCAGATGTATTTCAACTATTACAGTTAGGAAATGTCATAGGTGGAGATAATTTTACTTCATCTACAACACCTAGCCTATCTGCAGTAGAAAACTACATCCACGAAGCCCAAGCTAAAATAGATTACTATACTAGAAAGTCATGGAGACCTAATATAGCTTATCAAGAGTACCATGAATTTAACGTAAATGGTTTTAAATTAGATAGGCTTGATCCATATAAATTAGTAAAGCTACAAATTTGGAATGGTGCATCTTATGATACTAAAGATCAAGGTAGAACTCAAGACTTTTTCTTAGTACCAAATACAGGAATGGTTCAGTTTTCTAGATATTTTTTACTTCCTGCAAGATTTACTTCATATAATGCTCCAGTCTTTAGATTTGGAGGAGGTGAATTTACTATGCCTATAAAGGTTACTTATTTTTATGGTCGAGATATAACAACAGACGGTAGAGATGGAGCTTTAGTAACAGATTTAACTAAAAAATTAGCAGCTATTGATGTTCTTAGACATGCTGACTACGGTGGAGTATCAGTAAGTGGTATGGACAGAGTGCAAATAGCTCAAAAAATTGATGCATATACTGCAGAAACAGCAGAGCTTCTAGATTCTCTCCGAGCATTTGAGGTATTTTAATGTCTAATGAACCAATGGCAGCTAAAGAATTTATTGATGAATTAAATTCTCAGTGGAATTCAAGTAATGTAACTGAACCTAATTACATCGTAGTTACTGGTGCTAATGAACAAATAAGATATGATCTAAATAAAGGTGATTATATTATTGCTAGACCGGGAACTCAACAAGAAATTCCAATAGGTAACTACAAATATGCTGATAGAATATATGAAGTTGATTTAGAAGTCTATACAAATAATAGTAGACAGAGATTATATAACTTAATGAAAGAAATAAGAAGAATTTGCCATGTCAGAAGACATAGTTTAACTAATTTTCAAAGAATTACATTTCAAAACTTTAGAGAAGATATGGATGAAAATGTAAATGTTTGGAGTGCAACTATAGACATAGAGCTAGTAAATAGTGCTATTCTGTTGGAAAGTTCGTAAAATTTAGTATAATAATATAAGGAGAACAATATGGCTATACTACGAAGTGATCAATCACAAGTGACATTTGCGGCTGAAGCTGCCCAAGGAGGAGATCCTGAGTTAAATTCAGGTACTCGTCATACGGGTGGTTTTAATGGGTTAATCAACGACAGTAATGATTTACCTGCAGGAAGCACACAAATCACCTACGATAATGGAACTAACACTCTATATGTAGGGGATTTTATTAGAATTGGTAATGTAAATGCAGGAAGTAGTGAGTCTAGCAGTGATGCTGACACATCTACAGCTACTGAATATGAAATAAGAAGAGTAGTTCACTTTACAGGAACTACTGCAGGTATTATATTTTTAGATAGACCAACAGCTTTTTTTCATGCAAATAACGAAATTATAATAAATATAGAATCTACAGCTAGTACAGGATCTGTAAGTTATATTACAGACGTACCGGGAGTGTATGAAGCAGTTAGCGTGCCTGATATGGCACCTACTATAGAGCCTAGATACTTCTTAGGCACTACTGCAAAGAGACAACCTGCTGAATTTTATGCTGGACAACAATCATTTTCAGGGGGTATATCAGATATGGTTTTACTTAACGCAAATCCTTTAAGATTTCCGATAGGTAAAATGACAACTGTACCATCGTCTGTAGCATCTGATACTATTTTACTAGATGGAGCTGTTAAAAAAGGTGATATTTTTATTGATTGTGATGGAAGTGATGTGGGTAACTTAGCAGTAAACGATTATATCCAAATTACAGATGATTCTGGAGGCACAGATACTTCAGAAGTTAGACAGATAATTGCAGAACCCGGAACTGATATATTTAGATTAGATAAACCATTAAGGTTTGATCATGCAGATAATACTCAAGTTCATGAAGTTTCAGGTGGAGCTTCTCCTACAGGGCATTTTACACATACTATTACTCCTACAAATGACTTAGACACAATCTCTATGCATGTGCATATGAGAGATAGTGGTGAAACTGCAGCAAATGACTTCAATAGAAGATTCTTTGGAGGAATGGTAGACTCAGCTACTATATCTGCAGATGAAGGTGGACTGTTAGCTTTTGGATGGGATACTATAAACTTCTTAGGTATGACACACAACCAAGCTGATCAAGCTACTGTAGGTAATAATATATACGCTGATGGTGGGGGTTCAGAAGATGCTGGTATGCCTAAGTATTCTATAATGAATAGTATTACATCTAGTGATATAAACTTCCCTTCAAATAATCCATATTATTTTTCACAAGGATCTATCTCATTATTCGGACAAGAAATTGCTAGAATAAGAAGTTTTAACATTAATATTTCTAACTCAACAGAACCTAGATACTATATATCAGGCAGACATGGTAGAAACAGAGGACCGAATGAAATTAGAGAGGGAAGAAAAGCATATACCATGAGCTGTACATTAGCTCTACCAGATACAACTTCTGCATCAGCAAACACATTTACTGGTACTACAGGTGCATTAGAAATATTCAAACAGTTGCTTCTTGAAGGTAACTACGGTGATGCAGCTGGAGCCAAAGGTTTCGCGGTGCAAGTAGTATTTACAAGAGGAAGTAACGACTCAATAACCATTGATATTCCGGGAGATGGCTCTGCAGGAACTGGTATAAACAATCAAGGAGCATTTATAACAGGTGCTCCACACAATATTACAGGAGATGGATCTGCGATGCAAGTAGATGTAGATATGATTTTCAGAGATTTGAAAATTACTGTTCTAGATTCTACTCCATCTTATGCATAAGAAATAAAGTAAAGATAAGGAGGACATATGGGTTTCGATTTAGCAAAATATCAAATCAAATCTGATCCTAGTGAAGTAACAGTTGATATCCCTGAAACAGGAGATAGCTTTGAAGTGACTGTAAAACCTTTAAGCTGGAGCAAACAGAATCAACTTCTGTCTAATTCAGTTATTATAGGTAAAAATGGAGTCACAAGTTTTGATGGAGATGCTTATGTTAAAGCATATCTAAAAGAATATATAGTAAAAGCTCCATGGGGACCAACAAATGAAGCCTTTCTAGTATCTATTGATTCTAGATTAGGTAAAGCACTAGAAAATTTAGTACCAAAAGTTGATGAATTAGATACTGATGAATTAAAAAAAGCGTAGATGCCTTTTTGAAGGGGCATGATTCTGATCTACAAAGTGAGGAAAAAGTAATTTTAGGTTATTGGTCTCTCACTATCAGATTGCTTCAATTAGGCATACCTTGGGATTTTATCCAAGAGTTAAGTTTACCACAAGTTATAATGGTAACAACGCTTGCGGCTTCTATGCTCGAAGTTGAGAAAGAAAAAAACGTAAATGTTGATGCTGCTTATTCAGGAATGGCAGCCTATTATGGAGGAATGTAACCTATGACCATGGAAAGGGGTGCCGGTAGACTCGGCAGAATTAGAAGAGCGGCTTCAGTTGCGGCTGCAAGTCCGGGTAGAACTGCGTTAAGAGCAGGAGCTATTGGTGGAAACATAGCTACATTCGGAGCTTCAGGATTTCTTGGTAAAACCTTAATGGGTATTAAGAAAGATATTTCTAGTCCTAATGGTGGTTTCTTTAAAACTCTTAGTAAAAATAAAGCGTTTTTAGGTATTAACTTTGGAGTAGGTTCACTACTAAAGCAATCACAGGTATTTACTGGTATTATAGGATCAATATTACAGATAATTGGTGCAATGGTGGATGCATTTATAGCTCCATTTATAGTCCCATTGTTTGTACCTTTAGCTAAAAAAGCAGGATCATTCATTCCTAAAATTCAAAAATATTCTCAACAACTAGCAGAAAAATGGGTTCCTAGAATTCAAGAAGCCTTTCAAAATTTAACTGGTGGAAAAGGACCATTTTTAGAAAGATTAAAAGAATTTATATTTGGTTTCTTAGATGGAGTACCTGAATTCTTAAATGATGTATTCGCTGGAATGGGTTTTGACGAATTTGGAGCATCAGTTGAAAGATATTCTCAGATGGTTGCAAATGTATTTAAAGCTCTATATAATATTATTTTTGATTTGATAATACCGGGCTTTGATAAAATAGGTGTTTTAATTGGAAATGTAATAGGTGGATTTAATGATTTAGGAAATGCTTTTGAATATGTTATTGCTTTAACTAGAGAAGCATTTGGAAAATTTCAATTAGGTATAGAAAATTTATTAGATATAGTAAAATTAGGTAGAATGAGTGATACTGAAGAAGCTATGTTACAATCAGATATAGAAAGATTCGGAGCTACTAGAGACGAAATAGGAACTGCAATGTCCTTATCTAGACAAATTAGAAACATGGAATTTACTGATGAAGCAAATGCAGCAATGAAGAATAGATATGGTATAGATGCTAGAACTGTACATTCAGGTGAAACTAGAGGATTACTGCAAGAAGGATTTACTCAAAGTGAAATACAAAATATGATTCAGGCTTTATTCATGGATACGATGAAAACTGGTGGTAATGTTAACTTTAAATTCGGACAAGAAGGTGGTATGTTTAATAACTTTGGATCATTAATGTCAGCAGGATTTAGTAGTAACGGAAAATAAATAAGGAGAATTATGGCAGAAGGAACACTATCAATACTATTAAGAAACGGAACACATGCCGCAGCTACGAAAAGATTAGCTTTGAAATGTGATAATATTAGTATTCAATTAGGTAGAACACCTATTCAGGTTCCTATTCCCACAACCACGCCACAGTTAATTGACTTAGGTACTATTAGACCTACAATTTCTTGTGCTGGATTGGTTGATACTGTAGGTGGAGATACTACAAATACATCAGATACAGCTGAAGTAAGAGGAATGGCTAGTTTTAGTTACAATGATGGATCTAGCAGTCAGACTTATTTTATACCATATAAAAATTATTTAGAACAATTCATATGTGAAGAACTATATTCTTCAGATAAACTCGTACAAGTACAGATAGGTGATCCTAGTGTAGGTATTGGTAGTTCAGCTAATGGTTTTTCAACTGGTGGATCTATTTATGAATGTGCTGTACAAAGTTGTAACTTTACATTAGTGCCGGGATTTGAAGATAGATATCAATTTGCATTACAATTCGTAGCAAAAACTGCAAATCATGTGTTTGACTAGGAGAAAAGATGGCAAAATTAGCAGAGCTTTATTACTGGACAGGAGATAATCCTAACCACAATATTACAGATCAATGGAAGAGAGCAGAAACAGCACAATCTGGAAATGCTCTTAACTATGTTGAATTTACCCATGAATTAGGTAATCCTGCAGAGGCATATATTACTTTACTCAATCCAGTCCCTAACCCTTTCTCAGGAACACTAGATAAGAAAACTGGTCCACTAAATATTTTAACAGCTTCTGAAGATGATGGCACAGCAAGTGCTGTATTTGCAGATTTACAAAGAGTATATTTAAGAGATCCTGAAACAAAAATTATATTAATAGCAGGGCGAATATATGATATTGAAAACGATTTTAATAAAATGCAAGGACATACAGTAAATCTTAGAGTAAAAGATGAACTAGAAATGTTAAGAGGTGTATATACCAAAGATTTAAATGAATTTTCTATAACAGGTGGTAGTACAAAAAGATCAGATGTAATTAAAACATCTCTTATTGGTAATGCTGCATTTAATACACCTGCCGCATTAGGACTATCTAATAAAGTAGATACATCAGATTCTAATAGATTCAATGATTCTTTAAGAACTTACCCTACTAATTATGTTGGAAGTATAGATTCAAAAAAATCCAACTCTAATTTACTAGGTATGATTGCAGAATTAGCTCAAGAAGATCCTAATGATAGTACAAGCACAACTATTGCAGATAATTTTGGATATGATTACTATATTGACCATAACTTCCAATCTGTAGACAATAGTGGAGCAGATACAACAACCCCACCAACACCACATTTAAATTATTTTCCAAGAGGAACAAGACCAAATTCAAATGTATCAAGTTTTGGTTTAACAGTTGAGTTTCCTACAACAGGAACTTTTGCTGAAACAGGGCAGAAAGTGGCAATGTTAGATGACTTTGACTTTGAACGCCCTAAAAATGAAATATTTACAGATTGTACTTTAGATGGAATTAAAAATAAAGAGGGTGAATTTACTAAAAACTTTGAAGTTATTAATGTTTCAAGTATAAGTGGTACATTTACATGGTCAGAAAAAGAATTTTCAAACGAAATAGATAGAACAAAAGTTGCTGGTACTTCAGCTGCGGAGACTTTAAATTTATTAAATGCAGATGGTTCTGGTACTCCTACACCAGTAGCAACAGTTCAATATCAAAGTAAAACAAGTGGAAGTGGATATTTATTAATATCTGATTTGCTTGCTGCTTTTCCTTCAGGCACTACACAGGTCATGTTAAAAGGAGCTTCAAGTAATACAACTTGTTTATTTACTCCTAGCACAGATAGACCTAGAGAACAATTAGGTGTAAAAAGAACTTTTAGAACTAAATATGGATTGGAAACTGATGTAGATAACATTAGAAAAAAGATAGCTGGTAAACTTTCTAGATCAGGAGCAAGTGGAACAGATATCCTAAGAGGAAGTTTTGCTTTTCCAAGGATGCCATATTTTTTTAAAGATGTAACACCAACTAGCAGTAGTAGCACTGTTTGTAATATGTCAATTAATCCAGAGTCTTTTGGGTTTGAAAAAGGTATGACAATAGGTACATTAGATTCATCAGGCAATATAGAAGATTTTAGCTATGCCTCAAACACTTCAAGTAGTTCTATTACTACTACAGGAATATCTGATACTTCTGGAAGTGCTGGATCTTTCTCTGGTTCTACCACAGCAAGATTTTTTGTGCCTGTAAGAGCAGGAGATATGATATTTGTATCAAATCCAACTGAAAGTGTAACCAGTAATATGTTAGTTACTAAACTTGAGTTCAGACAAGGAGCAGGTTTAGGACATAGTACAAGAGTAGAGGTAGTAGGTAAAGATGCAGCTGTTGGTGGCAAGGTGCCTAAGATAACTGTATCTAATGTTGATAATGGTGCAGGTACAGAAGGAACTAGAGTAGCAAGAGGAACATTTAATTTTAGTTTTCCAGATGATGGTTCAAATAATTCAGTAAAATTTACACCTAATGCATCTAATAAACACGATCAAATTGACGTAAGTGCAGGTATATTACTATTTGATAATGGTGAAAAATTTGCTATAAGTGCTCATACTTTAACTTTAGGTACACTTTTTGACCCTGATAATCCTGCTTCAACAACATTTAATATATATTTTGACCCTGACGCATCTGAAACACAATTTCAAATAGTATTACAGAATGGTTTTGATGCAGTTTCAGATCATAATACAACCCTCATAGGTTGGGCAAGAGCTGATGAAGATCCTGCTGGTATAGTTGAATTTTTAATAGGTATAAATCCAGATGGTCAAAGTATTGGACTGTCTACAGAAATACATAGCCCGAAAAACTCTGTATCTGTAGACTCAGGTGGATTAACAATAAGAGAGGGTGATGAGACAGATTCTTTCTTAAACTTTACTAAATTAGTTAGCACCACTGATACTAATGTTTTAAAAATGTTCGTAGCTGATGCTTCTACATTTAATGGTAACACAGCAACAGGAGGTTCAGGTACACCAACTGTAAACATGCAAATGTTTCTCGCTAATAGTAATTCAACTATGACTATTGGTAGTCTCGGTAACTTTGTTCTAAGACCTCATGCAAATGATGCTGTATTAGGAACATCTAGCAGAGGTTGGAACACCATATATACTCAAAATTTATATTCTACTTCAGGTGATTTACAGCTAAAAAGTGGAGTAAGTTCTGCTAGTGGGGTTACTTTTGGAGATGGAAGCACTGGTGGTATTATAACTATAGGGACTGAAAATTCTTCTCAAAGCACAAGTGGTTTAAGTGAAGGTGGTAAAATCTATGCTAAAACTGATAGTAAATTATATTTTAGAGCTCACGGCGATGGCACTGAGTATGATCTAACTGGCGGAGGAGGTGGTGGATCAACTGCATTAGATGATATTACAGCAGGTGATGCCGAATCTACACTAGCTACAACAGCAGGTAATATAATAATAGATGCACAGGGCACTGACACTGATGTGATTATTAAAGTGGATGATGCTGATACATCAGTCGATGCAGTTACATTTGATGGTAGTAATGCAGGAACAGCTTCATTTAATAATAGAGTAAGAGCTGCTGATGGTAGTGCTAGTTCCCCTACATTTAGTTTTACTGGGGATACAGATACGGGTATGTATAAATACGCTGCAAATGCACCCGGTTTTTCTACTCAAGGAAGTTTAGTTGCATATTTTGATGATGATTATTTCTATGTAAAAGATGGACTTGTTGCTATAGATGACACTAATACATTCATAAATTGGGGAGTAGACTCGACTTTTGGTTTAGCGGATTCAATATACTTTGTTACAGGTGGCACTACGAATACAGTACACTACAATGGTTATGTATTTGCAGCTGAGGGTTTTATACCTTCTCTCACTGACACAGATACTTATGTAGATAATGGTGGGGCAAATGTTTTAAGAATAATAGCAGGTAATGCTACTGCAGCAGAATTCACAAATGATGGTTCAGACAATATGGAAGTGGGTATAGCTGGAATACATAGCAATAGCTATAATTTAATAGTTAGAGGAAGTGCTGCTAAAACAGCTGGAGGCACTACATGGGTAGATGCATCTGATGATAGAATAAAAACTGACGTGTTATCGCTTACAGGTGCAACTGAAACATTAAAAAAATTAAATCCAATATCTTTTAAGTATACAGATGAGTGGAGAACTGCAACAAAGAATAAATCTCACACTATGCATGGTTTCTTAGCAAGTGATTATGAGAATACTTTTCCAGATTTTACAGATGTCACTGATTTAAAATTAGTTAAAACAGCCGATGATACTTACAAAACAAAAAGTAAAAGTGAAGAAGTGGGAGATGACGAAACTATAATGTATGAGGATGTTAAATTTATTGATACTACCTCATTAGTGCCGCATTTAGTTGCATCAATAAAAGAATTAGAAGATAGAATAACTAAACTAGAAGGAGAATAATATGCCAGATATAACAGTAAGTTTTACAGATGCTCAATGGACTAGAATAGTAGCAGCAACATCTCACATAAAGGGACCATCAATAACAGATAATCCGGGAGATGTAACTGTAGATTATTTTTCTACGTTGTGGAAACAAATGGTTTCTAATAAAGTAAAAGAATATGAAAAGCAGCAAGCATCAGTTGATGACTTCTAAATTTAATAAAGAAAAAGCTCTAAAAAGTTTAGATGTATTATTTGATATATTTAAAGATATATCTACAAATGCTGACGAAGTTTTTAAAAAGAGATGTCCTTATAAAAATGCAAAGTCTAGATGTACTGCTAAATTTGAATGTAAAAATCAATATAATATTAAGAAATTTGGAGAAAGCCCTGTTTGTACAGGATCAGATTTACTTGATTACAGACCAGCGTGGATACCAGATAAAAGATTAAATTCTAATAATGAGACTTGATACTAAAGTAATTAAATATAGGAATCAAAACCCTTTTATGTCAACACGTCAGATTGCAAGAGAGGTTGGAGCTTCTGTAAGTTGGGTGCATAACATATTAAAAACAGCTAACTTACCTACAAACCCACCTAAGAAGAAAAAGATTACTTATATCTGCCCAGAATGTAAACAACTTGTTAATGCTAGACGTAAATTCTGTAGTGAAAAATGTAAATACAACTATAGAAATCCTTTACTTACTTGTCATTATTGCCACGCAAAGTTCAGAAGATCTAGGTCAAGAGTAATAGCAGCCATAAAAAGAGGCTGTGATCACATATATTGTGACCAAAAATGTACAAATAGAGCAAAAAGAGACAAAATTACTTGACACGCCTACCCCAAATATGATATAATTAATAATGTATTAAGGAATAAAGTTATTATTCTGAAGTCGCCCTTGACTACAACTGAGAGTATCAGGGGCAAGAGAGAGAAACTCAGAACTCTCTCTAAGACATAGTGCGAATTAATAACATTTATTCCATTAATACAATGATACGGATGGGGAGATGCAGATAAATCATTGGATTACTGCACTCCCCTCTCTATAAATTAATTATTAGGAGGAGATATGACAATAGCAACGAAAACAGCTGACCCTTTTGACATTTTTGCAGACTTTTTTAGTGATAAGTGGGTGGGTTCAACAATCCACAAGTATCCATTGGATGTAATTGAATCAGATACAGGGTATGAAGTCAAAATTTCACTACCGGGTGTAGAAAAGGGTAACCTTTCTGTAACCTTAGATAAAGACACTTTAATAATAGAAGCAACAACTTCTGAAACTAAGAGTGATAAGAACAAATATTTATACAGAGGTATAAAGACAGGTTCTTATAAAAAACATATTTCAGTAAAAGATTATGGTGTAGATTCTAAGAAGATTAGCTCTAGCTACAAAAATGGAATCTTAACTATAACTTTACCTAAACATAAAGAAGCTAAACCTCAAACAATACAAGTAGCCATGGAGAGTTAGCAAATGGAGATAAACGATGAATTGATTAGGCAATGGGAACCTAAGATTCATAAAATGCTCCAAACATCGTATGTAGTAGGGTATGATCGAGAAGATTTAGCACAAGAACTTAGAATCGCTATTATGAAAGCGGCTAAGGCATATAAAGCAGACAGAGGTAGCATCTTTCATACCTACTTACATACCACGATGGTAAACACGATCAGAACTTTAATCAGTAAGGCACAGAAAAAGCCTATGACTGTAAGCTATGATGAAACATTTTTAGACTATGAATCTGATTTTTTACCTGATTTTATAGCAAAAGCTATTGGATATGAGGAAGAATGGGAATTACTAGAACTAAAAGATGAATTATCAAAGTTTAATTTATCTGAACGTGAGAAAAGATTTGTTGAGTTAAGATTAGAAGGTTGGACTATGGATGAGATATCTGATGATATTGAGAAATCTGCATACAGAGTGCGTCAAAATCTTAGAACAAAGGTAGAGAAGATATTTTATGGTCAAGAGAACAAAGAAGAAGAGTCAATATAATTCAAACGATTTATTTAAAGAATTTGAAGCGTTATATTCTAAGCAACATAAAAAAGAATATAAGGCTAGAAACTTTATTGGTAATGAAATGAAGTCTTTAAAAAATCTTTTGGAGAAATATTCTGTATATGAGATACTATCAGCAATGTATAATTGCATAATTAGAAATCCTGATAGTATTTCTGTTAACTATTTTGCAAATGGTATTAAGTATTATCTAACAGACTACGATCCGCAATTGTATTGGTCTGTTGTATCCTCTCCAGATCCTAGTATGAAAAAGAAGTGGAGAGCTTTTACTATTTTAAATTCTAAATGGTTACCTACTGCGACAGATAAGAAAAGATTAAAAGCACTAGAAGAGCAATTACAAGGAGCTATAAATGAAGAGAAGTAGAAAAGGGGGGTTGACACGGACCCACACAAAAGTGTATAATAATAATATAAATAATATATATAGAGTTATAAGTATACATAACAAAACTAAACATATAACTATTATTGGAACATATGATTGTATTAATGCAGCTAAATTAATGGCAGATGATCTAGCTAATAAAGATGTTAAGTGTTATGTACATGGAGATGATAGTAGAGTTTTACACATAGCAGGAGAGTAGAATGGAAAGTTATGAATACATAGAGTCTGGGATATTACTTAACTTAAATGATAAGGAATCTCTCAAAAAATTTAAACACTCAGCAAAAGATTTTGCTAAACACGGGGAAGCATTTAAATTCATAAATAAACATTTTGATGATTATGGTACATTTCCATCATCAGATACTTTAGTAGAAAATTATCCTACAATAGATATTACTGCTAACAGTCTTAACTTAGATTATGCAATAGATTCTTTCAAGAACCAAGTATTATTTAGGACTATTGTGTCAGCATTTCAATCCAACAAAGAGTTATTGAAAGAAGATGCTAAAAAAGCCTTATCACATATACAATCTAACTTAAATGATATTGAAGTTGTATATGATGAAGATGTAGTAGCCTATGATACTTTGGCAGAAGATAGATATTCAGAATGGCAAGAAAAAAGTAAGAAGAGAAAAATGGGAGAAGGTATGATGGGTATTCCTACTCCTTTCAAGTCACTAAATAAAACAGGGGTTGGATGGATGCCGGGAGAACTTATAGCAATGTTTGCAAGACCTACAGTAGGTAAGACATGGATGTGTATCCAAGTTGCTGCAACTGCAATGATGCATGGACATAAGACATTGTTAATCTCTACTGAGATGCCTACAAGTGCTATTAGTTTAAGAGCTGATGTAGTGTTAGCTAAGATGATGGGATATAATTTCTCACACTCTGCTCTTAGAACAGGTAGACCGATAGACGAAGATAAATATAAAGAGTTTTTACAAAAACTAAATGGTAGACCACTATTAATATGTGATCACATACAAGGAGAAAGTAGCATCTCACTAGAAAGTATTGCTAGTTTGATTAGAAAACACTCTCCTGAGTTGGTTGTATTAGATGGTATATACTTAGTTTCATCAGGCGATGGTAGAAAAGCAATGTGGGAGCAATCTCATTCATTGTTTTATGGTATGAAAACTCTAGCTCTTAGCACTAATACTCCTGTATTCGTATCAACACAAGCGACTAGGGAAGCTGCAAATATGTTTGAGCCACCTAGAGCAGATCAAGTAGCCTTTGGAGATGCGTTAATTCGTTCTGCAGATGTTGCTATGGCAATGTGTAGAGTAGAGGATGAAGAAGATAAGAGATTAATTCAATACCAAAAATACAGAGATGGGGTTCTCGGATCAGATATCTCTATAATGGACTGGAAAGTCGATACAGGACATATAGAAGAGACTGAGGAAGACATTTTTAACAACGGAGACTTTTAAGGAGGCGATATGAAAGTTCTAGGAATGATCATGAAATATTACGGTCTTTTCAATAAGTATTCAGATGTGATACCTGAAGTGGTACAACTTGTAGATACTGCAGTAAAAGCAGTAGAAGATAAGAAAATCACTAAGGCAGAACAGAGTGCTTTGATGAAAGAGTATTGGAACGTGATTAATAAAATAAAAGAGGCTAAATAATGGTAAATTGGGCACAGTTACTATTAGAAAATGGAATAGACGTACCTAGTGAGCATGAAGAATTCTCAATTAGGTGTCCTTTCCACAATGATAGTGTAGCTTCGTGTTCAATAAATACTGAGAAAGGCGTATGGATTTGTTTTGCAGGTTGTGGAGCAGGTTCATTAGAGAGTTTCTTAAAAAGATACTTAAGATCTGATGCTATTGATATAACAAAGTTATTGCTTGAAAGCCAAGCTAACTTTAGTGTTGACATATTTGATGATCTAGAGGAGACTATCAAAGGTAGACCTGAGTATTTTATGGAAGCTGATACATCTAGATTCCCAATATGGGCATATGATAGAGGTTTTACAGAAGAAACTTTGAAGAAGTGGGGATGTGGAAGCACAGAGTATAATGATTTAGTTATACCAATACATGATATAGATGATAGACTTGTAGGATCTGTTACTAGAAGGACAAATGCAGTCCCAAAGTATATGTATTCTAAAGGTTTACAGAAGTCTAGAGTCATGTTTGGAGCTAATAAATTAGAAGGACATCATAAATACATTTGTATTACTGAAGGTTCTTTAGATACTATGTGGCTAACACAAAATGGATATCCAAGTGTTGCAATTTTAGGGGCAACCATGTCCAAAGCACAATTGGATATACTGCGATCATTACAAACAGAGGAATATATCTTATGTTTTGATAATGATGCAGCAGGACAAAAGGCGATATCAAGAGCAATGCTTGACATATCGACCAGTTTTATGGTATCATATATAAAGATGCCAAAGAAATATAAGGATGTACAAGATGTACGTTCCGAGGCATTACTCAAAGAAGTAATAGCAAAACGACATTATTGGTAAAGGAGGATTTACTATGTCAGGAATAGCAAAAATTTTGCAAAAACGTGAAGCACTACTAAATCCATCAGAAAATCAATCTCTAGGAAAAGAGATTTGGTTCAAAGATGGAGATCAAGCATTTCTTACTCCAATTGCTTCAGGAGAAGAAGGGGATGCACTATTAGATGAAATCTATCTGTATACATACAGGTCAGGAAACCGATGGATTAACTTACTATCAGATGATTCAGTAGACACAAGCTCTGTACCATCTGATTCTAGACCATCACACAAGTTTGCTTTTTGGGCATATGTCCATGAAATCTATCACTCTGAAAAGAAAATGGATGATTGGGAGGAAATAGAAGGTCCAGCAGGCAAGAAAATGTATAAGCAAACTGTTAACGATTTCAAAGTTGTACCTTTAGGCTTCGGAAGAAGTGACTACATTTGGAACCAACTTGTAGATGTCTACAATGATTGGGGTAAATTAGACAAAGGTGTAATTAGAATTAAAAGAACAGGTGCAGGTATGTATGACACCTCATACACTATCGCAGCTACAACTAGAGATACAGTTGTACCTGAAGATAGAAAAGCTGAAATTAGCGAATTACCATCTATCAAAGATTACTACATGGATAGATATGGTAACGCACCTGAAGGCGATAACGAAGTTGCTACATTTAGCACTGATGATACAGAGGATGACTTATTTTAAATGATAATCAAAGATCAAAATACATTTAATGAGATACTTCCTACGCTGGATAATCATTCAGTTGTGGTGGATGTAGAGACAAATGGTTTTGATTCCTATGGTATACATCAAATATGTGGAATCGGAATCGGATTTGGTAACAACTCAGACTCGTACTACTTCCCTTTCCGACACCAGCATGTAGGAACTAACCTTCCTAGCGAGTGTTTGGCAGCCTTAATTGCGTGGCTCAATAAATCCAAACACCTTGTTGGTTATAATATCAAATTTGATCTCCGATTCCTCGAGAAAGAAGGTTTAGTGGTAAAAGATAAAGAATTAGTAGATGTACTTACTATGGTAAGGCTAACAGAACCATCTACTGTTAAAGATCTAGATCTTACTAACACTATAAAAAGAAGCTATGGAGAAAGTCATGCTAGTTATGATATAGAAACTAAGAAACTCTTAAGGTCTAATAAGTGGCATAAGGACTTCTCTATGGCTCCTGTAGACGTTTTAGGACCTTACTGTGAGAAAGATGTCATCTATACAGCTAAACTGTACAATGACAGGGCGAAATTGATTAAAGAATCAAATCAAAATGACATTTGGAAGATGCAGATACAATTAACTAAGGTATTATATGCTATGGAAGGGCGTGGCATAAAGATAAATAACACTTATGTTAAAGAAACTATGACTCAAATAGAAGATCGGAAGTCTGAGATAGAAAGTAGAGTCATAAATCTTGCAGGTAAGGAATTTAATCTGAATAGTACGCAACAATTAGGCGAGATACTCAACGAAAGAGGTATAACATCGCCTGAGAAGACTGCAAAAGGGCAACAATCATGGAATGAGGCAGCGTTAGTACAAATAAATGATCCTATCGCAGGATATGTAAGACAATATAGAGCTTTAGAGAAGTTAAGGTCTACATATTTAGAGCCTTTTCTAGAATTAGATGAATTACATACTACTTTTTGCAATTGGGGTACATTGACAGGCAGATTGTCGTCTAGAAATCCTAATTTACAGAATATTCCTAGAAATCATTTCAATTTAGTTGACAAACAGCTATCTGAAGCCGATAAACAGGAGCTAAAGGGTAGAATTAACGCTACACTAGCAGCGAAAGGGCAAACAAGTAGAGTAGAAGGACTAAGTGATGAGGTGTTAAACACTTGGACATTCGTTGGGAACGAATCTTTTGATAAATCTCAAGAGGGACAGATAGCAATTAGAAATATATTTGTACCTAGAGAAGATTATTCACTTATATCTTTTGACTATTCACAAATGGAAGTTAGAGTATTCCTAAGCTATCTACAAAACGAAGAAGTAAATCAAATGCTTACAAAGTCTAACGTAGATTTTCATGGAGAAGCTGCAAAACTTGCATTTAATGTTACAGAAGATGACGATACATTTAAGATGTTTAGACAAACTGCTAAAAGTATTACCTTTGGAACTATATATGGTATAGGTAATCAGAAGTTAGGTATACAATTAGGTGTACCATCACAAGAAGCGGCAGATTATAAGAAAAGATATTTTGATGGGATCAAAGGGTCTAGAGAGTTCTTCAATGCAGTAGTTAGAAAAGTAGAATTATTAGGACAGATTAAAAATAAATATGGTAGAGTATATAAAATACCTAAGAATTTAGGTTACAAAGGTATAAATTATCTAGTACAAGGCACAAGTGCTGATATTCTTAACGAAAGAATGATAGAAGTACATGGTTTATTAGAAAATTTTAAGAGTAATCTATTATTACAAGTGCATGATGAAATAATATGTGAGATACATAAGGATGAAATAGAGCTATTACCAAACTTAATTAGAGATGTGTTAGTAGAGAATACTCTACGCATACCTTTAGAAGTTGACATAGAGTTATGTGAGCCATCATGGGCAGTAAAGAAAGATTATGCATATACATTATATCATGAAAAAGAATTAGTAAATAGTATAGATTGGAGCTAACATGGATGTTAAATTAAAGAAAGGCGAAACATTTGAAAAGATGTTAAGACGCTTTAGTAAGAAAGTACAAAAAGATGAGTTGATAGATACTTATAGGAAGAAGCAAGTCTTTGAACCTAAAAGTATAAAGCGACAACAACAAAAAGCAAACAAATTAAGAAAAAGTAGGGAATCATGAATCTACACGATAAATTAACTGAATACTTAGAGCCGAGTGAAGAATCGGTTATGTTATATGATGAGTATGAAGATGCTTTTATTGGACTAGGATATAAACAATTTAGAGGTCCAGTAGCAGTTTATGATGCATCAAAGTGCATAGACATACTAACAGAACAATTTAAAGAAGATCCTGATTACGATGGAGATGAAATGGATGCTTTAGAAATGGCAGTGGAGTATTTTGATTACAATACAATGGGTGCGTGGTATGGAGAAGATACACCAGTCTTTGTAACAGCTACTTTAGAAGAAATAGAAAATAACGTAGGAGAATAATATGACAGCAGGATGGATAAACCCAAAAGCTCCTTATGATTTTACACAAGGAGAATGGGAAGATTATAAGAAGAACTACCCAAATTTATCTTGGGGAGAATATAAACAAATGAAAGAATGGGATGTAGAAAACAGAATGGCAAAAGTGCCTAATAAAAAATATAGCTTTATAGAAGCATACAATAATCCAATTGATCCTGACCATTACTATTTTGAAATAGAACCATGGGACTTTATACATGCAAATAAACTTGACTTTGCACAGGGTAATGTGATAAAATATATATGTAGGTATAAAAATAAGAATGGTATTGAAGACCTCAAGAAAGCAAAACAATATATAGAAATGTTAATTGAGAAGGAGCTAAATGGCAAGACGTAATTGGAGAAAATGCTACGACTGTGGCATAAAGATAAATGTAAAGAAACAAGCAAAGTCTGGACACGATTATGATTGTACAGCTTGCTACTTAAAAGAGAGAAGGAGAGCTAGAAGAGATGGCTAAAATAGGCGTAAAATTAGGATTCACTTATAGAGTAGGAGACCTAAACAACAATCAATATGGAAGAATAGATCTAGATATACATGATATAGACACTGATCTTCCTTTAGATGAACAACTCACTAAATCAAAAGAATATGCTGATAAGATATTTGAATCTGTAAAAGATCAAGTAGATACAAACTTAGATAAGATTTTGGAGGAAACTAATGAGTGAGATGACTAGAGCACAAGTTTTAGAAGATGTTCTAAAAGAACGAGAAAGACAGGACTCCATGTATGGCGACCAGACTAAACATTCAGATATGTATTGGAATGTGATTGCCACAGAAGAAAATGGAGAGGTAGCTAGAGCAATATGGGAAGAAGATGATGGACACATGTATGAAGAAATTATACAAGCATGTTCTGTTTACTTTGCATGGGCAGAAGCTATAAGAGCTAGAGGTGATAAATGAAAGATACAGCAGAAAAAGCAATACAAGATTTACTAAAAGACAAGAATCTTAACTTAACTATGGGCGACAGTAACGTATTTGACTATGGTAGAATACCTTTTGGTATACCAGCATTAGATACTTTAACAGGTGGTGGCATACCAAAGAAAAGAATGACCTTAATATATGGTCCGACTAACGTAGGTAAGTCATACTTATCATCTCAGATAGTTGCACAAGTACAGAAACAAGGTGGTAGAGCAGCTTGGATAGATACAGAACTATCATGGGATGCTGATTGGATGGCTAAATGTGGTATAGATGCAAGTAAAGTAGTAGTAGGGCAACCATCAAGTGGTGAACAAGCTATGGATTCTATAAAAGCATTAGCTACATCAGGTGAGTTTGATGTAATTGTATTAGATAGTATAGCAGGTTTAGTTCCTGCTCAGAATATGGATGAAGACTTTTCGTTTAGTCCTATGGCATGGCAAGCGAGATTTGTTAACTCATCATTACCAAGACTATTACCTAGTCTCCACAATGGTACAGCTTTAGTATGCATCAATCAAGTAAGAGCTAGTATGGGACCTGTCGCATTAGAAAACATGCCGGGTGGTAAAGCTCAAACTTACTTTGCTCATTTCTTACTAGAAGTTAGAAGAAACGGGTGGATTGAAGAATCTGGTGAGAAAGTTGGCTTTGATATGCAAGTAAGACTAAGAAAGACTAAAGTAGGTGGACAAAACTGGAAGTCTGCTGCAGTTCCTTTCAGAGTTGATGGTGGTATAGATATACTAGAAAGCTACATAAGAGAAGCTATTGAACAAGGATTCATCAAAAAGGCAGGAGCATGGTATACATATGAAGATGTCAAAGCTCAAGGTATGAATGGTCTTAAACAGATCTTTATAGATACACCTGAGTTAGAGGAGCAACTTATAAATGACATTTCCTAGAGATTATACTGAACAAGAAATGAAGGTAGCAGAAGTTCTAGATACAACAGGACTTAGATATGAAACTCAAGCTCCATTTGGTAAATATACTGTAGACTTCTATATAGCAGAAATAGATACAGTTGTTGAAGCAGATGGAGTCATGGGGCATTTAAGAAAAAAAGATAGGCAAAGAGATGCTGATTTAAAAGAAATGGGTGTAGAACATATTATTCATATTAGGTCAACTACTAAAAGTAATATCAAGGAGGAAGTATGGCAGGCATTAAACAGCTTGGAAAAAAAGCAAACGTAAGAGGTGTACAAGATAGATGGTTATTAAAAGCTATAGATCAACATCTTACTAAAAAGCAAAGTCCTCCAAGAAAAGGTGTATTCTTTCCATCATCGGTTTCCAATCCTTGTGATAGATTTGTCTTCATGGCATATAATGGACTATTAGAATCTTCTACAATAGATGGTACTTTGGCTAGAATATTCGATAATGGTGGATTCCTAGAGGACCGAATAAATAAATACTTTACAAATATGGGTATATTAGAAGGTAGAGAAATATCTTTGAAAAGCACTATGCCACCAATATCAGGTCGTATGGACTTTTTAATTAGACATGAAAAATATGGGCAAGTGCCTGTAGAATTAAAGTCTATAAATGCTAGAGGCTTTGAGAGTTTAAAAGAAGCTAAACCTGAGCATGTTTTACAATTACATACTTACATGAACTTATGGAATGATAATAACAAATCAACACCTGTAACACATGGAATTGTATTGTATGAAAATAAAAATGATCAGAAACTAAAAGCATTTTTAGAAGAACTTAGTCCCAAAATTTGGGATGATATATTAACTAGACTACTTAATATAATGGGCATGGCGACCATACCTGAGAAATGTACAGGAAATAAGTGGTGTAAATGTAAGGAGGTTTAATGGAAGACGAGAAATGGACTCCAATAAAAGCTCTAGGAAGAGCTAGAAAATCGATTAGTGAATTAGCTATTAATGAATTAGTGATTGACAAATCTGATAAACCTGAATTAATGTTTTCACAAGTATACAACGCTAACAATGAAAAGTTAGAAGAATTTTTAGTGATGTATAGTGGATATAAAGCATACTTAGAAACGGAGATTGCAAAAAGAGAATCAGAAAGAAATGCTTTAGAAGCAGCTTTTGAAGAAGGTTACTCTAAAGCAATGTATACTTTGTATCAAGAAAGAGAAAACGAAGGTAAAAAGAAACCTGTAAAGGATGAAATTAGAGGTGAGATCTTTAGTAAATATCCGGGACTTGAAAACAGGAGAAAAGAAATAATAGAGAAAGAGATAGCTGTAAAAGAACTATCAGGACTATTGAACACATATACAACTGCATATAACACTATAAGTAGAATTGTAGCTCTACGAACATATGGGGGTGAGAAATGATACTCGGATTAGACTGTTCATCAAGAGCAATACATGGTGCTGTTGTTGATGAACATGAAAACTTAGTAATGCAATTTAGGACAGAGAAACCTGACAATAAAGCTGAATTTAATACTAGATTCTTAAATATTGTTGATAATTTTGCAAAGATATTAAGTAAAATAAATATAGAAAAGGCTTTTGTAGAAGCTGCGATTTATATACAAAACCCAAAATCCACGATTGAAATAGCTAGGGTTGTAGGTGGTGTTCAAATAACATGTCATAAAAATCGCGTACCTTGTCAATTAGTAGATAATACAAAGTGGAAAAAAGAAATAGTAGGCAAAGGCAACTGCTCTAAAACACAAATTATGGAATTTGCTGTAGATAAATGGGGAGATGTCTTTTTAGAACAAGATTATGCTGATGCAGCATGTATTGCATTATATGGATTAAAGGAGAGCAGAGATGGGGATTCCTAAAGGATATAAGAAAACTAGCGATGATATGAAATTTTACTATTCATCACCTAGAAAGCAAAAGAAGACTAAACCTAAAGACAGTTTACCTAAAGGTATGACTGCAAAAGAATTTAAAGAGAAATACGCCAAAGTAGTTTGGTGTGATTATTATTCTTGTATACATAATGAATCTCCTGAAGGAGCAAGTAGAAAAATAGGAACTATATTAGAAAATCCTAACTATGAACCTCTTGGAACTAAAGATGAATCTTGGAGAGGTATATGTAATAAGAAAGAAATAGGTATAAGATTCAAAACTATAACAGGATCAGGTAACTTAAAACACAAAGTTCCAGAGTGTTTCAATGCCGCATCTAATAAAACAGGTAGAGTTGATATGAGTAAATTTTTACAAGGTGGCTCTGCAATAGGTGGTAGCATAGAATCACAAAGTGGTGATCAAGGTTATACAAACTATTCATTTGGTTCTAAATGGGAGGGTAAATAATGCCTAAAAACTATCCTGAAGAAGTAAAATTAGCTGCTCTTGAATTATTTTTAGACAATAAAACAGGGGAACAAATAGCTACAATTGTAAATCAAGAGTTTGATCTTGAATTAAAAGCTCCAACTATATATGCTTGGGCTAAAAAGTATGATTGGAAAGGTGAAAATGCTTCTATGACAACAAAAGCAAAAGAGATAGTTAAAGAGAAACAAAGTCAAAGAATAGCTAGACTACAAAATGAACATCTAGATTCTTATGAAAAGATGAGAAAGAAAGCTGAATCTGAACTAGAATTTTTAGATTTTGAAAGAGCTTTTGAAGCAGTTAAAGCTATGGATATTGGTATACAAGGTGAAAGAAAAACCATGGAAGGTATGGTAAACTTACAGTTTGTACAAGATGTTCTAAGTGTATTAGTAGAAGAAATTACAGATCCAGACGTAATAACAAAAGTTGCAAATAGATTGCGAAGATTAGTTGCGGAGCGAGACGACATTGAATAAGAAAGATGAATTAGTTACATTTGATGATGCCTTTAGTAAATTAGCTGAAGGTATTACTACAGGTAATACATCATATCAAGTTGGTAGTTTCTATGAGTTTCTTAGAGATACATGGTCACAAAGTTTTGATAATCCTGAATACTTTAATGCTTGGCATGTTGGTGTTCTTGCCGATGATATTGAAGATTGTCTAGAAAAAGGTCTAAATTATGTAGCAGTGTTACCACGTTTTCATTTTAAATCTACTATTTTAGGGCATGCTTTCAGTGTTTGGAGACTATTGAAAGCTAAAAGAGACATGTCTATACTTTATTTATCTTATAGTGATGGTATGGCAAGATATCATTTACAAGAAATAAATAAAACAATAAATAGAAATCCACAATTGTTGGATATGATGGACAACCGATCTCCAAAAGCAGATTACTCATTTAGATACCATGTAAATAAAAAACCAGTAGAAATCATGCATGGTGGATTATTCTCTTTCAAAAGAGGTATGCATGTTAATGGTGCTTTAATTGCTGATGACGTATTGAGAGATCCTGAAAACCCTCTTAACACAGGTCAGATAACTAAGGTTGAAGATCATTTTATGACAGAAAGTTTATTCATCCCACTAAAAGGTGTACCTGTAATTGTACTAGGTACTCCAATGATGCCGGGAGACTTACTGAGTAATTTACAAAAAGATGACAGATTTAAATCAAGAGTGTTGCCAGCGTTAGATCCAACACCAGATAGAAGAGTATTGATGCCAGAACTATACAGTGAGAAGTGGCTACTAGATCAACAAAAAGCAAGACCTAAGTCGTTTGCTTCAGAGTTTTTGCTAGTACCTCACTTCGCAACTGAAGCGTACTTTAGTGAAGATGACATTGTAAAATGTGAAGATGAAACACTAAAAAGCTATTCTGCACATCAAACTTTTAAAACTGAAGCAGGTGACCAATTGTTTGCAGGATTTGATGTAGGTAAAAAGAGACACCCATCTCATCTGGTTATATTTAGAAGAAGGGGTGATAAGATAGAACAAGTACATCAATCTTGGTTAGATGGATGGAGCTATTCAGATCAGATACAATATTTGAATGAAATAGCTGAAAATTACAACTTAGAGAAAGGTTACATAGATAATACAAGAGGGGAACTAGAAGATAGAGGACTAGATCATGTCTGGCACTCTATGACATTCTCACAGAAAAGTAAAC